>Ga0310122_10002449_pt1 | contig 11789 bp, 8 predicted proteins | sample CB6_Bottom_1051__FD_203503 | JGI IMG/M metagenome (GOLD analysis project Ga0310122, IMG submission 203503) | Marine microbial communities from Western Arctic Ocean, Canada - CB6_Bottom_1051 | ecosystem: Environmental > Aquatic > Marine > Oceanic | place: Canada: Western Arctic Ocean | collected...
TACGCCGGTCGGCCGGTCGCTGGTCTCGGCGTGAGTGCGGTCTCCCTCGGCGTTGACCGTGGTGGCACGTCCCGCGTAGGGTTTCCGACTCCAGACGACGTAGGGCGTGTACTCGGTGCGCAGATCCCGGAATTCGTCGAAGTGGATCTTTGCCCAGCCCTTGTCTTCGTAGTTCGGAAGGTCTACGCGGTCGTCGGTGGTGAAGAAGACGCTGCGAAAGGCGAACTGGACCTCGAGGATCACGGCCGCCAGCAGGTTCAGCGTCATCACGATCACCAGAAAGATCGCAAGGTTTCCGGCGACGAGGCGCAGGGCTCGGCCGGTCTTCGTGGGCTTAGGCAGCGTGGGCTCCATCTGGGGTCGTGGGTGCCGCCACGGGGGCGGGTCGATCTGCCGAAGTGTAGATCGTCTGCGAAAGGGGGGGGCGGCGCTTGCGAGCGAAGCCGGCCTCAGGGGGAGCGCAGAAACGCGTCCAGTTCGCGACGCGCGGGCCCCTTGAAACGGTTCCAGCTGTCGAAGCGCTCGAGGGCCTGGCGCAGGGTGCGCTCGGCCGAGGGGACCGGATGTTCCCGGAAGAACTCCGCCACCTCCTTGCGATGGGCCTTCGTACCGAGCAGCGGCGTGGTTTCGATCAAGCGACCCGCGAGGTGCGGGGGCATGCGGCGCAAGAGGCGCGACCAGCGTCGGCGTAGGAAGCGCCAGGTGCGCAGCGTGGCGGCCGGGTTCGCCATGGCGCGTGCGAGCACGAAGGCCACGTCCTGGGTGGCCACGCCGTCGCCAAGGCAGCGCTCGAGGGTTTCGTCGATCTCGTCATTGCCCGGAAAATCCGCCAGCGCCAGCAGGAAGCGGCGTCGCTCCTGGGGGGTGTGAGCGCGCTCGGCGGCGCGGCGCAGGCGCGCGTACAGGCGCGCGTTTCCCGAGGCGGCGGCGATGCCTACCACGGGATCCGCGAGGTCGGGGCAGAGCGAGTCGCGGTCCGTGAGGTAGGCGCCGCAGCGCCGCGTGGCCTCGCGGATCAGGGTCGGGTCGGCGCCGAGTCCGCCGGCCAGCGAGAGCAGGCGCGCGCGGCGCAAACGACGCGGGCCGGCCTCGGAAGGGCGCGGGTCAAAGCCCAGGGCCCCGAAGCCAGCGCCAAAGTGATCGCGAATCCAGGCGGCGAAAAGCTCCGGCGCCTCGGCGGAGGCCAGCGGGGCGAGGCGCCTTCCGAGGACCGCGAGCGGCCGCTCGAGGGCGGCGAGCACGTCCGGATCCCGGTCGCTCGCCAGCGCATCGGCCACTTCGAGGAAGCGCGCGAGCGGCGCCCGCCGGGTCCGCACCAGGGCCCATTGATGTCCCACCCAGCCCATGCGTTCCGCCACCGCGAGGTCGCCCGCGTGTTGCAGCAGGGCCTCGTGTTCTTGGCTCCCGTGTTCGACACGGAAGAAACCGCCCTCGTCGGCGTTGGCGTAAAGAAAACGCGGTGCAGTCTTTCCGAGGGGCACCTGCTGGCGGCGTCGCGTCAGCAACTGGCGGCGGTGCGCCGAGGGCGCTCGGCCGGAGCGGCCAACGTGCGCCACCCAGGGGATCGGCCAGGCCGCTTCCAGCGTGTCGGCCTTGCGCGCCGGCCCCTCGCGAAAGCGCTCCTGGGAGATCGACGCGTGGGTCGTCTTGCCACGGCGCTCTGTCTTGACGCGCAAGAGCGGGAAACCCGGTCGCAGGGTCCAGGCCTGCACCACCTTTGCGACGCCTTCGCCAGAAGCTTCTTCGAGGGCGCTCCACAGGTCGTTGGCGCTGGCGTTCGCCTCGAAGTGACGCCGCAGGTACTTGCGCACGCCGCGGCGGAACGCGGCTTCGCCGATGTAGTGCTCGAGCATCCGCACCACCGACGCCCCTTTTTCGTAGGTGATCACGTCGAAATTCGCATTCGCCTCTTCGGGGCTCGCCACCGGGGTGTAGATCGCGTGGGTGTTGCGCAACCCGTCGAGATCGAGGGCCGGGGCGCGGTGGTGTTGGAAGTCGTGCCACATCTTCCAGCCGGGCTTCCAGCGGTCGACGATCCAGAAAGCCATCCAGGTGGCGAAGGCCTCGTTCAGCCAGAGATCGTCCCACCACGCCATCGTCACCAGGTTTCCGAACCACATGTGCGCGAGCTCGTGGCAGATCACCTCGGCCGCGCGTTTCTTCTCGGCCAGGGTGACGGTGTCGGGATCGATCAGCAGCAGGGTCTCGCGGAAGAAGACGGCGCCCGCGTTCTCCATGGCGCCGATCTCGAAATCGGGAACCGCCACCAGGTCGAGCTTCGAGTAGGGATAGGGAATGCCGAAGTATTCCTCGAGGCGCAGCAGGCTCTGGCGGGCGGCAAGCAGGCCGAAATCGACGAGGTTCTCGAAGCCGGGAACGAACCAGAGGCGGATCGGTGTCTTGCCGGCGCGGACCACGCGCGACGCTCTCAGATCGCCGACGGCGAGCGCCACGAGGTAGGAGGAGAGCAGCGGGGTGCGTTCGAAGTGGACGGTCTTCTGCCCGGTGTCGCCGATTGCCACGCGCTCTTCGCGCGAATTGGAGATCACCTGGTTGGCTGCGGGCGTAGTCACCGAGAGTGCGAAACGCGCCTTCATCGCCGGCTCGTCGAAACACGGGAAGAACTTCCGCGCGGAGGCGGGTTCGAGTTGCGTGAAGGCGTAGCGGGCCCCGTTGACCTCGGCGCCGTAGAGCCCCGACAGGTCCCCGCGCAATGTTCCGGCGAAAGACAGACTCAGGCGTAGGCGACCCGCCGGAAGCGTCCGGTCGAAGTGGATCAGGGCGGTTTCACGCTCGGGGCGCATTACGATGCGGCCGCGCAGCGACTCCCCCCCGAAGGCGACGCGAGCCCGGTGAACGCGAAGTTCCGCCGCGTGGATTTCGATGCGTCGCCGCGGGCGATCGGAGTCGAGTTCGAACTCGACGCGGCCGTCGAAGGCCTTCCCTGCCTGGGGGTCGACGTTTATGTGCAGGTCGACGTCGCCGGGGCGCAGGCCGGTGTCGAGGCGGAAGGCACGCGCGCGCGACGCCTTCGGTTTTCGCGACTTCTGCGCGCTCATGCTCGCGAATCTCCCGCGTCGTGGGCTTGGGTCGCGCCCGAGGGTACACTAGCCCCGGGTAAGGGGGGATCGATGAGCGGCGCGCCCCGCGAGAAGTGGAACAGCCGAACCGGCTTCGTGCTCGCGGCGATCGGTTCCGCCGTCGGGCTCGGGAACATGTGGCGCTTCTCGTACCTCGCCGCCGAGCACGGCGGGGCCGCCTTCGTCGTCCTGTACCTCGGGTTCACGCTGCTCGTCGGTGTCCCGGTGCTGCTCGCCGAGATGGCGCTGGGTCGTGGCGCCCGGCGCAGCCCGATTGCGGCGCTCGAGCACTACGGGGGGCGAAGCTGGCGCGGGCTCGGGGCCCTGTTCGTGGTGTCGGGGTTCGTGATCCTGGCCTACTACAGCGTGATCGCGGGCTGGACCTTCGCCTACGCGATCAGCGGGCTCACCGGATTTGGCAGCGATCCGGCCGCGACCTTCGCCGAGGTCTCGACGGGACCGGATGCGGTGGCCTGGCACCTGGCCTTCATGGCGCTGGTGGTGACGGTGGTGATCGGGGGCGTTCGCGGCGGGATCGAGCGCGCCGCGGTCTTTCTGATGCCGGCGCTCTTCGTTCTACTTGTGGGGCTTGCGCTTTACGCCTCCGGTCTCGAGGGGAGCGGGGAGGGTTATCGCCGCTACCTGAGCATCGACGTGAGCGCCGTCTTTGACCGCGACGTGATGGTGCAGGCGGCCGGTCAGGCCTTCTTCAGCTTGAGCCTGGGCATGGGGGCGATGCTCACCTTCGCCAGCTACGTCGGGCGGGACACCGACCTGAAACGCGATTCGCTGGTGATCTCGGCTTCGGATTTCGGCGTGGCCTTTCTCGCGGGCCTGGTCGTCTTCCCGCTGATCTTCGCTTTCGGCCTCGAGGCCCAGGTCGGCGACAGTACGCTGGGAGCGCTGTTCATCACGTTGCCCGCGGCCTTCGCGGAGATGGGTGCGGCCGGGCGGGTGGTCGGAACGCTTTTCTTTGTGGGACTCGCGGTGGGCGCGCTGACTTCCGCGGTCTCGCTCCTCGAGGTGGTGGTGTCGACGGCGATCGACAGCTTCGGCCTTTCCAGGCGGAGCGCGACGCTGCTCTTCGGGGGTGTCACTGCGTTGCTGGGGGTCCCCGCGGCCCTCGAGATCGAAGTCCTGGGGTTGATGGACCAGGTCGCTGGGAACTTCCTGCTCGTGCTCGGCGGTTTCCTGCTCGCGGTTTTCGTCGGCTGGCGCATGCCCGACCCGGTGGCGGCGGTACTTCCCGGCGCCGCCAGTCGTTGGGGTCTCGGGGCGTGGCGGGGGCTGCTGCGTTACGTGGTGCCGCCGATCCTGCTCTGGGTGCTGTGGGGCTCCGCCGAGGCGACGCTGGCTGCTGTGGGGGCCGTCCTCGGCTAGAGCCGCTGGCTTGTTGCGCTGCGCGCGCAGCCGGTATCCTCGGCGGGCCGCGGCGACTGCGCCGGTCGCAGGCGGCGCCCAAGGAGACCCCCATGGAATTTCGGCCGCGCTTTTTGCTCGAAGGCATCCCGCTCGTGGTGGCGGGTTTCGCCTGGTTGGCGGTCGCCTTCGCGTCTGGACTGATCGGCTTCGTTTGCGCGGCGATTCCGGGCAGCTTGCTGGTCGCCTCGGGGGGAGCGCTCACGCTGTTTGCCGGCGATCGCCGAATCCTCCACTTCGGTGCGGTCGGTGGCGTTGTCGGCGCTGTCTTCGCTCTCTTCGGGCTGCCCTTCCTCGGCTTCGGGGTGGCCGGGGTTCTGTTGCTGCTGTCTCTCGGGGCGGCGCTGGCCAGTGGCTACGCGAGTCTTCGTCTCGAAGTTCCCGCCGTGGGCGTACCCGAGGCGGTTCCCTCAAAGCTGCTGGCGGCGAAGGTCGCGGTAGACGAGGCCTTCATGGCGCACCTCCAGCTCTCGCTGCGGCTGCCCACCCTGCAGTGTCTGACGCGCATGCGGCGCGAAGTCCACGAGGCCCTCGATCTGCATGCCGACCGCGGCTGGTCCGCCGACCCGCTCTCCTTTCACCGCGAGCCGCCGGCCCTCGAGAATCCCGTGATCCAAACTCGGCGAACGCGTGGCCGCGACTTCGAACACCTGGTCTTCGACAGTGGTTTCGAGCCGCGGCCCGAGGAGCCGGGGCGCGAGCGCTGGCTCGGCTTCGAGCCTCTGCGCAAGGGCCACGCCTACGTGATGCGACACGAAGGCGAGCCGCGACCCTGGCTGGTGTGCATCAACGGCTACCGGATGGGCTTTCCCTTCGTCGATTTCCAGGCTTTCGATCCGAAGCGCTACCACGAAGAGCTGGGCCTCAACCTGTTGATTCCGGTCCTGCCGTTGCACGGTCCGCGGCGCATCGGTGCCCAGAGCGGCGATGCCCTCTTTGACGGCGAACTCGTCGATACCGTGCACGTCGAAGCCCAGGCGGTCTGGGACATTCGGCGGCTGGTGGGATGGATTCGGCACGAGGGGGCGACCGGGGTGGGTGTCACCGGTCTGTCTCTGGGTGGCTACACCGCGGCACTGCTGGCCTCGGTCGAGCCGGATCTCGACTGCGCCATCGCGGGGATCCCGTTGGCGGACCTGTCGTCGATCTTCTGGCACCACGGATCGGACGGGCTGCGCCAGGATCTCGAGCGCGCCGAACTCAACCAGCAGGATCTTGCGCGACTCTTCGGCGTGGTGTCTCCGCTGGCGCTGAAGCCGCGGTTGGCGTCCGAGGCGTGCAGCATCTTCGGGGGGATCGCCGATCGGATCGTGCCGCCGGCCCAGATCGCCGCACTCATCGACCACTGGCAGCCCGGGCGAGTGGCGTGGTATGCCGGAACGCACCTCAGCTTCGGGATGGAGCCGATGGTAAAGAGCGTCGTGCGCGAGACGATCCAGGAGTTTTTGCCGCAGCCCTAGCGAGACGGGTTGGACGCCCCCGGGCCTTGCGACCCGGGGACGCCCTACGAGATGGAGGACCCGTAACGCATCCCTCTAAAGGTTCGGCTAGCCGAGGTCGGCTTTCGCGTACATCGCCACGACGGCGGCACCGCCGAGGCCGAGATTGTGCTGCAGCGCGATCTTCGCGCCTTCGACCTGGCGGGCGTCGGCTTCGCCGCGAACCTGCCAGTTGAGTTCGGCGCACTGGGCAAGGCCGGTGGCACCCAGCGGGTGTCCCTTCGAGATCAGACCGCCCGAGGGGTTCACGACCACCTGGCCGCCGTAGGTCTGGGCACCGGAGTCGACGAACTCGCCGCCCTTGCCCTCGGGGCACAGGCCGAGGCCCTCGTAGGTGATCATCTCGTTGCACGAGAAGCAGTCGTGGAGCTCGACCACGTCGACGTTCTCGGGTCCGTAGCCCGATTGCTCGTAGACCTTCGCGGCGGCGGCCTTGGTCATGTCCGACCCGACCATCTTGATCATGCTGCCCTCGAAGGAACTCGGGAAATCGGTGGTCATCGCCATGCCGAGGATCTCGACCGCCTTCGCCTCGAGCCCATGCTTGCGGATGAAGTCTTCGCTGGCGAGGATGGCAGCGCCGGCGCCATCCGAAGTCGGGCAGCACTGCAGCTTGGTCAGCGGGCCGTAGACCGCGGGCGATTCGAGGATCTGTTCGAGGGTGTATTCGTCCCGGAACTGCGAGTAGGGGTTGTTGACCGAGTGCTTGTGGTTCTTCCAGCCGATCTTCGCGAACTGTTCGGCGGTGGTCCCGTACTTTTCCATGTGCTCGATGCCAGCGTTGCCGAACATCTGCGGAGCCGGCGGCGCCTTGGCGAAGCCGCGCTCTTTCACCATCACCTCGAAGTGCTTGTCGAGGGCCACGGTGCGGTCGGTGTACTTGATGCCGAGGGAACCCTTTTCCATCTTCTCGAAGCCCATGGCCATGGCGCAATCCGCCAGGTCGCCCTCGATGAACTGCTTTGCCATGAAGAGCGCTGTCGAGCCCGTCGAGCAGTTGTTGTTGACGTTGTAGATCGGGATGCCCGAGTGGCCGAGTTCGTAGAATGCGCGCTCGCCGGCGGTGGAATCGCCGTAGCAGTAGCCGACTGCGGCCTGCTCGATCTGGTCGAAGGCGATGCCGGCGTCCTCGAGGGCCCGGGTTCCGGCCTCGCGGGCCATGTCGGGGTAGTCCCATTCTTTCGATCCAGGTTTTTCGAACTTCGTCATGCCAACGCCGACGACAAAAACTTTTCGACCCATGGAGTTTCTTCCTTCTTACGAGAGAGAGGGGCGCGGCGCGGCGTGGGAGCGGCGGGAGACTAGCACGGGCACCGTGTGGTGCGTGCGGGGTACACTCGCAGCGAGACGCATCGTCCGCAGCCCGGGTGCGGAATGCGCGGTCAAGGGGAGGGCTCGCCGTGACGACGCTGTTCAGTCGCATCATCGAGGGGGAATTGCCGGCGCGTTTCGTTTGGAAGGACGACATCTGCGTGGCCTTCTTGTCGATCGCGCCGCTCAAGCCCGGACACACTCTCGTGGTGCCGCGCGCCGAGGTCGATCATTGGATCGATCTACCGACCAGCGCAATGATGCACCTTTCGCGGGTGGCCCAATGCGTCGGCCGCGCGATCCAGGACGAGTGGCAACCGACGAAGGTGGGCACCACGATCCTCGGGCTCGAGGTCCCGCACGTCCACATCCACGTGGTCCCCATCTGGGAGCCCCGCGATCTCGATTTCGACAATGCCGACGCGAACGCACGCGAAGCGGATCTCGACGAAGCCGCCCTGCGCCTGCGCGCCGCCATCCGCCGCCGCGGCCACACCGAAGCCTCCGACTGAGCAGCGAAAGCGCGGACGAAAAAAACGGGGACGGGTTTTCTTTTTTTCCTTTTGTCATTTTCCGCTCCCGGGGGGCTCCAGAGCCGACTTCGACGGTGGAAAAGGACAAAAGGAAAAAAAGAAAACCCGTCCCCGTTTTTCGCCGCTTCCCGCTCAGGCGATGAGAGCGCCGCCGTCGATCGGGAGGACGTGGCCGGTGATGAGGTCGGGCCCCGCGATCAAGCCCACGATGGCCTGGGCGACTTCCGGGGGCGTGCACACCCTGCCGAGCGGGGTCTTCTGCACCACGGCGTTCTTGATGGCCTCGTAGGCGTCGCCAAAGCCCTCGGCGAGCCAGGCGCCGTCGATGAAGCCGGGCGCCACCGCGTTGACGCGAATTTTCGGCGCCAGCGCCCGGGCCAGGCTGACCACGAGGCTGTTGACGCCCGCCTTCGAGGCGCAGTAGGCGATCGACGAGCCGGTGGCCGCGAGCCCGGCAACGCTCGAAGTCATCACGATCTCACCGCCGTCCCCGGCTTCGAGAGCGTCTCGGGCGGCGCGCGAGCAGAAGAAGGATCCCTTCAGGTTGACCCCGAGGATCTTGTCCCAGTCTTCGCCGTCGAGCCCCTCGAGGTCGGCGTGGGCGACGAACTTCGTGGTGCCGGCGTTGTTCACCAGCACGTCGAGCCGCCCAAACTGCTTCATCGCGGCCGCCACCATGTCGCGGCAATCTGCATCGACCGAGACGTCGGCGCGGTGGGCAAAGGCCTTCACCCCTGTCGACCGGACCTCTTCGGCGACCGCTTCGGCCGCGTCCTGCGAGCGGCTGTAGTTCACCAGCACGTCGCATCCGAGCGCTGCCAGGCGACGAGCCGTTTCGGCGCCAACGCCGGTGCCGGCTCCCGTCACGATCGCAGCGCGGCCTTCGAGTTCCATGCAGCTCGCCTCCCACCTCGTGGATTCGAGGCCGGCGCAGGGTATCACACGGCTTTCAGCGCAGGACGCCGCGGCGCAGCAGCTCGAGGAAGACGGGCCAGCCGAAAATGAAGGGGTGGCGCCGCTGCCGCTCGCTCACGATCAGGGGCTCGCCGCTGTGCCGCTCCACCTTCCACAAGATGTAGGGAAGCCAGTCGCCGAAGGTGGTGGCGGATTTGAGCAGGCGCACGAAAGTGGTTGCCTTCGCCAGCGGGTGCAGAGCACGCCAACGAACTCGCCCGCCCAGCAACGCGCGGCGGGACATCCGGACCTCGACGGCGTTGCCGCGGACATCGACGTTTTCGAGGAAACCGTCCGTCGCCAGTTCGAGGAGCGCCGCGGTCGCCATCGCGTCGTAGCGCACGGCGTCGGCCTCGTAGAGCCGAGCGATGGTCTCGGGCTGTTCCCCCCGCAACTCGGTGGCGTAGGTCCGGCGAAATGCCTCCTGCCAGAGGGCGGCCATCGAGTAGCGCTGGGTCGATCCGCGGGCGGGCAGAAAGACACCGAGCCTCTGGACCAACGTCTTGATCGCCTGGGCGAGCGTCCCGAGGATGCGCTGTCGGCTGTCGGCATCGCGGCTGTAGACCAACAGCGAAGGCTGGGCGAAGCGCGCCCAGATGTAGGGGTGGAGGCAGCCGGGTCGCGTCATCCGCTCGAAGTCGTCGACGCTGATGATCGCGTACTTTGCGCGCTGCACGCCGGCCTCGTCCTCCGACTCCACGTAGAAAACGTTCGGCGGAAGCCACTGGTTCAGGATGCGAAGCCGCGCCTTCGTGTAGGCGCCCCGGTAGGAATCCACAAGCACATAGAAATCGTGCACGCCCTCGTCGACATTGCGCCGCAGGCAGGACCCGTAGAAGAGAATGCCGACGACGGCACCCGGGTGGCGGTCGCGGATCGCGTCGACGAGCGTCCGCACGGCAGGCGAAGCGGGTTTCTGGTGTTCGCGCGCCAAAAGCGCATCGAGGCGGGGCTCGGGCGCGTCGGGAGCCAAGGAATCAGGTACGGGCGAAGCGGACGGAATCGTTCGCGCTGACGCAGACGGTCGAGTCGTTTTCGGGATCGAAGAGTTCGCCGTCGATGGTGAATCCGCAGCTCATCCGCATTTCGAGGGAGTCGACGTTTCGGCTCAGGTAGCCGGTTTCGGGTTGCACCCAGGCGGCGGGCTGGCCCCGCCAGATGCCCGGTGCCGCGGCGCCGATGCGCTCGCAGTCCGAGGCGAGGCTCGTGGTCTGGAGCGCTCCCGGACCGGTCCCCCAGAAGGGCTTCATGCCCGCGAAGAGCCGATCGAGAGTGCTGGCGATGAGCAGGGTGAATTCGGCGTAGGGGGAAGGCATGCCGTCGAGCCGCAGGTCGACCTTGTCGGGCCGCAGGACGCCGCCGCTGTCGCCGAGTGCGTTGCGCGCGATCAGGCTCGCGGTGAGCAGCGTCGAGCCGAGCACGCCCTGGCCCTTGCGCGCCGGGAAATTTTCGTGGGCGACCTGGATGGCGCGGTGGATCATGCCCACCCCAAAGAACATCCCGTAGTGGGATTCTCCCGGGGAGCCGTGGTCGACCTTCAGCACCGGGCGCGAGGTGATCCGATCCTCGACGTGGCCTGTATTCACGGCCTGCAGCAGATCCGCGAGGCCTCGGACCGGGTCCTTGTGGGAGCCCAGATCCTGGGCGCTCATGTTCGTGCGACCGCCGCGCAGCGGAGCCACGATGGGAACGCGATCGCCAAAGGAGCGCCGCCCGAGAATCTCGGTCAGCGTGTGGGTGAGGGTGCCGTCGCCGCCGTTCACGATCAGCAATTCGACGTCCTGGCGGGCCAGGTCGTCGAGGGCTTCGGGCACGGCCCCCGCCGCGGTCGTCTCGACCGACACCACGTCCGGGTAGTCGCGTAGGAAGTTGAGCAGGCGCGCCGTGCGGCGCGCATTTCGACCGGCGCGCAGATTGCTAAGGAGGCCGATTCGCAAGCATTCTCCTCGTCGTTCGATCAAAGCAGGGAAGGACTGGGTGTGGCGGCGGGGTCAGGGGCGCGTGAGCGGGTCCATGAAGGTCAGCGCGGCAATTCCCGTTCCCATCAGCTCGATGGGACTTCGACCGGAACAGGCGCGAAGCGTAACGCCAAAACCCGAAGTCGCCCAGACGCGGTGCGGCTGGACCCGCAGGCCCACCAGCCAGCGCAGCGGCTGGGGCAGGAACACCAGCGGATCGTTCTCCCTCAACGTGCGTGAGAGTGCAGCAAAGCCCTCGACACAGGCCCCAGACCACTCGATCCCCGCGGGAACCCAGTATCCGGGTCGCTCGAGGTCGGGCAGTTCGCCCTCGAGCCGTGCCGCAAAATTCGAAAACGCGATCGGCTCGCCCTTGCCGATGCGGGCCAGCAGCCAGTTCGAGCGTCGCCCGCCCGGTTCGGTCCAGTCGAGGATATACAGGGCAGGGTCTCCCAGCGCGTGAAAGTCGAGCCGGCGATGCACCCGCTCCCCCTCCTCGGCAGTCATCCAGGTGTGCACCAGGCTTGCGTGCCCGCGAACCGCGAGTGGCTCGGGCATCGACTCGAGTTGCAGCGTGCCGTGTACGGGAGCGGCCAGGGCCAGCACCTCGAGGCCGATGCCAGAGGGCAGCGCGTCGGCCGGGGGCTGGGGCAGGGCCTGGGGCTCGAAGCGCAGGTCGATGCGCGCGCGATTCTTGTCGATGCGAAGCCGTGTTTCCGCGGCGCCGAGCGAGAGGTGACTGCTGCCGACGTCGAGGCTGCGGCGATCCTCGGAGAGCTTCCAGTAGTCCTCGAGGCGACCGTTCTTGAACAGCACGCTGCGACCACCGGGTGTGATGACGTGTCCCAGCACCACGGCGTTGCGCTCGCCCGGGCCGAAGTTGGTGACCACCAGGCGCCCGACGATCCAGTGCCCCGAATCCAGGCGCACCGTCCACTCCCAATGTTCGCTGGCGGAACCGCCCGCAGGCAGGCGAGCGGCGGGGTCTGCCATGCGTGGGGCCTCGTCAACGGCCTCGGTGAGATCAACGGGCTC
>Ga0310122_10002450_pt1 | contig 11787 bp, 9 predicted proteins | sample CB6_Bottom_1051__FD_203503 | JGI IMG/M metagenome (GOLD analysis project Ga0310122, IMG submission 203503) | Marine microbial communities from Western Arctic Ocean, Canada - CB6_Bottom_1051 | ecosystem: Environmental > Aquatic > Marine > Oceanic | place: Canada: Western Arctic Ocean | collected...
CGAGATACTTGCCGACCAGCACGGCGCCGCGCGACACCGGCCGGGTAAACAGATACGTGATCGTCTTGTCCTCGACCTCGTCGGCGATCAGCGCGGTCCCGTAGAACATACCGAGCAGCGGCACCGAGAGTCGCAGATAGAAGCCCCAGATCATCAGCCCGAAGATGACCGGGCCATCCACATTGAGCGCGCGGCCGTCGATGACAGCCCGTGCGGTCATCAGGTCCATCGCCACCAGCGCCCGCAGAATCAGGGCCACTAACACCGGCCCGCCAACGATGAGCCCCATGAACACGGTGCGACGCGACCAAAGCATCTGCCCCAGCGACAATTCGTAGACCCGCAACGCAGAGCGGAAGAACGACGGCGACACGGACGTGGGCGCGGCGGCTGTGGGCATACTCACTTCACCAGATAGTCGAAGACCGCTTGCAGGTTGTCGTCTGGGGAGCTGACTTCGTAGACCTCACCGGCGGAACCGTTGGCGGCCGCCTCGGTGAGACGCCCATAGAACGCATCCGGCTTCCTGGTCTCAACAACGACCGCGCCATCCTCGAACTGCAGGCTGAGCACATCGTCGTGGCTCAGAAAACCGCGCGCCATGCCGCGCGGATCGCTGGCCACGATCCGCACCTTGTGCGGGTGGTCATCGATCAGGTCGCGGATCGTATGGATGTTACCCTCGGCCAGGATCCGGCCATTGTTGATGAGCACGATGGTCGAGGTCATCGCTTCGATCTCGTGCAAGATGTGGCTCGACACGAGCACGCTCTTGCCAGCCCGCCCCCAACTCTTGATGAGTCTGACCATCTTCCGCCGGCCGATCGGATCCATCCCGGCCAGCGGCTCGTCGAGCACCAGCAGCTCCGGATCATGGGCCACCGCCTGCGCGAGCTTCACTCGCTGGCGCATGCCTTTGCTGTAGGCGCCAATCTTCTTGTCGGCCGCATCGAGCAGGTCGACCGTATCGAGCGCCCGCCGAGCCGCGGCGGTGGCGTCGGTCTCCGACAGGCCGTTCAGTCGAATCAGCGCCGTCACCCATTCCAGACCGGTCATGCGCTCGTAGAAGGAGTCCTGTTCGGGACAGAACCCGAGCCGGGTGAACAGACTCGGGTTGCCCCAGATCGGCTCGTCGAACACCCGCACAACCCCTTTGCTCGGCTTCAGCTGTCCGGTGATCAGCTTCAGGAAGGTTGACTTGCCGGCGCCGTTCGGCCCCAGGAGCCCGGTCACACCCGGCCTGACTTCGACCGAGATGTCGTTGAGCCCGATCACCTGGCCATACCACTTCGACACCTGGTCGGCGGCCACCACCGGCACGCTCACGTCACCACCTCCACGCCGCGCACGCGCCGCTCGAGCACGAGCGCCGACACACCGATCAACGCCAGGACCACCCCCACCGATAACAGCCACGGCGAGTCGAACCGGGGCTGGAGTCGGAAGATCACATCACCGATCTGCTCGAGATTCGCACGGAACGAGAGCCAGGCCAGCGCCGAGCTTCCGGTAATGCCACGCAGGATGGTGAACAGGGTCCCGGTGAAGAACAACGACCCGAAATAGAGGATCGATGTGTATCGCGCGCTGCTCGACAGGGACGACAACGCCAGCATCGTGAAAGACGCCAGCAGCACCTCCACGAGCGCGTAGAGGGTGATGGCTGGTATCAGGAACAGGTTCTCGCGCACGAACGTGAGACTGGCCGAGAACATCATCTGCACGAACAGCAACGCCAGCGCCGGCACGAGCGTCACCAGCAGCAGGAAGAACAACAGGATGCCGAGTTTGCCGGCGACATACTCGGCGCGGGTGAGCGGCTTCGACAGATAGATCTGCAACGCATTCGACCGCCGGTCATTGGCGATCAGCCCGGACCCGACATAGACGGTCACGACCAACACGAAGAGTTCCTGCACCTCGAAGAACTGTCGGAAGGTCTCGACCGATGGCGCCAGGATGTCCAACGTGGGAATGGTGGCGGACAAATAGAAGATGACCGCGCGTACGAAGAACTGTGCCCACGCGAACAGCATCACCCAGAGAAACAGCTTCTTGCTCAACGCCGCCCGGATACCGGTCACGGCGATAACCAGCCACCCGGTCCCCGGTTGCTCCCGGACCCCGGTGTAGCGGCGGTAGCTCTGGTCGTGGATAGGCATCGATCACTCTTCCCCGATGGCCTCTGCGAACACGTCCTCGAGCGTCGGCACACTGGGGCGCAAATGCCGTACCTGGATCTGATGCCGGGCGGCCACACCAAACAGATCGCGCGGGCCCTGGTCGTCGCCGAGAAACACGCGCATGAGGTCTTCGTCGGTGCCGCGGCACTCGACCCCCTCGGCCTCCAGCGCCCGCGTGAACGTCTCGACGTCACCCTTGATCCGCACCTCGAACACCTGCCGGCGCCCCTTCCTCAGGTCGGCGATCGCCCCCTGTGTCGCGATGGCGCCCCGGTGCATCACGACAACGCGTTGGCACGTCGCCTCGACATCCGGCAGCAGGTGCGAGGACAGAATCACGTTCACCCCCTTGCGCGTCGCCAGGTCGGTCACGAGATCCAGCATCTCCTCCCGCCCCTTGGGGTCCATCCCGTTGGTCGGCTCATCGAGAAACAGCAGATCCGGGTCGTGTACCAGCGCCTGGGCCAGCTTGATTCGCTGCTTCATACCGGTCGAATAGGTCTCGATCTTCCGATACCGCGCCTCGCCGAGCCCGACGTAGTAGAGCACCTCGTGGGCGCGCTGCATCGCGTCGCTCCGCGGCAGACCGGCCAGCTGCCCACAGTAGGCCACGAACGACACGGCGTTCATGTCCGGGATGTGGCCGTCGGACTCAGGCATGTAGCCGAGGCGTGCACGGATCTGCAATGGGCTCGACGCCACGTCGAGACCCAACACCCGCATCCGACCGCTGGTCGGCTTCACGAAGCCGAGCAGCGCCTTCAGCATGGTGCTCTTGCCCGCGCCGTTCGGGCCAAGCAGCCCGACCGCCCCCGGCGGAAACGCTGTGGCCACATCACGCAAGGCATCCTGCGTGCCGTAGCGCACGGTCACCTGCTCGAGAACAACGACCGGTTCGGGGTCGGAGACGGGGATCGACATCACTGTAGAAGCAATACGAATAACAGCCCGAACAGGTTCGGGTTCACCGCGTCAAGACTCAGAGTGTCCCCTTGAGCCCGAGATCCGCGGCACACTCGCGCATGAACGTGATGACATTGGTGATGTGCTCCTCGAGCGGCAGACCAAGCTCCTCGGCGCCCTGGCGCAGGTCGTCGCGAGACACCGCTCGTGCGAACGCCTTATCCTTCATCCGCTTCTTGACCGACTTCGCCTCGAGATCCAACACGCTGCGCGACGGGCGAACCAGCGCGGCCGCGGTCACGAATCCCGCCATCTCGTCACACGCGAACAGGGTGTGCTCCAGCCTCGACTTCCGCGCGACGCCGGTGTAGTCGGCATGGGACAAGATCGCGCGCATCACATACTCCGGATAGCCCTGTGCCCGCAGGAGGTCGCAGCCACGATAGGGATGATCTTCGGCGCTTGGCCAGCGTTCGTAGTCGAAGTCGTGGAGGAGCGCGACACTGCCCCACGCCTCTTCATCCTCGCCGAATGACCGGGCATACCCGCGCACGGCCGACTCGACGGCCAACCCGTGCTTCAGTAACCGGTCGTTCTGGGTGTACTCGGTGAGCAGGGACCAGGCCCGCGCGCGTGTCGGGATCATGTAGCGAGCGTACTCCAAGGAGTCAGACGGCAGGAGGCGGGAGGCAGGACGAGGCCTGTGGGCTTCGCCAGCTTCTGGCTCACGAGGGCCGTTCCCCTTTGCTTCATACCTGTCAGGGGATGGGCGGCACGGAGGCAGCGGTCCCACCGGCAGCGGTGTCCGAGCCAGCCGTGGCCAGCCGGCCTTCGCCGGCCGCGACGATCGCGGCGACCGTGAGATCGCCGGTGATATTGGCGGCCGTACGGGACATGTCGAGAATGCGGTCGACACCCAGGATGAGGGCAATACCCGCCGCCGGCACGCCGATTGTCTCGAGAATCACGATCAGCATGACGATGCCGGCGCTCGGTACCGCGGCGGTCCCGATCGAGGCGAGCAACGCCAGAAACACGATGCTCAGCTGCGCCGTGAGATCGAGTGGTATCCCAAGCGTCTGGGCGATGAAGACCGCCGCCACGGCCTGGTAGAGACCGGTGCCGTCCATGTTGATCGTGGCGCCGAGCGGCAACACGAAGGACGCCACCTCTTCGGAAATACCGAGGTTCTTCTGCGCGCTCTTCATCGTCACCGGCAGTGTGGCAGCGCTCGACGACGTCGAGAATGCGACGAGCTGCGCCTGCACGATGCCCGGGAAGAACTGCCCCAGCCGGAGCGGCGTAAAGAGCCGCAAGAGCACAGGGTAGGTGATGAACATCTGGACAGCCAGTCCGATCAGCACAACCAGACAGTAGAACCCGAGCGCCCCCAGCAGCTGCGGGACGTCCCCCGGGTTGTCCCCGGCGACCCCGGTGACCGTGTCTGCGATCAGCCCGAACACCCCGAACGGCGCGAACAGGAGGACAAGCTCGACGATCTTGATGATGACGGCATTGAGACTCTCGAACAGGGCCAGCAACGGCGCGGACTGCGCTTTCGGGATCAGCAGCAGCGCAACACCGAACAGGAACGCCAGAAACACCACGTTCAGCATGCGCCGATTGTCGGAGGCCGCGGCGAGAATATTGTCCGGCACCATGTCGACCAGCGGCTGGAGTGGCCCCCGCTCCCTCGCCTCAGTCGCCATCTCCTCGCGTTCCGCAACATCGCCCTGGTAGGTCTCCTGCAACCGCAACCTCACGCTGTCGGGCACAAATGCGCCTGGGTTCAACAGGTTGACGAGCACAAGGCCGATGACCAAGGCCACCAACGTGGTGGCGAGATAGATCGCGATCGTCTTTCCGCCAATCCGTGAGAGCTTGCTGAGGTCGGACAGCGAGGCGATGCCGGTAATCAGCGACGCCAGCACCAGTGGAACCGCGACCAGCAGCAGGAGCCGGAGGAAGACCGTCCCGAACGGCGCGATCCAGTCGGCCGTGAAGTCTCCCCACCCAGCGTAGGCGGCGACAACGCCGTAGACCAGTCCAAGCCCCAACGCGACGAGGATGCGCCAGTGGGGTTGTCGATACCAGGGCATGACGTGGGTATACTACTCGGCTTTCGCGCCTCGGCCCCCCAGGGTGATGGCACGGTGAATCACTGCCGTGACCTCCGCAGTCACCGTATACGGCGACAGGTGGGCAGGGTCGGCCAGCGCCACGGCCACGGCGTCGGACCCGGGCCGTAGCTCACCGCTCACGTGGTGACACAGATAGTCCGCCAGCACGTAATGGAACCGCACACGGCCATCGTCGTCACGGGTAATACGATCGAACAACTCGACCAGAGGGCCCACGCTCGTGTCGATCCCGATCTCCTCGCGTAGCTCACGACGCAGCCCCTCACCCAGGGTCTCGCCGAGCTCGATCGCGCCGCCTGGCAAGCTCCACTGGCCCGCGAGCGGCTCATGCCGCCGCTTGACCAGCACGACCCGCGCCTCGATAAACACGACTCCACCGACGCTGATGAACGGCCGAACCGGGTATTCACGACCGGTCACAGCGTCAGCGCCGCGTCGGCGTTCAGATCCAGCGACGCCGTGACGCCGGCGCGCAACCGACGCAGCCCGGCGACGGCGATCATCGCCGCGTTGTCGGTCGACAGATGCAGCGTCGGCAACAGGACAGGGAGGCCGCACTCGTCCCCGCGCGCCGTCGCGACCTCTCGCAGCCGGCTGTTCGCTGACACGCCGCCAGCGATACCCACACTGCGGGCGCCGAACCGCTGTGCCGCCTCGAACGTGCGGTCGAGTAGCGCCTCCACGACGGCCCGCTGAAAACTGGCGCAGATGTCTGCCAGCTCTGTCTCCGACAGTGGACCGGCGTCAGCGGCGAGGCGCTGTCGGACATACCGCGCGACCGCGGTCTTGAGACCGCTGAAGCTGAAGTCCATACGTCCGGCCGTATTCTTTCCTATCCCGGGGGGGAGCACGGTAGGCGGCCCCGCCACGCGGCTCGCGTGTGTCATCCGAGCCACCGGAAACCGAATCGCCTGCTCGTCCCCAGACCGCGCCAGTCGGTCGATGACCGGCCCGCCGGGATAGGCCAGTCCGAGCAACTTGGCCACCTTGTCGAACGCCTCCCCGGCGGCGTCGTCCCGTGTTCGGCCGATCAACTGATACGTGCCCGCCTGCGGCAGGTGATACAGACTCGTGTGACCACCGGATACCACCAGCACCACGGCCGGCAACGGAAGTTGGGGATGACACAGAAACAGCGACTCGATGTGGCCGGCCAGATGATGCACCGGCACCAGGGGACGGCCGAGCGCGAACGCCAGCGCCTTAGCGAACGCGACCCCCACGAGCAGTGAACCCACCAGGCCCGGCCCCTGCGTAACCGCAACCGCGTCGAGATCGGCCCAGACGACCCGGCCGTCACGAAGGGCCCGTTCAACGACTCCGCAGATGTCGCGCAGGTGCTGACGTGACGCCAGCTCAGGCACCACACCGCCCCATTCGCGATGGATGTCCACCTGGGAGGCGACCACGCTGGATCGGATCGCCCACGAGGCGGGACCCGCCTCGCCCTCGACCGCCACCGCCGCCGCAGTCTCGTCGCAGGAGGTCTCGATGCCAAGCAGCGTGGTCTGACTCACACCTCTTTTGCCTCCCCGCCTTCGCTCGGTGAGCGCGACCGGGCGACGAGCTTCGGCGGGTCCGCCGAAGCCTTGGCGGCGGCGGACTGCTGGGTGCCTCCTGGCTCCTGCGAGCACACCGCCTGCAGACTCTCAGTGAACGGCGGCCGGCAAATCCCGTGCTCGGTGATGATGCCGGCAACAAACCGCGCCGGCGTGACATCGAACGCCGGGTTCCAGATCTTGGCCCCGTCGGGTGTGAGCTGCAGCCCGCCCAGATGCGTGACCTCCTTCGCGGCGCGCTCCTCGATCGGAATGCCCGACCCGTCCGGGGTGGACAGATCGATTGTGGACACGGGCGCCGCCACATAGAACGGCACCTCGTGTTCTCTCGCGAGGACCGCGACGGTGTAGGTCCCGATCTTGTTGGCGACATCGCCGTTGGCCGCAATCCGGTCGGCACCGACCACCACGACGTCGACGCGTCCGGACTGCATCAGCGCACCGACCATCCCGTCGGTGATCACAGTGGTCTCGATGCCATCACGTACCAGTTCCCATGCCGTGAGCCTGGCGCCCTGCAGAAACGGACGGGTCTCGCCTGCGTACACGGCCACGCGCTTGCCCGCTTCGACTGCCGCGCGGACCACCCCGAGCGCCGACCCGAAGCCCCCGGTGGCCAGCGCACCCGCGTTGCAATGGGTCAGCACACGCCCATCGTCTGGCAGTACCGCCGCGCCATGCCGCCCCAGCGCCCGGCAATTCGCCACATCCTCGTCGTGAACACGTGCCGCCTCGGCGTCGATCGTCGCCTTCAACTCATCGGTCGACTGACCGGCCCGCATCGCAGCGGCGAACACGCCCTTCATCCGCTCGATCGCCCAGAACAGGTTGACGGCGGTCGGTCGTGTCGCCCCCAGCAGGTCACACGTCCGATAGAACTCAGTCGCCAGCTGCGTCGTGCCCGTCGCCGTGCTGCGGCGCAGCTCGAGAGACACACCCATCGCCGCCGCGACACCGATGGCCGGCGCGCCGCGAATCACCATGGTCCGGATCGCCTTGGCCACGTCCCGCCCGGTGCGACATCGTACATACACCTCACGCGACGGCAGCTTTCGCTGGTCGATCATGACGACCTCGCCGTCTTCCCAGTCGATGGTGGGCAACATAGGGTGGGTGTCCTCCTGGCAACCGGCTGTTCGAATGATAGCGAAAGTCGATCAACTACAGCGTCAGGCTTCGGGCTTCGGGCGCTCAAACGCAACCCGCGAGTCCACGTCAACAGACGGTTGAGCGTAGCCTGTAGCCTGCGGCCCGAAAACCCGCGTCACAGACGGCAGGGCCGCGGAGTGGGGCGCTGGGGCCCCACGAGAGGCCGCGGGGGTTCGGGGCGCAGCCCCCGAGCGCAGCCCCGTCAAAGCAGCACCGACGCGATCGCCGCATTGATGAGGGTGGCGAGAAATCCCCCGAGCAGCGCGACCGGACCCAGCCGCGCCAGGTCGGCGCGACGCGACGGGGCAAGGCCACCGATCCCGCCCAGTAGAATCCCCACCGACCCGAAGTTGGCGAACCCCGTGAGCGCGAACGTGACCACCACCCTGGAGTGATCGGAGAGCCCCTCCAGATACGTTGTGTTGAGCTTGATGTAGGCAACGAACTCGTTGGTGGCGAGCTTGGTGCCGAGCAGATCGGCCACCGCCGGACCATCGGCCGATGACACCCCCAGCAACGCGGCGACCGGCGCAAAGAGCCACCCGAAGATCGCCGCCAACGACAGATTCGGGCTGATGAGCCCGAGCCCATAGTCGAACATGGCAATGAACGCCAGAAACGCGATCAGCACGGCCGCGACGTTGATCGCCAGGCGCGTTCCATCCGAGGCGCCCGCGGCCAACGCGTCGATCACGTTGACGTGCTCTCGCTCGACAGCCACCTCCAGGCTGGCGGCGGTCGCTGACATGCCGGTCTCTGGCAACAGGATCTTCGACAGATACAATCCGCACGGAGCCGCCATCACGCTGGTGGTCAACGCCGCGACCGGGTCCGCCCCCAGACTGATGTAGATGGCCATGACGGTGCCGGCGATCGTGGCAAGACCGCCAGTCATCAGCGCCAGGAGCTCCGACTGGGTCATGCCAGCGATGTACGGCCGGATGATGATCGGCGCCTCGGTCACACCGAGAAACACGTTCGCCGCGGCCGACAGACTCTCGGCGCCACTCGTCCCCATCAGCCGCGCCATCACGCGGGCCATCAGCTTCACGACCACCTGCAGCACACCGAGGTGGTAGAGCACCGTGAACACGGCCGACATAAAGATGAGGATCGGCAGCGACGCGAAGGCCAGCACGAATCCGTCCGGAAACAACTCGGCCATCTGCTCGGGGTCGGCAAGCACCCCGAACACGAACTGAGACCCGGCGCTGGTGAATTCCAGAAACTGGGTGGCGACTGCCGCCAGCGCCGCGAAGAACTCATGCCCTGGCCGCACCCCGCCGATCTCGACCTTCAGAATCAACACCGCGAGCGCGACCTGCATCGCAAGACCGCTCACAACCAGTCGGAGGTTCACGGCGCGCAGATGCGCCGAACAGGCGCCGGCGACCGCCAGAAACGCGACCACCCCGGCAACGGCGCGCAGACGCGAGTCGACCACGTCCTGCAGCCAGAGCGCCCCGCCCCCGAGCAGAGCCGCCGTCACGGCCAGACCGAGACGCGGGCGCCAGTCGCGGGGCGCGCGTGGCCCGGTGGTTGGGAGACTGGAAGGGGCGACCATGACGACGCCGCCGATCATATGTCGGATCGAGGCCGAGCAGTCCCGGGTAGAGCGCCAATGTGGCACCGAGACGGGTGGCGCGCACGTTTGCCAAGGCGCGACGAGGGAAATACCAGCAGGATATGATGGTAGGGAGCAATGACTGACGCGCCAGCCCCAGAGGCGCTCGACCCACAGCGTGCGGCCCGGCTGACCGACTTCGCGCGTGGTTGCAGCGCAGCCGCGGTCTCGCTGTACCCCACCGGGCACCCTGCCGTCGAATCCGCCGTCGCCCGACTCATCGAGACCGCCGGCCGGGTCACCTCTGCCCAGCCGTTTCGGATGACGGTGTTGCCACACGGCTTGCTGCTCGACAGTCTGGCGCCGAAACAGCCGGACCAGGCGGTGCCCGAGCTCGCCCGACTCCTGCACCAACACCTCATCAGCGGTCTCGTCCTGGATGACGGCGGTGACGTCTCGACATGGCGAACGCTACTGGGTCTGCTCGGACGCCCCCCGGAGGAGGTCCGCGAGGCAGGCGGCATCTGTCACCTGTGGGGCGACAAGGGCGGGCTGACGACGGCGGACCATCGCCGCAGTATCGAACTGCGCGAGGTCGACTACGAGCGGCTGTTTCGGAGCCAGGCGCTGGGCGATCCCGCCACGCTCGAGGAGATCTTCGACGGTCTCGTGTCGGGGCACACCGACGGACTGGGCTCGGCCGCACGCGAGACGCTATCCCACATCATCCGCGACCCCGCCACGCTCGAGCTGTTCGCCAGCGAGCTGGCGAGGCGTGCCGACGGAGACGACGGGGCACACGCGGAGACGACGGGGCACCTGCTACGCACCGCGACCGAGCTTGTCGCCAGCGACGAAGACGCCGTGCGCGACGACGCGCTGGCCAACCTCGCCAAGATGCTGAAAGAACTGACCGCCGAGACCATGGCGGACTTGCTCCGCCGGGGGAGCACGCCAGCGGCGATGACCGGCGATCAGAACGTTGTCGAGACGGTCACCCAACGGATGACGTCGGACGACATCGGGCACTTCGTCTCGGAGTCGATTGTCGAGGAGAACGGCGCCTCGCATCGGCTCGCCGAGGCGTTCCAGGCGTTGGTCCCAGACCTCGACGATCGGCGTCAGATGGTGTCGGTCGTCGGCCAGCAAATGGCCGAGTCACCGTTCGGACAGACCGACGCGTTCCCGGATATCTGGAAGCGGACCGAATCGCTGCTGACGTCATACCGCGACGAGCAGTTCGTTCACGACCAATACGCTCACGAGCTGGACTTCGCGCGCACACAGGCGATCGAGGTCGAGGAGATCAACGACGACCCGGACGAGCGGATCGCCTCCTGGCTGGCAACGGTCAACGACCCGGCGCTGCTGTCGCTCGACCTGCAGTTACTCATCGACCTCCTGCTCTTGGAACGCGACCCGTTTCGCTGGCGTGACATCGTGGAGACGGCGTGCGGTCACATCGAGACCCTGGCCGAGTCAGGCGACCTCGAGCAGGCTGTGACGCTCCTCGACGGAATCGCCCGGGAGCGTCGCGACGACCCTGCGACCGCCGAGACCGATACGGTTGGCGGCTTCGCAGTCGCGGCCATCGACCGGCTGGTCGCCGGGCCTGCGACGGGGCACGCGTTGGCGCGACTGCCCGCCGGCGACGAGGGCACCGCAACACAGGTCGAACAACTGTGCAACACACTCGGCCCCGGCGTCGTGATGTCGCTGGCAGCAGTGCTCGCCACCGAACGAAACGCGACCGTGCACCGGATCATACGAGACATCCTGGTCGGCTTCGGCGCCCGCGGCCGGGACGCGGTCCGTCAACTCCTGGACGCACCCGACTGGGAGGTGCGCCAAACTGCCGCCTTTCTGCTGAGGCAGTTCGGTGGCAACGAGGGACTCGACGAGCTCCGACAGCTGCTCACCGATGACGAACCGCGCGTCCAGCGCGAAGCCCTGCGTGCGATGGTTAGCGTCGGTGACGAACGGGCGTATCAGGTGCTCGTCGGAGTGCTCGTCGAAGGCCCGTCCCGTCAACGCGCCACGCTCCTCCAGCAGCTGACAGCCCAACGCGACGAGCAGGCCGTCCCCTTGTGCCAGTATCTCCTGGCACACGTCGACCATCGCAGACGGCCGGACGTCATTGAGGCCGCGATCGGCACCCTGGGCGCGGTGGGCGGGGAGGACACCGTCGCCCCACTTCGAGACGCGCTCTCCAGGGGCGAGTGGTGGGCGCCGCTCCGCACCCGCGCGCTCCGTCAGGCCGCGGCACAGGCGCTCCGACGCACGAGAAC
>Ga0310122_10002451_pt1 | contig 11784 bp, 9 predicted proteins | sample CB6_Bottom_1051__FD_203503 | JGI IMG/M metagenome (GOLD analysis project Ga0310122, IMG submission 203503) | Marine microbial communities from Western Arctic Ocean, Canada - CB6_Bottom_1051 | ecosystem: Environmental > Aquatic > Marine > Oceanic | place: Canada: Western Arctic Ocean | collected...
GCCAGTTTCACAGTCTTGAGTGTGGATTCCGCAGACGTTCCACCGATCACGATCGCCAGATGGTATGGCGGACAGGCCGCAGTCCCGAGCAGCTTGATCTTCTCCATGAAGAAAGTCTTGATCGACTCCGGATTGAGAAGCGCTTTGGTCTCCTGGAACAGGAAGGTCTTGTTCGCGGAACCGCCGCCCTTCGTCACGAAAAGAAATTTGTATTCGTCGCCTTCGACCGCATAGAGATCGAGCTGAGCCGGAAGGTTCGTACCGGTATTCTTTTCCTCGTACATGGAAAGCGCAGCCATCTGGCTATAGCGAAGACTGGTCTCGGTAAAGGTCCGATGAATTCCGCGTGAGAGAGCCTCTTCGTCGTTGCCGGAAACCCAGACGTCCTCGCCCTTCTTTGCGACGACGATCGCGGTTCCCGTATCCTGACAAGAGGGAAGGATCATTCCCGCGGAAATATTCGCGTTCTTCATCAACTCGAGCGCAACGAAGCGATCGTTGTCCGACGCTTCGGGGTCTTCGAGGATCTTCGCCAACTGCGCGAGGTGCCCCGGGCGGAAGAGATGAGAAACATCGCGAACGGCCGCGGCGGCGAGATCCGAAAGCGCCTGCGGGTCGATCTTCAGAATCGTCCGACCCTCGACCTCGATCGTCGACACGTATTCGTCGCCGAGACTCCGGTAGTCGGTTTCATCGGGACCGAGTTGGAACATCTCCTGGTAATGAAAGTCGGTCATCGATGCGTCTCCCTCTGGCTGCAACTCATTCGCTTTACGACGAGCTTTGAGTTGATTCGATCGGCGCGCATCCGGGGCACAGAGAGTAGCTAACCCCAGCCTCGACGACGCTGCTTCCCTCTTCGGGGATGCATTTCGACGAGATCGGGATGATTGAATCTCGCGATCGCGGATATAGAGGCCGCGAGACTCAGCTATGGGCCCCCGATGGCCGATTGGAAAAGCGGGGAGGGATTCATCGGTGAAGCTGACGACGCCGATGCCTCTCTCTATCATGGGAGCAATGATGCGAAAACACCAAGCCCCACCCGATCGGGTCTTCGACCCGAAGCGACGACCTGCACGCCGTCCGGAGACGCGGCCCGGGCGATCCCATTCGGTCGCCGGACTCACTCTCACCACCTTGATCGCGTGTGCTCTCGGCACGTTTGCCTTTCTCGTGCCTGCGGACCCTGCGGGGGCCAGCGTCTTTTCGCCGCCCGAGCTCACCTGCGGACGAAGCTGGGATCTCGTCAAGAGCCTGCTGAAGCGACACATCAGCTTTCGCGACTTGAACCCCGAACTGCGAAAACGCGCGATCGAATCCTACATCGAGACGATCGATCCCTCGAAGACGCTCTTCTTGACCCATGAGGTCGCGGATCTCCGTATCAGATTGCGCGGCGTCTTCTTTGGCATGCAGAACGGCGAATGCGAATTGCTCGAACAACTCCAGGTCGAACTCGTTGGTCGCTACCAAAACATGGAAGAGCATGTTCGCGGGTTCATCTCACCCGAAACCTGGGAACTCGATACAGACGTTCGACTCATCCTCGATTCCGACAAGCGAGGTCATCCCTCCAACGCCGAAGCGCGCAATCGACTCGTCGAACGACTCGTTCACTTCCAGATGTCGAATTATCTGAGCGGCGACATGGAACTCGAAAAGGCGAAGGAAAAACTGATCCATCGCTACGAACTGATGTCCAAGCGAATCGGCGAACTCCAGCCCAAGGATACCTACGGTGGATTCCTGAATGCCTTTGCCAGCGCGCTCGATCCACACTCGACCTACTACCCTCCAGAGGCGGTCGAGGATTTCAACATCCAGATGAGCCTGTCTCTCGATGGGATCGGAGTCGCCCTGTCTTCGCGAGACGGGTATGCAGTGGTCGAGCGGATCATCCCCGGTGGCGCAACCGATCGAGCGCGTGCGCTCAAGCCCGGAGACAAGATCATCGCCGTCACTCAGGACAGCGAGGAATCCGTCGACATCATCGACATGTCGCTGCGAGACGTCGTCTCGATCATTCGAGGCAAACGCGGTACGAAGGTCAAGATCACCTTCCTACGCAAGTCGGACACGACGGAACGACTCGAAGTCGAAATCGTTCGCGACAAGGTCACGATCGCGGACTCGGCCGCCAGCATCGAGTACGAAGAAGTCGAAATCGGCGGCAAGACGAGAAAGCTCGCGATTCTCGATCTGCCGACGTTCTACGGCGATTCGGATCCATCCAAGCGTCAGAGTGGCCGGGACGTACGCGACCTCTTGCGCCAGGTGCGCGATGAGAAAGTCGATGGACTCTTGCTCGATCTATCGCGCAACGGGGGTGGAAAGCTCGAGAGCTCGGTCGAGATCGCGGGACTCTTCATCCGCGAAGGGGGCATCGTTGCAGTCAAGAACGTCTTCGCTGAGATCCAGGTGCTCTCGGACCCAGACGAAGACATCGTTTATGATGGTCCGCTCGTCATCTTGACGTCGCGACTGACCGCCTCGGCTTCGGAGATCGTCGCGGGCGCCATGAAGGATTACGGGCGCGCCGTGGTCGTCGGTGACGATCATACTTTTGGCAAGGGCACCGTCCAGAGCTTCGTGAACCAGCCGGGTCGCCTCGGCGCAATCAAGGTGACGACCGCGATTTTCTTTCGACCGGGCGGCGCGTCGACACAGCATGACGGTGTGGCCGCCGACGTCGTGCTGCCGTCGATCTTCGCCACCGAGGATCTCGGCGAGCGCTACCAAGACTACTCGCTCACGAGTCAGATGATCGCGCCCTTCCTCAACGATCCCGTCATCCGAATGAGTCGACCCAGCCCGGATTGGACCGAGCTGACCGAAGACTTGATCGTTGAACTCAAGCGACGCTCCGCGACCCGAGTCGACGAGAGCGAGGACTTCGCCAAGATCAACGAGCAGCTCGCGAAACAGGCCGATCGCGGTGACGTCATTCATCTCGCCGAATTGATTCGCGAACGTGAAGCGGCCGAAGACGAGGCCGCGGAGGAAAAGGGCGAAGGGGACTCGGAAGCATCCGATCAGAGTGACCTCGAAGGCGCGGGTGCTGCGAAGCCGGACGACGGGCCGGACGCGCCGAAGTCGACGGCAGACGACTCCGCGACGTCGTCGAATCTCGAATCGAAGAAGGATGCCTCAAGCGACGGCGCCACTTCGGACCCGAAGACGAGCGAAGAGGACGCAAAGTCATACACTGAGGACGAAGAAGAAGATGAGCCAACGCCGCAGCGTCTCGAAGCGCTGCGAATTCTGGCGGACCTCGTCGAACTTCAGGAGACTGCGCGTTCGACATGGCACGAACCACAATCAGCGTCGCGATCGGAATCGCCTTCGTCACAGCCGTAATCTGGACCGCCCTCGATCAAACCGACGTCGAATGCGAGATCTGCGTCGACTACCGGGGTCGCACCGCCTGCTCGATCGCTCGCGCAGCGGATCTCTCGTCGGCCGAGAGTCAGGCCCATAGTGGCGCCTGCTCCCAGGTGACCGGCGGAGTGACCGAAACTCTCGAATGCGACCGGATCGGCTCGACGGTCCGTCGCTGTACGGAGTGATCATCACTCCTCCCCTCTTTTCAGGCCTCTCGTAACTCTGGCCTTCCCTGCTCGGCACGCGGCGCGTCGTTTCCAGCGGGTTGGCCCCCAGGGGAACGCGCGCTCGGCACGAAGATGCCGATCCAATGCTCATGGAAAAGCTCCAACCCGGGTCGAAAAGACCCGGGAGGCCGGCCCGGCGTGTTCTGTTTCTGAATTCGGGGTGCCGCCGACCTGGCCGAGCCAATGGAGCCGACCCGTTCATGAGCAATCGACTCCAAAGCTATCTCTCGGCCTGCGAAGGAGACCTGCCGACCATGCCTGCGATCGCCGGCCAGATCGTGCAAGCCGTCGACCACCCGGACGCTTCCATCGATGACATCCGCAGCTTGATCCAGCAGGACGCGGCCATCGCCGCTCGAATTCTCAAGATCTTGAACTCGGCACTCTATGGCTTCCCCAGTGAGATTCAGAGCCTCTCCCACGCGATCTCGCTGCTCGGGACGATGACCGTCCGGAACCTGGTTCTCGCCGCGTCGATGAAAGAGACCGATCGCCGCTTCGGATTTCTGGAAAAGCTGCTCTGGCAGCATTCCTCTCTCGCCGGTCCTGTCGCGGCAATGCTCGCCGGTACCGGGGCATCGCCATCGACCCCGACATCGCCTTCACAGCCGGCCTCATGCATCACATCGGCAAGACCGCGCTCGCGAACAGCCTTCGCGACGAGTACGAGCGGGTCATGTCGACCGTGTACAACGAAGGCCGGAGCTTGACCGACGTCGAGCACGAAGTTTTCGGCTTCAGCCACGCCGAGCTCGACGCCGCCGTCGTTCAGCAATGGGGCCTTCCCGAAGGTCTCGTCCTGACGATCCAACACCATCACAACCCCGGAAAACTCGCCGAGCTCGACGAGGAGGTCGCGCGTATCTGTGCACTGACGACGGTCACCAGCCTCTGTCTTTCGAAACTCGGTGTCGGTCGCTCGAAGCTGCTGGACAGCCTCGACATCGGGGCGCAAGCGGCCTGGGCCTTCCTGAATCTGACGGCCGAGGACGTCGACCCCATCCTCAACGCCTGTTCCGATCGCATCAAAGAGAGCCAGACGGTCACCGGTTGGGCCTTCACCGGCAGATGCGAGCACTCGACGACGATCCAGCCGCCACCCCGAGGCGCCATCGTCGAATCACGCGAGGGCAGCCGTATTTCTGCTAGGATCAGAGGTTGCGGATCATTCCTCCGCGTCCATGTCGCGCCCGACAGGGAAGTGAACTCGTCCTCGCGCGATGAATTCAACACGACCACGCCAGTGCAATCGTTCGTTATTGCGAACCCGAAACCGAGATTTGTAGATCGGATCGAAGGAGAACATCATGGCACTCGAAGAAGCCGTGAAACAAGAAATCACCGAATTGATCACCGCGAATGAAGTCGTGCTCTTCATGAAGGGCAACCGACAAGCACCGCAATGTGGCTTCTCGGCGACCGTCGTGGGCATCCTGGATTCGATGCTGCCCGACTATCAAACCGTCGATGTACTCTCGGCTCCTCATATTCGAGACGGCATCAAGATCTTCTCCTCCTGGCCCACCGTGCCGCAGCTCTATGTGAAGGGCGAGTTTGTCGGCGGCTGCGACATCATCCAGGAAATGTTTGGCACGGGCGAGATCTACAAGACGCTCGGCGTCGAACCGATCGAGGTCGTTCAACCAAGCGTCGAAATCAGCGCCGCTGCGGTGACCGCCCTCGAGCAGGCGGCTGCGCAACACAGTGGGGAGGGTCGCGAATTACATCTCTCCGTCGACGCGACCTTCCAATCCAATCTCTCGATCGGTCCCCGCACGCCGGCCGACGTCGAAGCGCTGACCTCGGGAGTCTTGATTCTGCTCGACCCGATTTCTGCATCGCGCGCGGACGGAATCACCATCGACGTAGCCGACACGCCGAACGGTCAGGCCTTCAAGGTCGACAATCCCAACGCACCCCAGGTTCAGACCATGACGGTCGGCGAGCTCAAGGCGGCCATCGATGCGAATGAAATAGTCGAGCTACTCGATGTCCGAACACCCGAGGAGCGAGCGATCGCTGCTATTCCCGGCTCGGTCCTGCTGAACGAGGAAGAGGCAGCGCGAATCGAAGCGCTGCCTCGCGATACGAAGCTCATCTTGCATTGCCATCACGGAGGCCGCGCCCAGCAGGCCGCCGAGCAGTTCATTTCCCTCGGCTTCACACGAGTCTTCAACGTGACGGGTGGAATCGATGCCTGGAGTCAGGAAATCGATCCCGACACTCCCCGTTATTAGGCCCGATCGGAACCACTCGACATGGCTCTTCAAATCATCAACGCGGGCCCACCGCCCGAGGAAATCGCGGAACAGATCCGACAGGCGATCGCACAGCGGCTCCCCGACGCGACCATCGAAGTTCGGGCTGAAGCGCCCGGTCATTTCGCCATCTCCGTCACGGATGCGATCTTCGGCGGGCTCTCCCGGGTTGCCCAACAGCAGCGGGTCTACGGCGCCATCGCCGAACTGATGGCGGGCCCGAACCCGCCGGTTCACGCCATCGACCGGCTCGAATGCCGGGTTCCCTGAATGCCCGTCTCGCTTGGAATGTCCGCCTCGTCGTCTGCGGTCTAGGAATCCATCGACCAGAGCGGCTCGGGAATCTCGAAGCCGAGATCGCCGTCCCAGGAGTTGCGAAACGACACTTCGTGTGCCGGACGTCTGGGCGCCACTCCCCAACGGCCAGTCGGGTAGCCAAACGTCACACAGCCATTGAAGCGCCAGTCGTCCTCGTCGGGCACGCCTAACACTGCCTTCATTTCATCGAGCTTGAACGCAAAGACACTCGTGAGAGCGCTTCCGACGCCCTCGGTGCGGGCGGCAAGCATGGCATTCCAGATCGCCGGGAAGATCGACCCTCCGCTGGTATCAAATTGGCAGAAGGCGAAGAGGATGAGCGGATAGTCCTCGAAGTGGTCACCGAGATAGCTTGCTGATCGCAGGAGCTTATTGAACTCGATACTCTCGGGCGTGTCTGGATTCGCCGCCGCCTCATCGATTCGCGACTTGTAGATCGAATTCCAGAGAATTTCCATGCAGCTTCGGTAGATGGGACCGAGCTCTGCCTTGATGCCCGGGGCGTCGACGAGAAGGAATCGCCAGCCCTGGGTATTGCCGCCCGAAGGAGCGCGAATCGCGGCGTCGAGAATCTTCTTCTGGACCGCTTCGGGAATGGGATCCTTCTTGACGCGCCTCATTGCGCGGGTCGTGTACATCGCTTCGAGTGCATCCATGATCCTCTTCTCCCTTCGGCCCGTAGCCAGAGTCTTCCCGCCGGCTCGGCGATCGAGCCGGGCGTAGTACTACCCGTCGTGGTCCGCGACGGTCAAGTTAGAATAAATCGCCCTGCTCACCCGAGCGCGGGCCCTTTTTCGAAGACGCTTTCCTGGCGGGCGTCTTGGCCGGTGACGCCGTCCGGCTCCGCGAGCTTTTCGCGCTGGATTTCGGAGACTCGACCGCCTCGAGCTTCATCTTCGCAACGGGCTTTGGCGCCATTCGAGCGCCGCGAGCCGATGCGCTCGTCAACTCCAGACTTTCGAGGTCGAAATCGGCCTTCTTCAAACGCTGGCGCTTGGCGGGAACGAAATCCATGTGGACCGTGCCGGTCTGCCCTACGGGCAGCAAGAGGTCGATCCGCCCGCCCTTGTCCTTGATCAGCCGATATTCTCGATTGCGAATGAACTTGTCGATCTTGATCTTCTTCGCGTACGCGATTCGCTTCTTGTCCCGATAGACCACGGTGAATTCCACACCCACATCGGGATCGAAGATCTCGGCGTAGATCATCGGTCCCGTAAAAAAGACCTTCTCGGGCGCATTCATCACCCGGTAGGTCCCGTCCTTGGCGATCCCGAGGACATGTTCGAACTCGGAAACCGTCAGCTTGAATTGGTCTCCCCGAACTTCAGTCCCGTAGAAATTCGACTTCTTGTCGAAGGAGAGACGCAGGTTCTGACGCGCAACCGCGCGCTTGTCCACGGCTTCGATCTTGGCAAGCTTCGTTCGCCGCGGATAGCGATCGCCGTATTTCTCGATCATCCCCTCGAGATAACTCGTGGTCGTCTTCACCATGTTCTTGAGCTGGCGCTCGATCGCCTTGATCTTCTTTTCGATTTCAGAGAGCTCGTCCCGATTGCGCCCAATGTCGTAGGCGGAGATTCTTCGAATGCGAAGTTCGAGCAGCCTCGTCACGTCGTCATCGTCCATCGGCCGAACGAAGAGACGCTTCTGTTTCTTCATGCCGTCCAGGACGGCCTTGCGAACGGCTTCTGCCGTTTTCTTGTCTTCGATCTGCTTGTAGACGCGCTTCTCGACGAAGATCTGTTCGAGAGTCAACCAATGTTTTCGATCGATCAGCTGTTCACGATCGTATTCGAGTTCTCTCTTCAGCAGATCCTTCAGTCCAGCCGTCAAGAGCTTTGCAATCTGCGACACCGATCGTTCGACGGGTTTACGATCGTCGATAACGATCAGATTCGACGAAACCGAAAGCGAGCAGTCGGTATAGGCATAAAGCTGTGGGATGACTTCCTTGGCATCGGAACCACGAGCGATCGTGAGTTCGATTTCAACTTGATCGGTCGTGAAATCGTCGATCGATGAAATCTTGACGCGCCCTTTGCCCACCGCCGACTCGATCGAACCGATCAGTCCTTCGGTCGTCGTACCGAAGGGAAGCTCTCGAATGACGACGGTCTTTCGATCGCGCACTTCGATCTTCGCCCGGAGGTCGATCTTGCCCGCTCCGTCCTCGTACTCGGAAACATCCATCAAGCCGCCCTGCTGAAAGTCCGGGTAGAGCTTGAAACTCTTCTTCTTCAGGATCGCGATCTGCGCCTTCCAGATCTCGACGAGGTTGTGCGGCAGGATCTTGGTGGCCATCCCGACCGCGATGCCCTCGGCGCCCGTCATTAGAACAACGGGCAGCTTGGTAGGAAGCACGATGGGCTCTTCGTTTCGCCCGTCGTAGGAGGGCACGAAATCCGTGAGCGCGGGATGGAACATGGTTTCGAGAGCGAGGTCGGTCAGGCGACATTCGATGTAGCGCGCAGCGGCGGCGCGATGGCCCGTCAGGAGGTTGCCGAAATTTCCCTGCCGCTCGATGAAATAGTCCTTGTTCGCGAGGACGATGAGCGCGTCGCCAATCGAGGCATCCCCATGCGGATGAAGCTTCATCGTATCGCCGATGACGTTGGCGACCTTGTGGAAGCGCCCGTCGTTCATGCGGAAGAGCGTGTGTAGGATGCGTCGCTGAACTGGCTTCAGACCATCGCGCAGCTCCGGGATCGCGCGATCCAGGATGAAGTAGCTCGCATACTCGATGAAATGATCCCTCATCAAGGATTCGAGCTGACTCATCGAATTGCTCCTCGAGGTCGAACCATGCTAGAAGGGCTCAAAGAACATCCGTCGCAAGATTGTCGACGATGAAGTCTCGACGCTCCGGCGTATTCTTGCCCATGAAGAAGTCGAGGCTCTTCTCGACCTCACCCATCGAGCCGACAGTGACCTGCACCAGGCGAATCCCGTCGCCGATGAATTGGCCGAATTCTTTTGGACTGATCTCGCCCAGCCCCTTGAAGCGGGTGACCTCCGGACCCTTGATCGCTTCGAGAGCGTCGTCGCGTTCCGCCTCCGAGTAGCAATATCGCGTTTCCTTCTTGTTCCGCACGCGAAAGAGCGGCGTTTCGAGGATATAGACGTGGCCCTTCAAAACGAGATCTTCGAAATAGCGAAGGAAGAAGGTCAGGATCAGATTTCGAATGTGCATGCCATCGACGTCCGCGTCTGTCGCGATCACGACGCGGTTGTAACGAAGGCCCTCCATGCTGTCCTCGATGCCGAGAGCGCGCATGATGTTATAGAGCTCTTCGTTCTTGTAGATGGCGTCGCGCTTCAGTCCATGGCAATTGAGCGGCTTGCCCTTCAGCGAATAGATCGCCTGCGTGAAGACATCACGTGTCGGAACCATCACGCCGGCCGCCGAATCTCCCTCCGACAAGAAGATCGTCGTGTCCTCACGTCGCTTGGCCTTCGGATCATCGAAATGAAATTTGCAATCCGTGAGTTTCGGAATTCGAATCGCGACCTTCTTGGCCCGCTCGCGTGCCTGATTCTTGATCGCAGACAATTCCTTTCGGACCTTTTCGTTGAGCGCGACCTTCTCGAGAAGTCCCTTCGCATCATTCTGGTTCTCGTGCATCCACCGAATGACTCTGTCTTTCACGGCCGGAACGAGCCAGCTCCGCACATCCGAAGACCCGAGTTTGTTCTTCGTCTGGCTTTCGAAGACGGGATCCTGGAGCTTTACGGCGATCGCGCCGACGATCCCGTCGCGAACGTCTTCGCCCGCATAGCTCTTCTTCGCGTATTCGTTCACGCCCTTCAGCAAGCCCTCGCGAAACGCGCTCTGATGCGAACCGCCGTCATTCGTATATTGGCCGTTCACGAAGGAGAAATAGGATTCCCCATAGGCGTTTCCGTGGGTAAAGGCGAGTTCAAAACGATCGCCTTCGCTATGCGCGATATCGTAGAGCGGTTGTGCATCGCCCATCTCGTCCGCGAGTAGATCCTTGAGTCCGTTCTTGCTCTGAAAGTTCTCTTTGTTGTAGGTGAGCTTGAGTCCGCTGTTGAGGTAGGCGTAGTAGCGGAGGCGATGCGCGATGAACTCTTCGTTCCAATCGTAACTGTTGAAGATTTCCAGATCCGGCGTAAAGCGGACGAAGGTCCCGTCCGGGTCGCTGCTCTTGCCACTCTTCTCGTTCTTGATCTTTCCGCGTACGAAACTCGCCTGTTTGAATTTTCCTTTGCGAACGCTTTTGACCTCGAAATCCGACGAGAGCGCGTTCACGGCCTTCGTCCCGACGCCGTTGAGGCCTACGGAAAACTGGAAGACATCGTCGTTGTATTTTCCGCCGGTATTGATCTGGCTGACACATTCAACGACCTTGCCAAGCGGGATTCCGCGACCGTAGTCGCGGACTTCGATCGTGGGTCCGTCTCGCCGAATCTCGATCTTCTTGCCGACGCCCATGATGAATTCGTCGACCGAATTATCGATCACTTCCTTCATCATGACGTAGATGCCATCGACGGGCGTCGAGCCATCACCGAGCCGACCGATATACATGCCCGTTCGCAGTCGGATGTGTTCGAGCGCGTCGAGGGTCTGGATCGCCTTCTCGTCGTAGGCGACCTCTTTCCGGCTCGAAGCTGCTCCGGCGGCCTTCCCGGTCTTGATAACCGACCGTTTCTTGGCGGGTTTTTCGCCCTTTGGGCCTGCGGATCCCTTCGCCTTCGCCATTTCTGGAAAATTCGCTTTCTAGCTGTGATCCGGGGGGGAGCGGGGCCTAGAGTGGGCCATTCGCCGCGATCGTCAAGATGGGGCTCCTGAATCCTCGAATCGAGTCCAAATCGACACGGCCGCTGTCGTGGATGCCGAAACCGACCAGACTCGCGTATCTCGAGTCTGGGACATCTCGATGCGGGGACCGAACCAGAAGCGCAATTCGAAATTCAGGTAGCAGATCCCCGGCCAGGCGATGCATGATTGGACGCGCCGCCCCAAGGAATCCCAATCATGTCGGAACAGATCCCCAACCCGGTCGCCTCCCTCGCCCCCGCCGAACACACGAAGACCGGCCTTGATCAGGGCTGGGACCAACTCGGGCGGGCCGGCGGCTGGTGGACGGGTGCCGAGCGAATCGCGATCGCCCAGGAGAAGCGCGCCGCCCAGAACTGCGCGCTCTGCCGCGATCGAAAAGCCGCCCTCTCCCCGTACTCGGTCTATGACCAGAAACATGAAAGCCCGACGACGCTTGCGGACCCGGTCGTCGATGTCATCCATCGAATCATGAGTGATCCGGGGCGCCTCAGCCAGCGTTGGTACGACGACGCGATCGAAAGCGGAGTGAGCGCCGAGCAACTCGTCGAAATCACTTCGATCATCGGCTTCGTCACCATCGCCGACACTCTCTCCCGCGCGCTCTCGATTCCGCAGCGGCCCTTCCCCGAAGCGCAGGATGGCGAGCCGCATCGTCAGGTCGAAGCCGGTACCAAGATCGACCGCGCCTGGGTTCCCATGGTCGAGATCGAGCAGGCCGAAGGTCTGCTCGAGATGATGTACACCCAGATCGCAGAGACCGCGGGATTCGTCTTCAATGTCGGCCGCTGCC
>Ga0310122_10002452_pt1 | contig 11782 bp, 10 predicted proteins | sample CB6_Bottom_1051__FD_203503 | JGI IMG/M metagenome (GOLD analysis project Ga0310122, IMG submission 203503) | Marine microbial communities from Western Arctic Ocean, Canada - CB6_Bottom_1051 | ecosystem: Environmental > Aquatic > Marine > Oceanic | place: Canada: Western Arctic Ocean | collected...
ATGCAGAATCTTGTAAATCATACAAATTTACAATCAATTCAAAGATACGTTCTTGATTCAGTGGTTTAAAGAGATGGTTATCAATCACATCATCCACAAAACTCTTTTTATCTGCGCGCAGTAAAGAGTTTAAAGCAATCACTTTAAAAGATTTACCCATTTTTATTTTGTTCAAATACTCCACAAGACGTACTGTAAACAAACTCTCATTCAATACGATAATATCATAAGGAGTCAAGTTAGGAATGTTACGTCTAAACTCCTCTTTGGTAATCACTGTCACATCATGTCTAAAGTAGGCAAACATTTTTTTAAGTGCAAGCGCTGCATTATAATTGTCATCCACAATAAAGACTTGTTTGGTAATCAGTGCTTTTTTTGGTAACCTGTATATAGGCTTGTTTTCTACGTCAAGCACTTTAAGTGGTAAACCTAAGGTAAAAGTACTTCCTTTTCCAATGGTACTTTCTACGGAAATATTTCCTTTCATCATGGAAATAAGTTCACTTGAAACAAAAAGTCCAAGTCCTACATAAGAACTTTGGTCTTCATCATAGTAAGGTATAAATAGGTTTTCTAATGCTTCAGTTGTAAGTCCTAAGCCCGTATCTGTGACTTTAAACTGCATCTCTATGTTTTCATCATAGGTTTCAAAAAGTGAAATTTCAAGTTTTACTTCAGAGAGGTTCGCTTGATCCATTTGGTACTCTAAAATACTCTCAAGAATTTGCCCTAAATGTAAAGAGTCTCCTACCAAGTTACGTGGTATATTCTTATCGATATCGAAAATGAGCTCTGTAGAACTACCTGCGAACTTTGAACAAATATTTCCTGACACTTCATTGAGAACGTTATTGATGTTAAACTCTTCTTCAACAATTTCAACTTTTTGAGATTTAAGTCGTAAAAAGTCAATCAAATCATTGGTCACGTCCAAAAGCCTGTTTTCGACATTGGAAAAATTCTCTTCTGTCTCTTCTAAGCTTGTTTTAGATGTATGCGTCAGTTGATGCCCCTCTTCTAAGGCCTGTTTTGCAATACTGTGTATATTTTCACTCATGGTTGTCAGTAAAATGTTTTGGTTTTTTTCCATCTCAATTTGTTTGTCCATGAGTAGCTGATGCATAAGTTGCATTTTCTTTGCATGTTGAGAAGAAAAATAAAGTATTGCCAAAGCCACAGCTGCTAGTACTACGATTCCAATCCACAAAGCAAAATTCTCATTATTGACGAGTACTTTGGCTTGCAGCACTGTTGTTAAACAAAGTGCTAACACGCCCATTCCTATTATTTTACCTTGCATGGTATTCCCTTATCTTACAATCTAATTCCTGTCCCTAGGTAATACATTCTAGCAGAGGATTTTATTTTTTATACTTATATCCAAAGATAATTTTTATAAACGTCCTTAAATGTGCCGGCATGAAACGTCTAATTTAGCTATAATAAGTCCATGAAATTAGCAAGTATAGATGTAGGACTTAAACGTATTGGTGTTGCAATTTGCCTAGATGCTTCAATTGTGCTTCCATTGGATGCCATCCTGCGTAAAAACCGTAACCAAGCAGCAAGAGATGTAAACCTCTTTTTAAAAGAGTGGGAAATAGAGAAACTCATTGTGGGACTACCAAAAGATGCCGCAAGTTCAGAAGAGATGCAAAGACGCATCGAACATTTTGTAAGTCTTCTTGAGTTAGAGATACCTATAGCCTATCAAGATGAACAAAGTTCAAGCATAGAAGCCAGAGAACTCACCAAAGGTGTCTTCCGACACAAAAAAGATGGCAAGATAGACTCCATTGCTGCAAAAATCATTTTAGAGAGATATTTAGCAAGACTCTAATTTATAACTTCTTTTTGAGTTTTTGTATACGTGCATAGGCATTGTTAATGCTCTGGACTTTAACTTCACCAGACTTCACAAGACTCACAATTGTAGAAACCAATACTTTGGTACTCTTTACCGCTCTTGGGTCAAGTTGATTGCCTATGAGTAAAATGTCATCTCCCGCATTAATGGCAAGTTTAAGTGTATTTCTAAGCCCATACTTCTTAGAAATGGCACCCATTTGTAAGTCATCTGTAATCACGACACCTTGGTACCCCAATTTTCCACGTAAGAGTTTGGTAATGGTCTTATATGAAAGACTCGCAGGGTATTTTGCATCTATCTTTTTGTTAAAGACATGCGCTACCATCACGGTATCAGCTTTGTTTTTAAGCAGTCGGTAAGGCTCAAGCTCCACCTCTTTCCAAAGGTTTGTTACATCTACAAAACCTTTATGCGTGTCACCCACAGAAGAACCGTGCCCAGGAAAGTGTTTGATGGAAGTGAGTACACCATTGCTATGCATCGCATCTATAAAGGTAGAAGCGTAAGCTGCAACAATCTTAGGATCTTTACCAAAAGAGCGTCCTAAACCATGGATCACATGGTTTTTTGGATTGATGTCCAAGTCTACGACAGGGGCTAAGTCATAGTTAATCCCCACAGAGTGAAGCTCAGCAGACATTTTTTTATACGTGCTTTTTATTTGGCTTTGATTCATTTTTACGACATCCGAAGCTTTAGGGAACTTTCCATAAAAACCATATTTACTTTTTAAACGTTGTACTTTCCCACCCTCTTGGTCAACAGCAATGAGTAACTTTCCATCAGAAGAACAGGCTTGAAGTTCTTTGGTAAGCCTTTTTAATTGACTTTTTGTTGCTATGTTTTTTGCTTGAGCTTTATTGACAGGGTTATAGTCAAAAAGGATCACTGAGCCTACATTGTATGTTTTGATGTCTTGACATATTTGAGAGTTTTGTGTCGCAGTGGTACCATGGAAACCTACCATGAGCATTTGGCCTATCTTTTTTTCCAAACTCAGTTCCGCAAACAAAGGTGACAAGGCCACCGTCCCTAAAAGTACAATACTTTTTAACATCTAGCATCCTTGATTTCTAATTTCTAATTTCTAATTTTCATTATACCCGCTATTAGTATTGAGTTAACCTTAGTATTCTATACTTTCTTTACAAGAGCATCAATCGTTAGTCTTACTCTCCTTTTTAATTGTAAGCTATATTGAAAACATTATTTTTTCCCTTCCTCCCCTCCTTTTTTCAATTGATGCTCTTTAACCCCTCTTTTGAAAAAAGTTTATGCATTACACAATTTTTACATCTTCATACTGTATAATACTTGCCATAACAATATAATAAAGGTCACAACTATGAGCAAACTACTAGCAACATTACTTATTGCGTCATTCACATTTTTTGTACAAGCAAAAGAGGAGGCAAAGTTTCCTCTAATGTCTATGACAGATACACAAGGAAAAACCTATAAAGTACAGGCTACAGAACAAGGTCTAGTTATCAAAGGGCTAGAAGGTAAAGTAGTATTTTTAGAATTCTTTGGACATCAATGTCCTCCATGTTTGGCTTCCATGCCTCACCTTATTGACTTACAAAAAAAGCATAAAAAAGACTTCGCCATTGTTTCTATTGAAGTACAGGGTCTGAACAATAAAGATCTCATAGGCTTTGCAAAAGAAAAAGGCTTAAACTATATTGTCATTTCAGAAGAAAAAGCAGCAGAGGTTGTTACCTACATCCAACAAAGAGCACAATGGCAAGGAAGTATCCCATTTTTAGTCGCCCTAGACCCACAAGGTGATGTACAGTACGTACAAGCAGGTATGCTCCCAGAAGAGACTCTTGAAGACCTTATAGGGCAACTTAAAAAACTTAAAAAGTAAACATTTACGTTTCTAATCTAACCATACCATTGTGTATGGTTAGTAAGCCTTCTAACTCCGCTTCAAATACCCTCTCTCCAAACTTTTCAACCGCTTCATCAAAAGTCGGTGACTTTTGACAAAAGTAAAAGAAATCATCTTTTGCTACTTCACTTTTCACCGCTTGACCAAAACGTGCAGCAAAATGCTCAATATCCAAAATGACTTTGGCTTGAGAATCAAGTAAGAGTTTTTGTGTCCCCAAACTTTCATTCATTCTATGAGGGAGTACCCATATCTCTTTTCCCATCTTTTGTGCAAATGCTACAGAACGCATAGACCCAGAGTCTAAGTCTGCTTCAGCCACAATAAGTATGTCTCCCAAAGCCACCACAATTTCATTTCTCACTACAAAAGACCAAGCCATGGCACGAAAGCCATCATTAAATTGACTGAGCATCAAACCTGAGTTTTCTATGGCACGTATCATGTTTTGATTGACGGCAGGGTAACGTATGTCTAAACCATTGGCAACTACAGCAATCGTATTGTCAGCCCCTGCCCCTTCATGGGCGATAGCATCCACACCCATCGCTGCCCCACTGACTACACAAACCCCTCTTTTACTTAGAGCTTGTGCCAATCTATAGGTAGTCTGTTGTGTATATAGCGAGGGCCTACGTGTCCCCACTATGGAAACTTTAGGACGATGTAATAAAGAGAGATTTCCCTTATAAAAAAGTTCAGCTGGGTATTTTTTCATAGTATCCAATGCCATGACATGTTCGCTAACTGAAGGACTCATCTCTTGCCTTTTTTATTTATGGTAACAGAGAAATGAAATTATTTTTAAAAATCTTTCAAATTGTCATACTTTGGAAAAAAGTGTGATAATTTAAATTGTACCTTGATCAAAGGGAAGAAATGCCCTTGGGGCACATATTTTCACATAGCAATATGTTCAGCAAGTTCATTATTCTAGCGATACAAAGTATCGATATAGACCAACTCCACTTCTTTTAAAATCTCAGAAGCAGATAAAAGCGCTTGCATCGTCATATGATGTGGGTGCCCTATGGCAATGGCATGCCCTCTTTTTTTAGCCAAAAGTACTGCTTTTTTTAACTGTTCATGAATGGCTTTGACATTGTGTTCATTATCTATAAAAATATCTCTAGCAATATATCTATCTCCAAACTCAGAAGCAATTTGAGGGACTTTAGTGCTTCCAATGGTACGGCTGTCTACAAAAATAAAATCCTCTTCACGTAACGCTTCATAAAGTTTGTACATCGCAGAGTAAGAGTCTGTAAAAACTGAACCTGTGTGGTTATTGACATACCGTACTTGAGGGAAAAGTCTACGTAATTCTTTGACACATTGTACTATTTTGGCTTCAGAGTCTGAGGTAAAAAGTGTTTTGTACTGTTTGTTAAACTGTTTTGAACCTGACTGCATAGGCAAGTGAATCATGGCATGTTTTAAACCTTTAGCCAAAGTGTGTGATGTCATAGAAAGTTTTGAGGGAGGGAAAATCGCAGGTGTGAGCTTTAAAGCTGTGGCTTTTATAGCTGCCATTTGTTTGGCTTGTGAGATATCATCGATGATGATGACCAATTTGGGAAGATGATTGGATTTAATTGCAAGTGACTTTTGGACTTCTTTAGGTCTTGATACTTTTTTTTCTTTTATGACAGGACTTTGAATTTTAAGCACTTCATGTACCGTCTCTTTGGGCTGATCTTCTTTGATTTTAGATAAATCTCTTAAAAGGTCTGCACTGGTATAAAGCTTTTTAGCGTTGACATGTGCAGACTGTTCTGTCTGAACTTCATTCTGTTGCCCCAAAAAATACCCAAACACTACCAACGTAATCATCAAAAGTACAGCCAAAATAACAAAAACATTTTTTTTAAACGCAGACTTTTGTTTTTTGCGTTTTGTTTTTGCTCTTGGTTTTTTATTGTTTGGCTTTTTACTTGGTTTCTTGGAAGGTGCTTTCTTCTTTAAAGTTGGTTTTGTTTTTTTACCAGGGGTAGCCATGACTCTCACTCATTTTGAATTTGAGATATTATAGCGATTGAATTAGAAATTAGAAATTAGAATATAGGAATTTGTAGGAAAGATTTACTTAGTCTCTTGATTTTTAATCAGTTAAGAGAGTTAAGATTTTTGTTGAGTTGTATTTAGATTTGAATGCTTGGGTAAAGGAGGCTACATGTCGTAGCTGACTGCACCCATCATTCAAAGATGGATGCAAGTCGACGAAAAGATTAGTTCTCGTCCTGGTTAACGATTTTACCGGCTGAAATCCACGGCATCATTTCACGAAGAGAGTTACCAGTTTTAGTGATAAGTTTCTCTTTATCATTAGCACGTTCCGCGTTCATACGAGGGTAACCTGATTGACCTTCTAAGATGAAGTCTTTAGCAAATCTACCATCTTGGATTTCTGTTAAGATATCTCTCATTGCTTGCTTAGACTCAGCATTGATAACACGTTTACCAGAAACATAGTCACCATACTCAGCTGTGTTAGAGATAGAGTATCTCATGTCAGCAATTCCACCTTCAAACATAAGGTCAACGATAAGTTTAAGCTCATGAAGACATTCGAAGTATGCAAGTTCAGGTGCGTAACCTGCTTCTGTTAATGTTTCAAAACCAGCTTGAACCAATGATGTTACACCACCACAAAGTACTGCTTGCTCACCAAAAAGATCTGTTTCAGTTTCATCTTTGAAAGTTGTTTCAATAATAGCTGTTCTACCACCACCAATTGCTGATGCATAAGAAAGTGCTAATTCTTTTGTAGTTCCTGATGGATTTTGTCCAACAGCAATAAGGTCTGGAATACCACCACCTCTTACAAACTCAGAACGTACAGTATGACCTGGTGCTTTTGGAGCAATCATTGTAACGTTGATGTCTTTTCTTGGGTTTACTCTTCCATAGTGGATGTTAAAACCATGTCCAAATGCAATAGTAGCACCTTCTTTAAGGTTTGGCTCAATTTCATTTTCATAAATCTCTTTTTGATTTTCATCTGGAAGAAGAATCATAACAACGTCACCTTTAGCAGATGCTTCAGCCACAGTAAGTGTTTCAAAACCTTTTGCTTCAGCTTTTGCCCATGATGAACCATTTTTTCTTAGTCCTACAACTACAGTTACACCAGAATCTCTAAGGTTTTCTGCATGTGCGTGCCCTTGTGAACCGAAACCGATCATTGCTACTGTTTTAGACTTGATGATGTTGATATCACAATCTTTGTCATAATATACATTTAAACTTGACATAATTATCCTTGATAGATTAAAATTTTCGCGATTATACCAAAATTATGCTTATTAACTTAACTTTTATCTGTATTAACCTTTTATGATATAATAAATTCTAATATAATTTAAAAGTTTTAGGAGGCATAATGATCGCGTTTTTGAACGAAACTGTTTTGTGGTGGCACTGGGTCATTTTGGGGATACTCTTACTCATCGCAGAAATGAGTACAGGTACATTTTTCATGCTTGGTTTAGGAGTAGCAGCCATACTCGTAGGGATTACAGACAGTATGTTTAACACTTCCTTTACTGTGGAGCTTAGCATTTGGATGATACTCTCCATCTTAGCCATAGTTGCTTGGTTTAAATGGTTTCGAGAGCCTCCCTTGACCGACAGTGGACAGTCAAATTACAGACTGGACACACTAGGCATAGTACTTGAAGATATACAACCACACAGCAGAGGGAAAGTCACCTTCGATACACCGGTTCTGGGCAATACTTCCTGGCATGCCACAGCCAAAGTAGATATAGATAAAGACACACGTGTAAAAATCGTTCAAATCAACGGTCAACTCATAGAAGTCAAACCAATATAATTTAAGGAAGTTTCACATGGAAGCATTAAACATAGTAGTTATTTTAGTCATTGGGGTTATTGTTACTCTCTATAAAGGGATTAATATTGTTCCCCAAGGTGAAGAGTGGGTTGTGGAGAGACTTGGTAAATATGCGAAAACACTTAACCCAGGATTGAACATTATCGTTCCGTATCTTGAAAAAGTACGTCAAAAGATTAGCACTAGAGATATCATTTTAGACATACCTCAACAAGAAGTCATTACCCGAGACAATGCCGTTATTTTAACCAATGCTGTCGCCTTTATACGTGTCACGAACCCTAGAGATGCACTCTATGGCATAGAAGATTTTAAACTTGCCATACAACAACTTATTATGACAACTCTACGTTCCATTTTGGGTGAGATGACACTGGATGAAGCACTGTCTAACCGTGAAATCATAAAAAACAGACTAAAAGACCAGATAGTCGATGATGTAGCCGACTGGGGTGTCACCGTAAAATCTGTAGAGATACAAGACATCTCACCATCTGCTTCCATGCAAGACTCAATGGAAAGACAGGCAGCAGCAGAACGTGAAAGACGTGCCATTGAAACTACAGCAGAAGGTAACAAAAATGCTGCCATTTTGGAAGCTGACGGTAAACTCGCAGCCGCTGAGCGTGAAGCCAAAGCACAAATAGTCTTGGCAAATGCCTCAGCTGAAGCCATTAGAATGATATCTGACAACATTCAAGACAAAGAACTTCCAGCGATGTTTTTGCTCGGTGACCGTTACATAAATTCGCTAGAAAAAATGGCAGAAAGTCCAAACGCTAAATTTGTCATCTACCCTGCTGACCTGCAAGGGGCTATTAAAGGGATGTTGGGGAATGTGTTTAAGAAGTAAACATTGCTAAACTAATCATAATTCTATGACAAAGGAAATCAATGGAATCCAAAATACGCTCTGCCTTAATGGTTATGATGTCTGTTGGTATTACACTACTGGGAGTTACATCAACAGCATCAGCACAAATGAAAAATGTAGCCAAGTCACAGCAGTTACCAACTGAAAATGAAATGATAGTAGCCTACTATGGACGTCCCGGTATCAAGGCAATGGGTGTACTTGGCAAATACAGCCTTGACGCGATCATTCCGATCATTCAAGCAAAAGCAAATGAATATAAAAAAGCAAGTGGCAATCAAAATATTGTGCCTGGATTTGATATCGTATATGATATGGCTACTATTCATCCTGGAGGAAATAAAAATTATATCAGTACACTTTCCAGTCGAAAATTAATGCCCTATATCCATGCAGCAAATAAACATGGTTTTGCACTCTTTCTTGATCTTCAACTGGGAAAGAAGACTCCCGTACAATCTGTTAGATCTGTCCTTAAATATCTTAAATATAAAAATGTACATATAGCTATTGATCCTGAGTTTAACGTTCACGGAGTAGGCATCCGACCCGGTAAGATCATTGGTCACATTACTGGTAACCAGGTGAATCAGATGCAGGATGCAATGAGTAATTATATGAAAAAACATGGAATTAAAGAGAGAAAAATACTCCTTGTGCATATGTTCAGACACTCAATGCTTACAAATAAAAAGGATATTAAAACGTATGATAATATCAATCTTGTATTTAATCTGGATGGATTTGGATCAGCAGGCTTGAAAGTATCAATCTATAATAGCATATATACAAAAAGAATATCAAACAAAGTTGCAAGTGGATTTAAACTCTTTTTCAAACAAGACAAACCTTATTTAATGACTCCTAAACAAGTTTTGGGCTTGGAATCTGTTAATGGTGAGAGGATCAAACAAGCCCCTAAGTATATCAACTATCAATGATTTGGAACTCTGTGAAAACCTTATAAAGTTATATATTTTATAAGGTTTTTAGTAACTAACGGTAGTCTCATTAATTTTTATTCTGTCTGTCCCCATTTTTGCCAGAGGAAGAAGTTATTGAAACCTCTTATCCTCTATATCCTATGAATCCTGTCAATATTCTTCTTTCCCTCTGTGCCTCTGCGGTTCCTAAAACCTCTGCAAAGCTCCCAACAAGTAATCGATATCTTTTTCTGTATGATTGGCGGAAACCTGAAACCTGATCTCCTCATCACCCTTTGGAACCACGGGAAAGTTAAGGCCTGTGGCGAGAATGCCATTCTCAAAAAGATGCTTCACAAGTCTGGAAGTCTTTTCGGTGTCCCTTATCATAAGAGGCACAATGGGATGCTCTCCTGGGATGGTTTCATAACCGAGATCCTTTAGACCCTCTTCAAGCTGCCGGGTGAGCCTGCGAAGCTTTTCGAGTAACTTCAGCCCCCGGGGGCTGTCGAGGATATCAAGAGACTTAATGGCCGCTGCTGCTTCAGAGGGAGTAATGGGATTGGAAAAGATGTAAAAGGGGGCCGTCTCTCTCAGGTAATTAATGACGGTTTCACTGGAAACCACATAGCCGCCATTGACGCCGAGGGCCTTTCCGAGGGTTGCAATGTGGATATCGACTTTTGCACTGGTAACTTCCTCTATTCCCCGACCGGTTTTACCGAAGGCTCCAACACCGTGTGAGTCATCAACAACAGTAATGATCCCTTCTTCAAACTTTTCTTCATGTTTTTTGCAGATCCCAACGATCTCATCAAGGGGCGCATGGTCTCCCCGCATGCTGAAGATACCGTCGGTAACGACGATCATCCGTCTGCATTTACCGGAGTATCGCTTGATGGCAGCTTCAAGATCTTCCATATCAAGGTGCCTGTATACCGCTTTTTCAGCGGGGTGTGCCAGCCGGATAGCGTTGATGATACAGTTGTGGTTCAGTTCATCACTGATGACAACCGTTTCTTCCGTAATAAGCTGTGGGAGGACGCCCATAACGGCAGAATAGGCGGCGCTGAAAATCATTGCCGTTTCTCTGCCGTGGAAGGCGGCCAGTTTCTTTTCGAGTGTCACATGAGGCTCAAAGGTGCCGCTGATAAAACGAACGGCACCCGGCCCGGTACCGAATTGGTGTGATGCCTCCTCTTCTGCTTGAATGACATCTTTCTCTATTGATAAGCCAAGGTAGCTGTTGGAATTCATCTGCAGGAAGGGCTTATCGCCTTCCCCGGCAAGGTAAACCCTCGGTCCGAAACCACCTTCGGCTCCCATGATCCCGGTGATGATCTTTTCATGCCGTTTGCTGACGCCCTTTGAATCTATTGCTTCAAGCTGTTGCTTTAAAGGAATTTCAAGCTTTTCAAGTGACATTGGATACCTTCTTTCTCAACTTTTCAATCATATCCTTCGTCATCGATTCAATATCATATTCCGGCTGCCAGCCCCATTCGGCTCTTGCTGCGCTGTCATCCATTTTATGAGGCCAACTGTCGGCGATTGCCTGCCTTAGGGGGTCGACTTCGTAGGTCATGCTGAAACCGGGTAGCTCTTTTTTAATTGAAGCATATAATTGGTCCGGTGTAAAACTCATGGCCGTTATATTATAGGCATTACGGTGGGTTAGAAACCTCGCATCCGCTTCCATCAGCTCAATGGCCGCCCGAATGGCATCGGGCATATACATCATATCCAGACGAGTTCCTTCTTTCAGAAAGCATCGGTACGGTTCATTTTTTACGGCAGCATAGAAGATTTCAACGGCATAATCGGTTGTTCCACCGCCTGGCAGCATTTTATAGGAGATCAAGCCGGGGAAGCGAACTCCGCGGGCATCAACATTATACTTTTTATAGTAATAGTCGCAAAGCAGTTCACCAGCCACTTTTGTAATACCATAAAGCGTATTGGGACGCTGGAGAGTCACCTGAGGGGTGTTGTCCGGTGGTGTGGATGGCCCGAAGGCCCCGATGGAGCTGGGGAAAAAGAGAGCGCAGTGATGGTGGCGGGCAACTTCGAGAACCGTCTGGAGCCCGTTCATATTGATATGCCATGCAAGTTGGGGATTCTCTTCCGCTTTTGCCGAAAGAAGCGCTGCAAGATGATAGATGGTATTAATTCTGTACTTTTTTACAAGCGCTGAGATGGATTCGGCATCTGTCGTTTCAATGGTCTCATAGGGGCCAGAATCAATAAATTCATCTTCTGGCTTTCGACGGTGTCCCGCAGCAACGACATTGTCGCTGCCATATTTATCTCTGAGCACAGGGACGAGCTCAGAGCCAATCTGACCGGTTGCACCGGTGAC
>Ga0310122_10002453_pt1 | contig 11782 bp, 6 predicted proteins | sample CB6_Bottom_1051__FD_203503 | JGI IMG/M metagenome (GOLD analysis project Ga0310122, IMG submission 203503) | Marine microbial communities from Western Arctic Ocean, Canada - CB6_Bottom_1051 | ecosystem: Environmental > Aquatic > Marine > Oceanic | place: Canada: Western Arctic Ocean | collected...
GCTTTGTGCCCATCTTACCTAAGGCGCCCTGGAAATCGTAACCCGAAGCGTAAGCGAGGAGAACGCCGGGGATTCCTCGCTGACGCTTCGGGGTTACGAATAATCCGGGTTAGCCGGCACATCCATTCTTCTTGAGTTGATCGTTGACCGCCGACCGGTGACGGCTTATGAATTCGAGATATGTCGCCATCGAAACGATCGCAAAAGAATCTGTTTGAATCCGAATTGCTGGAACTCGAGCCTGTTCCGTGGGAAGCTGCCGCGGCAGCCGATGTCGCGGCGGCTCAAGTCGTTTTGAATCGTCCGCTGGACACGGTTTATTCATATTTGGTGCCCGAGAAACTGCGAGGCGTTGTCGGAGCCGGACAGCGAGTGAAGATTCCCTTTGGCCGCGGCAATCGCGATGAAGTCGGTTTCTGCGTCGGTTTAGGACCGCCACCACCACAAACTTCGCGAAAACTAAAATACGTTCAATCGGTCCTCGATTCTGAACCGATCGTCAGCGCCAAGATGCTCGAACTGACAAATTGGATCGCCGAACGCTATCTCTGCGGTTGGGGCCAAGTGCTGCAAGTTGTCGTTCCGGCCGGCGTCAAAAAAAACGCGGGCACTCGGCTCATCAATTTCTTTCAACCGGCTCCCGGCGCTGTCCAGACTCTTTCAAACACCAAGCTGCCGGCCAAACAACAGGCTGTGATGAATGTCTTAATTGGGTCCGGCGAGCCGGTAACGATTGAAGAGTTAACGCAAGCGGCCGACTGCGGAACGGGACCGATCAACGCTCTGCGAAACAAGGGTCTGATTCAGGCCATCCGCCGCCGTACGTTAAGTTTCGAGGACACCGCATCTCCGATTCAAAGTGAAACCGATCTTGAACTCAACACCGACCAACGCGCGGCCTACGACACGATCGTCGGACAGTTGAGATCGCAAACCTACCGCACACTCTTGCTGCACGGCGTCACCGGCAGCGGGAAGACGGAAGTCTACATTCAATCAATCCGCGAGGTTGTGAGTTACGGCCGTCAGGCGATCGTGCTTGTACCGGAGATTAGTTTGACTCCACAAACAATTCGCCGTTTTCGCAGCCGTTTCGATTCGGTGGCGGTGTTGCACAGTCATCTGAGCGATGCCGAACGTCACTGGCAATGGCAGCAAATCAGCCGTGGCGCGGTGCAGGTCATCGTTGGAGCCCGCAGCGCGGTCTTTGCGCCGGCGCCCCACCTGGGATTGATTGTTATTGACGAAGAACATGAAACGACGTTCAAACAAGAATCCGTCCCGCGTTATCACGCTCGCGAAGTTGCCCGGCGCCGTGCCGAAATTGAAAACATTCCGCTGATCCTCGGCACGGCTACACCGACACTGGAATCATGGATTCGTGTTCAACCCGAACGTCCTGCCGGTGTCAACGATCAGTTGATCTCGTTGCCGAAACGAGTTGGTAATCGGCCGCTACCGCCCGTGGTTGTTGTCGATACCCGCAATGATCCGCACGTCTCGCGCGGGCAGGCCATTGGACGGGCGCTGCGCAGCAGCATGCAATTAGCTCTGAAAGACGATGGTCAGGTGATTCTGTTTCTGAACCTGCGCGGTTTTTCTCCGACGGTGTGGTGCCGTTCGTGCGGCGAGGGCATCAAGTGTCCCGAATGTGACATCGCGCTGACATGGCACAAGGACCGAAAAGCCGTCCTCTGTCATTTCTGTGAATTCCAAGCGCCGCCGCCTTCAAATTGTCCACGGTGCAACACGCCGGGGTTGCGTTTTCTCGGAATGGGAACTCAGCGCCTCGAAGACGAGGTCCGCGCGAAATTCCCTGGCGACAAGTGCTTGCGGATGGACAGCGACTCGATGCGCAAGCCCGGCAGTCACGACGAGGCGCTCGAATCATTCCGCCACGGCGACGTGCGTATTTTGCTGGGAACACAAATGATCGCCAAAGGGCTGGATTTTCCCAACGTGACGTTGGTGGGTGTCATCGACGCCGACACGATGTTGTACCAACCTGATTTACGAGCCGCCGAACGGACGTTTCAATTGATCGCCCAAGTCGCGGGCCGCACCGGCCGCAGTGAACGCGGCGGACGGGTCGTGGTGCAGTCGTCGAATCCCTCCGAACCGGCAATTGTGTGTGCGTCGCGGCACGACTATCTGGCCTTCGTCACGAGAGAACTGCAACATCGTCGAAAAATGTCGGCGCCGCCATTCCGGCATCTCGCGCGTGTCATCTTGCGCGGACGCGTGGAACCAACCGTTCGCGAGTCGGCAAAACAACTGGCCGAGTTACTTGTGCGGCCGATCGAGAGTGAGAAACTGCCAATCCGAATCCTTGGGCCAGCTCCCGCGCCGATCTTAAAGCTAAAAAACCTTTATCGATATCATTTGCAAATCGCTGCAAATTCCGTCGACGAAATTCGATCCTTGTGGAAACCGGTTACCGAGGCCGCATTGCGATTGCCCGGCGTCGAGTTCATCATCGACGTCGATCCTGTCAATATGAGATGATCTGCGGAGAGCGTGTTCGCGTTGTGGCCCAATTGTGACCGCACGGATTGAATTATTCGTTCCATTCAGAATGGGCCTCAATAATCGGACTTGGGAAACGAATTGTTCCGGGGCCGTTGCGCACTTATAATTCAATCACTGGTTTCGGGTTCCGCGAAACATCATCTCTGTCCCAATGGATCGGGCGGCTCATGATTGACTGGAAGAGCTTTCGATGGTTCTCGTTTGTCTTTGTTCTGTTGCTCGTTCTATCGGAACGCGGCACGGGACAGGAACCGAAAAATGAGAAAGACGGCAAGGCGAAAGCCAAAGTCGAGAAGAAACGTGCGTTGGCGGCCTATATCACGATCACCAGTCCGATTAACGATGCGGTCTATGCCAAGGTGACCAACGCGGCGGCGGAATTGCAGCACCAGGCCGAACAGGAAGGCAAGCAAGCGACTCTGGTTTTGGAAATCAACCGCGGAACCAGCAAGTTCGGCCAGGTTCGTGACTTGGCGAAGGAGCTGACGCTGGCGCGGCTCGCGCGGCTGCGGACGATTGCTTGGATTCCGGAACAAAAAGACGGAAAACCCGTTGACGGCAACAATGTCATTTTGGCTCTGGCGTGCAAAGAAATCATCATGCACCCTGATGCCGAAATGGGTGATATCGGCCGCGGCGAGGCGGTTGATCCCGACGAACGCGACTCCGTCGTGCGGTTGGTGCAAAAGCGGCACAACCGTAAAGTCAACGCCGCGTTAGCTCAAGGGATGATGGACCCCCAGCAGGTCGTGCTGCGGATCAAATTGGAAATTGCACAAGGGAACAACAAGACGACGGAAAGCCGCGTTGTCACTCCTGAAGAGCTGAAACGGCTGCGAGACAACCGCGCGACGATCTTGGATGTCGAAACGATTAAGGAAGCCGGAACAATCGGAACTCTTTCGGGCAGCCGCGCGCGGGCTCTTGATGTGCTAGTGGTGTTGAATGCCGAACGGCGTTCCGACATTGCCGATCACTACAATCTTCCGATGGAATCCCTGCGTGAAAACGCGACGATCGGGGAAGCTCCGAAAGCGCGTCTGATCCGAATCGAAGGCATGATCGAACCGATTCTGGAGGGCTTTGTTGAACGCGAGATCCGACGCGCGGAATCATCGGACGTCAACCTATTGATTTTCGAGATCGATTCGCCCGGTGGCTATCTCTTATCGAGCACCAATCTGGCGAATCGTATCGCCGACCTTGATCCCGAGAAAATCCGGACAGTCGCGTACATACCCAAAATGGCGCTCAGCGGCGCGGCCATCATTGCCCTGGGTTGCAGTGAAATCTATCTGTTTCCCGATGCCCAGATCGGCGATGCCGGACCGATTGAAATGCGGGAAGGCGGCCAATTCGAACGGGCTCCGGAAAAGATCGTCGGACATCTGCGCGAGACGCTTGCGGCACTCGCGGAAAAAAAGGGACGTCCCAAAGCGTTAGCCGAAGCCATGGCCGACAAAGACCTGAAGGTGTTCCAAGTACGCCACAGTGACAGCGACCGCGTTTGGTTCATGAGTGATGAAGAAATCCACATCTCCAACGGAGAATGGATCAAAGGCCGCCTCGTTCCAGAATCGAAAGAAGAAAACCTGCTGACGGTGAATGGCCGACGGGCTCACGAGCTAAAGATTGCGGAAGTCCCGGTTGAGGATTGGGTCGATATGCGGCAACGGATGGGAATTCCCGAAGATGCTAAACTGGTTGCGTCCCAACGAACTTGGGTCGACACGCTTGTCTACTTCCTGAATTCGCCGTTGGCATTGTTTCTGCTGTTCTTCTTGGGTGGTGCCTGCATCTTTCTGGAACTGCATACGACAAGCGGCTTCTTTGGAATCGGTGCCGCTGTATGCTTTTCTGTTTTCTTTTGGAGCCGTTTTCTGGGCGGCACGGCCGGCTGGCTCGAGATCGTTTTGTTTGTACTCGGCCTTGCGATGATCGGCCTCGAGATTTTTGTGATACCCGGATTTGGTGTGTTCGGAGTTTCCGGCGGCTTGCTGGTCATGGTGGCGTTAGTCCTGGCCAGTCAGACTTTTGTGATTCCCACGACCAGCGGGCAGGTCAACGACATGGTTTGGACGATGGGCACTTTAAGCAGTTCCATCTGTTCGGTGATTGTATTGGCGATGATCATGAGCAAATATCTGCCGCGCATGCCACTGCTCAACCACATGATCCTGGCACCTCCGTACATGGCCGATGGGCATGATTTGGACGAGCCGCAGCTAAGCCCCGAATTTTCAGGGCAATCATCAATAGCCGGTACAGCCGCCGATAGCCAAACTTTGCTTTCAAAGCAGGGCGTCACAATGTCGGTACTCAGACCTGCCGGAAAGGCCCGCATCGACGACCGATTGGTCGACGTCGTTAGCGACGGGCCATTCATACCCGAAGGAAGCGACATCGAAGTCGTCGAAGTGGCCGGTAATCGCGTTGTCGTACGCCAAGTGTGACCTTGTTTCTAGCAATGTCGTACGCCACAAGTATCGGCCCGCTCGGGATCCGGCGCGCAATCTGTCTGAGGCGGCGTTTAATTTAACAGCACTGCCTTAATGGCACTCACATTACGTGCAGTTTCAGGTGTAGAACCGTTGTCTCAACTGTTTTCTGCATGTGGGGGGAAGCAATTAATGACAATTGTTCTACACAGTGAGTTCCATTGAGCGCTGCCTTTCGGGGCGATTATTCTGAGAAAAACACCGGCTGCGAAATTACCGGGAAGAACCCCTTGCTTTCCGCCCATAACGGGCGTCCTGAACTCTGAATGATGACGAGATTTGCAAAAACCGGCGCACATCTTGAAATATCTACAACACACGTCCGACCACACTTCAAACGGTATCGGTAACTCAGTTCGAAAGAACCCAATTCCTGCGAATGTGGAGACGAATCATGATTCTAAAGGGTGCAAAGTACAGTGCTTTGGGAGCAATGTTGATGGTCGTGCTGGGATGTTTGATTTTCGGCACCGACGTGCTCAGTTATTTCCGCAGTTCAGCGAATGCCGTGCAGTCGGTTGTGAAGGACTCGGTCCCGATCGAATTTGAACTTCAACGGGCACGCGACTTGATCGACAACATCATCCCGGAATTACAGGCCAACATTCGGATCATTGCTCAAGACGAAGTCGAGATTGCCGCGCTGAAAGCTGACATCAGCAACAGCACCGAGAGTCTGACGAAACAGAAAAAGCTGGTGACGCAGCTCCGCGGTGAACTCGACAACGACACGGACATCCACGAGATCGACGGTCGCAAATACTCGCGCGAGCATTTGACCGAACGGCTGGCGCGATCGTTCGGCCGGTTTCAAGAGGCCGAGATCATTCTGGCGAGCAAGCACAAGTTGTTGGAAACTCGCGAACGCTCGTTGCTGGCCGCGATGCAAATGCTCGACCGAGCCCGCTCGCGCAAGACAGAATTGGAACAGCAGATCGAGGGACTCGTTGCCCAGAACCGCATGATTCAAGCAGCGTCGGTCAAATCACACGTGCATTTCGACGGCAGCCAGTTGTCGAAGGCCGAGAGCCTGCTGTCTCAGATTCAGAAGCGGTTGAATATCGCCGAACGCGTGTTGGCTCATGAGTCGGCATTCCTGCCACTCGAACCCGAAAGCGGAATCAGCGAAGCGCAAGTGCTGATGGAAGTCGACGACTACTTCGCTGGTGCCGAGCAGAAGAATTCCAAGCGGCTTGCGAAAGTTGTTTCGAAGTAGCCGCAACCAAGACGTAGCAAGATTTGCCCATCTTCGGGTCCCGCTCGGCTCGCGGGACCTACTCAGCCAAGAAGTCCGTGATTGTGGTCGAGTGCGACCGTTATAATGTTCGTTGCAATCCGCGTGCATTGATCGAGGCGCCACGGTGGTGATTCTACGAATTCGACAAGCCGAAACAGCGATGGCCGACGGGCGGCTCGACGAAGCCTTCGAACAGGCGATTCGTGAAGATGTCCGCTCGCATCGACGTGGCCAGAAACTGACCGAACGGCTGGCCGGTCGGTTGCTCGAACGCGGCCAAGCTCATCTGAATGCCGAACGCTACGTCGAAGCTCTGTCGGACTGCGAACGAGCCGGACGATTGACGGGGAATCAAGACCGCGTTGCCGATTTGCGGATCGCGGCTCAAGCGGCATTGAAAGACCGTGACGACGACCGGCGGCAAAAACAGCAACTCGTCGCGATGGCGCGGCAGCAGATCGACAAGGGTGAGTTTTCGATCGGCGAACGCGTGCTGGGCCAATTGCCCGATGATCAGGGAGCCGGCATGATCGCTCAGCATGTGGCTGTCAAACGCGACGAGGTCGACGTCGCACTGGAACGCGCCGCCCACGCAATCGAAAGCAAATCGACGGACGCCGCCATTGCCGAATTGCTGAAAGTGCAAAAGGCGCAATCGCGGAATCCTCAATTGGTTGAATTGAAAGCACAACTTTCCGAACAGATGCTGGCGGAGATCGAAAAGGCGATTCAGGCCGGACGGCTCGATCAAGCCGCGACACAGATCGATCACCTGCAGCCGCTCGCTGCTGGCAATCAACGGCTGCTCGACGCCGCGCGGATTGTCGAGGAATGTCAGCAGGCATCGGCCGCGGCCGAACGTGGTGACCTGCGATTCGCTCTGCAATCGTTGCGGCGCGTGAAACAATTGACGTCGGCAACGCGTTGGGTCGATCAGGCGATCAAAGAGGCAACGCTGGCGGCCGAATCGATCGACAACATGCAGTCAGGCCCGCTGGGATTGCTGCAACAAACCGCTCTGCACGAAACACGCGCCGTTGTGCCGAAATCAAGGCACGTCACAATCCCGGATGCCGTTGCCCGTTCCTCGGAACTGCCCATGCGATTTTTGTTACAGGTTGACGGAGCCGGCAGTTATCTGGTCGTGCGAAATCAAAACGTGTCTATTGGGTCCGTGAAATCATCGCGGCGGCCGGACATTGGCTTGCTAACCGATTCAGGGTCGCCCAACGCCTCGATCGTGCGGCTGGATGACGATTACTTTCTGCGGAGCGAACGCCCGGTTCGCGTCAACGACAAAGACGTCAAAGACAAACTGTTGACAAACGGAGATTCGATCACGATCGGCTCCCGCAGCCGCATGCGTTTTCGTTTGCCGAACGCCGCCAGCACAACGGCTGTATTGGAACTGACCGGAGCCAAGTTGCCGCGGCCCGATATCCGCAATGTGATCTTGCTGGACGAGTCGATCGTTATCGCGAACAACCGGTCGGCTCATGTCACCGTGCGCGATGCCGACGCTAACGTCGTTTTGCATCTGAGGAACGGACAATTATGTTTTCGAAACGGAGGCACGTCGACGGCGGTTGTTGAAGGAGTTCCCGTCGAAACCGGCGGCGTGTCGTTTGTAGTTTCAGATTGGGAAGGAGAGAGTGCCCTCGTTTAACCCGTAGCCGCAGGCGAGGCGCGTTCACCTCGCCTGCGGCTACGGGTTAAACGAATGATCAACTCGCAACAGACCTAACCCATGCCAAGTTACCGCTACAAACACGGAGATCGCCCGCTCGACGGGTTCACGATCGAGCATGCCGTTGGGCGTGGCGGGTTTGGTGAAGTGTACTTTGCCGTCAGTGATTCGGGCCGGCAGGTCGCGCTGAAAGCCGTGCAGAATTTCGAGGACATCGAGCTGCGCGGCATCGGCCACTGCATGAATCTGAAGAGCCCTCAACTGGTCACGATCTTCGACGTCAAGCACAACGACGACGGCGATCCGTTCGTCATCATGGAATTTGTATCGGGGCCATCGCTGCGGGAACTGTTGGACGGATCACCCGCAGGTCTCGGGACAGCGAAGGCCGCATTCTTCCTGCGCGAGATCGCCAAGGGGATCGGCTATCTGCACGACTGCGGAGTCGTCCATCGCGATCTCAAGCCGCACAATGTTTTCTACGAAGACGGCATCGTCAAGATCGGCGATTACAGTCTCAGCAAAGCCATGACAGCCAGCCACCGCACGGGCCACACGATGACCGTTGGCACCGTGCATTACATGGCTCCGGAAATCAGCATGGGGCGCTACGACAAGAGCGTCGATATCTACGCCCTGGGCGTGATGCTGTATGAGATGCTAACGGGTGAGCCTCCGTTCCTAGGCGAATCAATGGGCGAAGTGTTGATGAAGCACATGTCGAGTGAGGTCGACGTCAGCGAAATCGAAGAACCGTTCGCCAGCGTCATCCGCAAGGCAACCGCCAAGGATCCCGATGACCGGTATCAGTCGACCAAAGAAATGGTCGAAGCCGTTTACGGCACCGAGCACGTCCGCAACAGCGTCACGGCCTTCAATCCGAACACGCTGACGATGGTCGCCGACCGGGTTGCGAAGAAGATTGGCAATGCAGCCGTCCCGGTTGGCGCGGGAGCCGGCGGTAGCGATGGAGCCGCCGTTGATGACGGAACTGCCTCGGATTGGAAGAACGTGCCCGTCACGATAAGTCCGGCAGAGCCGATTTTCGACACCCCCTACGATCCAAAGTCTGAACCGCTATCGGCCGGCAGGCGTCAATCGTTCCAATATTACATCGGCCGGATGATGGCGCAGTTGGCGGCGGCGACAGGTCTGGCATTTGCTCCGAAGCAGAAAGTCGAACGGGATCCCAGTGACCCGATCCCGCGCAAACAAGCGTGGTTGCTGGCGGCATTGACGGCCGGCGCGTTCTCGATATTCGGTATGATCATAGACGGTGATGAGCTGGCGATCATCACGACCATGGACATCGTGTGCATTTCGCTTGCTGCATTCTGGACGCGCAATCTGATCGCAAGATTTGCTGGGAAGTCGGCGCTGCTGAATCGTATCCTTTTCGGAGTCATCGCCTGTGCCGCCATGTTACCGACGGCTGTCTTCCCTCTTCGCTACACCGGCGAAGTGCAGTTCGGTGTCGCCCTGCCGCTGTTTTTATTCGATTGGAGATTCCTGACATCGACGATCCGCAAGAAACGGCTGTCGTTGCCAATCGCCCTGTTGGCGGCAATGGTGGCGTTTGTGGCTGCACTGCTGGCCGACGCCAGAGAACATGCGACGATGTCGGCAATTGCCATTGCGGGAATAGCACTGACCGTGCAGGTCTTGTGTCCTTTCGATCCCAAAGCCGCCCAACGTTACAAGGGTGATGGAGGCTGGTTCAACTCGCTGCTTGACGCTTTAACGATTGGACTGGAACCACGAGGAGATGAGAATCCTCTGGATTCAATGTTGAGGTCAGCATCGGTGTCTCGAACCGAAAGCGTTTCCGAAACCACACCAACTTACCCGAAGTTGCGGGGTGATGTCTCACCATTCGGGCGTGGGTTTGCGTTGCTGTTGAGTGTGATTCCCATTCCGGGATTACATCGCATTTACGTGGGCCGCATGGCCAGCGGATTGATTTGGTGTTTGACGGGCGGAATGTTCATCGTCGGCCAGGTGGTCGACTTTGTCAAAATTCTGTTTGGCCGGTTTCGCGACGAAAACGACCGCTTGGTGCGTGTCTGGAGAACATCGCGTGCCAGTGCGGCCGCGGAAGAATCGGCGGGCGAGGCCGTCAACGGATACTCGACCATCCCGGCCGCGCCGAAGCCGGACCGCTCGAAATTGTGGCTCGAAACAATTGGCAACCTGCTGTTGCTGTTGGCCTTGAGTCTCGGCCTGTTTGTCGGCACGCACGTCCCGGAAGCGACTCAATACGGAGTCTTCGATGATATGGATTTGGCGACGGCGCATGACTTCCAACAATTTTTCGGGATGGCCGATTGGTCGCGGCTGGTCGAGCAACTTGCGGTTTTCTTGATTATTTTGACCAGTCTCAGCTCGCTCGGCTTTCTTTTCCTGTCACGGCTGGGAACGGGATTCTGGCACATTCTTCGTTTGCTGGTCGGCGGCGGCGGGCTGGTTGGCGGCTGCGCAGCCGTTTATGAAGCGTTCGATCGGATGCGCTGGAAGGACGTGGCTCAACATATCAATTCTGGAAACATCGGCCCGACGATCGACAGCATCATCAACAGCTATTCACTCAAGGAAATGATGACGTTGGCGACGATCTGCATGGTCGTTTCGATATTCCTGTTGTCGTGGCCAAAGCGAGTCAAACCACCGGCCGAATTGACTGAAGAAGCGGGAGTCATCACATGATCATGTGGCCAGTAATGTCATACGCGGCACTCATCCTGCTGTTGTTGCTGAGCGGCACAATCTTCGCATTCGCCAAGTCAAGGCGGTTCCGGAGTGTCCTGTGGGGATTAAGCGGGATCGGCGCGTTGCTGATGATGTTTTGGATGTTGGCTTACGTCGGTCACGACCGTTCGGATGTGGTGGCCCAGCGCGGTGTCATTTCTCGGCAAGAACTCTTAATCAACCAGAGTCAGTCGTCAAACCAAACCGAGACAGGGAAGACGATAGAACTCGTCTCGCCGATTGATGTGCAAGAGGTTGCGGTAGATCGACAAGAACCCAAGCATCCGCGCCTCTTCGGCGGCGGAGCCGCGTGGCTGTCGGTGGTCGAGCAGGAATTTGATGCCGATATCCATCCATCCGCGCGCACGGCGGCGAAAGTTGTTGGACGGAAGATCACAAAGGTGATTGAGAAATCGATTGAACAATCCGTTCAAGCGGGCGCGGATCCCAAAGGAACATCGGTTTCGATCATTCAGATCAGCGGCAGTTTCGGGTCGCCCATCGGCGCCGGGGTACGTCATCCGGAAACAACGCTCATCTTGGGCGATCTCGCCGTGGTCTTGCGGAAGGAATACAAGTCAGCCGAAGTTCTTGTCGAGTCGACCAGAATTGAAAAACCCATCGATGACCGAAGGTCGATTTCAGTCGTTGTCGACATTCCCACGCTGACCAACACCCAAGCCGTCTGGGATCGAAAGAAGACGCAATTCGCGGGATCGCTGCGGGCCAGCGTGAAATCCCGATACGGCGAGTTCTCGACCACGGCACGATTCGTTGAAAAACCGTGGGTCAACCAATTTAGCGAATACCTGGCGACGCAGCCCAAATTGCAGCTTCTGCAGGCCCAATCGTATTCGTTGACGAGCAGCGAATCTGCGGCCCGTCAACAAGCGTACCACGAAGCCGCCAAGGCGCTGATGCCGATCCTCAAACAACAGATTCGCGAACATTATAGTGTTCGAAGACGTGGCTATTTGATTCGTTTTCATGAATCCGACGAGCAATTAATCAACCGCTTGATCAACGAGATGAACGCTGGCAACCACATTGTTGACCGGTTTGCACAGCGCTTGTCGCGTCCCTACG
>Ga0310122_10002455_pt1 | contig 11780 bp, 11 predicted proteins | sample CB6_Bottom_1051__FD_203503 | JGI IMG/M metagenome (GOLD analysis project Ga0310122, IMG submission 203503) | Marine microbial communities from Western Arctic Ocean, Canada - CB6_Bottom_1051 | ecosystem: Environmental > Aquatic > Marine > Oceanic | place: Canada: Western Arctic Ocean | collected...
GGGGAAGTGATTCAGGATGGATCAGATATTGCGATTTTTGCTTATGGGCATACGGTTGAATGGGCTCAGAAAGTGGCAGAAAAGTTTGAGAAAGAAGGCGTTAACGTTGCCGTTATCAATGCCCGGTTTGCCAAACCGATAGATAAAGAATTGATTGTCAAATACGCCCTTAAAGTACGGTGTCTGATTACCACTGAAGAACATTCCCTCAAGGGTGGTTTTGGATCCGCTGTCTTGGAAGCCCTGCAGGAAGAGCAGGTGGTGAATGTTCCGGTTAAATGTATTGGGCTCGGTGATATTGTTCTGGAGCATGGCTCACCCAACATACAGCGTAAAAACCTTAAGCTGGACCCGGACGGCATGTTTGAAACCATCATGACGTTTTATGGGGCGGTGGCCGAAATGGCAGGTTCCGGTAACGGGGAAAAATGGGTGATCGGTAATGACAAGAGGTCCCATTCTGTTAACGGTAAAAAACCTTCCTATTCTGGAAATGGTAATAAAGAAGAGATCAAGATTAAACAACCTCTGAATGGCTAGAACTTCCCACGTTAAGCGCTCTACCAGCGAAACCCAAATTGAAGTCACTTTGAATCTTGATGGAACCGGGGTTTATGATATTCAGACCCCTGTCCCATTTTTGGATCATATGCTTTCGCAATTGTCCCGACACGGTTATTTTGACTTGACGGTCAAGGCCCAGGGTGATACCCAAATAGATTCTCACCATACAGTGGAAGATGTCGGGATAGCTGTGGGTCAGGCTTTTAAGGAAGCGTTAGGAGATAAAAAGGGTATTCGCCGGTTTGCCGAGGCCAGCGTACCCCTGAATGAGGCTTTGGCCCAATGTATCATCGATATCAGTGGTCGGGCTTTTTTTGTATTCAATCTGGAACTTCCCAAAGCCAAGCTTGGCGATTTCGATGTCGAACTGGTGCCGGAGTTTTTCCAGGCTTTTTCCGCTAACAGTGGTATGACCCTGCATCTCAACTCTCCTTACTGGAATAATCTTCACCACATTACTGAAGCCTTGTTTAAATCTTTTGCCCGCGCCTTAGATTCTGCCTGCACGTTGGATTCCCGCTCCGGAGATGTTCCTTCCACTAAAGGGACTCTTTAGTTGATCGCTATTATTGATTATGGAATGGGTAACCTCCGTTCCGTGCAAAAAGGTTTTGAGGCCGTGGGTGCTGAGGCAATTGTTACTAGCGACTCGCGAAAAATTCTTTCGGCAAAATCTGTGGTGCTTCCCGGGGTTGGGGCTTTCAAGGAGTGTATGGCGAATCTGGAGAAGCTGGATCTTATTGACACCGTGCACCAGTCGGCAAAAAGCGGTAAACCCTTCCTGGGGATCTGCCTTGGACTGCAACTTCTGTTTAATCAGGCTGAAGAATTCGGTCATGTAGATGGACTGGGTATCCTTCCCGGAAAAGTGGTGGGATTTAAAGATGCCCAACTCAAGTCTGACTCTGGTGATCCGTTAAAAATCCCGCATATGGGATGGAATCAGGTGCGAGTGACTCCGGGCAATCCGTTGTTTGATTCGGTTGCTGATGAGTCCTATTTTTATTTTGTGCATTCCTATTATATTGTTCCCGATGACCCGGCAATCATTGCCACCACCACCTGTTATGGAATCGAATTTACCTCCGGAATCCACCAAGAAAATATTCATGCTTTCCAGTTTCATCCGGAAAAAAGTCAGCGTCTCGGCCTCACTATGCTAAAAAATTTTTCCCAACTCCACCATTAGCACCAGGCGTGCGGCCAATGTGCAATAACTTTCTCTGGCAAACAAGAAGTTTAGGAGGCTTGATAAGTCATTGCTATCTGCCTCCCCCGCCAAGGGGCGCCTAGTGGGCTCTGCCAATTATCTTCGTGGTATTTTATTGTCCCTTGTCACAGCTTTGCTTTGGGGCATTCTTCCTATTTTTCTTAAAATTTCCCTGCAGGGTTTTCATGCTGGAACCATTTCCTGGTTCCGGTTCCTTTTTGCATTCTTGATACTGGCAATTATCTTGCAATGGAGAAAACATAATCCCTTAAACATTCTTTGCAAGCCTCCGTGGATGGGAATCGTAGGAGGGGCCTGTCTTTCTGCAAACTATTACTGGGTGACGGTGGGGGTTGATTTGACCGGGCCCTCCAATATGGCAGTTCTGATACAGGTCGCTGGGGTGTTTTTGGTTTTGGTCGGGGTTTTTGTTTTTCATGAACGCCTGTCTTTAAGGCAGGTACTGGGAATGTTCATAGTGGGATGTGGTTTGTTCCTGTTTTTTCATGACCAACAAAGCCGGATACAGGAACCGGGAGAATATTATTACGCTAATTTTTTAATTGTTCTTGCGGCTCTGGTGTGGGTGGGTTATATGGTATCGCAAAAGATCCTCAGTCGGCAATATGGGGCTCAGTCTTTAAACCTGCTGGTCTATGCTGTTGCCACACTTACTCTGATAGGAGGGGTTGAGTGGGCAGACTTCACCCGCGCGGGTCTCACCGCCTGGTTGTCTCTGATCTTTTGCGCAGTCAATACGCTACTTGCTTATGGCGCCCTTGCCGAAGCGGTGAAATATATCCCCCTGGCCCTGATCAGCGTTATCATTAGCCTGAATCCGCTGATTACCCTTTGGGGAATGAAAATTCTTCCGGAGATTGGCTTTGCTGGACTGCAAGCCGATCCGGTTGAATCGCTGGGATATTTTGGGGGCGCTATTGCTGTTACCGGAGTGGCATTAGTGGTCTATCGGTCCAATAGGTGACGGCGAACCGCCGGTGGTAGATAGCAATGGCCCTTTAGTCGCGACAACTCTTTGCTTGCCAGCAAAAGCTATTGTACCCCTTCGGGGCATGAAAGCTTAGGGGGAATATAACGCTAGTTGGCCCCACGCCTAGTGGCGCCGCCCGGTTACGACTCCGGTAGGGATGGCATCGACCCGAAAATAGCGAATATCGGAAATCCCGGCTCCCTTAAGCCAGGCGATTTTTTCCTGGACGGGATGCGCCCGTCCCCCTTCGGTCAGCATGCCGATATTGAGGCTGAACAGCGTGTCATCCAGAGGGCCGGTCTGGTCTTCATTGGTGCAGAAACCATGGATGATAATGCGACCACCCGGTTTTACGGCTTTCACCGCTTTGCTGACCAGGGCTCTGCTCATGTCCGCGTCATACATGTGCAGGATATTGGCCATGAGTACCAGATCGTATTGGCTATCGCCCAAATCATCTTTATGGAAATCACCCGGTTGGGTATCAACCCGGTCTTGTAATCCATAGGTCTCGATATAATTTTTTGCGACCTCCAGAACCGGTGCGATGTCAAACACGGTTGCTTTAAGGTGGCTGTGCAGTTTGCACCACTCCAGCGCATAGGTTCCCGGTCCCCCGCCCACATCCAGCATAGTTTTTGCGTCCCCGATAGGAATTTCACGGGCGATCATCCAAGTGGCTTTAAGTGCCTTGTCATGCATGGCATCGGTGAATGCTCTCATTTTGTGTGGATCACCACCAAGCATCTCCATGATACTCTTGATGAGAATACCGGATTTTATAAAAGAGGAAAGCTGGCCCCAAATTGGATAGAGGTCGGCGGAGAGCTGAATCCATTGTTGAAGAGAGTGGCTCCCACCCGATGTGAGATAATCATGAGCGGCTTTTGGCAGGTGATAGGTCTGGTTTTTCTTGACAATGATTTCCATTGAAGTGAGGGAGTTGAGCAAACGCTCGGTGGCTTCAGGATCCAGGTTCAAGGTCTCTGCGACCTGTTTTGCTGTGGCCGGTTGTTTGAGCTGATCGAACAATTTTAACTCATTAGCAGCTATGACGACGCATGCCGGTTGATAGCCCTGCAGTATTTTTCCGATTACCTTGTCCATTTCCATTGCATGTTCCTTTTGTTGGATCAGCGGTTTCGGGATTTAATTGCCCGGTCGATTTCTCGGTCAGACTCTTTTTTCTTGAGCGCGGCGCGTTTATCATAAAGTTTTTTTGCTTTGGCAATGCCGAGATCGACTTTTGCCTTTCCGTTCCTGAAAAAAACTTTCAGTGGAACCAGGGTGCAGCCTTTTTCCTGAGTTTTGCCGATGAGTTTTGCGATCTCTTTTTTATGCAAAAGCAGTTTGCGTTTTCGCATGGGGTGATGGTTGAATTGCGTGGCAGGGGTATAAGGATCGATATGAAAATGGTTCAACCATGCTTCCCCTTTATCAATGGTGGCGTAGCTGTCGACCAGGTTGGCTTTGCCGTTTCTCAGGGATTTAACTTCTGTACCCTTCAGCACCAGTCCCGCCTCCAAGGTATCTGAGATGGAATAGTTATGTCTCGCCTTTTTATTCTGGCAGACAATTTTAATATCACTCACGATTAATAACCGGATAAATGGGAGCTGACATGCTCTTTTTTAACAGGTTCATGCAACCTGCTAGTTTGCTTTCAGGGTTACGGACTGCCCCATTCTGGCTTTCAGTTTTTTTTTGGCGTTATCTTCACGGTAAAAGATTTCCAGTTGATTCCAGCTATTGATGATAGCTCCGGGTTGACCGCCTTTCATCTGGTAATAACCGGTGACGAGTCCTTCGATGCAGTGTTTTCCAATCTGCACATTTATTGTAGCTGACGAAAGAAAGGTTTCGTGGATTAATTCGGCAGAAATATTGGTGGTGAGGTTGCCAAAGTGGTCGATATGAATGATTTCCCCATGAAGGGATGCTCCTTTTAAAAGGGGTTGCGGGAAGTCCAGGTGAACGGGTTTTAACACTCTGGGTCCCACTTTGGAATGTGCAATGCCGTTGGCAATCCACCCTGCACAGGGAGCGAATACATCGCGCCCGTGAAAGGTGTTGGAGACGTTTTTAAGAAAATATTTTTTATTGGTGATCTCATAAACCCGGCAATCGGGATGAAACCCCGGGGTGAGTACCCCGTTGTCGGGTCCGATAAAGGTCTGGAATTTGGACTGCACCACCATGGCCCTGCGGATTGCCGGGCCAAGGTTTGTTGTATTCTTTTTGGATGTAATGCCCGGGTTCTTTGGCCCGGATCTGGAGCCGCCCCCGACACCGGGGTCCACCACTACCACATGTACGGTTTTTCTGGGAAACCAGGGATAGGTGGCGTTGAGGATTAACGCGGCCTGAGTGATATTTTGCGGTTCGATATTGTGGGTGATGTCAACGATCTGGGCATCGGGAACAATATTAAGAATGACCCCTTTCATGATACCGACAAAAGGGTCATCCAGGCCGAAGTCGGTAGTAAGGGTGATTACTGGACGCATCCTGTGACCTGATGTTCGCAAACCCCCTGTAGGATGACGGGGACCAAATGGTTTTTCAATGAGTCGGAACCTTCCACAATGACTGGGATATAGTTGCCGGTATGGCCTTTGAGCCACCCTGATTTTTTGTCTCGTTGATTTTCTATCAGCACGATCTCTTGTTGTCTCAAAAAATTCTCACGCAACTTGAATGCTTTGTGGTTAGCCAATTGAGTGAGGTTCTGATTTCTTTGTTTCTTTAAGTTGCCGGGAACATCGTCTTTGAGTTGGTAAGCTTCGGTGCCCCGGCGCGGTGAGTAGGAAAACACGTGTAGATAGGAGAATGGCAATTGCTCTATCAGTTTGCGGGTGTTTTCAAATCCTTCTTCGGTTTCACCGGGAAAGCCAACGATAACATCTGCCCCAAGTCCCAACCCGGGAATGGCGGTGATTGCGCGTTGAACAACTTCGAGATATTGACTGCGGTTATAATTTCTACGCATGGCTTTCAGGATTGCATCATCACCGCTTTGCAAAGGAATATGAAGGTGCGAACAGAGTTTTTCGGTTTCTGCGATGAGCCGTATTAGGTCACTATCAATTTCCATAGGATTGATCGAACTCAACCGAACCCGGAAATCTCCTGGAAGTTCAACGATATCGCGAACCAGAGAGGAAAAAGTTTCGTTTCGATCCATTCCCCATGTACCCAGGTTGATGCCGGTGAGGGTGATCTCCTTAAATCCGGAAGTGACGGCTTGTTGGATATTATAGATAATATTTTCTCGTGTATCACTGACCGATTTGCCTCGCGCCTTGACAACGGTACAAAAGGAACATTTTTCATCACAGCCGGTTTGGACTTTGATGAAGGCTTTGGTCATGCCCTGAAAATTTCGCACCGGTATGGTCCTGAATATCCGCTTTTTATGGATATCGGATATAATGATCTCGGTGGACGCATTTTTCCCCCAGGGCCGGCCGGGATTTAACAGTTTCTTTTTTATAAGGTTAGCAATTTTCAGTTTGTCGGCATTGCCCAGAACGATGTCGAGGCCATTAATTTGCGAGGCTTCTTCAGGATTCAACTGAGCATAGCACCCGGTAAATACGACCAGAGCATCGGGGTTAATCGCCAAGGATTTTTTAACTGCAAGACGGGAACTGGTATCACTACGTTGAGTCACTGTACAGGTATTGATGACATAGGCATCGGCTTTTTCTTTACCGTTGACGATAGAAAAACCTTCCTGCTCGAGCAAGGTCTGCATTTCTGCTGTATCGTGCTGATTGGTTCGGCATCCTAATGTAATGCAGGCTACTTTCATGGATATAAAAACGTAATAAAAAGTTTCTAGATAATTTTAACTTCATCTTAGACCATGCGTTGGAGTGGAATCAACTTGTAATTTAATGGTTTAAAAAAGCCTCAAAGTCCAAGCTTGACCGCTTGGGGTGAGTCTGCTACTATCACCGCATTCTCGCTACTTACGGTCTTGGGGAGAGCGTCACAACTTTCAAGTTCGGGATGTTAATGAATCCTCCTGCTGTGCAAAAAACCAAAAAACAAGTCACCACTTTCTTGGGAAAATGGCTGGACAAATCCATCCGGCAATATGTCAGTGCGATGGATAAAACCGACAATGGGCATCTGCATGAGTTGATCATGGGAGGCATTGAAAAACCGCTGGTTGAAATTGTTTTGAAGGAAACCAACGGCAACCAGACCAAGGCCGCGAATATTCTGGGGATCAACCGGAACACGTTGAGAAAAAAAATCACCGAATATAAAATTAAATGCAGCAACCGGACCTAGCGGTCATCATTTTAGCGGCAGGTAAAGGATCCCGCATGCAAACTTCTCTTGCCAAAGTTCTTCTTCCTGTTGCAGGCCGTCCTCTTCTTCACTATGTGCTTGATCTTTCCTCCCGATTGAATCCTGCTCGAACTATTGTAGTGGTAGGACACCAAGCGGACCAGGTCAGAAAAACCTTTGCGGACCGGGAGGTGGAGTTTGTGGTTCAGCGCGAGCAGTTGGGAACGGGCCACGCTACACAACAAGCTAAAGAAGAATTAAAAAACTTTGAAGGGTCGGTTTTCGTGTTGTGCGGAGATATGCCTTTGATCCGATCCAAAACCTTGTTGCTCATGCTTGAAGGGCATAAAAGAAGCGGAGCAAAATGTACGATCCTGACCTTGAAAAGTAGTGGGTGCCATGATTTTGGCAGGATCATTCGCGACAGAAAGGGCTCCATATTAAAAATTGTGGAACTCAAGGATGCTTCGGAAGTTGAGAAAAAAGTTGACGAATTTAATTCCGGAGTATATTGTTTTGATAACAAATTGTTTTTTAAAGCTTTAGAGAATATTAGCCCAAATAATTCTCAGAAAGAATATTATTTAACCGATACGATAGAATATCTGGTACAAAGCGGGTATCCCGTTCAAGCGATTCAGATCAATGATGCGAACGAGATACTGGGAATCAATTCCCGGGATGATTTGGGCCGGGCAGTACGACTGCTGGAGGAACATTACGGTCCTTCGTAGCTCTAATTATACCTTCCTGATCAGGATTTTCTAAAATGAAAGCCATAATCCTTGCCGCTGGTGAAGGCACCCACCTCAGTCCCTTTTCAGAAACCCGACCCATCTCCATGATTGGGGTTGCAGGACGGTCTATGCTGGATAATACCTTTGGTTTGCTTAAAAGTGCCGGAATCAATGACATCTTTATTGTGGTTGGACATAAGAAGGATAAGTTGATTGAACGGCTTCAGCAACAGGACCATAATGTATTGAATCTGCATTATGTGGAGCAAAAACGCAAGCTGGGCATCGGGCATGCGGTGATGCAGGCTAAGAATAAAATATCCCCAGGTGAGTATTTCCTGCTTTTGTATGGGGATACCCTGACAGCGGAAAATATTTTCAGCAAAGTCCAGCAATCTTTTCATTCATTTAAATGTCCGGTTGCCTCTATTTGTCTGCCTCCCTCCAACCAGATGTTTGGTAATGTTTTCCTGAATGCCCGGATGGAGATCACGAAAATTGTCGAGAAACCAAAAGGAAATAACCTGGGAAATTATGTTCTGTCGGGGGTGTTTATATTGCCGGCTTCTTTTTTCAAGTTACTGGAGTCTTCGGGAAATTCCATGGAGAAGGCATTGAAGAAAGTGGTGGCAGGAGAAGGAATGCGTGCTTCCATGTGGGAAGATGATTGGCTGGATGTGGTTTATCCTTGGGAAATTTTAACTGCGAATAAAATGATCATGGACTCGTGGCAGGAGTCTTCCATTGCCAAAACCGCAACGCTGGAAGCTAACGTAACCCTGCACGGAATTGTGCGCATTGAGGCGGGAGCGATCATTAAATCCGGCGCAGTACTGGAGGGACCCTGTTGCATCGGGGAGAGAAGCTACATCGGTAACAACTCCCTTATCAGGAGCTATACCTCTGTTGGAAAAAACTGTTCGGTGGGAAGCGGTGTGGAATTAAAAAACTGCGTGGTGATGGACAATTCCCAGATAGGCCGGCTTTCTTTTGTCGGAGACAGTGTGCTGGGTGAAAACGTGGATATGGGGGCAGGGTGCATGACCGTGAACCGGACAGTGGACTGGAAACCCATTTCCGTGAAAAACGGAAAGCGGCCCATGGGAACGGGAATGACAAAACTTGGGGCTTTTTTGGGTGACGGGGTTGTTGTTGGAGCCGGAAACACCCTTGAACCTGGCATGGTCGTCGCACCTGGGAAAATTCTTCCCGCATGCTACTCCGTAACACAAAAATAACAGGTCGAAACAAATATGTGTGGAATCACCGGCGTTGTTGGATTAAAAAGTATATCCGAGCTTCTTTTTGAGGGGGTCAGGAACCTGGAATACAGGGGTTATGACTCCTGTGGTGTTGCCTTGATGAATAAAACCCGTCTCATTATCAAAAAAGATATAGGCGGAGTGGAAGAGTTTTATCGAAAACACAATGTCCTCCAACTGAAAAGCAAGATAGGTATCGCCCATACCCGCTGGGCAACGCACGGAAAAGTAACGCGGAACAATAGCCATCCTTTTACCTCCCGCGATGGTAATTTTGCGGTGGTTCATAATGGAATTATTTCCAATTACCGCCCTTTGAGGGATCAGCTACGAAAGGAAGGTTTTAAGTTTTCTTCTGAAACCGATACCGAAATTCTTGCCCATCTTCTGGAGAAGTTTTATAAGCGTAGCCGGAATGTTGAGAAAGCTTTTGTGAAGACGCTGAACCTCATTGAAGGAACCTTTGCGTTTGCGTTTATTTCTTCCTACCTTCCGGAACAGATTTTTTGCGCCAAAAGGGAATCGCCCCTGATGCTGGGGATTGGTGATGAAATTAAATTTGTTGGTTCCGATTTCAACGCATTCATTGACCATACCAAAAATGCCGTAATTTTAGATGATGATGAATATGCCATTCTTTCCCGGGATACCTATGTTGTGAAAAGCCTTTTGAGCAAGGAGGAAGTCACAAAACCCATAATTAAAATTGAATGGGATAGTGAGACTTCCAAAAAGGGTGGCTATCCACATTATATGCTCAAGGAAATTTACGAACAGCCGCAAACTATTTCCAATGCGTTGGATCTGGAGACATCAGGACTGGATGAGATTGTTAATTTGTTTGCAAGATCCCGAAACTCTTATTTTCTTGGCGTGGGAACCACTTTTTATGTCGCGAAATATGCTAAATATGTTTTTTCGCAGTTGGCGCAGGAATTTTTTCCATCTGTCAGTTCTGATGAGTTCATGGTATTGGCCAATGTGGACAAACAGTCCCTGGTTTTTGCCCTTTCACAATCCGGTGAGACTTTTGATACTTTGTCGGCATTGAAATACACCAAGTCCAGGGGCGCCCGGACCGCAGCGGTTGTCAATGTCATGGGTTCCTCTATTGCCCGGTTGGTGGACAAGGTTGTTCTCCAGGGGTCGGGGCCGGAAATCTGTGTGATCAGCACCAAGGCCGCATTATCGCAAATGGTGATACTTACTTTGCTGGCAATGAAGCTTGCTTTAAAAAAGAAGGTTATCACCCGAAAAACTTACAACCAGCATCTGCGGGCTTTGCAGGATCTTCCTGAAATCATCCAGGGAATTTTGAATGAGCGGTCCGGCTTTATCCATCGCCTCGCCAGCAAGTATTCAGGGAGCCGCAACTGGCTCTATTTAGGGCGGGGAGTTTACTATCCCATTGCTTTGGAGGCGGCTTTGAAAATGAAAGAGGTCGCTTATATTCATGCAGAAGGAATGCCCGGCGGATTTTTAAAGCACGGAACACTAGCTATGATTGATGATGATGTTTTTTCAATAGTATTTGTCCCGCCTCCTGAAGACAAAGCACTCTATGAATCAACTTTACACAGCATTGAGGAAATTCGTGCCCGGTCAGGTTTTGTTCTGGGAATTCATTTCAGCGAGCAGGGGAAAAACCAGGATCTATATAGTGAAGAACTGATCCTTCCAAAGGTTCATCCTCTGACAGCTCCCCTTGTTCAGTTAGTCATTGGCCAGTTGTTTGCTTATTTCACTGCCACTTCCTTGAAGCGTAATATCGATAAACCCCGATCTCTTGCCAAATCCGTTACCGTTGCCTGAAGAATTTCCAATATTTCATTGCCAGGTTTCAAGACGGTCTGTTACATTAAACCTTCCTTAACTTCTTACTTTAATGAGGCTATATATGCCTGACAGAACTGCAGTAGCTTTGACGATAGCCGGATCGGATTCGGGAGGGGGCGCGGGTATTCAAGCAGACCTTAAAACATTTTCCGCCTTTGGGGTGTTTGGCAAAACAGTGATCACCTCCATCACGTCGCAAAATACCTTAGGGGTCCAGGCGGTGGATGATTTGCCGGTTGGCGTTGTGGAAAACCAGCTGAAATCAATTCTTGAGGATGATAAATGCCAGGCGGTTAAGACAGGTATGTTGGGCAACGAGCATATTGTCGATCGGGTCGCTTCCCTGCTCAAACGTTACAGGGTTAAAAGATTGGTTGTCGATCCTATTATTTTTTCTTCTTCTGGGAAAAAGCTCCTTACGTCATCCGGGATTGAGATGATGAAGAAGCGTTTACTCCCCTTGGCGTATCTTGTAACCCCTAATATCAAGGAGGCTGAAATTTTATCTGGAATAAAAATCCGCCGACTCGCAGACAGAAAACGAGCAGCACGTAAAATTCTTAAAACCGGAGTGCGGGCGGTTGTGCTGACAGGGGGGCACTTGAAGGGAAAGCCGGAGGATCTGTTTCTGGATAATACTGGTATGGAAGTTTTAAGTTCAGAGCGGCTGTCGAAATCGGATCTCCATGGAACAGGTTGCGTTTTTTCATCAGCGATTACCGCTGGTTTGGCGTTAGGCTGGAAGACCTTGCCGGCGGTAAGAGAGGCCAAGGATTTTATAGGCCGGGCAATTCTTGGAGAAGTGATTTCTGGAAAAGGCAAGGCCAGTGTTGAGCCATTATCCGCGCTTTACCGGGAAAGGGAAAAAGCGCTGGCTG
>Ga0310122_10002458_pt1 | contig 11769 bp, 13 predicted proteins | sample CB6_Bottom_1051__FD_203503 | JGI IMG/M metagenome (GOLD analysis project Ga0310122, IMG submission 203503) | Marine microbial communities from Western Arctic Ocean, Canada - CB6_Bottom_1051 | ecosystem: Environmental > Aquatic > Marine > Oceanic | place: Canada: Western Arctic Ocean | collected...
TGCCTCGCTGTCGACCCGACCGTCCCCTGTATAGCCGTGATCGGCGGCGTCAAGGTGGTCGTGTCCGGCTTTCTGCTCACGCCCGGCACCGCTACCAACGTGGTTGGAGAAAATCATACGGTCACCATCACGGTGACTGTCAACGGTGCACCAGAAGACGGAGTGGATGTCAGCTTTGCGGTGACCGCCGGTCCCAACAGTGGACTTACCCTGCGGGCTGCACGACGGGCGCCACCGGTCCTGGCCAGTGCACGTCCACATATACCAGTGCTGTGACTGGCGACGACACCATCACGGCCACCGGCACGGTGGGCGGCTCCGGCAGCGTGCCCGGAACGGATCAGAATTCGTCGGTCACCAAGACCTGGAAAGACGGCGGCTGCACCAGCACGAACATGAAGAAGAAGGGGAAGACGAAGGCGGCCAATAATTGCGACCCCCCGAAGAAAAAGAAGAAGAAGGGTAAGAAGAGCAAGAAGAAGAAGAACAGCGACAAGTGCGGTGGCGTCGCGGTAATGATGCTGACTTACCTCGGTGATGGGACCAACAGGGTGGTCATGGTTACCACCAAGGGCACGGCCGTTCCCGGTAGCCCGTTCACTGTGTCCAAGAACAGCACGTTCACGATCGATGCGACCGGGCTGAGTAAGGGCAAACTTGAGTCGTCGACGATTGTCAGTATCATGAGCGGCGACTCAGTGGATATCCACACGTCCTGCTCGAAGCCGATCAACTTGGGCGATATACACGGTGACTTCAAGATCACCGGTCTGACATTGCTGCCATAGCGAGAGCAGCGTCGGTAGGATGTCTCGAGCCCGGGGTTCGCCTGATGGCGGCCCCGGGCTTTTTCTCTGTACCGGTGTCGGACGCCCGGTGCTCCACACGACGGCGCGGAGGCCGTCAGTTTCCGGCCGGAGCATCCGTGCGTGGTTCGTGGCGCACAGCCTCGTCTCCAAGGTTTTCCGGGCGGAGCATAGGGGCCCTGTTAGGCGAACCGAAGATGGGGCACGCGGCCTGCAGGGTTCAACTTGTAAATCCACTACAGTGTAGTTACACTCAAATTGAGTGGCTGACATTCGCTTCGAATGGGACGCCCGCAAGAACGCGCAGAATCAGCGCAAGCACGGCGTCTCATTCGAGGAGGCTCAGACGGTCTTTCTTGATGAGTTCGCGCTCTTGATCGCTGACCCAGACGCCTCGGAACAGGAGGAACGGCTGATTCTTCTCGGTCTGAGCGCGGCAGCGCGGACGCTGGTCGTGTGTCACTGCGTCCGCCACGAGGGTGAGGTTATCCGAATCATCTCAGCTCGCAAGGCCAACCGGTCTGAGCGGCGGGATTACACGAGCAGGTTGAGCCGATGAAGAAGCACTATGACTTTGCCAAGGCGCGTCGAAACCCCTATGCAAAGCGGCTGAAGCGGCAGGTGACGATCAGGTTGGATCAAGAGACGATCGCCTACTTCAAGCACTTGGCCGACGACACGGGTATTCCCTACCAGACGTTGATCAATCTTTATCTGAGGGACTGTGCCGCCAACGGCAGGAAGCTATCGATGCTTTGGCGGAAAGACGCGGATGAAGGCGTCGCCTAACGGGCCATTGCAGCTGACCGGCTTCGCCGGTAGCTGAATGGCGACGGAAACCAGGGCGCGTACGTGCGCGCCCCGCGGCGGCGGCGTGGGGCGATGGGGCCCCACTAGCGCCGCGTGGGGTCCGGGGCGCAGCCCCGTCTACTCAATGGTGGTGGTGGTGGAACGCCTCGTGCTCGGCGTGCGCCTTGTCGCGCTGGACCTTCTTCGATTTCTCGCGCGCGAGACCGAGGCTGCGTTGTCGGGTCCCGTCAGAGCTGACTGACGAGAGGGACAGCAGCTTCTCGAGGTCTGTGCTCTGGCAGGCAGGGCAGGCGGGTGTCGTTGTCGTGGGGAGCACCAGGAACTCGAACTGGGTGTGGCACCCGCGGCATTCGTATTCGTAGATAGGCATCGTTCCCCGGGGCTCCACGGACGTCGATAGACGCCAGCCTACCACACGCACCGGGTGGTGTCCGGTTGTTGGCTCATGTCGTGTGGCTCAGGGGGCTCAGCCAACAGATGGGGACGGTCGTCGCGAAGTCCCCGCGGATCGGCGCAGGATGATCCAGTGCGGGCACTTGGCGGTGTCCAGGTAGAGCCGCTCGCAGTCGTCGCACCGCACACATTCGGTCATCACGATCTCCGGACCGCGAATCGCCCCCCACTCGCAGGTCTTCTCGCACAGCTTGCAGGTGTTGCATTCCGACCAGCGCTTGATCCGGAAAACGGTCAGCTTGGACAGCAGCCCGAGCGCGGCGCCGACCGGACACAGGAAACGACAGTAGAGGTTCCGGACGAACACGGTAGCGACGAGCAGCACGGCCAGACCGACCCACATACCGGTGGTCGCCCGGCGGCTGAACATCCAGAACGGTTCCACATACCGGTAGACACTGATGTCGGCGGTCACCAGGAAGTAGAGCAGCGTCGCTGCCAGTAGCCCATACTTGATTCGAGCCGCGCGCTGCTCGAGCCACACCGGTACGTCGACCCGGAGCCGCTTCGGCACGATGCGATCCAGCAGCTGTGTGAGCGCCCCGAACGCGCAGATGCGGCCGCAGTAGAGGCGCCCCCAGAGCACGGTCGAGACCACGGTGAACCCGGCGAACAGATACCAGGCGAGGCTGTATCGGAACACCGGCAGGTTGCCGGTGACCATGCCATACACGTTCACGACCGAGATCAGCTGGCTCTTGGTGAACCCGAGGTAGGCGACTGCGGCCACCAGGGCCACGTATTTGAGGGGCACGCTCTTTCGGAAGAAGCTGACCAGCGTCAGGGCGGCGAAGGCGACGAACAGCGTCAGGTCGAGCGCCTGATCCCGAAGCAGGCTGCCCCACGTCTCGATGTCTTCGTCGTCGTCGAAGTCCCACAGGTCGTCGGCCGGCTGGGTGTCGGTGGTGGGTGTGTTGGGCTGGCTGGCCTCCACTGGCTGCGGGCTCGCCCATGCGACAGCGAGCAGCAGCGTGGCGACCAGGGTCATCCTGGTGACCCTGGTGACGCTGGTGACAGTGTCGAGCATGACGCCAGTGCGCGGCGCCGACGACGTTCCGGTCATTTCGGCCCGTCCGGCACGAGATACTGTCTGGCGATCCGGCGTGCGGCGTTTCGTATGGCGCGGGTCGCGCTCGTGACCGTCATCGTCGCGGTCGAGACGGCGTCGATATCCCGACCGACCCTGAACCGATCACGGATGTTCTTGCGCACGAACTGCGTCGCGAACTCTGGAGTATCGACCGAGAAGTAGCCATACGGTTCGTGATGCCGGACGACGATGATTCCGGTGAGGATGCCGCGCAGATCGACGCCAACGAGGATCTGGATCGGACCATCGTAGCCGCGTTCCAGCGGCTCGAGATCCGTGGTCCAGAAGGCATACCCGGCGAGAGTGGGCTCCCCTGACCAGGCGCCCTTCTTGTATGCCTTGAAGTGCGGTGGCGCCCCCTCTTTCGGTGAGAAGTCGGTGGCGTCGGGGAACAGCTGCTCGAGTTGCTCCCGCAGCAGCGGGTCGAGCGAGGGCTGTCCCTCGAGGATGACCACGGTGACGAGGAGGAGAGCGACCGTGAAGATTCTCATTTGGTTAGCCGGGGCTGCGCCCCGGACCCCACATGGGCGCTCCGCGGGGACCCCCAAGGCCCCACTCCGCACCCACGAGGCACGCACGTGCGCGCCTTGACCGTCCACCAGCCGCTAGACATCTCCACAATGTAGTGAGATCGTGACAAGTGAAGCAAGAATGCTACGCAGTGTATCTCAAGTTGCTCACCAGGTTCGATGCAGGAGGGTGTATGTCGCCTAGCAGGCAGGTCGCGGTGTCACTGACGGTGGTGTTGGTCGGGTCGCTGTCGGCGGCGACCGTCGCCGCCCAGGGACGCCTGGTGGACACCACAGCCCTCGACTGCACGTTCTCCGTCATCGCCACCGGCACCTGGACCGACGGCGCCGCCGAGGCGAGCCTGGACGCGTCCACCTTCGCGATCCGGTTCGAGGAGATCGATACCGACATCGCCACCGCCGAAGTCGTGGGCCCATACGGCGCCTCGAGCATCATCGTCAGACAGACGGGCGACTATCTCCATCTGGTGCAGATGTTCATGGTGGGACCGCTCTACACGACCACTGTCATCGATCGTGAGACGACGGACGGGAAGCTGATGGCGGTCCACACCCGACACGAGTACACCGACACCTCGTTGCCCGGTTTCACCTCGCGGCCGGAACAGTACTACGGCGAGTGCGAGGTCCAACGGTAGCCGCGCGTCGCGTCGGTCCGAGGTCGAGCCGCATACAGCTGCGCGAGTGGCCTTTTTGCGCTACCATTGCACGACCCTGGGAGGGGTCTCATCGGCTCATGACGACGAAGCTCTCGTTCGTGCTGATCGCCGTTGCACTGTGTGTGGTGCCTTGGGCTGGGCACGTGCGTGCCATCGGCGCCGCCGAGGCGCCATCGACGACCCTCCAGCAGCGTGCCACGACCGATCCCTCGCCCGAAGACACCTACCAGACCATGCTCCGTCGCTACTGTGTCGGGTGCCATAACGAGCGCACCCTGACCGCCGGTCTCGCGCTCGACACCGTCGATCTGGCCGGTGTGGGTGAGCACGCCGAGCTGTGGGAGAAGGTGGTGCGGAAGTTGCGCGCCGGCCTGATGCCACCGGCTGGCCGGCCTCGCCCGGACGAGGCGACCAACGACGGCCTCGCGGCCTGGCTGGAAGCCGAGCTCGACCAGGCCTCGGCCGCTCGACCGAATCCCGGCCGGACAGAGACCTTTCACCGGTTGAATCGCGCCGAGTACAGCAACGTGGTGCGCGACGTGCTGGGGCTCGAGATCGACGTCGCCGAGCTACTGCCAGGAGACAGCGCGAGCTACGGGTTCGACAACATCGCAGGGGTGCTGCGGGTATCCGAGTCGCTCATGGAGCGCTACCTTACCGCGGCCCGGCGGATCAGCCGTGCGGCCATCGGCACCACACCGCCGACGCCGGTGGCCGTGACCTACACGGTCTCGCCGGCACTCCCTCAGGATGACCACATCGACGGTCTGCCCTACGGCACACGTGGGGGCACACTCATCACGCATCAGTTTCCGCTCGACGCTGACTACGTGCTGCGGGTCGACGTGAGTCGCGTCACCGATGTCGCCGAGCTCGAGGTGACGGTGGACGGCGAGCGGGTCGAGCTGTTCCGCATGCAGCGCGGGCTGGCGTCGCTCGATCTGGATGGCAACGAGGTCGGAGAGAACCTCGAGGTCAGGCTGCCGATCGCTGCGGGACCGCGGCAGATTGCGGTGGCGTTTCTCAAGACACCGGCGCTGCTGGCCGAGACCCCGCGCCGGCAGTTCCTGAACCCCACCGTCAGCCGACGGAGTGTGCCCTACGTCAGAAGTGTGATGGTGACCGGTCCGTTCGACGTGACCGGGCCGGGCGACACGCCAGCCCGACGTCACATCTTCACCTGTCGGCCGGCGGAGTCTGGTGACGAGGCTCCCTGCGCGACCACGATTCTCTCGGCGCTGGCCCGTCGTGCGTTCCGACGGCCCATCGACGTCGCCGCCGGCGATCTCGAGACCCTGCAGACCGCGTACGCCGCGGGTCGCGCCGAGGGCGATTTCGAGGCCGGCATCGAGCGCGCGCTCCAGCAGCTGCTCGTGAGCCCCGAGTTCCTGTTCCGGGTCGAGGCGGTCCCGGCTGGTGCCGCCGGTACCGCCTCGACCTATCGACTCGGCGATCTGGAGCTGGCCTCGCGGCTGTCCTTCTTCCTCTGGAGCAGTGTGCCGGACGAGGCGCTAATGGCGGCCGCGGTCGACGGGCGGCTGTCGGACCCGGTCGTGCTCGACCAGCAGGTGCGGAGGATGTTGCTCGATGATCGGGCCAGCGCCCTGACTGACAACTTCGTCGGCCAGTGGCTCCAGTTACGCAATCTGGAGGCCATGCGACCATCGCAGGTGCTGTTCGCCGATTTCGATGAGGGGCTCCGCGCCGCGTTTCGCAGAGAGACCGAGCTGTTCTTCCAGAGTATCGTGCGCGAGGACCGCAGCGTGCTCGACCTGCTGGTCGCCGACTACACCTTTGTAAACGACCGACTGGCGAAACACTACGGGATGCCGCAGGTGCGGGGCAGTCACTTCCGCCGCGTCGATGTGGTTGACGAGTATCGTGGTGGGTTGCTCGGGCAGGGCAGCATTCTGACCATCACCTCGCACCCGGTCCGGACATCGCCGGTGTTTCGCGGCAAGTGGATTCTCACTAACATCCTGGGCACCCCTCCGCCGGATCCGCCCGCCAATGTGCCACCGCTCCCGGATAAGGGTGGCGCCTATGCTGGGAAGACGCCGTCGATGCGCGAGCGGATGGCGGCGCACCGGGACAACCCGGCCTGCGCGAGCTGCCACGCGATGATCGACCCGCTGGGTTTCGGGCTCGAGCGGTTCGACCCGGTCGGCCGCCTCCGGGCGATCGACGAGCAGTACCAGCCGATCGACGTCTCGGGGACACTGCCCGATGGCACGTCGTTCAACGGCATCGCCGAGCTCCGAACAGCCCTGGTGCGGCGACCGGACCGATTCGTCGGCACACTGACCGAGAAGCTGCTGACCTACGCGCTTGGACGCGGCATCGAGCCGTACGACATGCCGGCGGTGCGCACCATCGTCCGCGAGGCCGCGGCCGGCGACTACCGGTTCTCGACGTTGGTCCTGGGTATCGTCAAGAGTCTGCCGTTCAGAGAGCGGAGTACCGCCACACCGGACACGGCGCTGGCGGCTGCGCCCTGATGTTGTGATGACGGATGGGGTCTCGCGACATCGCGGGACCAGCTGGTGTGACAAGGAGAACGCGATGATTATCACGAAGATGGCGTTGCCGCGACGGACTTTTCTGCGTGGCATGGGGGCAACCATGGCCTTGCCGCTCCTGGATGCCATGGTGCCAGCGTTGCCGGCGCTGTCACGTCTGTCGACGACGGCGCGGGCCGCGGGCACCGGCGTGACGCGTCTCGGGTTCGTCTATTGCCCCAATGGCACGTATCTGCCGAACTTCCACCCCAAGACCGTCGGCACCGGGTTCGAGATGACACCCGTGCTGCGGCCGCTCGAGTCGCTGCGGGACGAGATCGTCGTGATGAGCGGGTTGAGCAACAAAGGGGCTGAGACCCAGAGTGAAGGCGGTGGCGTGCATACGCGGGTCCACACCGCCTGGCTGAGTGGGGTCCGACCCAAGAAGACCGAGGGCGCCGACATCGAGGCAGGCACGTCCATCGACCAGATGGCCGCGGCCGTGATCGGCACCGACACGCCGTTGACGTCACTGCAGCTGTCGCTGGATCACGAGAACATCGTCGGCAGCTGCGAGAACGGGTACAGCTGTGTCTATCAGCACACCTACTCGTGGAAGGATTCCACGACGCCGATGCCGATGGAGAGCAACCCTCGGGCCGTGTTCGAACGGCTGTTCGGCGAGGGAGGGACACCCGACGAGCGCGCGGCGCGTCTCGAGACGGACCGGAGCGTCCTCGACCTGGCGATGGCGGACATGGCCCGGCTGCAGCGCCGTCTGGGTGTGCGCGACCGTGTCACGGTCGACGAATATCTCGGTGCTGTGCGGGATGTGGAGCAGCGTATCCAGCGGGCGGAGCGACAGAGCCGGGAATCGCCGGCGCCGGTCGCCGAGCCGCCGGTCGGTGTGCCCGATTCGTTCGATGACCATGCCAAGCTCATGTTCGACCTGGAGCTGCTGGCGTTTCAGGCTGACGTCACCCGGGTCGTAGCATTCCAGATGTCTCGCGAACTGAACGGGCGCGCGTATCCCTGGATCGGCGTGCCCGAAGGGCACCATGCCGTGTCGCATCATCAGATGGATCCGGTGAAGATTGCGCAGGGTGCCAAGATCAACGCCTATCACATGTCCCTGTTCGCCCAGTTCGTGGAGAAGATGCGGAACACGCCGGACGGTGACGGGTCGCTGCTGGATCACACGCTGCTGCTCTATGGCACCGGTATGGGCGATAGCGACCACCACACGCCGATCGATCTGCCGGCGGTGCTAGTGGGGGGCGGCGGCGCGATCAAGCGCGGTCGGCACATCAAGTTTCCGCTGCACACGCCGTTCACGAATCTCGGACTGACGCTGCTGCACAAGGTGGGTGTCGAGCGTGAGAGCGTTGCGGACTCGACCGGCCTGTTGCTTGATCTGTAGGGCGGGGTGCTTCCACGGTAGCACGGGCCTTGAGGCCCGCGCAGGAGCCGTTGGACTCCTCGCCGAACCCGTGAGTGTTGGGGAACGACCATGCGAATGAATCAACGTGTCCGACAGAACATGACGTGGGTGGCGCCGCTGCTCGCGCTGGCGATCGTCGCCGTGGGCCTGGTCACGACGGCGGCGGCTCCGGCCGAGTCTCCGCTGGTGGAGGCCGCGCGGTCGGGCGACCTCGAACGCGTCCGTGCGCTGCTCGGGTTGTCGGCCGCCGTTGACGCGCAGGCGGTTGACGGGATGACCGCACTGCACTGGGCGGTACAGCGAGACGCGGCGGAGATGACCGCCCTGCTCCTGGCGGCCGGCGCCGACGTGGCGACCACGAATCGATACGGTGTCACACCACTCACCCTGGCCAGCACGAACGGGAATGTCGCGACTGTGGACCGGCTGCTGGCAGCCGGCGCCGACGCGAACACCCGGCTCGCGGGTGGTGAAACGGTCCTGATGACGGCAGCACGCACCGGGAACGTCGAGGTGATCGACGCGCTGCTGGCCGGTGGCGCCGACCCGAACGCGACCGAAGAGGCACGTGGGCAGACCGCCGTGATGTGGGCCGCGGGCGAGAACAACGCGGCGGCGATCGCCGCGCTCGTGGCCGGTGGCGCCGACGTTCTGGCGCGGACCAGCGACCTGGCGGCCAACGACACCCGCGGGACGTTCTCGCGTGCGGTGGGCCTGACCGAGCCGGTGCGTTCCGGACCGTCCTTCACGGCGTTGCTCTTCGCGGTGCAGCTGGGCCAGGCAGACGCGGTGCGTGCGCTCCTCGATGCGGGTGCCGACATCAACGACACGTTCCCCAACGGCACCAGTGCCCTGGTCGTGGCGGCGATGAACGGGCAGTGGGAGCTGGCGGTGTTCCTGATCGACCAGGGCGCCGACGTGCACGCGGCCGAGCAGGGCTGGAACGCGCTGCACCAGACGATCCGTCTACGGCGGACCAACATCGGGCATATGCCGCCACCGGCCGGGCAGGGCACCTTGAGCAGCCTCGACCTGATCAACAGGCTGATCGCCGCCGGTGTCGACGTGCATGTCCCGATGACGGCAGATTTCCGCGATGGCTATCGCAACCGGCTGAACCGGCTTGGCGCGACGCCGTTTCTGCTGGCCTCGAAGAACGTCGACACGGCAGTGATGCGTATCTTGCTCGAGGCGGGCGCCGACCCGCTCGTGGCGAACGCGGACCTGACGACACCGTTGATGGTGGCCGCCGGTGTCGACATGTGGAACCCGGGCGAAGACGGTGGCGCGACCGTTGAGGACGAGCCGGAGGCGCTCGCCGCGGTCACGATGCTCGTCGAGCTCGGGAACGACGTGCTGGCGGTCAACGACCGGGGCGAGACGGCGCTGCATGGCGCCGCCTACCGCGGTGCGCCCAGCATCGTCGACTATCTTGTCGAGCAGGGCGCCCAGATCGACGCGCGCAGCGATCAGGGGTGGACACCCTGGACCATCGCGAACGGTGTCTTCTATTCGCTGTTCTACAAAGAGCAGCCGCAGACGGCCGACGTCCTCGCCGCGCTGATGGCCGACCGCGGCATCTCGACCGACGGGATGGCCGACGCGCTGCGGACCTGTTTCGACTGTGGTCGCAATCGCGGGACGCTGCGTGACGACGACGGAAAGCGTGTCGCGCAACCGACCCCGGACCAGGTGCCCGGCCAGGACACGCCGACCGAGCAGCAGGCCGCACCACCACAGTAGTGGCGGGGGCGCGGCTCCCCGCCGTGCTAAGCAGGGCTGAAGCTGCGCCACAGCGATCGTCTATCGCTGTGGCTTCTCGGTGAAGAGAATCTCTTCCAGGGGGGCCAGTTCCGGCGGGAGCTCTGTGTCACCTGCTGGCATCTCGTTCGCTTGCAGCAGGAAGCTGAGAATGTCGATGACGACCTGCGGCATCAGCGAATCAGGTTCGTTCTTGGGCATCGTGGTCCCGATGGTCACGAACAGGTCGACGAGCTGGCTGTCTTCCCATTGGGTGGTGAAGAACGTCCCGGTCAGCGTCGGCGCCCCGGCCTCGCTGCCGCCACCGCTCAGATCGTCCCGGTGGCAATACCCGCAGATCGCCTTGTAACGTTCCTCCCCACGGCGCGCCTGTGCCTCCGTGTAGACACCGTCCCAGACGGTCACCTCTTGCGCGAACGACGGTGCCGCCGTCACGCCGACCAGCGCCAGCGCGGCCAGGGCCGTCGACACGGTATGTGCTGCCGGTCTGCGGGTCATGCGGGCCGTGGTCATGGGGTGTGCGCCTTGATGAAATCTACGAGTGTCTCGGTGTACTTCGGGTTGAAGTGCGCCGACCTGTGCGTCTCACCCGGTAGCACGACGCGGGTGAAGTCCGTCAGCTCTCGCTGCATCCGGTGTGTTCGGCCGTTGGGACGGTCATACCCGCCCACGATCGCCAGCACCGGGATGTCGATCGTGCGCAGGTCGATGGCGCGCTGTTCCTCGGTCCAGGGATAGTCTCTGACCGCGTCGAGCGCGGCGCGGTCGAACCCGGGATAGGTGGCCCAGCGCTCGCCCGGTCTCGGATGGGCGGGGTCCGCCTCCGGTGTCTCCGGGTCATCCGGAATGCGCGACACCCAGACCGGGTCCACTTCACGCACCCCGGAGCCACCGTAGATCGCGGTGATGACGCGGTCCGGGTGAGACGTGAGAATCTGTGTCAGCAGGCTGCCGCCCATCGAATAGCCGTGGACGTGCGCCCAGTCGATACCCAGGGCATCCATCAGCTCGATGACGTCCTGTGCCATGCGTGGACCATATCGCATCGCGTCGTGCGGCTTCTCGCTCTGGCCGTGCCCCCGTGCGTCGATCGCGACCACCCGGTGCGTCGCGGCGAGCGCCGCCGCGATCCCCGGCTTGAACCACTTCCACTCGGCGTTCGCCGTGTATCCGTGGATCAGTATCACCGGTGTCCCGGCGCCCTGCTCCATGTAGTGGATACGGAGACCGTCCGACGCCGTGATGAAGCCATGGGTCGGTTCCTCGGCGCCGGCCACCGTCGCCAGTGCCAAGACGACCGCCCCGGTCACTCCTGCTCGTCGTATCCCCATCGTTTCCCTCTCTCTCCCTGAAACCCGTAGCCCCGTAGCCGTAGCCCAAAGCCGAAGCAGCCGGCCGGAGCGCCGTCCGCCGGTCCCTAGGGCCGTATCACCCCGACATTGCCTTCGATGGCAATCGTCGTGCCGTAGGGCGCCGACAGCTCCTGCAGTCGGGTCAGAATGCGCTGCGCGGTGTCTGGCGGCGCGATCCGGGGGATGCCGCGGTGCGCCATCCGCTCGGCGTCGTAGCGCAACTCGACCGGGTGCAGCCCCACCTTCGTCAACGTTCCGCCGCTGTTTGTCCCACCCCGCCTCCTCAATGGCCGGGGTGATAAAGCGCATACAAATGTCGGACTCGCTCAGACTGCTACTCGCCACGTCGACATGATGCCACCGGAGAAC
>Ga0310122_10002459_pt1 | contig 11766 bp, 9 predicted proteins | sample CB6_Bottom_1051__FD_203503 | JGI IMG/M metagenome (GOLD analysis project Ga0310122, IMG submission 203503) | Marine microbial communities from Western Arctic Ocean, Canada - CB6_Bottom_1051 | ecosystem: Environmental > Aquatic > Marine > Oceanic | place: Canada: Western Arctic Ocean | collected...
CGGACATCTTGCGATGATCAAGCTCTCCGAGACGGTGGCGGTCGCAGCGTACGAGGTGACCGAGCGCTTCGTGCGCGGGTCCGGACCGGGCGGGCAGAACGTCAATAAGGTTGCGACAGCCGTCGAGCTGCGGTTCGACGTGACGCACTCGTCTCTCGCCCCCGACGTCAAGGCGCGCCTGATCGCACAGGCGGGCAGTCGTGTCTCGTCGGAGGGCATCCTGCTGATCGACAGTCGCGAGCACCGGACCCAGGGTCGGAACCGGACCGCGGCGCGAGCCCGTCTCGCCGACCTACTGGAGCGGGCGTCGAGGCGTCCCAAGGTGCGGCGACCGACCACACCGCGTCCGGCGGCCCGTGAGAAACGGCTCGATGTGAAGCGCCGACGGAGCCAGGTCAAGGCCCTTCGCGGGCGGACCTCCGACGAGGACTAGTCACGCCACGATGTCCGACTCTGCACAGGGCACAACCATTCTCGTCGTCGATGACGAGCCCAGCCTGCTGTCCGCGCTGGGTGAGTTTCTGGTGGACAAGGGGTGGATGACGCTGGTCGCCCAGGGCGGTGCCGAGGCGCTCCGCATCGTCCAGTCGTACCCGGATGACATCGACCTGCTCGTGACCGATGTGGTGATGGCGGGGATGGACGGCTTTACGCTAGCGGCCCAGGTGGCGGCGGAACGACCAAGCATCAAGATTCTCTACATGTCGGGGTACGTCACCGACAACCAGCGCGTGCGTCAGGGGCTCCGGGAGGCCGGTCGGTTCGTGCTCGAGAAGCCGTTCGGGCGGCGCGAGTTTGTCGAGATGGTGGAGACGGCGCTCCGCCGATCCGTCGATGCCACCGACGCGTTCGCGGTGATCCTGGCGAATCCGTTCGTCATCGCACAAGTCGTTGCCGACCACGCCGCTGCCGGCTCGGAACGTAGCACCCGGTATGCCGTGGAGTTACCGTTCCGCTATCGGTGGACGCTGACACGCGTCTGGCAGGCGGGCCGGACCCGCAACATCAGCCGGACCGGACTCGAGTTCGACATCGCTCCGCCCCTCCCCGACCTGGCTCCGGCGACGGACGACCCGGAGATCGAGCTACGGCTGGAGCTGCCCGACCCTGGCGCCCTGCGTGCTGAAGTGATGGCTGCGGGGCGCGTGACCCGGGTCGGCACGCCAAACGCCGCAGCAGCGGGAGTATTGGTGGCGGTCGCGGTGAAGTGGTATCGCACCGACATCCGTCGGTGATCTACCGGTCCGCGCGCTGGCGGTCGAGCAGCTCGACGTCGAGTGTGAACGAGAGCGGCACCGAGACCGGGTCGAAGCACAGCTCGTCGTTGCAGGCCTGGTAGTCGAGTGTGCCGGTCAGTGTCAGCGCGTCCAGCGCGGCCAGCGCGTCCTCAACGTCCGCGGCGCCCGAGACGACCACCTCCTGCAACAGCGTGAACGGCTGCTGATACACCGGCACCCGCTCGTCGAGCGGTTCGAAGTGGTAGATCTCCGATGCCGGAAATTCGACCGGCTCGAAGCGGATGTGCGGTACCGGGGCCATGGTGAGCCCGACCACGCGATAGCCCATCTGCTCGGCGCCTGGCGCATAGACGTGGATGTCGGGGTTGGGCTCGATCTCGACCGCGATCGAGAAATGGGTGCCGACGGTGATGCTCGGGTCGCTGGGATAGGCGGTCAGCTTCAGATGTGCGGTCGTGCCTTCGACCGCGGCAATCGGGGAGAGACCTGAGCCAAGCTTCAACATCACGTTCGCTGTGGTGTTCCGTTCCCGGTAGAACTCTTCGAAGAATCGCGCCGTGACGTGACCCGTCGCATCGAGCATGAAGGTGCCGGGGTATGGCGTGCCGACGATATTCGGGGTGGCGCCAAAGAGCGAGACATACTTCGCGACATCGGCGACGACCTCCGGATCATCCCGATTCGGGCCCACACCCTCCGCCGCCACGGTGTTCAGGATGCCGAACGACGTGATCACCGACGAGTCATCGTCCGACAGCAGCGGGAACGTGATGCCCCGTCTTTGGCTGAAGTCGGCGAGCACCTCTTCCGAGTCGTAGCTGATCGCCACCACACCCAGCCCCTGGGCTCGCAGCTCTTCCTGACGGCTTTGCAGCTCCACGAGCTGCGCTTTGCAATAGGGTCACCAGTTGGCCGAGCGATGAAACAGCACGATCGCCCCGTTCGGCCCCAGGATCGAGTCTCGTGTCCGCACCCGGCCGTGCTGATCCGGCAGGCTGAAATCGGGTACCAGCTCGCCGACCTGCGGGCCAAGCGACGCGATATCGATGGCGGTCCTGGACTGCATCGCATGTGACGGGAATCCGAGCATCACGGCGGCCAGGACTCCGATCACGGCTGCTCGTGAAACCAGCTTTGTCATGAGCGGCATCCTACCACGGGTCGTTGCCCTCAGTTACCTCGTGACTTCTGCCGTCTGGCTCCAGTAAAAGCGCGCACGTGCGCGCCCCGTGGCCGCGGCGTGGGGCGATGGGGCCCCACCAGGGGCCGCGGGGGGTTCGGGGCGCAGCCCCGTCTAAATACGACACACGGCAATCAGCGCGGTCACCGGCTCGCCGTACTCGTAGCGGACGATGGTCTCGTCGAGGCTGAGGAGTGTCAGACCGGCGGCGCCTGCGACCTGGGAGACGTGGTCGCGGTGGTGGGCAAAACGACCGGAGTCCGAGAGCCGAAACGGGTCGATGTCGCCGCGTTCGACGGTGAAGCCCAGGAGCCCGCCTGGCCTCAGACACGTGGCGGCCGGTGCCACGACCTGGGCCAGATCGCCGAAGTAGATCAGCGAGTCGCACGCGATGACCAGATCGAACCGGTCGGATCGCTCCCGGGCGAGCCAGTTGGTGATCTCGGCGGTCTCGAGCCGGTCGTAGAGACCGCGCGTCCGTGCGCGAGCGATCATCTCGGGTGACAGATCGATGCCAACCAGCCGCGCGGCACGGGCTCGCCACAACGCCCCGCTCAACCCGGTCCCGCAGCCCAGGTCCAGCACCGCGAGACGTTGGTCGTCTCCGAGGGCTGCCACCACGGCGTCGCGGAGTCTGTCGGGTGCGCAGTAGTCCAGCTCGCCGGTCATGTTCTTGTCGTAGAAGGCGGCGAATCGGCTGTAGAGCTGCTCGATGCATCGGTCGGAGACCCGAGGTGGTGGTGTGGCGTCGCTCAGCGCGGTCAAGAGATGCGCGATCTCCGCGTCGTCGGGGCAGTGCCGAAGATAGTGCTGGTAGGCGACCCGCGCCTCGTCACGACGACCGACGATGTGGGCCAGTTCGCCGAGCCGAAGCTGCATGTTCGGGTCGTCCGGCGCCAGATCGGCCGCCCGCTGCTGGCACAGATAGGCCGCGAGGACCCGGTCGCGCCGCTGGAGACGGTCAGCCTGTGTCGAGAGCTCACCGGCGTCAAGAGGGGATGCCGAGGTGGGGTCCGGCGGGGCGTCGGCGTCGTCTTCGTCAATGACGAGCCGGTCGCGTACCGCGGTGTCGATCCAGTCAAGACACCCCTGCCAGTCGTCGGCGACCAGCGGCGCGAGGTCGGTCTGCAGCTGCCCGAGACTCCGGGTGCCGTCGCACAGCTCGACGATCAGCGCGGCGGTGGGGTTCAAACGATACAACCGGTCGAGCCGCACGTCGTACGCGACATAGCTTTCCTCGGAGGCTGACAGTATGACGGCGGCACCGACCCGGAGCCGGCGGCCGGCTAGTACACCGACGGACGTGCCGGGCCCGGTCATCGTGAATCAATACCCCAGTGGCCGACTGCGGTGTGGCTACTCGGGCGGGGTGCCCTTGCCGCGGCCACGGCCCTTGCCTCGGCCCCTGCCGGAGCCGTACCCTGGCCCTCTGCCTCGCCCCTTACCGCTGCCGTCACCCTTGCCCTGGCCTCTGCCTCGCCTTTCCCCGGAGCCGTCACCCTTGCCTTGGCCTCGACCCTTGCCCTGGCCCTTGCCCTGGCCCTTGCCCTTGCCCTTGCCCTGGCCCTTGCCCGAACCGTCACCCGGGCCCTGGCCCGGCCGGCGCGGCTGCCGTGGGTCCTGCGCGAGCAGCGTCGTGGTCGGTAGCATCAGCGCGATCGCGCCGACGCCAGCGCCGGCCAACAAGCGTCTCAGCGCCTGACGCCGGCTGGACGGGACCTCCTTCAGCAGGGTAGTTAGTGTGCTTGTCATCTCTCGAGACACGGCAGCCTCCTTGTTGCGGCGTTCTTCAGTGCCGCCCGACGGCGTGACGCTGGCGGCGTCCACTCATGTCACAGGGACCATCCGGGTGCTCGATTTATTCCTCGGTGAACGCTGACTATAATTCGCGCAGGAGGTCGAACCCTATGCGAACGGTGCTAAAGCTCACACTCGATGACGCACGCGTGATGATGACCGCCGCCGAGGCCAAGGCGCGCGAGATCGGTGTCGACATGGACATTGCCATCACTGACGACAACGGCAGCTTGCTGATGTTTCATCGGATGGACGGCGGGCGGATCACCAGCATCGACGTGGCGATCAGCAAGGCGTTCACCGGGGCGGCCTCGCGCAAGTCGACGCGAGCCTACGGCGAGGTCAGCGGTCCCGGTGGTCCGGCGTTCGGGATCCACGTGAGCAATCAAGGGCGCTTCATGATCGTCGCCGGCGGGTTGCCAGTGTTTGTCGACGAGCAGATCGTCGCCGGCATCGGGTGCAGCTCCGGGAGCCCGGATCAGGATGAGGTCGTGGCCCAGGCCGGCATCGACGCGTTACTCGCAAGCCTGAAGGGGGCGCAATAGACCCGCAGTTGGCCGACGCCCTATCGCTGGGCGTCCTCACGGGCCTGGAGCACCGCCTTGAAGTCCTTGCCCAGGTCTTCGCCCAGCGTGGTGTCCGCGCCCAGACCGGCGAGGACCTCGCCGGTCTCTTTCTGGGTGTAGAACGAGCCGGATCGATACTCGCCTTTCTCGGCGATGAACCAGGGAGTCTGGCCACGGGCGTTGATCGCGTTGAGATCGGCGCCGCGCTCGACCAGGAAGGGGACGAGGAGGGTGCCACCGAGGTAGACGGCGGCGTGCAACGTCGTCTGCTCGTAGTCGTTGGTGGCGTTGATGTCGAGACCGAGGTCCAGCAGGAACGTGATCGTCTCGAGCGCCGATTCCTGCAACGGCAGATTGTCGCCAAACCAGCGGCGGCCATATTTGTCCGCGCCATCCACGTAGTCGGCTCCCGCGGCCACCATCAGCGCCGTCGTGCCGTCGTTGACCCGCGTCAGCGGGTCGGCGCCGCTGTCGACCAGGAGACGCATGGTCTCCAGGTCGCCGAAACTGGCGGCCAGAAAAAACGGTGTGGCCCCGATGTTGGACGGTGTCATGCCGTTGTCCTGGTTGATGCGGCGGGACACGTACGGGAGACGCCGTTCGAGCCGCGCGTTCGGATCGGCGCCCCGGGCGAGCAGGGCCGACACGACCGTCGGCATCTTGTGCTGCACCGCCGCGTGCAGCGCCGTGCGCCCGGCGCCGTCGTGGTTGGGGTCGGCGCCCCGTTCCAGCAGGAACAGCGCCATCTCTTCGTGCAGGCTGTCGATCGCCACGAGCAGCGCGGCGGCGTCGGTCTCGGCGATGAACCGCGTGCGGGCGTTCGTGTTGCCGCCGATGCCCTCTGGCGCGGCATCGTTGACGTCGGCGCCCGCGGACAGCAGCAGTCGGGCGGCGTCGAGGTTGCCTTGCTGGGCGGCGAACAGCAGGGCGGTGAACTGGTTGGTGGAACGTGTCTGGACCGCGGCGCCGAGCTCGACCAGGACGCTCGCGACCGGGGTGTGGTTTTCTGCCACCGCCAGCATCAGGGCCGTCTGTCCCAGCGTGGCTTCGGTGGCGTTCGGGTCGGCTCCCGCAGCCAGGAGGAGCCGAACGACATCCACACTGCCCACGTGGGCGGCGGTCATCAGCGGGGTCTCGCCGTTGCGACGCGTCGCGTTGACGTCGGCACCTGCCGCGAGCAGGGTCTGGACAATGGCGACGCTGCCGTTGACACAGGCCAGCGACAGGGCGGTCACGCCGTGGTCGTCGGCGGTGTTCACGTCGGCGCCGGCGGCAATCAGGTGCGTGACCAGGTCCGCCGCATCGCGATGCGTGGCCCAGTGCAACGCGGTCGTGCCATCGCCATAGCGGGTGTTCGCGTCGACACCGGCCGCGAGCAGCGCCCGGACCGCGACCGCGTCGGCCCGCCGCGCCGCGGCGATCAGCTCGAGACCCGCGGTCGTGGTTTGGGCGCTGGCGGTGCCGATGAGAGGAGTGGACAGGAGGCCTACCGTGAGCACAACGGCTACCGAGCTGCGCTTCTGCATCGTGTGTGTCCCCATCTCTCGGGCGGTGTGTCTTGACTCACCCCCGTGGCTCTCATGATAATGCAGCCTAAGTGTAGGGCAAGTCCTTGCTCCAAATGATGTTGCATCGAGGCCGCCTGGGATCCCGTATGGCTGCACGTAGACAGATTCTGCTGGTCGGTCTTGCCGTGCTCGGTCTCGGCGCCGCGAGCGCGCTGGCCCAGGCGCCGCCCGCCGCGGCTCCGCCCCTCGATGACGACCGTACGCTGCTCGACCGCTACTGCGTGACCTGTCACAACGACCGCACGTTGGCGGCCGGGCTGTCGCTCCAGGGTGTCGACCTGCAGCATGTCGGCGAGCACGCAGAAGAGGTGGAGCTCTGGGAGAAAGTGGTGCGGAAGCTCCGCACCCGTGCGATGCCACCCCCCGGTCGTCGCCGACCGGCCGAGGTCGACTATGAACGGCTCGCCACGCGTCTCGAGACAGCGCTCGATGCCGCCGCGGCCGCCGATCTGCATCCGGGCCGACGTCCGGCGGTCCACCGGCTCAACCGGGCCGAGTACACTAACGCCATCCGCGATCTGGTCGCGCTGGACGTCGATGGTCGGACGTTGCTGCCGGCCGACGACTCAGGCTACGGCTTCGACAACATCGCCGACGTGCTGTCAATCTCGCCGATGTTGACCGAGCGGTATCTGTCGGCCGCGCGGAAGATCAGCCGGCTGGCCGTGGGCGATGTGACGCTGGCCCCGACCACCGAGATCTTCGCGGTCGACAAGTATCTGACGCAAGAGGGACGGGTCAGCGACGACCTGCCGTTCGGGTCGCGTGGCGGGCTGGCCGTACGTCACACCTTTCCGGTGGACGGCGACTATGTGGCCAAGCTCTACCTGTGGCGCACCTATGATGGACGGATCCGTGGGCTGGCCACCCCGCACCAGCTCGAGGTGCGGCTCGATGGCGCGCTGATCGAGGTGCTGACGATCGGTGGCCCGCCGCTTGATGACGAGGGCAAGCCGGGGCGCCTGGACTACCGGAACGCGCCGGACGACGGGCAGGAGGTTCACTTTACGGCGAGCGCTGGCCCGCATCTGCTCGCGGTGAGCTTCGTCGACCAGGCCTCGGTGCTCGAAGGTATGCGCCGGCCGCACTACGCCGTCACCAGCTACGAGTTTGCCGGCGACCAGACGGTCGACCCCGGTGTCGGCCGGGTGGAGCTGCGTGGGCCCTACAACGTGACAGGACGCGGCGACACACCCAGCCGTCGGGCTATCTTCTCGTGCCGGCCGTCGGTGGATGCGGTCGCGTCCGGTGCTGACGAAGTGGCCTGTGCGCGCGAGATTCTCGGTAGCCTCGGACGCCGTGCGTTCCGGCGACCGGTCACGGAGGCCGATCTCGAGATGCTGCTGGGTTTCTTCGACATGGGGCGCGTCGACGGAGACTTCGACAGTGGCATCGAGATGGCGCTGCGACGCGTGCTGGTCAGCCCCGACTTCCTGTTCCGCCGCGAGCGAGACCCTGAGGGTGTGGCGCCAGGCGCGCCGTATGTCATCAGTGAGCTGGAGCTGGCCTCGCGGCTCTCGTTCTTCCTGTGGAGCAGTCTGCCGGACGAGCAACTGCTCGGTCTGGCGGAGCAGCGTGAGTTGCGCCGACCCGGCGTGCTCGAGGGGCAGGTCGCGCGGATGCTCGCCGACCCCCGGGCCAGCACGCTCGTCGACAACTTCGGTGGGCAGTGGCTCTATCTCCGCAACATGGCGTTAGTGTCGCCCGACCCCTACGCGTTCGCCGACTTCGACGCGAACCTGCGCGAGGCGATGGCCCGTGAGATGGAGCTGTTTCTCGACAGCCAGATACGTGAGGATCACAGTGTGCTCGAGCTGTTGACCTCGGACCAGACCTTCGTCAACCAGCGGCTGGCCGAGCACTACGACATCCCGAACATCTATGGGAACCACTTCCGGCGGATCACCTTGAGCGGGGCGCTGAACCCGCGGCGCGGGTTGCTCGGGAAGGGCAGTCTGCTGACGGTGACCTCGTACGCGCATCGCACCTCGCCGGTGGTCCGGGGCAAGTGGCTGCTTGAAAACATCCTGGGGACGCCGCCGCCCCCGCCGCCACCTGACGTGCCGGCGCTCGCCGAGAACGACGACGGCGACGCGGCGCCGTCGTCCGTGCGCGAGCGGATGGAGGCGCACCGGGCCAACCCGGTCTGCGCGAGCTGTCATCGGGTGATGGACCCCCTCGGGTTCGCGCTCGAGAACTTCGACGCCATCGGTCGGTGGCGGACACTCAGCGAGGCGGGGACGCCGATCGATGCGGCTGGCGAGCTTGCGGACGGGACACCGGTGGATGGTCCGGTGTCGTTGCGGACGGCGCTCTTGAAGCGGCCAGACAGTTTTATGACCACCGTGACCGAGAAACTGCTGACCTACGGGCTCGGGCGCGGTGTAGAGTACTACGATGCCCCGGCCGTTCGTCGGATCGTCCGCGAGTCGGCGGCGGACGACTATCGCTGGTCGGCGCTGATTGCCGGCATCGTCCGGAGCGTGCCGTTTCAGATGAGGAGAGGTCCCGCGTCATGATCATCACCAAGACAGCCCTGCCGCGGCGGACGTTTCTGAGAGGTGTGGGGGCGACCCTGGCCCTCCCGCTGCTTGATGGCATGGTGCCGGCGTTGTCGGCCCTCTCGAACACGGCCGCCCAACCGGTGTCGCGGCTCTTCATCGGCTATGTGCCCAACGGCGTCGTCATGAACCGGTGGACGCCGGCCGCCACCGGCGCTGGCTTCGAGCTGCCACCAACGCTGGCGCCGCTCACGCCGTTTCGCGACCAGCTCAGTGTGATCAGCGGGCTGGCCAGCGCGCCGATGTTCCCGTTGCCCGGTGAGGGCACGGGCGACCACGTTCGCGCGGCCGCGGCGTTTCTGACCGGTGTCCACCCGAAGAAGACCGAAGGACCGGACATTCGCGGTGGGACCTCGATCGACCAGATCGCGGCGCAGCGTATCGGACAGGACACGCCGTTGACATCGCTCGAGCTCGCCCTCGACCCGAACGAGTTGATCGGCGCCTGCGAGGCCGGGTGGAGCTGTGCCTACGCCAACACCCTGTCGTGGCGCAATCCCACCACGCCGCTGCCGATGGAGAACCAGCCGCGCGCGGTCTTCGAGCGGCTCTTCGGCGACACCGATGACACGAGCCAGGCGGCCCGGCTGCAGCGGATCCGCGAGGACCGCAGCATTCTCGATTCGCTGGTGCACGAGGTCGACGGCTTCCGGCGCACGCTGGGGCCAGCTGACCGCGACAAGGTCACACAGTATCTCGACGCCATCCGCGATATCGAGCGGCGCATCCAGCTCTCGGAGGCCCAGAGCGACATCGAGCTCCCGGAGCTGGCGCGACCCACCGGGGGCATTCCGGACACGTTCGCCGAGCATGCGCGGCTGATGTTCGATCTGCAGCTGCTGGCGTTCCAGACTGACATGACCCGGGTCATCACGTTCATGCTGTCGCGCGAGGTCAGTCCCCGGACCTACCCGGAGCTGGGTATCCCCGACCCGCACCACGGGTTGTCACACCACCAGAACCGCCCCGTACAGATGGAAAAGCTGGCGAAGGTGAATCTGCATCACATCGAGCAGCTCGCCTACTTCCTCGACCGTCTACGGTCCACCCCCGACGGTGACGGGACACTGCTGGATCATATGCTGATGCTCTATGGGTGTGGCATCAGCGACGGCAACCAGCATCTGCACGTCAATCTGCCGATCCTCCTGGCGGGTGGCGCCGGCGGGCGGTTGCGGGGCGGGCGTCATCTGCGTGTGGCCGATGAGACACCGCTGACCAACCTGCAGCTCGCCCTGCTCGACAAGGTCGGGGTGCCGACCGAGCAGCTCGGTGACAGCACTGGCCAGCTGACACACCTGTCTGGTGTGTAGTTAGCAGGCGCGTCGTTCTGACAGTGACACCGGAGCCGTCGCGTCGTCCACAGGACGGCGCGATGTTTACAAGTCGCGCCGTGTCCTGTACGGTCTCTTTACATTCGTTACAATAAGGGTCCTGCTGTCTATGCTTCCCCAGCGACAGTCGGTCAAGTAACTTTGTATTCCTCATCTGAGGATGCCGAATTTGACTGTCAAATCTGCCTGGGCTCACTCCGTATTTTCTCACTTCCTCTCCCGCCACATCGTGCGGTGCGCCACCGTGGTGGTCGTGCTGACGTTGGCGGTCTGCGCGGGTGGTGCGGCCGCGCAGCAGGCGAGAGCGCTGCCTCGACGACGTCGCCTTCGCTCACGGTGGCTTATGACCCGTCGACCGACCTCGTGTCGATCGACAGTCACAACACATCGCTCTACCAGATTCTCGAGGAGCTCTCTGGGCCGGCATATCTCACGGTCGAGCTTCTCGCACCGATTCCGGACCGGCTCGTCTCTGTCGAGATCGACCGGCTGCCCCTGAAAGAGGCGATCCGGCAGCTCGTGGGGGAGACCCTCTTCACCATCGTCTACGTGTCCGGTGTGGACGTGATCAACGCGCCGTGCTGCGAGGCGACGCGGCTCGGGTCAGACAGACCGCCGCGGCGCTCGAACAGAGACGGTCTGCCACCGAAACAGTCTGGGCGGTCGACAACCTGCTGGTGCTCGTCACCGATCAACACGTGTCGACACGCAGCGGCGCCGCGTGGGCGCTGAAGATTCTTGCCCCCGGACTGGCCGTGACTCCGCTCATCGACCTGCTCGATGTCGCGGACCCGCAGGTGCGGAGGACGGCTGCGGCCGATTTGGCCGCCCTCGGGGACGAGCGGGCCGTAGGTCCGCTCGCGCGGGCCATCACTGACCCCGACGCCGGGGTTCAGGCCGCCGCGGTGCACGCCCTCGTGCGGCTCGGCGGTGAACGTGGCAATGGCTTGCTGGTCGAGGCGTTCGCCGACGTGCCGACCGACCTGCACCAGATCGTGGCGCTTGCCTCGGTAGGCAGCGGAAGGTCGGTCACGTGTGTCGACGGCTTGGCTAACACCTCTGCGATCGCCGCCCTGGACTTTGAACTGTACGAGCTGGTCGCGATCGTCAGCGACCGTTTCAACACCATGAGCGGTGGGCTGTCATGCACGGAGAACGAGGCTTTGCTCGGTCGTTCGAATGACATCGCGGCCTTCATTAACGGTGGCGGCGGTCTACTGGCGTTCTCCAGCACCGGACTCACGACCCAGAATAACTTAGATTGCGGCGGCTCTTTCGGGGGTACGGCAGGCCCGTTCGGCTACCTTGCCCAGTTCGGGACGTTCACGTTCCACAAGCTCACCACGCAGGTGCCCGCCATCATACCGACAGCAGAGGGGATTGGCGCCGGGGTTACAGCTCCCGTGAGTTTGTGCTGCTGGCACGATCAGTTCATTGATTTCCCGCCCTTCCTGGACATCCTGGCGCACTACGACCCCGCTGCGTTGGTAGACATAGAGAACATGACGACCCGTAGCCCATG
>Ga0310122_10002461_pt1 | contig 11762 bp, 13 predicted proteins | sample CB6_Bottom_1051__FD_203503 | JGI IMG/M metagenome (GOLD analysis project Ga0310122, IMG submission 203503) | Marine microbial communities from Western Arctic Ocean, Canada - CB6_Bottom_1051 | ecosystem: Environmental > Aquatic > Marine > Oceanic | place: Canada: Western Arctic Ocean | collected...
TTATTTATTTTATTTTTTACCGGTCTATTGATATTTTCAAATTGGCTTGTTTGGATTTATGCTGTAACTACCAATAGAATTATTGATGCAAGTTTTGGATATTTTATTTTTCCTATCATAAGTGTTTTACTTGGTTTTATTTTTTTTAGTGAAAAATTGAATAAAAAAAGAATTGTTTCGATTATTCTAGTTATTATTTCAATAATTTATTTATTACTCAATTTTAAATCTATTCCATGGATAGGCTTTGCAGTTGCTTTTCTTTGGAGTATTTACAATCTATTAAGAAAAAAAATTAATGTTGATACAGATGTAGGTCTTTTTATTGAAAGCTTATTTATTTTACCTTTTGCATTAATAGTTTTTTATTTTTTAGTTAAAAATAATGTTAATGATTTTACATTATCTAATCCATCATTAATGATATTATTATTTCTTGCAGGTCCAATGACTGTGATTCCATTGTTTTTATATATAAAAGGGGTAGCGTTTTCAGGACTCGGACCTTCTGGAATGATTTTTTTTATAGCCCCAACAGGCCAGTTTTTGCTTGGTTTCTATTTATATAATGAGCTGTTCACAGTCGATAAGTTGATAAGTTTCATTTTAATCTGGATTGCTGTAATTATTATCTAAGAGATTTATATCAAAAAAAATAATGTCTAAAATAATTATCAAAATAACATTTTTTTCTTTATTGTTTTTGTTCCCTGTTCATTCAGAAAATATTAATGAATTTGATATTTGGTTAAATTCTTTTAAAATTGTAGCTGAAAAAAAAGGAATTACAAAAAATACTATAAATAATGTTTTAGCCAACGCTAAATTTTTACCAAAAGTAATTGAATATGATAGAAGACAACCTGAACATTATGAAGATACAGATACATATATAAAAAAAAGAGCAAATGAATCAAGGGTTATAAATGGCAAATTAATTTATGATACAAATAAAAAATTAATTAATGAAATTGAAAAAAAATTTAATGTAGAAAAAGAATTGTTATTATCTTTAATGGGCATAGAAACAAATTTTGGTGAATATTTGGGAAAAATGGATATTATTTCTTCATTGGCAACACTAAGTTTTGACAAAAGAAGGAGTGATTTTTTTACCAAAGAATTAATAACTCTACTTAAATTGATTGATAATAAAATAATTAATCCAAATATATTAGTGGGCTCTTGGGCAGGTGCTTTTGGTAATTTTCAATTTATGCCAAGTACTATAAAAAAATATGCAGTAGATTATAATAAAAATAATAACATTGAACTTAAAGATATAGAAGACTCTATTGCATCTGCTGCAAATTATATTAATAAAATTGGATGGAAGAAAAATGAACCTTGTTATTTAAAAATTACCTTAAAAGATAATGTTCCAAAAAAATATCTAAACTCTTCTGCTAAAAAAATAAAAAATCATGCAAAAATCAAAAAGTTAAAAAAATTTATAAAAAATTATGAAAATTATAATTTGAATGAAAATACCTTGTCTGCAATTATTATTCCAGATAAAGATATTATACCTAATTCACAAAGTTTATCACCTGCTTTTCTTGTTTTTCGTAATTATGAACTTATACTTAAATGGAATAGATCATTGAGATTTGCATTAGCTGTATGTACATTGAAAGATAAAATAAAAAATGAAATTTAAATACTTTTTTTTGATTTTTTTTTTATTTTCTTGCGTAGAAGATGTTAAATTAATAAATAGAAATAATATACAAGTAAAAAAAACTTTTATTTCAAAAGGTTTTACTTTGATTTATAATGATAACCTTATAAAGAAAAAAACAATAAAAAAAAGAATTGATGGTAGAGAGTATGTCATTTTACATTCCTTTCTTGAACGAAATACTTATGTTAAAATTTTAAACCCCATAAATTCTAAAACGGTAATAGCTAAAGTGAAATATAAAACTAATTATCCAATTATTTATAATTCTGTAATAACTAATAGAATCGCTGAAGAGTTAGAGTTAAATTATGAAGATCCATATGTTGAAATTATTGAAATCAGAAAAAATGATACATTCATTGCTAAAAAAGCAAAAACCTTTGATGAAGAAAAAAATGTTGCCAATAAGGCCCCGGTTACCGATATAAATATTAATGTTATTTCTAATGAACTAGAAAATACTGAGATTAGATCAAAGAAAAATGAATATATAATTAATATAGGAGAATATTATTATTTAGATAGTGCGAAAGTTGTAAAAAATAGATTAATTAATGAAGCAAATTTAACTAATGTTAAAATTAAAAAAATATCCAAAAATAAATTTAGAGTTTATGTGGGCTCATATTCTTTTTTTAATGCTATGAAAGATCCATATTTTGCGATAAGTAAATTAGGCTTTGAACATTTGGATGTTATAAAAATTAATTAATTATGAAAAAAACTACAATATCATTTTTAATATTATTAAATTTATCTTTTATTAATCATTCTTATGCATTATTTGATGTAAACGCCAGAACTGTAATTTTGCAGGACTATTTGTCAGGTGAAATTTTATTTGAAAAAGAAGCTGATTATAAAATTTATCCAGCCTCAATGACAAAAATTATGACATCAATTATTGCTTTTGATTACCTTAACAGTGGTGAAATTTCTTTAGATGATAAATTTCTAATATCAGAAAAAGCATGGAGACTTTCCAAGCCTGGTTTTTCTTCAATGTTTATAATGGAAAATGATGAAATTTCAGTTGAAAACTTATTAAAGGGTATAATTATAGTTTCAGGTAATGATGCATGTATAGCGCTAGCTGAAGGAATAGCAGGCTCAGAGGAAGAATTTGCTTTATTAATGACTGCTAAAGCAGCTGAAATTGGCATGTCTAATACAAACTTTACTAATTCATCTGGTATTGGTGATCCAGAAAACTATTCAACAGTGAGAGATGTGTTGATTATGTCAAATTACTTAATTAAAAATTATCCAAAATATTATACGTATTTCAAAGAATTAGAGTTTACCTGGGACAGAACTGGCGGAGAACCAATTACGCAACCCAATACAAACACATTGCTTTTAAAAAATAAAGCTGTAGATGGTATAAAAACGGGATATCTTACTGTTGAAAAATATTCATTAGCATCAACAATTTTTAAAAATAATAGAAGAATAATTGCTGTAGGAAGTGGGTTTACAACAAAAGCATCACGCACCAAAGAATCAAACAAGCTACTTAATCATGGTTTAACAAAATTTGATACCGTTGAAATCACAAAGATGAAAAATAAATTTTCTTCATTAAGAGTTTGGTTAGGAAAAAAAAAAGAAGTAGATGTTTACATAAATGAAGATATTTTTATAACAGTGCCAAAGGGGAAAAAAAGGCTACTATCAGCAAATATTGATTATCAAGGACCTATACACGCACCTATAAATAAAGATCAAAAAATTGCTATATTAAATATTTATGAAGACAAAGAGTTAATTTCATCTCACGACGTACTTGCAATGCATGAAGTAAAAAAAGTAAATATTATTTTAAGAATAGTACAATCCTTCAATTTTTTAATTTGGGGTGATGTATAATAGAAAACCTTTTATTGTTTTTGAGGGCATAGAAGGCTCCGGCAAGTCACTTCATTCAAAAAGTTTAATTGATCAATTAAAAAAAAAAAGAATATCTTATATTTATTTACGAGAACCAGGCGGTACTAAAAATGCTGAAATGATTAGAAAAATAATACTTAATAAGAATTCTGTCAAATTACATAAATTTACAGATACTCTTTTATATTTAGCAGCTAGAAATGAAAATTTTATTAATAATATTAAACCCTTTTATAATAAAAGGATTATAGTTTGTGACAGATTTGTTGATTCAACTATTGCATATCAACACTATGGATTGGGTATTAATAAAAATTTAATAAAATTAATTAACAAAAATATCTTAAACAATGTTAAACCTGATTTTACCTTTTTAATGAAAATTGACATTAATGAATCACTCAAGAGATTAAGAAAGAGATTTAATCTTAATAGATATGATGAGTTTAATAAAAATTTTTATGAAAATGTCCAAAAAGGTTTTATAAAATTATCTCGTTTACAACCTAGAAAGTATATGATTATAAATTCAGAAAATAGTATAACATTGAACAAAAAAATTATTTTCCAAAGATTTTTTAAACTTATAAAATAAATGAATTATCCTACTCAGCCAACCAACAGGCCAATAAATCAAACAAATTTATTTGGTTTTAAAAAATACTTTACTATTTTTAAAGATTTATATAATAAAAATTTATTTCCTAATAAGATATTATTATCAGGGATTTCTGGCTTGGGAAAGGCGACATTTGCTTATCATTTTATTAATTTTGCTTTATCAATTAATGAAAAAAATAATTATAATTTTTTAGATTTTAAAATTAATAATTTAAATCGTTCATTTCATTTAATACAGAAAAATACTCACCCAAATTTTTTTCTGATTGATCTAATTGAAGATCAACAGAGTATTGATATTAATCAAGTAAGAAATATGATAAATTACTCAAATAAAACAACCTTCAATCTAAATAAGAAATTTATTTTAATTGATAATGTGGAAAACCTGAATGTTTTTTCTGTTAATGCTCTCCTAAAAATTATTGAACAGCCTAATGATAATACATCATATATTCTCATACACGACTCATCTAAACCAATAGTTCAAACACTTAAATCAAGATGCATTGAATTTAAAATTTTATTTTCTAATAAGGAAAAAAAAGATATTACAAAAAAACTTTTTGAGCAAAATTTAATAACAAATCATTTAGAAATACTGGATAATTTGACAAGTTATTATGATAGTCCAGGTTTTTTATTAAAGCTTTATAATATAATACTGGAAGACAATGATTTGAAAGATGCTATTAATTGTGATGATTTTTTAGTAAAGTTTATAAATGTTTATAAAAATAATATCAAACATAGTAATTTTGCACTACTAAGAAATATATTAGAATTTTCAATTTATAAAAAATTAATTAACTCTAAAAACAAAACAAATATTTATTTATTGTATTCAAGATTAATAGATAAGATTGATGTTTCAATAAAATATAATCTTGATTTAAATAATCTTTTTTTTGAAATAAATAAAAATTATTTAGATGCAAAATAAAAATTATTATATAACTACTCCAATTTATTATCCTTCGGCTAAACCTCACATGGGTCATGCTTATTCCAGTATAGTTGCTGATGTATTTGCACGATTTAAAAGATTAGACGGTTATAAAGTTTTTTTTCTTACTGGTACTGATGAACATGGTCAAAAAATTGAAAAAGCTGCAAAAAAAAATAAAAAAAACCCAAAAGATTTTTGTGATGAAATATCTAAAACTTTCAAAGATTTAACTAAAATTTTGAATCTTACCAATGATGACTTTATAAGAACAACCGAAAAAAGGCATTCGGTAGCTGTAAAGAATTTATGGAATAAATTACATAAAAATGGTGACATTTACTTATCAAAATATAAAGGTTGGTATTCTGTCTCAGATGAAGCTTATTATAATGAAGATGAAGTAATAGACAAAGATGGAAAAAAAGCTTCAATCTTATCTAATTCTATTGTTGAATGGGTAGAAGAAGAATCTTTTTTTTTTAAATTATCAAAATGGCAAAATAAATTATTAGAATTTTATAATCAAAACCCTAATTTTATTTTACCGGAATCTAGAAAAAATGAAGTTATTAGTTTTGTTAAAAGTGGACTTAAAGATTTATCTATAAGTAGAAAATCCTTTTCCTGGGGAATTAAAGTGCCTAATGATAAAAAACACGTTATTTATGTCTGGCTTGATGCTTTAACAAATTATATCAGTGCATTAAATTATCCAGATACACAATCTTCTTTATTTAAGAATTTTTGGCCTGCAGATTTACATTTGATTGGTAAAGATATTTTAAGATTTCATGCGATATATTGGCCAGCTTTCTTGTTAGCAGCAGACATTTTACCCCCTAAAAGAGTATATGGTCACGGCTGGATACTTTCTGGTGAAGAAAAAATGTCTAAATCTAAAGGAAATATTTTAGACCCAATAGAAATTATAAAAAAATATGGTATAGACCAATTGAGATATTATCTTGTCAAAGAAGTATCATTTGGCAATGATGGAAATATTTCTACAGAAAGTATTGAAAGTTGCATTAATAGCGATTTGGCTAATAATTTTGGAAACTTTTGTCAAAGAACCTTATCCTTTGCAGAAAAAAATTGTAACAATCAAGTTCCGAAAAATTATAATTTTCTAGAAGAAGATAATAAATTATTAAATTCATTTAGTTTAAATTTAAGTAAAATTAGGGAAGATATTGATAATCAGAATTTAAATGAATACATTAAATTTATTATAGCCAGATCTTTTGATTCAAATAAATATTTCAATGATTCTGCTCCTTGGTCTAAAAAAGAAAAATTAGAAAGATTAAACACGATTATTTATGTGTCCCTTGAAGTAATAAGAAAATTATCAATTTTGCTCTTTCCAATTATTCCACAATCTGCTGAAAAATCTTTAAAATCACTCAATGTTTCAATAAGCAATATTTCATTGGAAAGTATTAATAATCATGAATTTTTGACAAAAGGGGATAGCTTAAATAATCAGGGAATTTTATTTAAAAAAATTAATAATAAGTAAATATGATAGATTCTCATTGTCACCTAGATCATTCTCCTTTATTAGAAAATTTAAAAAATGTAATTGGCAGAGCTAAGTCAGTTGGCGTTAATCAATTCCTTACAATATCTACTAGTATTAAAAGCTTTGAGAATATTAAAAAAATTATTTCACATTATAAAGAAGTATTTGGTACAGTTGGTATTCACCCACATGAAACAGAATTACATAAAGATATTTCTAAAAATTCATTAATAAAATTAAAATCAAATCTTGATAAAATCATTGGAATTGGAGAGACTGGTTTAGATTTTTATTATGAAAATAGTGACAAAATTATACAAAAAAAAATTTTTATAGAACATATTGAAGCATCTTTGGAATTAAACTTACCTTTGATAATTCATTCAAGATCTGCAGAAGAAGATACCTTTAATATCTTGAATGATTATTATTCCAAAAAACCTAAAATATTGATGCATTGTTTTACTGGATCAAAAAATTTTGCAAAAAAATTATTAAATATAGGAGCTTATTTTTCATTTAGTGGCATTATAACTTTTAAAAATACATCTGAATTGGCTGACACTGCATCATTCTTACCTTTGGATAGACTTCTAGTTGAAACTGATGCTCCATTTTTGGCTCCAGAACCAAAAAGAGGATTTAAAAATGAACCTTCATTTATAATTCACACAGCAAAAAAATTAGCTGAAATAAAAAATAAAACATTTGATGAAATTGATTTTTTAACTAACAAAAATTTTTCAAACTTGTTCATTCTTAAAAAATGAAAACAATAATTACAATATTAGGATGTGGTAGTTCTATGGGAGTTCCAAGAGCCGATGGTTTTTGGGGCAAATGTGACCCAAAAAATACAAAAAATTATCGAACTAGATGCTCTTTGTTGATAACAAAAGGTAATAATAACGTTTTAATTGATACATCGCCAGATCTTAGATTACAATTATTATCTAATAAAGTAAAAAATATTTCTTATGTTTTGTATACACATAAACATGGTGATCAAACTCATGGAATAAATGAATTAAGAGCATTTTATATTAATTCTAAAAAAAAATTGAATATTTTTTCTAATAAACAAACTATTAATTATTTATATCAAAACTTTACTTATCTTTTCAAAGGAAGTTCTGATTATCCTCCTATTTTAAAAAAAAATATAATTAAAAAAAAATTTTCCCTTGGATTTCAAAATGAAAAAATAAATTTTAAAAGTGTAAAAGTAAGACATGGAAAAATTTTTGCTTTAGGATATGTTTTTAAAAATATTGCTTATATTAGTGATTGTAGTTCAGTAAGTGAAAAAAATATTAAAGATCTTGCAAATTTGAACACTTTGATTATAGATTGTTTGCGTTTTAAAGCACATTATTCTCATCTAAATTTTGATGAAGTAATTAAACTTGTAAATATTTTAAAACCCAAAAAAACTATTTTAACTAATATGCATATAGATCTAGATTATGAATATTTAAAAAAAAAAGCTCCAAAGAATATTTTTCCTGGATACGATGGCATGAAAATATATGCTTAAATGTAATATTTAAATTATAGTTTAACTATTACTCAATTATTTTAAACATTTATCCTATTTATTTTTCAATTTTCTAGTAATTAGTAACAAAAAATATCCCATGATTGTTGATAATAAAGAGCCTGTTAAGACACCAATTTTTACTCCACCCATATATTCAACATTTTCAACAAAAGCCAAATTACCAACAAATAAACTCATAGTAAAACCAATACCCGTTAAAATACCAACTCCGTAAAGATTTAACCAATTAGCATTATTTGGCATTTCTGCAATTTTTAATTTTATTGAAATGAAAGAAAATAAAAAAACACCAATTTGTTTTCCTAAAAATAATCCCAATAATATTCCTAAAGGAACTACTGAAAATAATGAATTAAATTTTAATCCTTCCAGAGAAACTCCGGCATTAGCTAAAGCAAATAATGGCATTATCATAAATGCAACATAAGGTGCAATTGAGTGTTCTACCTTTAATAACAAAGAATAATCATTTTGTTCTTTTCTATGTGGAATTGTTAATGCTAACAATACACCAGAAATGGTTGAATGAATTCCAGATTCATGGGTAAAAAACCATAAAAATAAACCAAAAAACAAATAAGGAATAAATTTTTTAATTCCAAATTTATTTAAAACAATCAGCAGAATAAAAGTTAAAAAAATTAATAACAAATATATAAAGTTAAGCTTTGAAGAATAAAAAAAAGCTATAATTACAATGGCTCCTAAATCATCAATAATAGCTAATGCTGTTAAAAAAACTTTAAGAGATAAAGGAACTCTTTTACCTAACAAGGACAAAACCCCCAATGAGAATGCAATATCAGTGGCTGTTGGTATAGCCCATCCATTTAATGTTTCAGAAGAATTAATATTTATAAAAATATAAATTAAAGCAGGGACTAGCATTCCTCCTATAGCTGCAATAAATGGCAATAGCGCTTGTTTACGATTTGATAATTCTCCTTGTATAAATTCTCGTTTAATTTCTAAAGTAACAAGAAAAAAGAAAATAACCATTAAAACATCATTTACCAAGTGTAAAACAGTAAGCTTAAGTCCAAATTGATCTATGCCAATGAAAAAATATGTTTTCAAAATATTAAAATATGTTTCTGAAAAAGTTGAGTTACTTAAATATAAAGCAATAATAGCACTAAATAATAAAACCAACCCACTTGCCGCCTCTAGTTTAAAAAACCAAATGAAGGGTTTGGTAATGTAATTAATCATATTAATTAATAAGATTTAAAAAGATCTTTAATAAAAATTAATATGTTATTTAATGTTTCATAAACATGAATAATATAATTTCCAAAATTTGGAAAAATATTATTTATTTCATACTTAAAAGTTTCCGCTATTAAAAATAAAGCTATTATTGAAATTAAAAATATAAATATATAGCTAAAGAAACCTATATTTTTATTTTTAAATTCTTGTTTATCACGAGCTTTACTTTTAATTTTTTTTTTTTTGTTTATGGACCGTTCTTTTACTTCATCTTTTGAAATATCAACTTTATCAATAACTTTTTTTTTAAGTGAGCTCGTTATAATATTTGGTAATTGATGCCACTGAGAATGACAAAATCCACACTGAACCAATCTTCCTTTTAAAGGTATTAGTTTGTCTTCAAGATCATATTTTTTATTGCAGTTTTGACACTCAATTATCATAGAATCTTTATATATAGCAAAATTTTACAAAATACTGCTTAAAATTTAAAAAATTGATTTACTTTATTTATTTATATAAGTGCTGTATTAGTAATCGTAAATTGTACGCGGAGTGTGGCTCAGCCTGGTAGAGCACTCGGTTTGGGACCGAGGGGTCGTAGGTTCAAATCCTACCACTCCGACCATTTAATTATGAATAAAGCTAAAATATATCAACCAACCAAAACTGCTATGCAATCGGGACTTGGCAAGATTGAAAATTGGATTTTAGAATTTGAAACTGAAAATACTGGAATCAATCCTTTGATGGGTTGGGAAAGTTCGACAGATACTTTATCTGAGGTTAAATTAAAATTTTCCACAAAAGATTCGGCAATAAATTATGCTAAAAAAAATAATATCGACTATTATATAATTAAGCCTCAAAAAAGAAAAACTATTAAAAAGTCATACACAGATAATTTTATTAAAAATCAATAATTATTAAACAATGATAAAAAGTTTCTTTTTGGAAAAAAAATGGAGATTATGGTCTTGGGGTGGTTTATTACTTTTGATTATTTCTCTCTGGTTTCAAGTTCAAATGACCGTAGCAATCAATACATGGTATGGAAAATTTTATGATCTTTTACAAAACGCAGGTGATTATGTTGACAAACCCCAGGAAGGAATACAACTTTTTTTTAGTCACTTAATTTCTCTAGACTATATTTTAAATGGTTTTGAGGGAGAGCTTTCATTTGTAGTTATTGCATTTCCTTATATTTTTTTAGCAATTTTTACAGGGTGGTTCACTCGTATCTATGGATTAAGATGGAGAGAAGCAATGACTTTCAATTATATTCCTAAGTGGCAAGCTGTTGAAAGTGAAATAGAAGGTGCCAGCCAAAGAATACAAGAAGATTGTAATAGATTTGCAAGGATAATTGAGACACTAGGACTGCAAGTAATCAGAGCTTTCATGACATTAATTGCATTTATTCCAATTCTTTGGACTTTAAGTAGCAAAGTAGATATTCCAATATTAAGAGATATAGAAGGCTCATTAGTTTGGTTTACTTTAATTATTTCATTGGGTGGAATTGTAATTTCTTGGTTTGTCGGAATTAAATTACCTGGCTTAGAATATAACAATCAAAGGGTAGAGGCCGCTTTTAGAAAAGATCTTGTTCTCGGTGAAGATGATAAAAAAAATTATGCACAAACAGAAACTTTACTAGAATTATTTACTGGAATTAGATTTAATTATCATCGACTTTATCTTCATTACGGTTATTTTGATGGATGGATGACTACTTATGATCAATTTATGATTATTGCGCCATATTTAATAATGGGCCCTGGTTTGTTTACAGGATTAATAACTCTTGGTGTAATGGTGCAAGTTTCAAATGCTTTTTCACGAGTTCATGGAGGTTTTGCTTTATTCTTACACAATTGGACAACAATTACCGAACTTAGAAGTATTTGGAAAAGATTAAGTGAATTTGAAAGAAATTTAGAAATATATAAAAAGGGATTATTAGCCTAGAATGAGTGAAATAACATTACTAATTATACTTATTGTCTTTATTGCTTTATTAATCTTTATCATTCATATCTATGACAAATACTTGGTAAAAGAAATTGATTTATATGAAGAAAGATTGGTAAAAAAAGGTATTTTTAAAAGGCATTTTATTAAAAATAAAGACAACAAAAAATAGATCAATAAAAACTTCAAATTTTTTAAAACTATATGGAAATTTATATAAAACTTTTTGAGGTATTGTTTCCTGTTTTTTCAATTGTAGGAATAGGTTACTGGTATGGTAAAAAAGACCCTAAATTTGATACAAAATTTATAACTACTTTTGCTGGCAATGTTGGTTTGC
>Ga0310122_10002462_pt1 | contig 11761 bp, 10 predicted proteins | sample CB6_Bottom_1051__FD_203503 | JGI IMG/M metagenome (GOLD analysis project Ga0310122, IMG submission 203503) | Marine microbial communities from Western Arctic Ocean, Canada - CB6_Bottom_1051 | ecosystem: Environmental > Aquatic > Marine > Oceanic | place: Canada: Western Arctic Ocean | collected...
TGCCCCCGCTGCCTCCTCAAAAGCTCTCTTATGAGTAAGTACGATCAGGATATGAAGCGCCGTGGGGCGAACCACGTGGCGCTTACGCCGCTGTCCTTTCTACAGCGGACCGCGAGCGTGTATCCTGACCGGATTGCCATTCGCTACGCCGGCAGTGAGCAAACGTGGTCGGAGACTTTCCAGCGCTGCTGCCGCTTAGCTGATGCATTAAGACGTCGGGGGGTGGGAAAGAACGATACGGTTGCCGTGCTCTGCCCGAACACACCTGCAGCGGTTGAGGTGTCGTTTGCCGTTCCGATGGCTGGTGCGGTCCTGAACATGATCAACACCAGACTCGATTCAGAGATGATCGGCTTCATCTTGGATCACGGCGAAGCATCCGTGTTCATGGTTGACCAAGGCCTAGCTGAGGTGGGTGAAGCAGCTCTGGGGTCTGCGGCAGTGGACCCACTGATTATCGACATCATGGACTCCACCCAAGAGGAAGCTTCCTCAATAGGTACATTGACCTATGAGGCCTTGGTCGAGGAGGGCTCAATTGGAGTTGCTTGGTCTTTTCCCCCTGATGAGTGGGACGCGATCGCGCTTAATTACACGTCCGGAACAACAGGGAATCCGAAGGGAGTTGTCTACCATCACCGGGGGGCCTATTTGAACGCGCTCGGGAATGCCCTGGAGTGGTCTCTCCCCCAGAACCCTACCTACCTCTGGACGCTTCCGCTCTTCCACTGCAACGGATGGTGTTTCCCTTGGACCGTTGCCGCGGTTGCTGGTACCAACGTCTGCTCCCGAGGGATCGATCCTGCTCAGATTATCGACCTGATCGCGTCAGAGGGTATCACGCACATGTGTGGGGCTCCGATCGTCGTGAATATGGTCACGACTGAGGCAGAACGGCGGGGAGAGCGCCTCCCGCACTTGGTGCGCATGATGACAGCAGGTGCTGCTCCTCCCGCTGCTGTGCTTGATCGAGCAGGCCGGATCGGGCTCGAGATTACGCATGTATATGGACTGACGGAGTGCTACGGACCGAATACTGTATGCGCCTGGCATCCGGAGTGGGACGAGTTGCCTGCAGAGGATCAGGCAGTACTCAAGGCTCGCCAGGGCGTGCCGTATGTGGTTCAGGAAGAGCTGGCGGTCCTCGACCCGGAAACGATGGAGCCCGTTCCTGCAGACGGAGAAACGATTGGTGAGATCATGATGCGCGGGAACGTGCTAATGAAAGGGTATCTAAGGAACCCTACTGCGACATCTGAGGCTTTTGCCGGAGGATACTTTCATACAGGTGACTTAGCGGTACTCCATCCGGATGGGTACGCCGAGATCCGCGACCGATCAAAAGACATCATCATCTCAGGTGGCGAGAATATCTCTTCCATCGAAGTTGAGGCCGTTCTCTACAGGCATCCGGCGATCTCGGCGGCGGCCGTTGTGGCAAGACCGGACGATCACTGGGGAGAGACACCGTGCGCGTTCGTCGAACTCCGTGACGGATCCAATACAACGGAGACGGAGATCATCGATTTTTGCCGAGATAATATGGCGCACTTTAAGGCTCCCAAGACTGTGGTTTTCGGGGAGCTGCCTAAGACGTCGACTGGCAAGATCCAGAAGTTCGTGCTTAGGGAGCGCGCTCGAGACCTAAGCGACTAGAAGCGTCGAACTTTCTCCAAGACCCTACCGGAGGACGCTTACAGGATCATTCCCCGCCCCAGCCGGGGTCAGGAACAGGAACAGGGAGTAGCCACAGTTTGTCCCCTGTGATCCAAGTGCCACGCTTGTTTCCAAGGCTTGCCGTGCGAAACTCATTCCGTTCATACCCAGGATACTTCCCACCCCCGCAAGATTGCCGGCCAATCCGATCTCGATCGGACCCACTCTTTGGAGCGCGCGAGACGGGGTGCCATGCGCAATCGGCAGGACCTGGTTGATCCCCAGTGGGACAGCTAGACAGGATCCATAGGATGTTTGGTTAAGGCCCTGAAAGAGGCTCTGTGAGATCGAATACGGTTGTGACCGTGACCCAAATCCGGTCCAGAAGTCGAGTGTGGGTGCGTGCTGATACCCGCTAGAGATTTGGCCGCCACGATCAGAACGACTCCAGCTTCCGAAGGGGTTCTCGGCTTGGTCCCTGTCAACTCCAAGTAGACCCAGGCCCGTGTTGACGGCATGTGCACAGCCTGTAATTCCAAGCATGAGTGCGAGCGAAAGGGCAATTCCCCTGAGTCGCGATTGCTCTTTCATGCTTCGGCTCCACGTCTTAGGCGCGTCTGAGTCTGACTCGCACAAGATACGATGCAATTGGGGTTTCGTCATCCACATTTCTATCGGGAATATCTTTACTCGGTCCCGTATTCTTCGCGCAGGGCGACTTTACGCACCTTGCCTGTTGCCCCCATCGGTAGTTCATCCACGAAGATTACATCGTCCGGGAGTTGCCACTTTGCGAGTGTTTCCGAGAGGTACTTGAGCACTGATTCTTTGGTCGGCGAACTGTCCGGTGTCGGCACTGCGATCATGAGTGGGCGCTCACCCCACTTTTCGTGCGGAACTCCAATGACCGCTGCCATGATGATGTCCGGGTGTCCCATCGCTGTATTTTCCACGTCGATAGAACTGATCCACTCGCCGCCTGATTTAATCAGGTCTTTGGTGCGATCGGTGATCTGGATGTAAGACTGGCCATCGATGGTTGCGACATCTCCCGTGGGAAACCAGCCGTCGGGTGTGAGTTGTGATTTGTCCTCCTTGAAGTATCCATCGACGACCCAAGGTCCTCGAACCTGCAGCTCTCCAAACATGACTCCATCATGGGGAAGTGGTTTTCCATCGTCGTCTACGATGCGGAGTTGCACACCGAACGGCGGCCTCCCCTGCTTGGTCTGGAAGTGTGAATATTCCTCGACGGATTGCTCGCGGTGGGATGGTAAAAGGGTGTTGACCGACCCGAGAGGGCTCATCTCGGTCATGCCCCATGCGTGTCTGAACTCGATACCGAACTCGCCCTCCATGGTCGCTATTAGTGTACGTGGGGGTGCAGCGCCTCCTACGACTACCATGTCCAGAGATTCTGGCTTCGCCCCAGTATCCTGCCAGTATTGAACCAGTGGGATGAAGACTGACGGGACTCCCGCACAGTACGTCACACCCTCTTGGGACATCAGGTCGGAAAGGGCGTCAGCATCATATCGTGGACCCGGGAAAACAATCTTTGCTCCTGTCGCTGCCGCTGCGTAGGGAATTCCCCAAGCGCACGCGTGAAACATTGGCACGATGGGGAGTACGGTACTGGCTGCCCTAAGGTCGAACACATCAGGCATGCAGACCCCGAACGCGTGCAACACTGTGGATCGATTGCTGTACAGTGCTCCCTTCGGGTTCCCGGTGGTACCAGAGGTATAGCAAAGTGCTGCGGCAGCATGCTCGTCAAGATGAGCCCATCTGAAGTCGACATCGCCGTCGGAGATAAAGTCCTCGTAGGAGATCGCGTTAACCAAGGAAGTTTCGGGCATGTGTGCCGAGTCCGTGAGCACAACGACGGTTTCCACATTAGGGATTCGTTCCGCCACGGCTTCAATCAGTGGTACGAAGGTTAGGTCTACAAAGAGAATACGATCCTCCGCGTGGTTGACGATGTAGACGAGCTGAGTGGGATGTAATCTCGGGTTGAGTGTGTGGCATACTCCACCCATACCAGACACGCCGTAATAGACTTCGAGATGGCGGTAAGTATTCCAGGCCAGAGTACCCAGACGGTCACCCTCCGTAATTCCGTGAGCTACGAGCGCACTTCCCAATTTTCTGGCACGCGCACGGGCGTCATTCCAAGTGTAACGGTGGATTGGTCCTTCCACTGTGCGGGTGACAATCTCTCGGTCAGGGTAGACGTCTCCAGCATGCTCGATGAGTGATGAAACGAGTAGGGGGACCTCCATCATACGGCCGCGCATGGCCTGCCTCCTCATGTGCCGCGGTATAAAACGGGAAGCGAAGCTATCCATCAGCCTAATCCTCTGGCAATCTAGGAAATGAATCCCCTCGCATGATCACAGAGTGGCTAGAGGCCTTGGGTTCCGGCCAGCAACAGTAGGATCGGTGGTGTATTATTGAATACGGAATTGGTTCGAAGCAGGGAGGTCGTAAGGGGATGATTGTGCGGTGGTTTCTTCGTATCCGGAGGGACTCGAGTCGGATTTTGGTGCTTGCGGCTACGCTAGGTACCTATGCCTGCTCGTCATCCACAGACTTCGGAGAACCCCTCGACTCGACATGGTCTCAATGGTCCACTCCGGAAGATGCTAGCTTCAGTCGAACTGCTCTCGAGATGCTTCCTGAGTACCTCTCAACGCTCAATACGACGGGACTCATGGTGGTCGTCGATGGTAAGGTGCTTCTGCACTACGGGGACCTGGAGGAGCTCTCGTATGTAGCGTCAGTCCGTAAAAGCATTCTGGCTATGCTCTACGGACCTTCCGTCGCTAACGGCACCGTTAATCTAGACCGGACGCTGGAAGAATTGGGGATGGATGACCACGGGGGTCTCCTGGAAATCGAACGGAGGGCAACAGTACGGCACCTTCTCACAGCACGGTCGGGGGTTTATCACGAAGCTTCGAATAGTGGAGATGATTCTGATTCTGCACCGACGAGAGGCTCACAGGAGCCAGGTTCCTATTTTCTCTACAATAATTGGGACTTCAATGCAGCCGGGGCTGCATTTGAGTTGATGACAGGTCGAGAGATTTTTGACGCTCTAATGACTGATCTTGCAGAGCCTCTTGGTTTCGAAGATTTTCAGCGCTCGAGGCAAGAAAAGAGTGGAAATCTCGATCGGTCGATCTACCCTGCCTATCACATGTGGCTCTCCACCCGTGATATGGCTCGGGTCGGCCAACTCATGTTGCAAGAGGGTAGTTGGGACGGCCACCGGATGATTCCAGAAAGTTGGGTGCGCGAGGTTACATCCTTGGTCACCCATCGAGAGCAGATGAATCCGGAATCCAGGCGCTCCGGTGCATTTGGCTACGGCTATATGTGGTGGATTTGGGATAGCCCTTTGGTTTCACCCCTCTACTCTGGAGCCTATACAGCGAAGGGAGCCTACGGGCAGTACATCACGGTTTTGCCCGCACTCAAGATGGTAGTAGCGCACAAGACTGCTGTTGGAGATGGTCGCGGATATGATTCCACATCCTGGTCGGGCTACCAGGGGGTCCTCAATCGTTTACTCGCAGCGAAGTGTCAAGAGAGTTGTAGCTAAGAAATTACGAAGGCATGTGAGGAAGGGTGATCTTTGCTTTTCTAGAGCGATCTTCTCTCATTCCTTAGATTGCTCACCATGAGTCCACAGAATTTACTGCTAGAGGAGCTAACCTCCCCCGAGGTCAAGCGCGCACTACAAGACGGCTACACAACTATCGTAGTTGCGGTTGGTGCGGTTGAGCAGCATGGCCCCCATCTGCCTTTGTTGGTTGATGCGGTTCGTGGTGACCGGCTAGCACTGGAGGTTGCTCGCCGACTGGGTGATGCTCTCGTTGCACCGACTATCCGCGTGGGCTGTTCGGAGCATCACATGGCCTTCCCAGGAACACTCTCGATACGACAGAAGACGTTAGAAGCGTTGTGTACAGACTACGTCGTGAGTCTCTCTCGTCATGGATTTCGGCGTGTGTGTTTTGTGCCCTCGCATGGTGGCAACTTCGTGCCCCTTGCGGACATGCTAGATGATCTCCGTTTGGCAGTGGAGCCAGATTGCGAAGTTGATGCCTACACAGACTTGGTGGGCTTCATGGAATGCTGGAAGAGTGCGGTTGCATCTGAGGCACCCGAACTTGTCACTCGCGTAGGTGGACATGCAGACATTGCTGAGAGTTCAGAGATGCTCTGTATCAGGCCAGATCTAGTGCGTGAAGATCTTGCAGAAGAGGGCTACCTGGCGGACTTCGATGACGCCCTAATTGAGCGGATCTTTAGGGACGGTTTTCGTGAGGTTACTCCGAACGGTGTCCTAGGGGATGCTCAGGGTATGAGTCGCAAGATAGGGGAACGGTGTATCGAACATGCAGCTGACGGCATCGCGGCTGCCCTGCGGAAGTAGCATCAACCGCTAAAAGTTCTGGCTTCAGGGCTGCTCCTCAGTACGTATCCAGCCCTGTAGCCGATCAGCCGGATCCCATAAGGGGGTCGGTCACCCCCAGGACGTGAATTGCCAAGAGTCCTAGGACACCCAATACGAGTAGATAGTAGATCGTAGGGAGGATTGTCTTCCGTAGCGTGTCACCTTCTTTGCCGAGAAGGCCCACGGTTGCAGATGCGGCGACGACGTTGTGGATGGCGATCATATTCCCTGCGGCCGCTCCCACCGCCTGGAGCGAAACGATCATGACAGTCGACATGGCTAGTCGCTCCGCGACACCGTACTGGAAGGCTGCAAACGTAAGGTTGCTCACCGTGTTCGAGCCGGCGATGAACGCGCCCAGTGCTCCGGTCACCCCGGCGAAGAAGGGCCATACCTGTCCGACGTTCTGCGCCACCCACTCAGCCATGGCGAGTGGCATCGAAGCGATACCTGCACCGTTCACGTCCGAGTTGATGTAGACACGTACCATAGGAACAGTGAACACCAGCACGATGCCAGCGCCCACTAAGATCTTGGTGGACGACTTCATCGCCTCGGTCAGCTCCGACATCTCCATTCGATGTAGAACTGCCGTAATCGCCACGACGACCAGCAATACGAAGCCTGGTAGATATAGTGGCGTGGTGGAAGCGGTGATTCCGGACCCGAGAATGTCGGGCCAGGTGATGGCAACCGATTGGAGCCATCCGCGAACTGGTACCAGGATCTCCGTACCTGGTATCGTGTCGAGCCGAGTGATTACGAGGATGGCACCGAGAAGTGCATAAGGTGTCCACGCCATCGCGGTGGAGATTCCCCGGCCCTCCGGCACGTCAGCGAGTTCTTCCTCCAAACCACTGATCCAGGACTGATCCCAGGTCCTGCGCTCGGGGAAGTCCCATATGTCGTCAGGAAGGAGCCATCCCTGGCGCGCGACCCAAACGACGATAATGAGGCCCACCGGTGCTCCGAGGAGGGATGGGAACTCGGGCCCAAGGAAAGTCCCAAAAAGGATGTACGGGATCGCGAAGGCGAGTCCTCCGAAGATCGTGAACGGCAGGATGGAGAGCCCTTCGGTCCACGACTTGTTCGCGCCGAAGAAGCGGGTCGTCATGACGACCATCCATGTGGGGATAAGCACCCCAGCGATAGCATGGAGGATGACAACCTTCGCGGTCACGAGGCGAAGAAAGTCGTTCATCGTGATGCCGACAGCGGTCAGGTCAGCCATAAAGGCCTCGCCACCGAGACCGTTCTGAACGCCTACGAGGATAGGCGTCCCGACAGCTCCAAACGTGACGGCCATGCTCTGGATCATCATGCCGAGCATCACCGAAGTCGCTGCGGGAAAGCCGAGTGCGACCAGGAGCGGGGCAGCCACGGCAGCCGGAGTTCCGAAGCCTGCCGCACCTTCGATGAAAGATCCAAAGAGCCAAGCTACAATCACAATCTGGACACGGCGGTCATCACTCACGCCGTGGAACGAGCGTTTGATAGCGGCGACCCCCCCGGAGCGCTCAAGTGTCTGCAAAAGCAGGATCGCTCCGAAGATGATGAACAGTAGATCGAAGGTGATGAACAGCCCTTCGATCGAGGCTGCTGCCACCCGAGTAGGACTCATCTGCCACGCTATGAATCCTACGGCGACGGCAGCAACGTAGGCAGCAGGCATGGCGTGTTTGGCGGCGATACGGAAGCCGATCAGAAGCACCCCCCCGAGTGCGATTGGGAAGAGAGCGAGTACGGCTTGTATACCCAAATTCATGAGTTCCCCAGTGTTCGTTTTGCGACGCCAACCTGTGCTCGACGCTCAGACCGGATGTGTCCCTGATCTAGAACGGTACAGCTAATGCACTGCAGAGGAACTTCATTAGTGGTGTACCGATCTTGAAGAGTCTTGCAAGCTCCTGTGGGAGAGTTGCATCGGTCAAGAAAGATTCGGAAACATCTCTTGCTGCGATGTAATCCTTCCACTTCAGCTCCTCGATCAATTCGTGATCTGTCTCAAAGCCCTTGGGAGGGCGTTTAAGACGATCCCCCGATAGTCTGAACGTATCTGTAAATTTCTTATTTCGGGACGCCTTCTTCCATGAGCGAGGATCTCCAACGATATGCTCCCGGATCGCACGGAGCGACGGTGGATCGGGATGCCATACACCGAGCGCCACGAAAATCGACCCTGGCTCGATGTGCAGATAATACCCGGGAGCATGTACATCCTTTGACAGATCGTGCCTGAATTGGATTCCCGTCCAGGTCTTGTAAGGGCTCTTGTCTCTAGAGAAACGTGCGTCCCGATAGATCCGGAATAGAGACCGGGGTGTAGCCATGAAGTGCGGGCTGATGTTCTTGAGCTCTGCTGCAAAGGTTTCGATGAAGCGAAGGGCGGGATCCTTCACCAGGTCTTCATACCTCGTCTTATTTGCTGAGAACCACTCACGATTGTTGTGTTCAGCCAGCTCTGCCATAAAAGAGACCGTGTCCTGCGTGAAGTATCTCTCGGCCACGATTCTCGCCCTCCACTAGATTGATTTTGTCCCGAGAAAGGGTGGGGATCCACCACTGCAGACAAGTGTGCTCGCGCGTTGCAGCACTTCACGGCATCTTCCCGACGCACCCTCACGGAGACGCAGTTATGAAGCGAGTACTGATTACGCTGACTACGATTTCGATGCTGGCCATCCCCCTCGGTGCCCAGGAGACAGTAGATCTGGCGATGATCGAGCGGATCAAGGCTGAAGGGCTAGAGCGATCAAAGGTAATGGAGCATTTCAACTATCTAACAAATGTAGTTGGGCCTCGGCTTTCGGCGACGCCGGCGTACAAGCGAGCCGCTGACTGGGGTGTATTGAGATTCGAGGAGTGGGGGCTTGAGGATGCTCATTTAGAGTCATGGGACTTTGGTCGTGGCTGGACACTCGAAGGACTCACGCTTGAAATGAGGAGCCCACGATATTTCCCACTGTTCGGGTACCCCGAAGCCTGGACACCTAGCACGGAAGGGATTCTGGAAGGGCCTCCCGTGTATATCGGGGATTGGACAACCAACGATTTAAGCACTCGCGGGTCAGAGTTGCGAGGGAAAGTCGTGCTCATTGCTCAGCCACAGGAAGGATTCATAGAGGAGGACAGGCTTCAGCCCACTGACTATGAAGAGCCAGTACGGATCGGTGCTCCAAGGTCCCTCCCAACTCAGACTCCGGCAGATCGAGGCACACTCACGCAACTTCTTCGCGATATCGGCGTCGGTGCGGTGCTCCGGCCCAACCAGGGAGAGCACGGGACAATTTTCGTACTGGGTCGGGATAACCCGGAGAGTGCTTCTCCAACCGTGATCCTAGCTTCTGAGCACTACAACATGATCGTTCGCATGATCGAGGCTGGAGAGCCGGTTAGCCTTAGAATCGCGATCGAAGGCCAATTCCATGAGGACGACACCAACGGTTATAACATCCTCGCCGAGATTCCAGGGGTGGACCCACGGATCGGGAACGAAGTTGTCATGGTCGGAGCGCACTTGGATTCCTGGCACTCCGCCACGGGCGCCTCGGATAATGCCGACGCAGTAGCCTCCGTCATGGAAGCAATGCGAATCCTAAAAGAACTAGGTGTACAGCCGAGGCGTACAATACGTGTGGCGCTTTGGGGCTCTGAAGAGCAGGGCCTACACGGCTCTCGGGAGTACGTGGCGAGGCATCTGGGTGAAAACAACCCTGATAACCGGCAGAACCTCTCTGTCTATTTCAACCACGACCCTGGGACAGGTGGGATCTATGGTTGGTATATGGAGCAGAACGCAGCAGCAAAAGCGGTTTTTGATGCTTGGCTTGAGCCTTTGAATGATATCGGAGTCCGTAAGAACGTCATGGACAACATCGGAAGTACGGATCACCTATCGTTCACACGTGCAGGTCTCCCGGGCTTCAACACACTTCAGGATTACCTGGACTACGATGTGAGAACGCACCACACAAATACGGACTTCTACGAGAGACTGAGCGAGGAGGACTTAGCTCAAGCTGCGGTGGTGCTGGCGACGTTCCTCTACCACGCGGCGATGCGTGACGAGAAGGTGCCCCGGGTTCCGATCAGCTGATTAGAGTAGCTAGGGGTAGAGCCGCTCGCTTCCCCAGCCGTCTGGAGATCGCCTGAACAGTATCCGGTCGTGTAGCCGGTCCGCGCGTCCTTGCCAGAATTCTATTTGATCTGGTTCGAGCCGGTACCCACCCCAAAACGAGGGAAGTGGAACGTCATTACCTGAGAACTTCTCACGGTAATCCCGCACTCTGGCTTCGAGTTCCGCCCGTCCAGAGAGGTTTCGGCTTTGCTTCGAAGCCCACGCTCCCACCCGAGTTTCCCGCGTGCGGGTCGCAAAGTAGTCTCTGTTCTCCTCCTTCGAGATGCGTTCGACCCTGCCCGACACACGGACTTGCCGTTGCAGGACCGGCCAGTAGAAGCAGAGAGCTCCCCTGGGGTTCCGGTCCATTTCAGAGGCTTTTCGGCTTCCGTAATTGGTGTAGAAAACGAAGCCACGAGGGTCGACGTCCTTCAGGAGGACCATCCGAACCGAAGGCCCCCCATCCGGGGTGGCTGTGGCAAGCGACGTCGCCTCCGGAAGCAGGATCCCCGACTCTTTAGCCGCTTCGAACCAGGCACGGAAAAGGTCAATCGGGTCCATATCTTCAGTGGCGTCGGGAAGTCCACTGGTAACCCCTCTGCCGAGGGTGAGGAGAGTCTTGATAGAGGAAATAAATGACATGACGAGAAGGTGTTCGGTCATGAATATTGCCACAAGGAGTGGTTGACGGACGCCAATCCTTTTCTAGCTTTCAGTCAGCGATCCCCATCCCCCCCCGGGGGGGATGGGGTATTGGACTAAGGGCGACTACTGGCACAGGGCGGGTCAGGATGATAGACGAGCGAAAGACGGACATCTTGCGGAGGCTGAAGAGCGTAGAGGGTCACGTTCGGGGCATTGGACGCATGGTTGAGGAGGAGGCGTACTGTATTGACGTGGTCAATCAAATCCTGGCGATTCAGAGGGCGCTCAAGAAGGTGAGTAGTCGAATGCTTGACCAGCACTTACGCCACTGCGTGACAAGAGCAATACAGGGTACGGGTGACTCACAGAAAGAGCAGGTACTCGGGGAACTAATCCAGGTCTTCGAGGCGAGTAGTAAGGCTTGAGGAGGAAACTTTGATGAACAACAGAACAGTTCAGGTACCTAACATCAGCTGCGGGCATTGTGTGGCGACGATTGAGAGAGAGATCTCCGAGGTCGAGGGAGTGTTCTCGGTTGAGGGCCGGCATGACACCCAGGACGTGACGATTTCGTGGGATTCTGAGAAAACAAGCTGGCAAGAGATCGAGGTCCTGATGAGGGAGATCAACTACCCGCCGGCTGGCTAGCCTCGGGCTCGGCACACCTTCCATGAATGAGATCGGTACGACACCAGATTTCTCGAGTGCTCGACGGCTCATACTCCCTATCACTGGGATGACATGTGCGAACTGCGCAGCCACTGTCGAGCGGGCATTGCGTAGGACCGAAGGGGTTACTGGGGCCTCGGTGAACTACGCCACTGAGCGTGCCATGGTGGAATTGTCACCAGAGGGGACAACCTTTGAGGATCTGAGCA
>Ga0310122_10002463_pt1 | contig 11760 bp, 12 predicted proteins | sample CB6_Bottom_1051__FD_203503 | JGI IMG/M metagenome (GOLD analysis project Ga0310122, IMG submission 203503) | Marine microbial communities from Western Arctic Ocean, Canada - CB6_Bottom_1051 | ecosystem: Environmental > Aquatic > Marine > Oceanic | place: Canada: Western Arctic Ocean | collected...
TCGTGCGCGTCGGGCCCGTTATCACGAAGCCTGCGGCCAAGTGGATCTTACGCGACCCGGGATGCTACAGCGAGAGACATGATGGCTCGAAGGGGGAGGCAGCCTATGGCATACGACGCGTTCGTGTCCCACGGCCACGCCGTCGACGGAAAACTGGTGCCCGGGTGACGGCCAGCGCCACCGAACTGCGGCTGTGGAACACCTCGCTGGGGCAGCAACTGGCCGTGCGCACCCGCGAGCAACGCGTTCCCCTCGAAGAGGCGCGGGAGAGTTTCGTGCGGTTTCGCGACGAGGTGTGCGCGCGGATCGGACGCAATCTGACCAACGCCGAGCGGCGGCGATACCTGGCCAACGCCGCGGAGATGAGTCCGGTCTGCCGTGAGTCGGACTAGACCGAACCCAGGCTCCGGACCGAGTATACTCAATGTATATCTTTGGAGGTTGCAGTGCAGACACGAATTCAGAAATGGGGTAACAGCCTGGGCCTCAGAATCCCGAAGGCCTTCGCCGAACAGGCCGGCGTTCAGGCCGGCTCTGAAGTCGATCTAGCGCTTGAGGACGGCGACCTCGTCATCCGACCGACTCGAGCGCCGAAGTATGACTTGGCCACGTTGCTGCGAGGCATCACGGATGAGAACGTGCACGCCGAGGTCGAGACCGGACCACCGGTCGGTCGGGAAGTCTAGTAGTGGTCAGGAGCTACGTCCCGGAGCGCGGCGACATCGTCTGGCTGCAGTTCGACCCGCACGCCGGACATGAGCAGGCTGGACGACGGCCGGCGTTCGTCGTCTCACCACGGACGTATAACCGGAGGGTCGGCCTCGCGCTAGTCTGTCCGCTGACGAGCCGCGTCAAAGGCTATCCCTTCGAGGTGGTGGTACCAGATAGGGGCAAGGCGCAAGGTGCGATTCTCGCCGATCAGATCAAGAGCGTGGACTGGCGCGCCCGCAACGCCGTTCGATTCGATCGCGCCTCACCGGAGATCGTCGCTGAGGTCACTGCACGAATTGCGGTGCTCGTGGACCCCGAATGACGGATCACGACGCTAACCACGCAATGCAGCGGATCAGCGGCACCGCTGCAACCTGACGTCTGGGTCGACACGGACTACGTGCGGATACGAGTCGACATCATGACGAACACCGCTCCGGAGCGACGACCGATGGCTCGAGTCCGACACGGTCCGCGGATGAACAAGCGTCGCGACGGAAGGCTCGTGGCGGGGTCGACTCGAACCGGATCTGAGCCGTGCGCGTCACTCTCAGCACGTTGGCCGAGCCTCAACGCTCGGGAGCCGGGGAGAGATTTCCCCTACGGCCGAGCGACCTCGTAGAGGGCAGCATCGGCACCCTCGTACACGGCATCCAGGGTCGAGCGATATGGCTCGATCCGGGTCGCCCATTCGGACCGTTCGGGGGACCCGCGCAGGTCGAAATGCACGAGCACGTAGCGGACGTCCAACTGCTCGATCCGCGCGAAGGACTCCGGTGACGGAAACCCGGCCAGCACCGGGGCGTCGGCCACGAACTGGGTCGGAAAGAAGTCGCCGTATCCGTTTACGATCGACTTCCAGTGTCGGGTCGACGCGAGCAGATAGCCGGTGTGCCATTCGAAGCCGTCCTCGGCATCATAGAACGGCAACTCCAGCACCGGTCCGTCCGGCAGCTGCCCGAGCAGACGATAGGCTTGGGACGCGTCGGGAGCGGGGTACCACTGGATCGGAAGTTCGACCAGCTCGGCGGTGACGAGTATCGCCGCGGCGGCGCCCACGACCTGCCGCCGCTGTCGGTTCCACCCCGAGCCCAGCACCGTCAGGCCGAGCGCGGTGAGCATCGCCAAAGACAGCGGCACCAGGACCGCAGCTCGCGCAGGCGCCCTGATCAGGGACATGACGGGGAGGGTCTCGTAGAGCACCGTGTAGAGCCCCGCCCGTGGTCCGAACGACAGCCACACCGCGAGTGCGGTGACCAGAGCGTAAAAGACCCGATCTCCCGTTGCGAGCGCGTCCCGCGCGTCACCACCGTCCAGCTTCCGACCGCGGCCCCGATCGTGATCAGGAATCCGGGAAACAGCACCTCGCGCCAGCTCTCGAGGAGTGGCAGCATCCAGCGATGGGCCCACGCCGAGGAGGCGAAGTAGGCCCGCCAGTCGGCGGAATAGCTCCGGGCCTCGTCGAGGGACCGGGCGAAGCCGGTGTCACGTTGTAGCTCGATATATGGCAAGAAAAATGGCAAGACGAGGAGGATCGCGACGGCAGCGGCACCCGCGCAGGTGACCCAATACGCGCGTTCGCGCCACAGCCCGCGCGTGATCCCGAAGAACAGGACACCTAGCCCGACGCTCAGTCCCGCGAAGATGCCGTAATAGCCTGTGGCCAGCGCCTGGGTGGCCAGCACTCCACCCAGCGTGACCGCGCGTCCAATCGTTCGCTGGTCCACCAGTCGATGCAGGGCCAGAAGCGACAACGGAAGCCCCCCCATCAGTTGCAGCGAGATGTGCGGCACCCTGGCGAAGATGTAGGGGCAGCAGGCGAACGCGATCGCGGGCGCGATAGAGGCGGCCGGGCTGTCGGTCAGCGAGCGGGCCAACGCGTACATCCCGATGAACGACAACATGAACGCGATCAGCAGCACGCTGTTGTGCGCCACGAACGCGCTCCCAGTCGCCAGGTACGCGGGTACGGCGAGCAGCCCGGCGACCAGATTCGCCTCGGCGAAGACCAGGGTGTCGGAATAGGGGTGGAAGATGTTGGTCTGGTAGAGGCCGGCCGGGTCCGTGGTCAGGGCGTGGGCGACCCAGGCCACATTCCAGATGGCCCAGCGTCCGTCGGGGCTGTCGACACGTCCTGCCTCCTCCAGATTCAGGATGGCCGGGTAGGTCATCAGGGCCGCCACCGCGACCGCTTCACGCCAGCGTGGTGGCCGGCCCATGGTCTACGTTTCTGAGGCGCGGCCGGGTTGTGGGAGGGGCCCTGGTTGCGCTGGGGGCGCCGCCTCGGACATTGCCGGATCCCGGCCGACGTGCGCCTCGATCAGGAACCGCGGCCGCCGCCGGGCTTCGTCGAGCGCACGCCAGAGATACTCGCCGAGGACCGCCATCATCAGCATCTGGACCCCGCCAATGACGAGCAGCGCGACCATCAGCGAGGCATACCCCTCGGGGGGACCCTGCTCGAGGACAAACACTTCCCAGATGATGCGACCGGCCAGGACAAAGCCGGCCAGCGCGACCAGGAAGCCGACCAACCCCATGGCCCGGATCGGTCTGGTCGTGAACGACGTGACGCAGTCCAGCACGAGCTGCATCCGCTTCTCGAAATTGAACGCCGACTCGCCGTGCAGTCGGGCCTGCTTGGTGTAGACGATCGTCTCCTGGCGGAATCCCATCCAGGTGATGAGCGCCAGGACATGCACGTTCGTTTCTCCGAACTGACAGAAGCCGTCGATGGCGCGGCGGTCAAGGAGGAAGAAATCGGCGCCGGTGGCCGGCATCTCCTTCATCCCGACGAAGTTCCGCACGAAGATGTAGAACAGCTTGGCGAAGAACAAGGTCAGTCGTTTCTCCCCGAGTCGCTTGCCCCTGACCGCCCAGACCACCTGGGCGCCCGCTTCCCACGGGACCAACAATTTCGGGATCACCTCCGGCGGGTCTTGCAGGTCGGCCGCCAGCATCACCGCGCACGTGCCACGGGCGTGGTGCAGCCCGCAGGTAATCGCGGTGTGCGAGCTGTAGTTGCGGGCGAGACGCACGCCGCGCACCCGCGGATCGCGGGTGGCCAACTCGGTGACGACCTCGAACGTCTCATCCGGCGAGTGGTCATCGACGATGATCCACTCCCAGGTTCGCCCCAGTGCCTCCATGACCGCGGCGATGCGGTCGTAGAGCACCGGGAGATTCTTCGACTCGCGGTAGGCTGGCGACACGAGCGAAATGTCAGGTCTGGGCATGTGTAGACCGGTGTCAGCTATTTGCGCGCGACGGCCAGCAGAGTGACCCCGAGTGGAATCGGGACCGCGCCGAGGAGCCGCGATTCCAGACCCATGTATCGACGCAACGCGTGGTTGAGCGGTGCGCTGGGCACCGCCATTTCGGCCGCTTGGTCGTGCTGGTCGCCAACGTCGGTCTCGACGTCGGCGGCTTTGCTGGTCGACCCCATCTTGTCGCTGAGGGCCAGGACCAGGCACGCCGGCACCGCCAGCGCGTTGAAATACTGTCCGGTTGTGTATGCCAGCCCCGCCCGCTGGAAAAACTGTCGAAAATCGCGCATCCGATACCGGCGCTTGCCCATGTCCAATCGGTCATGGCGTCGCCACAGGAGTTGGAACGCCGGTTCGGTCAGCAGTAGATGGCCGCCGGGCCGCAACAGCCGGGCCGCCCCGTCGATGATCGCCTGGTCGTCCCTCATCCACTGATGGTAGAGGACATTGAAGAAGGTGATGAGGTCGAACGAGGCGGGTGCGAACAACGTGCTGAGCTGGTTGGCGTCGCCCTGGACGAGCGTCGCGGCCGGCGCTTTGCGACGGGCGTGTGCCAGCGAGTGTTCTGATCGGTCGAGACCAACCACCGACCCGTAGCGCAGCAGAAATCGTGTCGTGCCCCCAGCCCCGCATCCGACGTCCAGAATCCTAACATGGTCGCCGAGTGCCATTCTCTCGAGGTATCGGGCGGTCAGGGTCTGCCGCGACCGGTGCCACCAGTGGCGATCTTCTGTCTCCGCGAGCTGCTGGTACTGCTGAGGTTGCACAGGATACTAGGATGCAAGGACATCCAGGAGCTGATCGTAGGCGCGGAGCATTCTAGCATTGCCGCTGAACTGCGGTTCGGGATGCGTGTTGACGACGATGCCGCCGCCGCAGCCGCGGAGCCAGTCGATCTTGGGGCGCCAGAAGTCGACGAGTTGTTCCGCGTCGTGACCCCAGTAGAGTGGGTCCTCGAACGGGATGGTCGTGGGCACGTGCGTCAGGCCGTCCAGGGTGAACGGCTTTGTCCACAAACATCCACCGACGCCACCGGGACACGACCGGTCCGTATCCAGCCGGCTATAGTCCACGGTCACGTAGTCCTTCACGACGTCGAACAGCGTGTCGCTGCGAAACCAGGACGGTGAGCGGAAGCACTGGATGTCGTAGCGCTCGATCAGCGGACGGCAGGCGTCGAGCCGTCGGCGGATCTGATCCGCCGGGAGGAAGGCGAGCTTGTTATCGTGATTGTAGCCGTGCAGCCCGATCGTGCATCCTCGCTCGACCAACCAGTCGAGGACCGCGTAGTCCGGCGGGTCTCCCCGTCCCACCACGTGCCAGACGGACGCGAGTCCGTGGGCCAGCTCAATCTCGGCCGTCCGCTGCACCCACGGAAAGCCCTCCGCGGTGTCGATGTCATGGGTCAGCACGACCGCGCTCTGTGACGGCGGATCCGGCGCATGCGCGTTGTCAGGGGTCTCGTCCGGGTTGACGCGGGCCCACACGTGCGCGAGCAATTCGAAGCCCTGTTCAATGGGAAACCCAGGAAACGCGCGTCCGGCCTGGCCCGTCGGCGTCTGTTGCGCCAGCACCAGCTTGGCGATCACACGTCGAACCGGACCGGGCACGCGATGGTAGTGAAACGGGAGGCGGGTATACAGGGGTCGTGCCAGCGTCCGGTACTGCTCGCCGAGCACGTAGCGTTTCCAGCTCGGCCAGTCGTATCGGATGTGCGGCTCGCCCGCCTCCCGGCTGAGGAGCGAGATCCGGCCCGCGTCCGTCTCGGCCCAGACGAGCGATCGGCCGGGGAGGGTCGCTCGACCCGCCGCGACATCGGCGGGAGGCAGTGGCACATGAGCGCCCGCGTCGGGGTCGAACCAGTCCGGCCGATACGCCGGTTCGACCCCAATGCGACAGATGCGAGCGGTGCGATTGATCCCCGAACGCTCTGCAGAGGACACGGGCGTCAGTCGGCCAGCGTCCGCCGCACGACCTCGGCGACCTGGGCCGGGACCCGGTCGGGCAACTCGGGGTAGATCGGCAAGGTCAGGGTGCGGCCGGCCGCCGCCTCGGCCGTGGGGAAGTCGCCGATACCGCCACCCAGGTCCGCGTGCGCCGGTTGCAAGTGAACCGGAACCGGGTAGTGCAGTCCGCTTTGGATGCCGGCCGCTTCCAGCGCGTCATGCAAGGCATCCCGTCGGGGCGTTCGGACCGCATAGAGATGATAGACATGCGTCCCGTGGGAAAGCACCGTTGGCGTCGTGACCGCGGTGCCCTCGAGCAGTCGATCGTATGTCGCTGCAATCCGTCTCCGGGCGTCGTTCCAGACGGGGAGGTGACGCAACTTTACGCGCAGAATCGCACCCTGAATGCCGTCCATCCGGTAGTTGAAGCCCTGGCGCGTGTGATGGTAGCGCGTGTCCGCACCCCAATTGCGCAACGAGCGAATGGCGCCCGCGTGGGTCTCGTCGTTGGTGACGACGATGCCCCCTTCGCCGTACGCGCCAAGGTTCTTGCTCGGATAAAAGCTGAAGCAGCCCAGCGCGCCCAGCCCGCCCACCGGGCGGCCGCGATACTCGGCCCCGTGCGCCTGCGCGGCGTCCTCCACCAGCACCAGACCGTGTTCGTGAGCCAGTGTCATGAGTGGGTCCAGGTCGGCCGGTTGACCGTAGAGATGGACCGGCACGATCGCCTTGGTTCGCGACGTGATGGCGGCGGCGACCTGTTCCACGTCCATGGTGCAGCCGTGCGGCTCGATGTCCACGAACACCGGGGTCGCCCCGACATATCGGATGGTGGCGACCGTCGCGACAAAGGTGTAGGGCACGGTGATCACTTCGTCGCCCGGCCCCACGCCGGCCGCCAGCAGCGCGAGATGCAGGGCGCTGGTGCCCGAGCTGACGGCCACGGCGTGCTTAGTACCGCAATAGTCGGCGAACGCGGTTTCGAATGCGGCGACCTCGGGCCCCAGCGCAAAACGTCCGCTGGCGAGGACGCCCAGCACCGCGGTGTCGATCTCATCCTTGATGGCGGCGTACTGCGCCTGCAGGTCGACCATTGGAATCATTCGCCCGCCTCGGTGAGGTCCAACTCGATGAGTTGTCCCTGGTGGTGCATCGACTTGGTGGCCGCCTCCAGAATCCGAACCACCCGGAGACCGACCGCGCTACTGGTGACCGGTTCGCCCCCCGTGTCGATCGAGCCGAGGAAATCGCGAGCCGCTCCTGACAGCGCCTTCGTGGCGTCGAGTTGGGGTGCCCACATGTCGCCGGTGCGATAGCTGACGAGCATTTCGTGTCGACCCTCCAGCCCCGGGTCGACCGTGATGCCCTTGTCGTAGACCCGCACCTTTTCGCTGGGCTCCAGGTCGTCGAACACGATCATCTGCTTCTCCCAGCCAATCAGCGTCCGTCGCACCTTGACCGGCGCCAGCCAGTTGACGTGGAAATGCGCGATCAGGCTGTCCTTGAAGAGACAGGTGAGATACGCCACGTTGGCGGTGCGTCCCGGTACATGCGCGCGTCCGAGCGCCGATACGGCCCGGGGTCGGGCGTCGAGCACGTAGTCCATGATGGAGAGGTCATGTACGGCGAGGTCCCACATGACATCGACGTCGGACTGGAACAGACCGAGGTTCACCCGAACCGAATCGTAGTAGTAGAGGTCGCCGAGAGCGCCGGCTCGAACCAGTTCGCCGATCTTCCGGACGGCGCCCGTATAGACGAACGTGTGGTCCACCATCAGGACTCGGCGACGGGTGGCCGCCTCGTCCCGGAGCCGCCGGGCTTCGTCGCTGGTGGCCGCGAGCGGTTTCTCGACCCAGACGTGCTTGCCGGCGGCGAGCGCCCGCATGGCCAGATCGAAGTGCGTCGCCACCGGGGTCGCGATGACCACCGCGTCCACCGCCGGGTTCGTGATGAGCGCGTCGGCGTCCGTGGTGGTCGTAACGCCGGGGTAGCGGTGTGCCACCCGTTGGAGCCGCTCTGGACTGAGGTCGCTGACGGCGACCACCCGCGAGCCCGGTGTCTCGGCGAAGTTGCGGACCAGGTTGGGTCCCCAGTACCCATATCCGACCACGCCGATCCCGATCATGACCGCGGTGGCTCCGCCGGCGTCGGGTCTGGTCCGGTCGAACGGGTGTCCCCGACCACACGCGCTGGGACGCCGGCCACGATGGCGTGTGGCGCGACGCTCCGGCACCGATGATGGCCCGCGCCCCGACCGTGATACCGGCGAGGATGGTCGCATTGCTGCCGATCGAGGCGCCCTCGCAGACCGTGGTGTCAATCTGTCGCCAGTCCTGCTCAGACTGCAGTCCGCCGTCGCCCCGCGTGGCTCGAGGGTAGAGGTCGTTGGTGAACATCACGCCGTGGCCGACGAAGACCTCGTCCTCGATGGTGACCCCGGAGCAAATGAACGTGTGCGAGGAGATCTTGCATCGCCGGCCGACCCGCGCATCCTGCTGAATTTCGACGAATGTGCCGATCTTCGTGGACTCGCCGATGTGGCACCCGTACAGATTGACCAGATCAGGGTGTCGAATCTCGACCCCGTCGCCCATCTGCACATCCGATGTGATCATGCCTCGTGTCTCGATCGTTCGGTACCGGTCCAGGCTGGTTTCGACTGGTCCAGGCCCACGTCAGCGGCCGTCCTCGTCCCGGATGTTCATGCCCCGAACCTGAAGTAACGAAAGAGGATATCACGTGCGTGGTATACTGTCGGCTCACCGCAGTGACCCGTCCAGAGTCTCCCTCGTCCGTCGCCACAGGGCCCACCGCGGGCGACAATACTGACCGACAGATCACCGTCATTCAAGACGAGCTCTTTGGCGCCGGTCAATCCAAGCTACAGAAGTACGCGAGCCTCATCATCGGGCAGCCGGGGCTCTGGCCGCTGATCCGGTACGAGTCAATCACGCTGCTCTGCATGGCGTTGCCAGGGGCCCTGGGCCTGTTCCTTCGCATGAGGCTGTACCCGCGGCTGCTCGGCCGGGTGGGTCGGAACGTGACGTTCGGGCACGGCATCGTGCTGCGACACCCGCACAAGATTCGCATCGGCAATGACGTGCACATCGACGACCAGTGCGTGCTCGATGCGAAAGGCGCCGACAACCAGGGCATCACGATTGGCGACGGCGTGTTCATCGGTCGCAACACCATCATCAGCTGTAAGAACGGCGACATCGAAATCGACGACCGCGCGAACATTGGCTTCAATTGCGAGATTTTCTCCGGCGGGCACGTACGTCTGGGCAAGAACACGCTGGTGGCGGCGTACACCTACCTGGTCGGTGGAGACCATCTGCACGATCGGACCGACATCCCGGTCCTGGATCAGGGGCGCGTGGCGGAGGGGATTGAGGTCGACGACAACGTGTGGCTCGGGGCGCACGTCGTGGTATCGGACGGGGCCCGGGTGGGGCGCGACGCCATCATCGGGGCCGGTGCGGTCGTCCGCGGTGAGATTCCACCGTTTCAGATCGCGGCCGGCGTCCCGGCCAAGGTGATCCGTGACCGCCGCGATCGCGCGGTCGAGGCGTCGTCGTAGGAGCAGGTCATCCGTCGATCCAATGTGGTCGTGCTTCTTGTTGGCCGTGGCCGCTCCATGCCGCCCGCAGCGTGTGGGCGCCCCAGGTGAGCGCGCCGACCGGCACGGGGCACAGGCCACTCTTACTCGACACACCCCACGACCGTCTCGGGACCATGGGCAATGGTGGCGTGTATCTTCCAGCCGTCGTCGGTCTGGCCATAGATGTACGTCTGGCCGAGTTCCGCCAGGACGCTGCCGTCCCGTCGGTATCGACGGAACATGCCGCTGACGATGGTCGTGCCAGGGTTCGGCGTGCAGATGGTCGGATTCGGGAGCTCCGAGTGATCGTAGCCCTGGGCCGCGAGGGTCTCGGTGGCGCGCCGGAACCCGGCTTCGACATCGTCCCGGCCCGCCGAGATCGTGACGCCGTCGGCGCCGAACGAGATCCGGTTCGGGTGGTAGATCCGGTCCGCAATCAGATCCGCTTGGCCGTCGGCGAAATACTGATAGTAGACCTCGTGTATCTTGCGCACGTCAGACTCGGTGCTCGACTGTCCAAGTCCGACGCCGGCGGCAAGACCGACAAACAGTCCGATGGTCGCGACGACCGCGGATTTTCGCATGGTGACGGCTCCTCTCGTGGCCCGGCAGTGCTCCCTCGATGTCCAGGCTAATCTACACCGGGTGGGATAGAATAGCGGCCACCTGCCTCCGTCGACACGGATATTCCCCTGATGCATGTCTGACGTGACGGTCGCCGAGTTCTCGGGATGGGGCCGACACCCGGTTGTCACCGGGCGCCAGCGGTGCGCCGAAAACCTGGCCCGAATCACCAACGGCGCCGTGCTGTCCCGCGGACTGGGCCGATCCTACGGCGATGCCTCGCTGCCGCCCCCGGGCGACCATGTCGTGGCGGTGACCACGCGGGCCGATCGCTTGCTGGCCTTTGATAGCGACGCGGGGGTTGTCCGGGCCGAAGCTGGTCTCTCGCTGGCCGATCTCAACCGGTTGTTCTGGCCCCGTGGATGGTGTCCCCCGTCGTCGCCGGGGACGCAGTCGGTCACGCTGGGCGGCATGGTCGCGGCCGATGTGCACGGCAAGAGTCATCACAGTGAAGGCTGTTTCGGCGAGCACGTCCGCTCGCTGCGTATACGCGTGGCCGACGGACGCATCCTTGATGTGTCCGACGACGTGGAACCGGAGCTTTTTCGAGCGACGCTGGGGGGGCTGGGGCTGACCGGCCACGTGCTGGAGGTTGAGCTGCGCCTGAGACCGGCGGCGTCACCCTGGATCCAGGCGGAGTCGGAGCGCTTCGGTGATTTTGACTCACTCATCGATGCACTCCAGGACGCCAGTGCACACTGGCCGTACACGGTGGCGTGGGCCGACCTGTCCAGTCGGGGGAAGAGCCGCGGCCGGGGCATCCTGGAGCGAGGGCGGGCCGCCGATCCGAGCACGGCGCCGGCGTCGCCTCCCGTGCCGAAGCGGACGTTTTCGGTGCCGCTGGTGTGTCCGCTCCTCTCGGAGGCGACCGTCAGGGCGCTCAATATGGCGCGGTACTGGGGACGGTCGAAACTCAATCGCGGTATCGTGCATCCGGAATCGTTCTTCTATCCACTGGATGTCGTCGGGCGATTCAATCGGCTCTACGGCCGCCGGGGGTTCACGCAATACCAGGCGGTGCTGCCACCCCGATCTGGACGAGCCGGGTGCGTCAAGGTGTTCGATATTCTCGAGCGGATGAGGGCCACGCCGCTGCTTTGCGTGCTGAAGGACTTTCGTGCCGCAGGCAAGGGCATGATCTCGTTCCCCATGCATGGACTGTCCATGGCCATCGACCTGCCGATCCGGGACCATACCCAGGCCGTGATTGATGCGCTGAACGACTTCGTCGCCGGTGAAGGTGGGCGCGTCTATCTCGCCAAGGATGCGCTGACGCGCGCAGAGCACTTTCGCGCCATGGAACCGCGACTCGATGACTGGCTTCAGGTGCGGCGGACCTGGGACCCGGACCTGGCGCTCAAGAGTGCGCTGTCGGTCCGCTTGTTTGGAGACCCCGCATGAAGGTGGTGTTCCTGGGCGCGACACGGGGGATGGGCCGCGCCCTCGCGCGGCTCATGGCGGAGCGCGGTGACGAACTCTTCTTGCTGGGGCGACGTCTGGACACGCTGGAAGGGCAGGCCGCTGACCTGCGCATTCGCGGCGCATCCACAGAGGTCGGCGTGGCGGTCTGTGACCTCGAACGGCCGGAGGGCTTCGGGGCCGCGCT
>Ga0310122_10002464_pt1 | contig 11754 bp, 9 predicted proteins | sample CB6_Bottom_1051__FD_203503 | JGI IMG/M metagenome (GOLD analysis project Ga0310122, IMG submission 203503) | Marine microbial communities from Western Arctic Ocean, Canada - CB6_Bottom_1051 | ecosystem: Environmental > Aquatic > Marine > Oceanic | place: Canada: Western Arctic Ocean | collected...
TCGGCATCTTTTTTAAGTTTTTCCACCTCTTCGGGGCTCAAGCTTGCCGCCGCCTCGACGCGCACGCTTTGCTCCTTGCCCGATGCTTTGTCTTTTGCACGTACATTCAAGATACCGTTTGCGTCCATGTCGAAGGTAACTTCAACCTGCGGCACACCCCGCGGTGACGGCGGAATGCCGTCCAAGTGGAAGCGTGCGAGTGTCTTGTTATCTCCTGCCATCGGGCGCTCCCCCTGTAAGACGTGTACTTCTACCGTGGTCTGATTGTCGGCTGCCGTGGAGAATGTCTGCGTTTTGTCCGTGGGAATAGTCGTATTTTTTGAGATCATCGGTGTTGCGACAGCGCCGAGCGTCTCGATTGAGAGCGTCAGCGGGGTAACGTCAAGTAAAAGAATGTCTTTCACGTCTCCCTGCAAGATGCCTGCTTGGATTGCCGCGCCGTCCGCCACGACTTCATCCGGATTGATATTTTTGTGCGGCTCTTTGCCGAAGAGATTTTTTACGGCCTCTTGGATTGCCGGCATGCGTGTCTGTCCGCCGACCAAGATGACCTCGTTAATGTCTTCGATTTTTAGCCCCGCTCCTTTCGGTTCCGGCGCGGTAACGGTTTCCTTTATGAGTGCGATCGAGGTCTCGATGAGATCGCTCGTGAGCTCTTCGAGCTTTGCCCGCGAGAGCTTCATCACGAAGTGGCGCGGTCCGGATTCGTCTGAAGTAATGTATGGCAGGTTAATTTCCGTCTCCATCGAGCTTGAGAGTTCGTGCTTTGCTTTTTCTGCACCTTCTTTCAGGCGCTGCAGGGCGAGTGTGTCCTTCCCGAGGTCGACGGCGTCCTGTTTTTTGTACTCATCGACGAGATATTCAAGAATTTTCTTGTCGAAGTCGTCGCCGCCGAGGTGGGTGTCGCCGCCGGTTGCCTTTACCTCTACCGTGTCGTCCCCTACTTCGAGTACGGAGATATCAAACGTACCGCCGCCAAAGTCGTAGACGACGATCTTTTCATTCTTTTGTTTGTTTAAGCCATAGGCGAGCGCGGCCGCTGTTGGCTCGTTCAAGATGCGGCGCACCTTAAAGCCGGCGATCTCTCCCGCTTGCTTGGTTGCCTGCCGCTGAGAGTCGTCGAAATAAGCCGGTACGGTGATGACGGCTTCTTCTATGGTTTCTCCGAGTTTTGCTTCGGCGTCTTTCTTGAGCTTTTGCAGTACCATTGCGGATATTTCTTCCGGCTTGTGCCACTTATCCCCCATCTTTACTTCGACGCCGTCTTTGTCTGACTTCCGCATCTCGTAGGGAAGCCACTTGTTGTCGCGCTGTACTTCCTCATCGTCAAACCTGCGCCCGATGAAGCGCTTTGTTGAAAATATGGTGTTCTCCGGATTAGCAACGGCTTGACGCTTTGCCAAGAGGCCCGCGAGCCGCTCGCCTGATTTGTTTATCGCGACCACCGACGGGGTGGTGCGGTTTCCTTCATGGTTTTCGATTATGGTCGGTTCACCACCCTCTATTACCGCCATGGCGGAGTTTGTGGTGCCGAGATCTATTCCTAATATTTTTGACATGATGTTTTGAAATTCTAAACTCTAAACTCTAAATTCTAAACAAATTCAAAATCACAAATTCAAATGTTAAAACGCGCGTGTTTCGGTTTTTGGATTTCGGTCATTGAGATTTGTTTAGGATTTAGATATTAGGATTTAGGATTTTTTATTTCGCTACTCTTACCCGCACGGGCTGTACGACCTTCCCGTGTAATGTGTATCCCTGTTCGACCTCTTCGAGTACTGTTCCTGATTCTTTTTCCGATGCAACTCGTTCAATCGCTTCTGCGGTGTTCGGATCGAGCGGTTTCCCCACCGCCGCATGTATCGCTTCCACGCCATGCTTCTTCAGTACATCTTCAAGCTGTGCGCGGATCATGGTCATCCCCTTCCGTTCCACCGAATCGTCTTTCCATGAGACGAGCCCGAGATCGAAGCTTCGTATAACGGCGATGACATCTTCGATGATGAGCGTCTGGCCGAACTTTGACATTTCACCCATCCGCGCCATTTCTTCTTTTTTATAATTTATGAGGTCCGCTTTTGCGCGCTTCCATCCATCCAAATACTGATCGCGCTCTTCCGTGCATGTTTCCAGCTCGGTTTTTTTGGGGGCTTTTTCTGCGGATCCCTTGTGTACCGTATCATCGCGTGCGTCTTCCTCGTTTGTGTGTTGTGTATCTTTCATATGTTTATAAATACTCAAGCTGTCGAAACCATCGTAGGGCCTTTTCGTAATTCATTCGTTTCGCACCGATGGCGATGACGAGGCACTGTTCTTGTCCGGTCACCTTCCCTATCATCACCGAGAGGTGACTGTTTCTTGTGAGCGGATTTTCTCCGATGAAGATTTGCGGCCACTCGTCGGCTGCCTCCCACCATTTCCGTCTCTTGTGTATTCGCTCCGGCACTTGCTCTACGTCTTCGGTTATTTCCAATACGTCTTCTCGCGTAAATTGTCCGACGCTGTCTAAAAGATCGCGTATGCCGCTTCGATATACGGTGTCGGAATCTGCTTCATAGCATATGCCGAGTACGTCGAGTGTATCGGCCATGTTGTCTACAAACCGCTTGCGCTCGTTCTCGAACAGTGCGGTGGACGGCCCGTTCTGCCGCGTACTTTGTGTGCGCTCATTCTTTTCTTGCATGAGTTTTCGCACCAAGAATCGATATGCCTTGTCGGACGGGATGCGGCCTCCGGATGGATGGTTTTGATAAAAATATCCTTCGTGCGCAAGGTTGTGCAGTTCCCACCGAATCATTGCAGGCTTGATGCCGAAGTCATATCGTTCAAAAAGACCGCTGGATGTGATCGGTTCTCCGGTACGTATAAAATCTTGTACGCTTGCTTCGAGTATTGCTTCTGTTCTCTCCCCGATCATTTATAGATGGTATCATTGGCACTCGAGAGTGTCAAGTGCTAAAGAGGTGGATTTAGTCTGTACTTTTTCCATAGATAATTTTTGTGGACTATGATGTTGTGTGTATTTGTTTTCTTGGTAATTTCTCATTTGACGGGGCGGACTTTGGAATGACAGTTGCAGTTCGCCCGCGTAATGCGCCCCGCGCACTACGCCTCATTTCTATTACATTTTCAATGAGTTACTGTCCAAACACGGATGACGACGCGTGCGACGTTTAGAAATTAAACATTAGAAATTTAATAGAAATTAGAAATTGAAAATTTCTCGTTACGGACAGTTGACCGTACTCGTGGTAATGCTTCCCCCGTTTGAGATACCGAGACGGAAGCAGGTGCCGCCGGGGCTTACTAATATAAGCCCGCTTGTGGAGTCGGAAAAGGTGATGTCCCCGTTTAGTTTCAGCTTTGCGGGTGCTGCGGGGAGTGTGGTGCCGATTCCCACTTTTCCTGCGAAGTGCGCGTTGTTCCATTGGCTTGTCGGGTTGCCGATGTTCAAGAAGGCGCTTGTGTTCGGCACGATGTCGGAATCAAATGTCGCCGCACTGACACGTGTGATTGCCGTTCGCACGGTTCTCTTAAACTGCGCCCGTGGATTTGTCGTGTTGTGGCTGACTGCAATGTCAATATGTACTACCGCGTTCCCTCCCGGATTTTCCGTCTTGGTAACCACAAACATATCCACCGTCACTTTTGCGTCGGTGAGCGCTACGGGCTCGCCTATTCCTTCCTGGATGTATACGATGGCTCCCGACACGTATACCTGTGTCGGGTCTTGCGCTGATGATGCCATGCGAAGCATGAGACTGCTTGCGGGGACACCTGCCGGCATGTCTATGATGCTTGATTGCTGGACGAGCCGCCGGATTGTGTGCTGGAGGAATTGAAGCTGATCATTCACCTCACCGGTTGATGCCTGCCGGACTTGCACGCGTGTGACGGCAGACAAGATCGCCACGAGAAATGTTGAGCTCACGGCAAATATTGCTATGTAGATGAGGAATTCTATGAGCGAGAAGGCGGAGGATGTGGAGTCTTTTTGTTTCGTGTTTGCACCCATTATGGTGAGTATACCATATAATGAATTTCTAATGCCGAAAGCGATGAGCTATTAGTACGGCAAACGTCGTCGTTCCTCGTAGCTCACAGCTGATAGCTCGTAGCTGTCTTGGGTATTGAAAATTCATTTGTAATATATCTTATCCTTCACCCGTAGATCTATGACACGGACTGTTTTGAAATCGATGGTCACGGCAAGTTCTTCCAAAATACCGCCGATGTCGTCTTGTACCGTTTCCAAGCTCAAGTAGAGTGACGGCCCCGCTTTTGTTTCCACCTCCCACTCTCGAAGCGTGCGTTCTCGTATTGTTATCGCGGTGGGATGCAGTCCCGCGCGCCGTATCGCCTCGATGCCTTTCATAAGATTAAACCATTCATCTCTCGCGAGTACTCGTGCCCTCAACACGCGCGCCGGCTCGTTTGTGTCGTACACCTTGATCAGCAGGTTCCCGGCTATGGTGGGTGTTGCAATGAACGCAATTCCTTGTTCGTCCACCGCGTAACAGTTTTCGCGCCGGTGTACTGCTTCGTCTTCTGCATCATCCGCCTCGCCGCGCGGTATGATGTAACACCAGAGTGCACTGATGGTTTTTTCCTCAACACGAATTGTTACTGCTTTTTTCCCTATGTCTTTTTCTACCTGTACCCGTGCGACGTGCGGTGCGTATTTCTGCATGTTCGGCACCTCCCCGCTTTTCCAAAACAGTATATTATTTGGACCAAGTCGGGCGCGCCATCCATGTTTTTGCAGTACGTGTGCGCTTACGAGCGAGACGATCAATGCGGGCGGGGTTCTTGTTGCGCCGACCACGTCTACGGTCTGCACGTGTGGTATGGGTGTATACAGCAGTATGAAGAGCGACCATATGAGCGCGAGGCCGATGATGAGCGCACACATGCTGGGCACAAGCACGGTACATCTCATGCCGCGCTGCGGACGGGAGAATTTGTTGGGGGATTTTCTTTTCATGTAGATCTATTTGAAGCACCGTTTCAAAATATCAACATTCTTTTTATCAGGCCCGTTGTCGTCGAATCCGGGGACCTCGAGGATCCATGCTTTGTCTCGAAGGCGTTTTTCTTTGGCGAGCGCCTTGAAACCGTTTAAACCGATGTGCCCTTCGCCGATGTTCTCGTGTCTGTCGTGGTGTGAGTTGTATGCCGTTTTTGAGTCGTTTACATGGAGGACGTGGATGTGTTCGAGACCGAGCGCCGCATCCCACTCGTCGCAGAATTTCTTTATGGATGGTGTGTCGTATGTTTCTATCATACCGCCCTCGAAGGCGTGTGCGGTATCGATACACACCTTGACGCGCGGCGAGTTCACCTTCTTCAAGAGGTATGCGATGTCTTCCATGCTGCCGATCTTATCTCCCCCGCCTGCCGTATTTTCCATGATGAGCAACGCTTCGCCGGGGACTTTTTTAAGGATTTCCTTCATGGCTTTTGCTTCCTGATCGAGCGCTTTTTTCCGCGCGGTGCCCTTCCCCGACCCTGGATGAAAGATGAGTCCTTCCGCACCGATTGCGTTAGCTATCGCGAGATGGTCTGCGAGATTTTTAATCGATTTTTTCAGGAGATCGGCTTGTGGACTTGCGAGGTTTGGGAGATAGCTTGCGTGAAGAAACACGGGGCCGATGCCGCTCTTCTCGCGCTCGGATTTAAAAACTGCAACATCTTCCGCGCTTGGATGCTTTGTATACCACTGACGCGGATTTGCGCCGAAAATTTGGATACACTCGGCACCGATGGTTTGTGCGTTTGCTATTGCGTTTGCGAGACCACCGGCAGTGGAGACGTGAGCACCAATTTTCGGGATTGTTTTCTTGTTCATTGTTTAAGGTCTGTAGTGCTATGTGATTTCGTCTCAATACACGGCGAGTTCAATTTCTCATTTGACGGGGCGAACTTTGGAATGATAGTTGCAGTTCGCCCGCGTAATGCGCCCCGCGCATTACGCCTCATTTCTCATTGACCTCATCAATGACCAAGCTTCAATCACTCATAGCTACGAGCTTATAGCTTTTAGACATTGGTGCTTGGGGTTTGATTAGAGCAATGAGTGTAATTAGAAATTAGAAATTCGTCACCGCCGGTCTCCCTCTCCTCCCAAAACCCCGCGTTCCTTGCGGGATTGCAGTTTCTCAAGGTTTATTTGCGCTACATCTTCGAGCGAGACATTGAGTTCTGTCGCAATTTGGGCGAGGTACCAGAGTGCATCACCGAGTTCTTCTACGATCTTTTGTTTCATGTCCTCGTCTATGATGTTATTTTTATCGCGCTGTATTTTCTTTACTTTGTTTGCCACCTCTCCTGCCTCGCCCGCAAGACCGAGGGTGGGGTAGAAGATGTTGTCTCCCATATTTGGGTATCGTGCGGTCTTTTTTGCTTCTGATTGGTAGTCGTTTATGTTCATGTTGCTATTGTACCGAATAAGGCCATGAGAATCTAGAATCTAGGAGTTAGGAAACGTGATGCGAAAGAACGCGCTCGTGCTTTTGTTACATTTTACCCACGATCGTGGGAAAAGTGTAACAAACTGCGTCACGTGCGTTTTGTGATAGCTCTCCCTCGTACCTTCCTGTGGTATGTGATCGCAAATCGATGCGCTTCATTGCGGACGCGGATGAGTGTTGTTGCTTTCGCCCATTTCGGCGCCGTGCCGATGAACTCGTTTTTCTTTCGCGTGGGGCCTTTTGCGATGCCCACGACGGGAATCTTCATGCCGTGCTCGGCGAGGATCTTTTTTGTAATGTTGACCTGTCCCTTGCCGCCGTCTATCAACATAAGGTCGGGCAGAGACCACTCGCGGTGGGTGAGACGGCGGGTGAGGACTTCCTTCAACATGCCCGTGTCGTCGGGCTTTGTAATGGTTCGGATCTTGAATTTTCTGTACTGACTCTTGTCGGGCTTATCTCCTGCGAAAACCACCATAGACCCGACTGCCGCCGTACCGGATATGTTTGAGATGTCGTAGCCCTCGATGCGTTTTGGTATTTCTCCCGCGCCATATACCGTTTCTCGCTCCGGTTTTTTTATGAGGGCGATATCGTGGATGTGTGTGAGTGCGAATATTTGGCGCTTGATCTTTGCCGCACACTCGAACGCGAGGTTTGTACTTGCCGTTTTCATTTCGCGCTCGAGTTCTCGTATGATCTGCTTTTTCTTGCCTTCGAAGAAGAGTTTAATTTTTCTGATGTTTCTCTTATAGTCGAGCTTCGTAATCGCACCGACGCACGTCCCCGGGCAGAGGCCGATCTGGTGTTCGAAGCATGGCCGTGATGCGGGTTTTCGTATTGTATCGGGGTCGTGGATGTTCCACGGGAAGATGCGGCGTAAAATCTTGAGTGCCTCGCGAATCTGCATTGCATAGATGAAGGGGCCAAAGTGCGTGCCGACGGCGAGGTTTTTCCCGCGGACGAGGAGGATGCGTGGGAAGGGTTCGCGCGTTATCTCGACATAGAGGAAGCTCTTATCATCCTTCTCGCGGATGTTGTACTCGGGCCGGTGCTTTTTTATGAGCGCGCTTTCGAGTATGAGAGCTTCGAGTGCTGAGTCGGTTTGCTCGACATCGATTTTTTTTATCTCATTTACCAGTTTTTCAAGCCGTGCGTTATGCGCCTTCTGAAAATAACTCGAAACACGCCGTTTGAGATTAACGGCCTTACCGATGTAGAGTATCTTCCCTTTCTTCCCCTTCATTATGTAGACACCCGGCGTTTCGGGGAGTTTTTCGTAGAGCTTCTTCATACTTGGGGCTTTCATGACTACTATGACTTCGTAAGTCATAGTAGCTATTTTTCTAACAACACGTCCCCCATGCTGCTTACGTCCATCTGTTGTAGCCATTTTCCGATGTCCTTTTTATATCCTCTTGCTCCGTTGAAGAGCTTAAGCAGTAATTCTCTTTGCGTGACCGCGGGAAAATTTTTTATGCCCATGTAATCCCGATGGCTTGACCACTTGTATCTATCCAAAAAGTACATTGCTTCTTTGTGATTGATTAATGACCTTTTTCTCCAGCTCGGATACTTGAGGTCCAGTGGGTTTAGGTGGATGTAATATGGTAGATGCAAGAAATGCGCTTCATTTTTTACGTGTGCGCGTTTGTATCTCCCTTCGAATAATGCTCCGCTTCTGCGGTATTTTTCGTTGAAGTACTTTGCGTACCCTATATTGAGTTTTCGCATGAACCGCGTTACTCCATCCTTACTTCTTGGACTTACGAGTAGATGGTAATGATTTGGCATCAGACAAAACGCAAGCAACTCTACCAGCAACTTTCTCGTGTCTTTTTTGTCACTATGACTTCGTAAGTCATAGTGTTGGTTTTTTTGAGAGACTCCGAATGTGTAGAACGCCGTTGCGGGTTCCTCGTCGTTGAACTCAAAGAGGTCGTACACAAAGCGGATATAATCTTTTCCGTCCATAAAGATTCTTCGCTTGTCGACTCCTCTGCTTACGATATGGATTATTTCACTCATGGATTTATTGTATCACTATGACTTACGAAGTCATAGTGATACTTCCCGTGGAGCTCTTTCGCCTTTGTACTGTATTTATTTGGTGTTTCAACGGCTAAAATCGTCGAAATTAGCCGTTGAAACATGATGTCAGGATTCTCGATATGTTATAGTTTTGTTAGAAATTTTTATCTTTTACTTATCTTTCTGGAGGTCCTATGTCGCCTAATTCTCGTTTCACGCAACATGTTTGTTTTCGTTGTGGACGCAGTGAAATTCTTGTTGGCCGGTTCGGTCATTTTGCTCCTCACATTTTGACCGAGCGACTCGTCGCTCGAGACGAGAGTTTATTACTGCTGCAACATTCTCCCTGTCCTCGCTGTATTCATCTTTCCTCAAATGGCAGGGGGAAGTTTTCGGGTGCCATAGAGCAGATTATGGTTTGCTTCACGTGTTTGAGGAGATCCCAGAATGGATTTTTTGAATTTTTTTCCCTCTCTTCTCTTACACGAAATATGGAGTATGCCGGCAAAACCATTCTTGCTATCAGGGATCGTCGATGTCCGGATGATGCGTGTGCCGCTCGCGCTCGCTCCCTTTCTCTCATGGGTTGTGGAGCTCATCCATCTCCTTACTCCGCCCGCGTGATCTAATTCTTTAGTACCTTTTTCAAATACAAGCCGGTAGCACTGCCGGCTTTTTTTGATACTGCTTCGGGGGTGCCGTAGGCGACGACTTCGCCGCCTTTGTCTCCCCCCTCGGGGCCGAGGTCGATGATCCAGTCGGCTGTTTTTATGACGTCGAGATTGTGTTCGATGACGACGACGGTGTTCCCCCGCTCGATGAGACGCTGGAGGACCACGAGCAGTTTTTTTATATCATCAAAATGGAGGCCGGTGGTGGGTTCGTCCATAAGATAGAGTGTGCGCCGCGTGTCGCGCTTCCCGAGCTCTGCCGCGAGTTTGACGCGCTGTGCCTCACCGCCGGAGAGGGTGGGTGCGGACTGGCCAAGCTCGAGATAGCCGAGGCCGACGTCATCGAGGATTTTCAAGCGGTCGTGGAGCCATGGAATTTCTTTGAAGAACTTCGTCGCTTCTTCTATGTTCATCTTTAGGACGTTGTGGATGTTTTTGTCTTTATATTGGATGTCTAATGTTTCCGTATTGAACCGCTTACTCTTACAGACGTCACACTCGACATAGACGGTGGGGAGGAAGTGCATCTCGATGGCGATCTTGCCGTGTCCTTCGCAGTTGTCACATCTGCCACCCCTTACATTGAAGCTGAAACGTCCCGGTTTGTAGCCGCGGACGCGCGCGTCTTCTGTCGCCGCGAAGAGTTCGCGGATGTAGGTCCATGCGCCGACGTAGGTGGCGGGGTTTGACCTTGGTGTTCTTCCGATTGCCGACTGGTCTATGTTTATAACGCGGTTTATGTATTCGAGGCCGAGGATTGTTTTTACGCGGCCGGGAATGTGCTTGCTTCCGTGGAACGTGCTTGCGAGTGTCTTGTAGATAACATCGTAGACGAGCGTGCTCTTCCCCGAACCCGATACGCCGGTGACTGCGGTGAGGCGCCGGAGCGGGATGTTAACATCTATATTTTTCAAGTTGTTTTCCGTGGCTCCTTTTATTTTCAGAAACTCATTTCGCTTTTCTATCACTTTTTTACGTTCTTTTGGGATCGGAATTTTTTCTTCTCCGCGCAGGTATGAGAGCGTGAGCGAGGTTTTTTTCTTGTCTTTTAATATTGCGGGGATCTCGCCCGTTGCCACGATCGTACCGCCATGGACGCCCGCGCCCGGGCCGAAGTCTACCAAGTAGTCGCTCGCGTGTATCGTCTCTTCGTCATGCTCCACGACAATGATTGTGTTGCCGAGGTCGCGGAGTTCGAGGAGTGTTTGTATGAGCTTCTCGTTGTCTCGCTGGTGGAGGCCGATGGTGGGCTCGTCGAGTACATAGAGCGTGCCGGTAAGTTTTGAGCCGATTTGCGAGGCGAGGCGGATACGCTGTGCCTCACCGCCGGAGAGCGTGCCGGCGCGTCTATCGAGGGTGAGGTAGTCGAGGCCGACGTCTATCAAGAATGTGAGGCGGTTTTCGATCTCACGGAGCGGCGCTTCTGCTATCTTGCTGAAACTATCGACGTCGGACGTCCGTAATTTTTGTATGAAGGCGTGGGCTTCTGTTATGGGCATTGCGGTGACGCTCGTGATGTTTTTGCCGTCGACGAGGACACTCAAGCTCTCGGGCCGGAGGCGCTTGCCGTCGCATATTTTGCAGATGACTTCAGACCATACTTCTTCGGTGCCGAGACCGTGACAGTCGGGGCAGGCGCCGTACGGGCTGTTGAACGAGAAGAGGCGTGGCTCTATCTCCGGAAATGAGAAGTTGTCGTTCGGGCAGGTGAACTTTGCCGAGAGCGAGGTTTCTTCGTCTGCGATCAGCGTTACGACATCGTTGCCGTACTTGAGTGCGGTTGCGATTGCTTCGGAGAGGCGCTGGCGGTTTTCTTTGTCTTTGAAGTTTGTGCCGAAGGGGATCTTGTCGACGACGAGGTCTATCGAGTGCTGTTTGTAGCGTTTTAGTTCGATTTTTTCTCGTAATGATTTGTATTCGCCGTCTATCCGCACCTCGTAGAAGCCGCCATCGAGGAAGTCGTAGAGCATTTGGTAGTACTCCCCCTTCCTGCCGCGGACGACGGGGGCGAGTACTTGCAGCCCCTTTCCTGTTTCTGTCTTCTCTGCGAGGTTGATGGCGATGTTTACGATCTCATCGAGGGTGAGTTTTTTTATCTTCTTGCCGCAGATGGGGCAGTGCGGTTCGCCCGCGCGCGCAAACAAGACACGGAGGTAGTCGTAGATTTCCGTGATGGTTGCGACGATTGAGCGCGGGTTTCCCGAGTGGCTTTTCTGGTCTATCGAGATTGCGGGTGAGAGGCCCTCGACCTCGTCGACGTCGGGCTTTTTGAGGCGCCCCAAAAATTGGCGAGCGTAAGCGGAGAGAGATTCGATATATCGTCGTTGACCCTCCGCGAAGATGGTGTCGAAGGCGAGCGATGATTTCCCCGATCCCGAGACGCCGGTGAAGACGATAATCTTGTTGCGCGGTATCTCGAGCGTTATGTTTTTCAAGTTATGTTCCCGCGCGCCTTTTATTTTTATGGTTTCTTTCATAACAGAACGTAAAGTGCTCCCGCACCTGTCGGTGTGGGTCGATGTATCAAGGGTACGTGCTTCTGCGGTTTGCGTCAAATCTTGACGTTTTATGTTTTTTGT
>Ga0310122_10002465_pt1 | contig 11753 bp, 6 predicted proteins | sample CB6_Bottom_1051__FD_203503 | JGI IMG/M metagenome (GOLD analysis project Ga0310122, IMG submission 203503) | Marine microbial communities from Western Arctic Ocean, Canada - CB6_Bottom_1051 | ecosystem: Environmental > Aquatic > Marine > Oceanic | place: Canada: Western Arctic Ocean | collected...
GACCTCCCGACTCAAAGAGCGCAGCCAGTTGAGAAGGGTTGAGGCCCGCGAGTGCTGCGCTTGCTCCCAGGAGACGAAACAGATGACGGCGATCCATGCTACAGCTCCTCTGGTGGAGCGGCACGCAGTATAAATCCGATTGCGGTCAGTTCCCGGTCCACTCGAACGAGGGCGCCAATGTGAAGGAACCCGGCCGCACGTCGCAAGCGGGCACACTGTGAGGCTGGCTACAAGGCCTCTTACTGCGAAGAGGATTGTCGGGGAAGTGGAGGCTCGGGAGAGAGTTGGTCTACGTTCTAGCTGCCATCATCAAGAAATCTTTGGAGAACCTCCCAGGATTCCTCTGGAAGCTCTTCCGCAGGCATGTGCCCACAGCTCTCTAAGATTTCGATGCGGGCGTCCGGAAGTTCATTGGCGAGACGCTCTCCAACCCAAAGGGGTACGACACGGTCGTGACGCCCCCACAGGACAAGCGTGGGCACATCAAGCTCCTTGAATCTGGCGGTCATCTTGCCCAGGTCGGGAGGCACGATGGCTAGTGCTGTGTCGATGAGGGCCCGGCGCGCCTCCGGAGAGTCGAACGGCTCTGCGTATCCTGTGACCTGGCTGTCCGTGACTGTCGATTGATCAAACACAATCGACTTCAATACGTGTCGGATCACAAAATGGGCGCTCAGCATACGTAATACCGCGGTTGCTAGACGACGGTGTCTAGCGAAGGAAACAAAGGGCGGGGTCCGCTGCTTGTAAGCGGCACTAGCTACGAGAACAAGTTGTTTGAGTCGCCCCGGCTCACAATCGAGTAGGCTGAGTGCCACCCCTAGTGCGACACCTCCACCGAGAGAGTGTCCGATCAGCGTCACTCGCTGGAAATCAGCTTGGAGGATGAGACGATAGATCAACTCCGACTGGTGTTTAGTTCCGTACTGGCCGTCGTCAGGCTTGGGTGCCGAGCCGAAGCCCTTCATGTCCACGAGCACGACGTGAGCACGCGCAGTTAAACGGGGAACCCAGTACCGCCATGAAAAGCTTGACCCACCGTAACCGTGAACGAGCAGGATAGTGTCGATACCAGGTTCGGGATCGAGTCCGAGGGTCTCCACGTGGAGCGGAAGGTCGAAGGTCATTCTTTAAGTGACAGTGGCAGTACCAGCGCTTCAACGTTCTCCAACGCTGCAGGAAATTCCGAATGCCAGGTAAAAAGGAAGATTTCGCGAGTTTTGGGCTGAACCCCTTAGAGTGTGGGGGAACAGCATGTCTGAACCTAGAGAAAACTCGTGAGGTGCGGAATTTACAGAGGGGCTTCCGTCACTACCGGGCAGTTCCTTTAAGGGGAGAAATGGGTTTACCCGAAACCCATTCGCAGGTATCGTTCTTTCTCACTCTTTCCCCCGTCCTCCGAGAAGCACTCGAGCGAACACTCGCTTCCCAATGAGCGACACGACGGAAACGGCTGGTAGCCGAATCCGCGAGGAATCCGCCGCTACCGACGCGATATGCGAGTGTGTTGGCCTCCTGGTTGCAGGTGACGACACACGGCTAGCGGTAGACTTCGCGCAAATCTTTCTCTCCAAGGCTCCGTCCGAGTTCCTTACAGGGCGTCGTAAGGAAGAGTTGGCGCACTTGGTGCTCGGTAGCTTCCACTTTCTCCAGTCCTCGAAAGCTGATCGAGTGAACGTCTCAGTCTCGAATCCCGAGGGCGAGGGCGAAAGTTGGGATAGGCCGATCACAGTGGTGCGTGCTAACGTGAGTGAGCGGCCGTTCATCGTCGACACAATCCGTGAGTTCCTACAAGCCCAGGACCTCGCGATCAATCACATTATTTACCCGTTGTTAGATGTAGACCGAAATGACAGCGGCGATGTTTTGACCGTTCAGCTCACCGGCAACGGTTCGACTCGAGAATCACTTGTCCACTGTGAAGTCACCCGTGTGAGTGATTCCGAGAAACGTGCTGTGATGGAGGCTGAACTCAGCAGTAATCTTCGAGACGCAGTGCGGGCGACGGAAGACTTTGGGCTCATGATCGACGCGGCGAATTCGGTGATCACTGATCTAGCCGAGTACGCAACAGTTTTCGAGTCCAGAAGCGGTGAAATCCAGGAGATCCAGGAGTTCATCAAGTGGCTTAGAGACGGTGGCTTCGTATTCCTTGGCTACCGTGGTTATGACCTTGTGGATGGTCCGGGTGGAGAGCGGTACGCAGTGGTACGGAAGGATTCAGGCCTCGGGATTCTGCGCGATCAAGAACGATCACGCTTCGCTGAACCGAGGCCCATTTCAAAGTTGGGCGAGAAGACGAGGAATCTCGTCGAGCATGGTCCTCTGCTGATCATCAACAAAACGAACGCGAAAGCTACAGTGCATCGTGTTGCTCGCATGGATGACATCGGTATTAAGCAACTCGATCAGGATGGCCATCCGGTAGGTTCACATCGTTTCATCGGACTGTTCACATCTAAGACGTACTTGGAGGCTGCCGAAAACGTACCCATCCTGCGCGAGAAATTGTTCCAGATCCTAGAAGCAGCTTCGGCAGAAGAGGGGTCGCACGATTACAAGGAGATCACCACGATCTTCAACTCACTACCCACGGGTCAGTTGCTGATCTCTTCGGCTGAAGAATTGGGTAGTGACGTTCGGTTGATCCTGAACTCGTACCATGATGATCACGTGCATGTGTCACTTCGGCCGGATGAACTCCGACGCGGAGTCACGGTGATGGTGATCATGCCAGAGGACCGTTTCTCTGCGGAGGTTCGTGAAGATATAGAAGAAGCGCTCTTGAGGGTGCTCGATGGTCAACTTCTGAGCTCCCACCTAGCGATGGGTGGTGGAGGTCAAGCTCGCCTCCATTTCTATATCGCAGTACCTCAGAGCCGCTCAGACAAAGCGGATGCTGAGCAGTTGGAGCAACTAGTCGGCGCACTCCTCCGTACTTGGTCGGACAAGCTGCGCGAGGGGCTTGCCAAGGTCATCCCACAAGATGATGCCGACGCACTCACGGACTTCTACAGCGAGGCATTCAACGCCGAATATCAAGCGGCTTCTACGCCGGAGATCGCAGTCGAAGACATCCTTGAGTTGGAGGCGATGAGAGCCGACGGACGCGAGATCTCAATGGCATTCGCGAACCGAGGAAAATCCGTTCCGGTGGCCGGAGTCGAAGGTGCTACCGAATTGAAGGTGTACCTGCGAGGCGAGCGCCTGATCCTCTCCGACTTCATGCCAATCCTGAAAGACGTGGGACTCCGGGTGATCGCGGCGAACCCGTACGAAGTCGAGTTGCCAAACGAATCTGGCACGATCTACCTCTTCGCCGTTCAGGACTTGGACGAACGTCGACTCGACGTGGATAGCCGAGGAGAGCTGGTGTCAGAGACTATTCTCGCCTCTAGGTCCGGTGACGTGGTCAGTGATTCACTGAACGCGCTGGTGTTGTCCGCGGGACTTCACTGGCGTGAGGTGGATGTGCTTCGCGGCTACCTCGGATATGCGTTCCAGGTCGGTGCTGTACCGAGCCGTGTGACAGCCCGGTCGGCTCTCATCCAACACCCTGAGATCGTGAGGCAGCTGTTCGACCTATTTGCCAAAAAGTTTGATCCGAGTTCACCCGCGACGAAACAGGAGCGACTCACGGCGGCCTCCGACATCCGAGCAGCGTTCTTGGCAGCGCTACGGAGCGTCCCTGAGCTTGCTGACGACAGGGCGTTGCGACGACTGGAGGAACTGATCACGGTCACGGTCCGTACGAATTTCTATCGACACGGGGGTAGTGAGCCAACCTTCCGCTCAGGCGGGGTGCCCTACATCTCGTTCAAGTTTGCGTGCCGCAACATGGAGCTTCTCCGACCTACGCGGATGCTCTACGAGGTCTGGGTCCATTCTGCGCGCATGGAAGGCGTACACTTGCGAGGGGCTAGCGTCGCGCGAGGTGGAATCCGCTGGAGCGATAGGCCGGATGACTATAGGACCGAGATTCTCGGCCTTGTTAAGACGCAGATGGTCAAGAATGCGGTAATTGTGCCTGCAGGCTCGAAGGGGGGTTTCGTACCGCGTGCGCTCCCTGCGGACCCCGAGGCTCGGCTCGAGGAAGGGAGGAGCCAGTACGAGACACTCATTCGAGGGCTCCTCGATATCACTGACAACCTCGTTGAAGGAAAGCCGCAGACACCTGATAGGGTCATCACATTTGACAGTGCTGACCCCTACCTAGTAGTTGCCGCGGACAAGGGAACAGCAAGATTCTCGGACACTGCAAACATGATTTCCGGGGAGTATGGGTTCTGGCTCAACGATGCTTTCGCGTCCGGAGGGTCACACGGATATGACCATAAGGCTGTGGGTATCACAGCCCGCGGTACCTGGGAGTGTGTCAAGCGTCACTTCCGTGAAAAGGGCAAGGACGTTGAGTCGGAGCCCTTCACGGTGATCGGAATCGGCGACATGAGCGGTGACGTGTTCGGAAACGGTATGCTGATGTCGGAACAGATTCGGCTCATAGCGGCTTTCGACCACCGCCACATCTTCATCGATCCTGACCCTGACCCTTCGACATCGTATGCGGAGCGCAAGCGACTATTCGCTATGGAGCGCTCGAGTTGGGAAGACTATGATCGGACACAGTTAAGCAAGGGAGGAATGGTGATCTCCAGGGGGAGCAAGGAGGTCGACCTCTCCCCTGAAGCCCGGGCGGCCTTGAGCATTCCGGACGGAGACCCGGAAGACTCGGAGCCGCTTAACGGGGAATCCCTCGTCCGTGCGGTGATCAGGGCACCGGTGGAGCTTCTCTGGAACGGGGGCATCGGAACGTTCGTTAAGGCGAGTTCAGAGACGCACTCAGATGCTGGGGACCCCCCGAATGACCCTGTGCGCGTGGACGCGCCCGAGTTGCGTTGCGAAGTAGTGGGCGAAGGGGGAAACCTCGGGTTCACCCAGCGCGCGCGCATCGAATACGCGCTTCTCGGAGGTGGGATCAACACCGACGCGATTGATAACTCGGGCGGTGTCGATATGTCCGACCACGAGGTCAACCTCAAGATCCTGCTCGCTCCTGCGATAACATCCGGATCGATTTCTGTGGGCAATCGAAATGAGCTTCTTGAGGAGCTAACTGAATCCGTGGCAGAGCTTGTGCTCAATGACAATCGGTCGCAGAGCCTAGCGATCTCGCTCGACCAGCTACGCGCTCGGGAATCGGTCGACGACTTCCGTGGCCTGATGTTTGCTCTCGAGAAGGCGGGCGAACTGGATAGGACATCCGAGCATCTTCCGACTGCTGATGCTTTGGTGGAGCGCCGGGAGAGCGGGCATATCCTCACGCGACCTGAGCTCTCCGTGCTCCTCGCCTACTCCAAACTCTCACTGATGAGCAGCCTGCTGCGGAGCGGGCTACCTGACGACCCGGTCACGGAGAGCTATCTGCTCGAATACTTTCCCGTGTCGGCGATTGCTGCTGCCGGTCGGGAAAGCCTGGAGACACACCGCCTCCGAAGGCAGATCATCGCAAGCCAGCTGACGAATGACCTTGTCGACTTGATGGGGTCAGCGTTCGTCAACCGGCTCATCCGCGACACAGGCCAAACTGCGCAGGAGGTCACGAGTGCATGGTTAATCGCCTCAAGCTTAGCTGATCATCAGGCGCTACTGTCGCAAATCGCGAGCCAGCAGAACAAGGTAAGTCCTCGCATCACGTACCGTTGGCTACTAGGGCTGGCGCGTGTCCTGGAGCGCACGACCCGCTGGGTATTGCAGAACGTCGATCCCGAAATGTCACCGGCTACCGTCGTGGAAGAAAACTCAGAAGGCCTGGCGACGCTCAGGGAATCTTTTAGCAAGGTAGTCGCTGGCGAGGAAAGAGATCTCTTCACGGCTCGTGTGAGCGAGATACGGGGAATAGGAGCCGACGACGCATTCTCAGAGCGATTAATGACGCTCAGGTTTCTTGACCAGATACTTGATATCCTAGAGATCGGACGCGAAACAGGAGCGAACACGCTCGACGCCGCTCGTGCCTACTACAGGATATCGGAGGTGTTCGAGCTTCCGTGGTTGCGCCGGAACAGCTTCTCAGCAGCTAGTGAAGATCCGTGGGAGCAGCGCGCCGCCCAGGCTCTGTCTGAAGATCTTGCGCGTGCTCATCGAACTCTGGTCGTTGCTGTTTTAGCACGCGCGGGCGGGAAAAGGCCCTGGCGGGCGACTCGTGAACTACTTAGGAGTAAGGGCCGCAATGTCCAGCGCTTTAAGGGTCTTCTAGAGGAAGTGAAAGCCGAAGAGGCTCCCGGATTCGCTGCGATATCGGTCGTTGCACGAGAGGTCTCCACTCTTGCGAGGGTCTTGCAGCGAGGTGACGAGGACCACCACCTGGCCTAGAAGGCATTTGGACGCAGTGATAAATTGTGCTTGCGCAGCAAGCTACTGTGCTGCAATGATGGCACTTATGTGTGTCCTGTCCGTTCGGGTTTACCGTGCACGGGATGCACTTTCTCTTAGAGAGGGAACATAGATGCACCCCACAGACACCCGGGACCCGCAGTACTACCATCGGGTCGTGGATTGCCAATGGGCGTGCCCGGCGCACACTAATGTGCCCGAGTACATTCGACTGATTGCCGATGGGAAGTATACCGAATCGTACATGCTCAACCGGGAGTCCAACGTCTTCCCAGGCATTCTTGGTAGGACCTGCGACCGTCCGTGTGAGCCAGCTTGCCGTCGGACACGGATCGAGGATGAGCCAGTTGCAATCTGCCGACTCAAGCGAGTCGCCGCTGATCTGAGAGGGGATATCGATCACCTACTTCCGAAGGCTGCGGCAGAGAAGAACGGGAAGAGGGTTGCATTAATTGGTGCTGGGCCAGCATCGCTTACGGTAGCTAATGACCTGGTGCCGTTAGGCTACCACTGCACGATCTTCGAGGCGCTCCCGAAGCCCGGGGGTCTGATGCGCACTAACATTCCATCGTTCCGACTTCCAGTCGAAGTCCTCGAGGAAGAGATGGATATGATCCTCGATATGGGGGTTGAGGTCCACTACAACCACCGTATCGATAGTATGAAGGAACTGCTAGACGAGGGTGACTTCGACGCATTCTTCATTGGCACCGGCGCTCCCAAGGGCAAGGAACTGAACATCCCTGGGCGTACAGAAGGGAGCGCGAACATCCACATCGGGATCGAGTGGCTTGAATCGATCCACTTCGAGCATATTGATTCGGTCGGGGAGCGCGTTCTCGTAATTGGAGTCGGCAACACGGCGATGGACTGCTGCCGGAGTTCGAAGCGTTTGGGTGGAAAGGACATCAAAGTCATGGCTAGAAAGAGCCGGCCGTACTTCAAGGCTTCGCCATGGGAACTCGAAGATGCCGAGGCCGAAGAGGTTGAGATTCTTATCGATCACTCTCCTCAATGCTTTGTTATAGAGGACGGACGCCTAAAGGGTATGGTGTTCGATCTCGTAGAGTGGGAGGAAAACGAAACGGGACGTCTCGTCAGCACGAAGCACGGAGAAACCTTCATCCCAGCGGACGACGTTTTGCTCGCGATCGGACAGGACAATGCGTTCCCGTGGGTCGAGCGTGACATCGGGATTGAGTTTGGGGAATGGGACATGCCAGTCGTCGACCGTGCCACGTTCATGACCACGCGAGAGGGTGTCTTCACAGGAGGTGACGCGGCATGGGGTCCGGAAAACATCATTTGGGCGGTAGAGCACGGTCACCAGGCAGCGGTTTCAATCCACAACTACTGCCAAGGGATCCCTATTACAGATCGGCCACCCTACGGGATGAATCTTGTCTCGACCAAGATGGGGATCCATGAGTGGCGCTATTCGAATGACTATGACCCGGCTCTGCGCACCGAGATGCGCTACGCGGACCTAGAGAAGCGGATCTCCGACATGAAGATTGAAGCCGAACTGGGTTTCGACTTGAAAGAGACTGTGCGTGAGGTTGAGCGTTGCCTCAACTGTGATATTCAGACGGACTTTACAGGCAACCTGTGCATCGAGTGTGACGCATGTATTGACGTGTGTCCGGTAACGTGCCTGACAATCACACACAACGGTGAGGAAGACGATCTTCGTCAGCGCCTCATGGCGCCGGCTGACAATATGGATCAGGCGATCTTCGCCTCTGAGTCACTGCCGCAGACGGGCCGCATTATGGTCAAGGATGAGGACCTGTGCATCCACTGCGGCCTATGTGCTGAGCGTTGTCCCACTGCCGCGTGGGATATGATGCAGTCTGACCTCCTGATCCCCTACGCAGGACACGAATCTTGGCCAAAGACAGCGATTACGGCGTCAACGACCTTGGTCTGAAGATCGCGACGGTCAACGGGACGGGATCGGCCAGCGCGAACGGTCTCCTCCTGCAGGCGCTGTTCCGTATGGGCATACCCGTGTCGGGTAAGAACGTATTCCCGTCAAATATCCAGGGTTTGCCGACCTGGTATGAGGTCCGAGTGAACAAAGACGGCTATACCGCGCGGAGCCCAGACTTCCAGCTCGTAGTTGCGATGAATCCGGAGAGCTACGCCAGGGACATTGAAGAGGTCGTTTCGGGGGGTTGGGTCTTGTATGACAACACCCGTAAACTCGACGACGAGTTCCGCCGGGATGATGTCACTTTTCTCGGAATACCCCTCGCGGGTATGTGCGTGGAGCACTTCCAGGGCTCACGCATCCGCATCCTCATGAAGAACATCACCTACGTTGGTGCGCTGGTGGCGTTACTAGACATCGACATGGACGTTGTGAAAGGGATGCTCCAAGAGAAATTCGCCGCCAAGCAGCATCTCATGGATGCGAACTTCACGGCTATCGCACTCGGACACGAGTATGCTGAGGAGCATTTCGATTGTCCCCTTCCAATCCGTCTCGAAGCAATGGATCAGACCAGGGACTGTGTGATGGTTACCGGCAACGCCGCCGCCGCACTCGGCTGCGTTTATGCTGGTGCCACTGTGGGTGCGTGGTATCCAATTACACCTGCCACTTCTCTCATGGACGGGTTCACAGAATACTGCCATCGTTTCCGTGTGGATCCCGATACGGGTAAGAACAATTTCTGTATCCTCCAGGCAGAGGATGAACTCGCAGCAGCCGGGATGGTGATTGGGGCGAGCTGGATGGGCGCGCGCGCATTTTCACCAACGGCGGGCCCAGGAATCTCTCTGATGAGCGAATTCATCGGGCTGGCTTACTATGCCGAGGTCCCATGCGTTTTCTTTGATATACAGCGGACCGGGCCGTCCACGGGTATGCCGACACGCACACAACAGGGTGACCTGATGCTGTGCGCGTACGCGTCGCATGGTGACACGAAGCACATCGTACTGTTCCCTGCTGATCCTAAGGAGTGCTTCGAATTCTCTGTTCAGGCTTTCGACCTCGCGGAACGATTCCAGACGCCCACGTTTGTGGTCTCGGATCTAGACATTGGCATGAACGACTGGATGATCCCCAAGCTGGAATGGGACGATTCGTTTAAGCCTGATCGCGGGAAAGTACTCGGGGCCGATGAGCTTGAGAAAGCCGAGAATTTCTACCGCTATCTCGATTTGGATGGAGACCATATCCCGCCTCGTTCGCTGCCTGGTGTGCACCCGAAGGGTGCGTACTTCACTAGGGGATCTGGTCACGATAAGTACGGCCAGTATACGGAGGACTCGGACGCCTACGTTGAGGTTATGGAGCGTCTCTTAGCAAAGGTGAAGTCAGCTGCGGACCGTGTGCCTGCTCCGGAGGTCTACCGGACCGATGGGGGACTAGGTGTTGGGATCGTCTCGATCGGAGGTTGCCACTGGGCCGTGTTGGAGGCTCGCGACACATTTGCAGCTGAGGGGGTACACCTCGACTATCTCAGAATCAGGGGTTTCCCGTTCAACGAGACAGTGGAGCAGTTCCTCAAGGACCATGATACGGTGATTGTTATCGAACAGAACCGTGACGAACAGCTCAAGAACTTGCTTTTGCTCGAGACGTCTTGTGCTAAAGAAAAACTCCAGTCCGTCCGGTACTACGGGGGACAACCGTTGAGCAAAGGGTATGTCATTGAAGGTGTTACTCCCTTCCTTACTCGGGAGCATGAGAAGGCCAAGCAATGAGCTACATCAAGAAGCCGGTTGCCCGCCACCCGAAGCTCAAGGTCAACTCCCTGGGTCTCACGGTACGGGACTACGAGGGTTCGATGTCGACACTCTGCGCGGGATGCGGACACGATGGGGTGACCGCCGCCCTTATCCAGGCCTTTTTCGAGCTAGAAGTGGAACCACATCGGCTCGCCAAGCTTTCGGGAATCGGATGCTCTTCGAAGACGCCCTCATACTTCGTCAGTGAGGCACACGGTTTCAATGCGGTACACGGCCGAATGCCCTCGGTCGCTGCCGGTGCTAACGCTGCTCATCGAGATCTGTTGTATGTGGGGATTTCTGGAGATGGTGACTCTCTGTCGATTGGCCTGGGACAGTTTTGTCATGCGATCCGCCGTAACGTGAATATGCTGTATATACTTGAGAACAACGGTGTCTATGGCTTGACCAAGGGGCAGTTCTCAGCCTCAGCTGACATTGGAAGCACATCCAAGGGTGGCGTAGTGAATCGACAGGGCCCGATCGACCCTGTTAATACAGCCTTAAGTCTTGGTGCGACGTTCGTTGCTAGATCATTCTCGGGTGATAAAGATCAACTAGTGCCGATCATGAAGTCCGGACTCAGACATAATGGGTTTGCGTTTGTGGACGTGATCTCGCCCTGTGTCACGTTCAACGATCACCAGGGGTCGACGAAGAGCTACGCCCACACACGCTCACACATGCACGAAGTCATCGAGACGGACTTTGTACCGCTCCGATCTGAGATTACGACCGAGTATTCAGAGGGTTCGATGCAGAGCGTGACGATGCACGATGGGAGCGTTGTGAAGCTTCATAAGGTTGCCGGTGAGTACGATCCTACTGACCGTCGGGCAGTGCTAGACTACCTCGTCGACGTAGGTTCCCGAGGTGAAATCGCTACCGGCCTCCTCTACCTGGAAGAAGCTGGTGACGACATGCACGGCTTTGAGAACACCGTGGATAAACCGCTCGTAGAGATTCCGTTCGCTGATCTCTGTCCCGGAAGCAAGGCACTTGAGGAGGTCCAGAAAGAGTGGTGGTGAGTACCCGCTGGTCAAAGGTGTTTACAGCGCGGGACCCATAGCTGTCCACAGGCCAGGCTAGCCGTCGCGCCCTAGCGTGGCGACCTCTACTTTTTTCACGATGAGAACCCTGCTTTCTGCCATTTTATTAGCTGCCTTTTGGTTCCAACCCCAAACGGTCTCCCTGGTATCTGCTCAGGTTACTTCCAGTGACCTATCGATGTTGGGGCTGATCTTCAGGAATCGATTCGTGCCGTTTAGCGAGCAAAAGATGCAGCCCGAGCTCACGGCTATAGGTGAACGTGTCTCTACACTTGGAAACTCTGGTGACGGTGTAGAGCGTTACAAGGCGATGATTGAAGGCATGGCCCGCATGTATCTCGGTGCCTGGAACGAGGCAGTAGAAGTGGCGACAATCCTAGACGTAGACCTGACCGCAAAACTTTACGAGCCTGGCGCAACTGTTCCGGTGCAGATTGCTCCGCTATATGAGCGTGATAAGCCTCTAGAGGGCCGGTATGCAGTGCAAGTTCAGCTCCTAGGACCGGAAGAAGAAGAGGAGCCAGTGTATGAGTCGGATCTTCTGACACTCGAAGGACTTACCGAGGTCTC
>Ga0310122_10002466_pt1 | contig 11751 bp, 12 predicted proteins | sample CB6_Bottom_1051__FD_203503 | JGI IMG/M metagenome (GOLD analysis project Ga0310122, IMG submission 203503) | Marine microbial communities from Western Arctic Ocean, Canada - CB6_Bottom_1051 | ecosystem: Environmental > Aquatic > Marine > Oceanic | place: Canada: Western Arctic Ocean | collected...
CAGGTGAATGAAAAGGCGTTCGAAGAAGCGTGACAAGCATAGCGACCGCGTGGCCGCAGGTTTCAGAGATCGAATGCGTTCTGTAAATGCGTCAGTCGCGCCGACCGTGGCGAGAGCTCGGACCAGGGTCGAGAGATTTCGAAGCATGCGAGGGTCGCCGGCGCGAATCCGGCACGTAGCCGGCTCAGGTCTTCAGGATCCCGAACCAGCTCCAAGGCGAGATGGCTGATTCCCGGATTGTGTGCGAGCAGAAATCTCGTTTCGAAATGCGCAGACGGCGCTTCGTCCGCTTCGGGCGGAGCGTCGAGAAACGTCGCGGGGTCCGTGAGCGCTTCGAACAAGGATTGCACCGCCGCATTGTAGAGGCGGTCTTCGAATTCGACGGGCGGGTCGGAGCCCAGGCCCGTGCAGAGCGCTTGCCATGTTTCGCGACATCGAATGGCGGAGGAGGAGAGGGCGCGATCGGGTCGCAAGCCTTCACGGACGAGCCAAGCACCGACCCGGATCGCCTGCTCATTTCCGGACCCCGTGAGCGGCCGGGAACGGTCACGACCGTCGCCGGCGGCAGCCGCAGCGTGTCTCATGAGAATCAGTCGCCGTGCGCTCACGCCTCAATTTCTAGCCGATTCAGCCGAGGCACGCCGAGTCGGACACGATCGATCGACATTCGGCTACTCTTCGACTGTCGCTGCAGCCATCATCGCGCAGATCGACGAGTTGAGTTTGAATGGGCGATGAACGAAATGAGGACGGGACGGCCGTGCGAGAGGCGAAATTCGGAATCGGTGAAGTCGTGGCCCACCGCTTTCGCCCATTCCGTGGTGTGATTTTCGACGTCGACCCACTCTTCAATCACACCGAGGAATGGTGGCTGTCCATTCCGCCGGAAGTTCGGCCGCTGAAGGACCAGCCCTACTACCATGTACTCGCCGAGACCGAAGATTCGACGTATGTCGCCTATGTGTCCGAACAGAATCTAGTGCCCGACGAGACCCATGCCCCCTGCCGTCATCCGCAGCTCGAGTTGATCTTCGATCGCTTCGAAGACGGCTGTTATATCTCGAAGGACCGCATCCAGAATTAGTCGGGTCCGCCGGTGTCGCTTCAGCTATAGCGAGCAAGAGGGCCGGAAGCGCGGCTCCGGCTCAGGGAAGCGGCGCTTCATGTCTTCGAGCGGAACGTTCGAGAATTGGCGAATCACAGCGAGTCGACAGGCTTGTAGGTCGTCGCTGGACTGACCCTGATACATGGCCGTCACCTGAGCACTGACATAGTCCGACTTGGACGGCGTGCGCTCGCAGCTGGCCAGAACGACCGACGCCAGGACGACGAACCAGACCCGCCCCGCACCGAGACCCGCCTTGCGCTGCGCATACATTCGATGGTTCCCCCGATGACCAGGATGCGGCCATTTCGGATTCTATTGCGAATAGGCTCGAGCGGGCAGCCAGGTCACCAGATCCGGCCAGATAAAGATGAAGGCCAATCCCAGAAGCTGCAAGCCCACGAAGGGTAGGATTCCGACGTAGAGAGTGCGGATGTCGATTTCCGGTGGCGCGACACCCTTCACGTAGAACAAGGCGAATCCGACGGGAGGCGTCAGGAAGGAGGTTTGCAGGCAGACGGCAAAGAGAACGGTGAACCAGACGAGATCGAAGCCGAGCCCGACGACGACAGGGGCCACCAGGGGAAGGACGATGAAGGTAATTTCGATCCAATCGAGAAAGAAGCCGAGTAGAAACGTCACGAGCAAGATCGAAAGCACGACGCCATTGGGGCCGAAGGGCAGACCGAGCAGGCCGCGTGCGATCAACTCGTCACCGCCGAGTCCGCGCAGCACCAGTGCAAAGGCCGAGGCGCCGACGAAGATTCCAAAGAGATAACCGGTGGTCAGCGTGGTTTCTCGCAGGACATCACGCAGCACGTTTCGTCCGAGCCGCCGCCTCCATGCCGCCAAGAGCAGTGCGCCGAAAGCGCCGACGCCCGAGGCTTCGGTTGGTGTCGCGATGCCGAAGAAGATGCTCCCGAGGACCGCGAGGATCAGCGCCGCGGCGGGCACGATGTCGCGGAACACGGATAACACGAGCGCGAGATCGACATCCTCCGCATGTTCCGGCGCGGGCGCGACGTCGGGCCGGAAGGCCGGATAGAGGATCAAGAACGTGATGTAGAGGCCAGCCAGCATCAGCCCGGGAATGACGGCACCGAGGAAGAGGTCGCCGACCGAAATTGCGAGTCGATCGGCCATCAGGACGAGCATGATGCTAGGCGGGAGCAGGATACCCAGCGTTCCGACCGCGCAGACCGTACCCGCCGCGAAGGTTGGCGCGTAGCGCGCTTCGAGCATGGGCGGCAGACCGAGCAGTGCGAGCAAGACGACCGAGGCGCCAATGATCCCAGTACTCGCCGCGAGCACCACACCGATCAGCGCGACGGTCACCGCGAGACCGCCACGCATTCGCCCGAAGAGCCGCGAAATATCGCGCATCAGATCGGCAGCGATGCCGGCGCGGTCGAGCAGGAGCCCCATGCACACGAACATGGGCAGCGCGACGAGCACCCAGTTGTCCATCAGATCCCAGATCCGGTCGGTGACGAGCGACGTGAAGTTCCAATCGACCCCGGTGAAATGACCGAAATCCTGTTCGACGATGATTGCGATTGCGGTAAAGAGAACGGCGACGCCACCGAGTACCCAGGCGACCGGGAAGCCGCTCAAGATGCCGAAGATGAAAGACGCGAACATCGCCACGGCAAGCCATTCGCGAACGCTCATTCCCGATCGCTCGCGGGCCGGTCGGCGAAGAGCCGACGCCAGACTCGAGCCAGATGAGAAAGCGTCGTCACGAAAAGCAAGCCGAAGGTAAGGGGCAGCATCGACTTCAGCAGCCAGCGATAGGGCAGACCACCCGCGGAGGCTGATCGCTCGCCAACGGAGAAGCTATCCGCCACGAAGGGCAGGGAACTCAGGAAAACGAGAGTCAAGAAGGGGAGCTGCAAGAGCAGGATTCCGTAGAGGTCGATCCAGTCGCGTGTTCGAGGCGCCATGTTCTCACGCAGCACATCGACGCGAACGTGTCGATCTCGTGATGCGCAGGCGACGATGCCGATCATGAATCCCGCCGCATAGAGATGCCATTGAAGTTCTTCGAACTCGATGCGGCCAATTCCGAAGGCGTAACGAAGAACGACGGCAAATACGATGACCGCGATCAGGGCGAGCCAGACCCAGGAGAACAGGGCGGCGACTTTGTCGAGCAGAGCCTCCACAGGCGAGGCGGATTCGGCGCTGACATTACGATCCACGGAGGTTCTCGACTCGCGCGCCGCTCTCCAACAGGTCGACTTCCGTGCGATCGGTTTGAGTCGGATATGCCAGTTGACGCCAGCGAGCATATTGGGATCGGAAGTTCTGTTGGTGCCGGAGAACGCGCGCGAAGTCCTCGTCCTTGGCGGCCTCTTCCTCGAGGACTTCGGCGACCGCGATTTCGAGCGTCGCCAACAGGTCCGCCGGGAGCGTTCGGGTCTGGACGCCGGCCGCCTGGAGTTCCTTGATCACGGGACCCTGGCTGGCCTCCGCTATCGACAGATTTCGATGCACGCCGTCTCCGCAGGCAAGCTCGATCGTTTCACGCGTCGCGATCGACAATGCATCCCAGGTCGGCTTGTTGACGACGAGGTGAAAGGCCGTATGGGGTTGATGCCAACCGGGGTAGTAGTTGAAGGTCGCCACTCGGTTGAAGCCCAGCCGCGCATCGACCTCGGGCAGGGAAAACTCGGTCGCGTCGATCGCACCCTTCTCGAGCGCCTGAAAGATCTCGCCGCCCGGGAGCATGGTGACCGACGCCCCTAATTTCTGGAGCGCACGTCCCCCGAGGCCTGCGAAGCGAATCTTGAGCCCCTCGAGATCTTCGCGGCTCTCGATTTCAGTGCGGAACCAGCCGGCGGTTTCCGGTCCGATGAGTCCGCAGAGAATGGGTTCGATGCCGAGTGGACGATAAATCCCCTGGGCCAACTCGAGTCCGCCTCCGCGTACCCACCAAGCAGAATATTCCCAAGGCGTCATGCCGAAGGGGACCGCACCGAATAACACCGAAACCGAGAGTCGCCCCTCGTCATAGCCGAGCCATGTATAGCCGGCTTCGATCTTGCCAGAGCGAACCGCGTCGACGATCGCAAAGGCCGGGACGACTTCGCCCGGATCATCCACGGTCCAATCGATGCGACCGCGACTCGCGATTCGCAGTCGCTCCGCGACTTCGACCGGATTCTCACCCAGGGTCGGGAGATGGGTACCGAAGGCGCTCGTCACTCTCCAGCGGAGTACGTCCACACCGCCGCCGGAGCCTTCGAACTCTGAAGCACGTTCGATGTTGATGGCTGGCTGGCTTCGATCGCTGCGCAAGGACCCGGCGCCGATCACGCCGGCCAGGAATGCGATCAGCACGGCGATCAGGGCTTCGCGTTTCGACATCCGGAAAGCCTACCCTCCGTATTGAAGGTCACTGAAGAACGTCTCTGCGCACGAGGTCCAACGCGGCCTTCGCCAACGTGGTCGTCTGGTTCTGATAGGCCGAGAGATCGACCTTGTCCCCCATCACGCCCTTCATATAGCGAGACAGGACGCCTTCGATGATCGCGGCGAGTCGCCAGTACTGAAACGCGCGGTAGTAGTCGACGCCCTTCGTGCTGAAGCCGGTTCGTTCTTCGTAGCGGGCGAGGATCACCTCGCGGCTCGGAAATCCGCCACAGGAAGTCGCTGAGAGCCCGGTCCCACTCGCAGTCGGTCGGGAGTCGCCGGGTCCATTCCAGTCGTTCATGAGATAGCCGACGTCGGCGAGCGGATCGCCCAGCGTGCAGAGTTCCCAGTCGAGGACGGCCTCGATCTTGCCCTTGGCGCCGTTGGACAAGAAATTTCCAAGACGGAAATCGCCATGGACGATGACCGAACCCTGTTGATCGGGCATTTTCGCTTCGAGTTCAGCGTATGCTGCTTCCATCTCCGGCAGATCACGCGTCTTGGATTTTTCCCATTGGGTACTCCAGCGTTTCAGCTGACGCTCCAGGTACGCTTCTCTTCGCCCGAGATCGCCGAGGCCGACGTCGCTGGGTTCGATCCGGTGCAGGTTGGACAGGATCTCGATGGCATGCATCCCGAGTGCTTTCCGATTTTCTTCGGGCACGAGTTCGGCGGTCATCTCCGGACCGACTAGAACGTCACCTTCGACATAATCCATCACGTAGAAGGGTGCGTCGTTCACCGACTCGTCGGTGCAGAGCGCGAGAGTTCGAGGAACGGGCACATCGCTGTCGGTCAACGCGGAGAGAATGCGATGTTCGCGACCCATATCGTGCGCGGTAGCCAGGACGGCACCGAGCGGGGGTCGCCTGAGCACCCGTATCTTGCCCCGAGCGTCTTCGACGAGAAACGTGAGATTGGAGCGACCGCCCGTGATCAATTCGAACTTGAGCGGTGGAACAGCGCCTTCGACATGCTGAGCAATAAATTCTTCGAGTCGGTCTTGCCGGATACCCTTCATAGGATTCTCAGTGTAGCGGGATTGAAGTCGGGCGCGTTGGCTTCGCGACCCGCTTTCAAGTCGCCGGACAGGCCTTGACGATTTCGATTCGATGGCGCGACGATTCGCCGGAGGGTCCGGGGTCGTCTGCGACCAGCGACCCGATTTTCGTCATTGGCGAACAGCCTTCGGCGGCGAAAGCGTCGATCAGGGCGCGCGTGATCTCGGGCGCGACCGCAAGCAGCAGGCCGCCCGAGGTCTGTGGGTCGAAGAGCCATGCTTCGTCGGACTCATCCAGTCGAGACGAGTCGTCGCGACCGACGTAGCGCAGGAAGGCGCCGCGATTGGCTGGATGAGCGGTGCTTCGATGGCCGGCTGCCCAGAGTTGCCGCGCGCCGGGAAGAAAGGGCACGAGCGCAGTCTCGATCCGTGCGACGAGATCCGTCCCAGACAGCAGCGTCATCAGATGACCCGCGAACCCGAAACCCGTGATATCCGTCGAGGCATGGGCGCCGAATTCGACAGCCAATCGGCCCGCGACTTCGTTGGTTTCCTGCATGGAGTCATGGCAAGCGGCAACCCAGACGCCCGCCGCGAGTCCCATGTGGTCGGCGGCCAGGACGACCCCTGTTCCTAGACGACCCGCGAAGACCAGGTCATCGCCGGATCGCGCGCCCGCTTGCCGCAAGAGCAGACCCGTCGCGGGTCCATCGCCGACGACCGAGAGGCCGACCGTGAGTTCCTCACCGATCGTCGTGTGTCCACCGAGCAGTGAGACGCCTTGTTCGTCGAGCGTTGCGCGGATTCCCGAGAGCGCCTGGAAGAGGACTTCCTGCGAGTCGTCGGAATCGTCCGCTTCCGTTTCGGGTAATCCGATCACCGCCTGGGCGTAGCGTGGGCGGCCACCCTTCGCGAAGAGGTCGCTCAGCGCGTTGCTGGCGGCGACGCGACCGATGAGCCATGGATCGTCACAGAAAGACCGAATCACGTCGATGTTATGCAACGTCGTCTTGCCGGACTCGTCCCGGGTTGCCGCGACATCGTCCCGCGAATCCAGACCGAGCAGCACCGTTTCGTCGGTCCGGGCTGCCGGCAGCCGCCCGAGTGCGGCCGTGAGCGGCTGCGCACCGAGTTTCGCTGCGCAGCCGCCGCAGGACATTTCTTCCCCGCCATCATCCTCAGCGTGTCCCGAAGACATGGCGCCAAGCGTCGCCAGAGCCGGGTTCGGAAGGCCCGATTCGTCGAGGACCTGGAAGAGGACCATGAAACGCCTGTCGATCCAATCTTTCAGGCGAAAGATCAGGGGGCCCGCCGCGGCCATGCCCCATTTCGAGGCGAGCGCGCGCCCTTGTCCCAGATAGAGAAGCGACAGGAAATCGCGTTGCGGCCGATACCGCTTGAGACTCCTTCCGGAAAGGCGCGCGCGAAGGTTGTGTTCGAGAACCGGACCCTGGCGAACTGCATAGACGCCTGCGCGCGGTACCCAACGATGATTCACCAGTCGCGCACAATCTCCGCAGGCAAACAGATCGTCGAAGTCGAGGGTCTGAAGCGTGTCGCGAATTTCGAGAAATCCCGATGGGTCACAGGAGAGCGGGTGCGCGGCTTCCTCTCCGGCCTTCGAGTCTGGCCGCTTCGCCCGATCGACGGGAAAGGAGATCGGTGCAGCCCCGGTCGCCCAGACCACGAGATCCGCCGGAAGATGGGACTCGCTTTGCGGATCGAGTTCGCTCGCATCCGGGTTCGCGGGTCGGACGACGACGCCCGATGGGTCGGCTCGCAGCACGAGCTTGGAAAAGATCGTTTCGATGCCGCGACTCCGCGTTTCTCGCTCGATCGCGCGACGGGTTCTTCGGCTCGTGCCGGCCATCAACTCGTTGTCGCTGGTGAGGACGGCCATCGACGGTTCCAGTCCGGACGCCCGAAGTCGTGCATCGATCGTGAACGCGAGTTCGGTTCCCGCGGCGCCTCCCCCGACCACGAGAATTCGCGGCGAGCGACCCAGGCCAGAGAACTCTTCAAGCCGAGTTTCGATTGCCCTCACGAATCGCCCGATGGGTCGCGTGGCCAGCGTGTGCTTCGTCACGCCCGGAAGCTCGAGGCCGCGGACCGTTGATCCGACATCGAGGCTCGCGAGGTCGTAACGAATCGGCGGGCGCCCTTCGATGGCGATTTCCTTTCGGATCGGATCGATCGACTCTGCCGCCGCCAGGATGACGCCGGCGCCGGCGCGACGGGCGAGGGGGACGACATCGATCTCGAGTTCATGCAAGTCGTAGTCGCCGGCCACGAAGCCGGGGACCATCCCGGAATAGGCCGCCACGGGTCGGTCGAGCACGATCAAAAGCCGCGTGTCTGCAGGGGGGTCCATTGCCCAGCGGCGCAGGACCTGAACATGGGTATGCCCGCCTCCGACGAGGACGACTGTTCGAATGGCACTCAGGGGATTGGCTCCTTCGACGGCGCTTTCTCGGCGTGGCCCCGCGCGACGCGCCTGCTGGGGGCTATCGGAATCGCGCCTGCGACCGGTACCCTAGACCGGAGGCTTCGGTCGCGTGACGAGTTGATCGAGGTCGCGGACGGCACCGCGTGCCGCGCTCGTCGCCATCATTCCATACGCCCGCAAGGCAGGCAATTCATGCTATTCGCGGTGAACATGCCCGAACACGAGCCGCAGGTCGGGCAAGCGGAGCGTTCGAGGTCGAGAAGTTCATCATCGCTGACCGCATCATCGCCGGCGGCGATCATCGGGTCGATCAGATCGTAGCGGCGTCCCTTGCGATCATGGGTTCCCACTGACCTTCCCGCTTCCATCGGCCCCCCGGAAACGAAGATCGTCGGGATGTTCAGTCGCATCGCCGCCATCTGCATCCCGGGTGTGATCTTGTCGCAATTCGAAATACAGACGAGCGCATCGGCCACGTGGGCCTGGACCATGTACTCGACGCTGTCGGCGATCAGGTCCCGAGAGGGCAGCGAGTAGAGCATGCCGTCGTGGCCCATGGCGATTCCGTCGTCGACGGCGATCGTATTGAACTCGACGCCCCAGCCGCCGGCGGCGTCGATCACCTTCTTGACGCGCTGGCCCATGTCGTGGAGGTGGACATGCCCAGGCACGAACTGCGTGAAGCTATTGGCGATCGCGATGATCGGTTTCGTGAAATCGGAATCCGTCATACCGGTGGCTCGCCAGAGCGCGCGGGCGCCGGACATATTTCGTCCAAAGGTCGTGGTGCGGCTGCGATAACCCTTCATGGGCGGGAGGATAGGGCTCGAAGCGCGAATCCGCACGAATCTCGCGCGAGGCCGGGCGGAGAACGAACGAGGGATCCGCAAATCCCCTATGTTCGCGCCATGAGCCTGGAACTCTTGCGCGATTACGAATCGACGAGCTTTGAACACGACGGACTGCGCCGGCCCCTCTATGTCCGAGGCGAGGGGCCCGGCATCGTGGTCATGCACGAGATCCCGGGTCTCTATCCGCCGGTCATCGAGTTCGCCGACCGCCTCGTCGCCGCCGGATATCGCGTCTACCTACCGGAGTTGGTCGGGCAGGCGGGGCGCGAATTCTCGAATGTCTACCTCGTTCAGTCGATGGCGCGGGCGTGCATCGCCCGCGAATTTCATGTGCTGGCTTCGCGCGGGTCGAGTCCGATTACGACCTGGCTACGCGCGCTGGCCCGCAAGGCCCACGAAGAATGTGGGGGACCCGGCGTCGGCTGCATCGGCATGTGCTTGACCGGCAATTTCGGGCTCGCGCTGATGGTCGATGAATTCGTCATGGCACCGGTCTTGTCCCAGCCCTCGCTGCCCTTTCCGTTCGGCCGGGAACGCCGGCGGGCCTTGCACGTTTCGGATGAAGATCTCGAAACGATCCGGAAGCGAACGCGAGAGGGGGGCTGTCCGGTACTCGGACTTCGCTTTACCGGCGATCCGCTCTGCCCGCCCGAGCGTTTCGAGCGCTTGCGCGAAGAGTTGGGTGAGGCCTTCGAGGGAATCGAGATCGATTCGTCTCGGGGAAATGCCAACGGCATCCCGGCGACCGCGCATAGCGTCGTGACGAAGGATCTGGTCGATGAGGAAGGCCATCCGACCCGGCAGGCACTCGATCGTGTGATGTCGTTCTTTGCGGAGCGATTGAAACCGGCGAACCCTTCCTGACGTTCGCAGGGCTTCGCTCGTCTATTCCTCGATTTCGCCGAGCGGGGGGAGTGTGCCAAAGCGTCCGTGGTTGGCGGCCGCGACGATGAAGTCGCGATTCAGGTCCGAGATGAAGCGGACCGGAATTTCCTTCGGACAGGCAGCCATGCACTCGTAGTGATTCGTGCAAGCCCCGAACCCTTCGCGATCAAGGGCCTCGACGAGATTGACCGCCCGTCGAGTTCTCTCGGGCTGTCCTTGAGGGAGCGAGGCGAGGTGGGCGGCTTTGGCGGCCACGAAGAGCATCGCGGAGGCGTTCGGACAAGCGGCGACACAAGCACCACAACCGATGCATTCGGCGCCTTGGAAGGCGGTATCCGCGTCGTCCTTCGCAATCGGGATCGAATTTGCGTCGGGTGCCGAGCCGGTGTTGACGGAGATGTAGCCGCCCGCCTGGATGATTCGATCGAAGGCACGGCGGTCGACCACGAGATCGCGAATGATCGGGAAGGCCCTGGCCCGCCAGGGCTCGATGGTAATCGTCTCGCCATCCTTGAAGTGACGCATGTGGAGTTGGCAGGCGGTGGTTGCGCGCTCGGGCCCGTGCGGAATCCCGTTGATCACCAGCGAGCACATTCCGCAGATGCCCTCTCGGCAATCGTGGTCGAAGGCGACGGGTTCTCCGCCGTGGGTCACGAGGTCTTCATTGAGGACGTCGAGCATTTCGAGGAACGACATGTCGGGACTGATGCCGTCGACTTCGTAGCGGACCATGTCGCCTGCAGCATTCTCGCGGGTCTGGCGCCAGATGACGAGGTTGAATTTCACTTATAGCTCCTCGTCGCAAGCTCGACGTTCTCAAAGATGAGCGATGTTCTGTCGGTCGATTCCCGACGCCCTGGAATTCCCAGGCGCTGACGTGGGTATATTCGGCGTCGTTCCGTTTGGCTTCGCCATCCGCCGACTGATGTTCTTCTCGGAAGTGGGCGCCACAGGATTCGCTTCGCTCCAGGGCGTCGTAACAGAGGATTTCACCGAACTCGAGGAAGTCGGCCACACGCCCGGCCTTTTCCAGCGAAACGTTGAACTCTTCGTTCTCACCGGACACGCGAACGTCCTGCCAGAACTCCTCCCGAAGGCTTCCGATTCTCTCGATTGCAGTCCGAAGACCCGCCCCGTTTCGGCTCATCCCGCATTGTTCCCACATGATCGCGCCGAGCTGGCGGTGGAAGGAGTCGACGGAGCGTGATCCTTCGATCGCGAGTAGTTTGGCGATGCCTTCGCGAACGGTGCGCTCGGCTTCGTCGAAGGCCGGATCTTCGATCGTGACCGGGGGCAGTTCCGCGGTTGCGAGGTAGTGACCGATCGTGGCCGGGAGAATGAAGTAGCCGTCGGCAAGACCCTGCATGAGGGCACTCGCGCCGAGTCGATTTGCGCCGTGATCCGAAAAATTCGCTTCGCCAATCACGTGAAGGCCGGGCAGGGTGCTCATCAGGTTGTAGTCGACCCAGAGTCCGCCCATCGTGTAGTGCGAAGCGGGATAGATGCGCATCGGCGCCTCATACGGGTTCTCGCCGGTGATCTTGCGGTACATGTCGAAGAGGTTCCCGTAGCGTTGTCGGATCGTGTCCTCGCCGTGCCGCTCGATCGCATCCGCGAAATCGAGATAGACACCCCGACCCAGCGCGCCGACACCGCGTCCGTCATCGCACGCCTCCTTGGCCGCGCGCGAAGAGATGTCACGAGGGGAGAGGTTGCCGAAGGAGGGGTATTTCCGTTCGAGATAGTAGTCGCGTTCGGTTTCAGGAATGTCGGACGGCGCGCGCTCTTCGCCCTTCGCCTTCGGAACCCAGATTCGCCCGTCATTGCGAAGCGATTCGGACATCAAGGTCAACTTCGATTGGTGGTCGCCTGAGGCCGGGATACAGGTGGGGTGGATCTGCGTGTAACAGGGGTTCGCGAAGAGGGCCCCCTTCTTGTAGGCGCGATAGGTCGCCGTGACGTTGCAGCCGAGCGCGTTCGTCGAGAGATAGAACACGTTGCCGTAGCCGCCCGTGGCGAGAACGACCGCGTGGCCAGCCCAGCGGGCGAT
>Ga0310122_10002468_pt1 | contig 11748 bp, 10 predicted proteins | sample CB6_Bottom_1051__FD_203503 | JGI IMG/M metagenome (GOLD analysis project Ga0310122, IMG submission 203503) | Marine microbial communities from Western Arctic Ocean, Canada - CB6_Bottom_1051 | ecosystem: Environmental > Aquatic > Marine > Oceanic | place: Canada: Western Arctic Ocean | collected...
GAGGAACTCAAGCCGGGAACCGGCGAGTTTGTGAAAGACAGCGACACGGTCACATTTCATTTTGTCGCGGAGCTGGTCTCCGAGGCAAACGAGTTTGGCCGGGTGTTTGCCGACTCGGTGAACCCCCGGCCCGCGCCGCTGAAAATCACGGTAAAGGAAATGGCGAAAATGCTGCCGGGCGCTGCCGAGGGATTGAAGTTGATGAAAAAAGGCGGCCACGCGATGCTGTATCTTCCACCGGAACTGGCTTACGGCAAACTCGGCTTTTTCGCCGTGCGCGTCCCGGCGCACTCGGTGGTGCTCATGGAAATCTTGCTGGCTGACGTGACACCAGGCGGGTGATTTTTAATCCGGCGATTTAAAAATCGGCCGTTGTAAAAAACATCCAGCGGTTCACCCTCATCCGGCCTTCGGCCACCTTCTCCCTGAGGGAGAAGGAACCAAAAGGGGAGCGCATGGCCAAACGAGGCTGGTGTGGCGCGGCTCCCTCTCCCAGCGGGAGAGGGCCGGGGAGAGGGAGAACGCGTTCCATGATTTTTGAGGCTGTGTGGTACTCCGCAGAATGATCAGCGGAGTTTTGCGCGGTAAAACTCGCTCGCCGCGCGGGTGGTGTTTGAGTACTCGAGCACGCCGGAGCCGTCGAGCAACTCCAGATCCGGCCCCGGCTCCCATGTCTTCAAGTCCGGGCTGCGGTCGAGCGAAAACCGTTGGCCGGGGAAGCCGCGAAAGCCGAAGCTGTTCGTGATCTCGCCGTCAGCGGCAATAGTGCGCACCCAGCGAATCAGAATCGGGCTGGTGCGCGGCACGATTTCTTTTCGCAGAATAATTCCCTCGAGCCCCACGGACAGCAACTGGCCGTCGTTGGCCAACGCGCCGTAGAGCGACAAGCCGGTGACTGTGCTTTTGGCCTCCCACGACTCGAGGTCGGGGCTGGTCAGCATCGTGCCGTTCGCGCCGACAACGTACCACGTATCGCCGACTCGGGTGATGTCGTTGAGCCACAGGCCGGTGCCGCTTTCGCGCTTGGCCCAGTTGTCGCCATCGGTGCTGGTGAGGATGGTTCCCGCTTGGCCAACGGCGATGAGTTGGTCGCCGAACGCGCGCACGCGATAAATCCACTCGGTCGTGCCGGAGGTCTGCTCGGTCCATTCCGCGCCATTGGGCGAGGTGAGAATGACACCGTCCTCGCCGGTGGCGACGAAACGGCCCTTGAATGCCTCGACGCTGGTGAGAATGCCGGTGGTGGGTGCCTGATGTTTGTTCCATTTTTTGCCGTCGGTCGTCGTCAACACCGTGCCTTTGCCACCGGTGACGACCCACGTGTCGCCGAGCGCGGCCACGCCCTGCAGGTCGTTCTCGGTCGGCTTGGGATCGGCGGCCTCCCAAACGACGCCGAACGTGTTGACCTTGTTTGTCACCGCTTGGCCAAGGTCGTTTTGAGTGACGACGTTGGTCCACGAATTGTGGCTGGTCAGCAGTTGGCCGTGGTTGCCGACAGCAACGAGCAGGTTTGTGGTTCCGCCGACGCCGAGCAGGATCGACTCAGTCGCCGACTCGGGCACGACCTCGAGGTTCCACGCAACCCCGTCGCGGCTGGTCAGCACCGTGGCGTGGTCGCCCACAGTGACCAGCAGGTCGCCGATCCGGTTGATGTCCCAAAGCCAGTTGCGCACCGAGTCGTCGCCGGTGAACCAGTACAGGTACTCGTCATCCTCCTCGTCGCGCACGCTGTCCACCAGCATGCCGGTTCGGCCGCCGAGCAGGAATTTGTCATCCAACTCAATGGCGCAATAATAGGTCCAGTCGGGTGGCGGTGAGGGGTTTGCACCCTCGTCGTTACCGAGCAGATCCACCCAGTACATGAAAAAATCGAGCACACCCTTTCGCACGACGTTCTCGCCAGCAACGATGACCTCCGACGCCGTGCCGGTGACGGCGTTCAGGTTCTTGTCAGTGCCGGCGCTCGCCGCAAGCCACGACACCCCTTCGTTGTAACTGAGCAGCACGACACCGTCATCGCCGACCGTCCAGAGACGTTTGTTGACGTAGGCCAGCGCATTGAGGTCGCGGTTGGTCCGGCTCTGGCGCTTGGTCCACGAACTGCCGTTGGTGCTGGTGGCCACAAGGCCGCCCTCGCCCACGGCGACGAAATAGTTTCCCGTCCAAATCAGCGCGTGAATGTGGTTGCTGTATTTGAAGGTTCGCCTGCGCCACTTCCGGCCATCGGTGCTGGTGTAGAGCGTGCCGTCGTCGCCACCGGCCACGATCAACTGGCCCGAGGCCGCCAGGGCGCGAAAGTTCCCGCTCGCCGGCTTGTCCAACACGCCCGGCTCGAACTGCTCCTCGCTCTCGCTGTAAAGCAGCGTGCCGTCATCGCCGGCCACGATTGCCTGTTCCTTAAAGAACACGGCGGCGCGCAGCGTCAACTCCACTCCGCTCGCGCGGGGGAACCACTGCACCATGTTTTGGCTGGTGTGGATCGAACCGTTGTCACCGACCTCAATCGAGAAGTCGTCCCCCTTGGCGATGGCACGGATGGAGTTGCCGTGCGGCTGGGGGTTGGACCAGCGCCACGGCCCTTCCTCCGCCATGGCCAGGCACGGCGCGATCCACGCCAACAGGCCAAGCGCCAGGCAGCCCTTGGCCAAGTTCATTTGTTTTGTTGTCAAAATCATCACTGCAAAAAATCGTCTCGCGGCAAACGAAAGGCAGGCACGCTTTAGAGCATGCCTGCCCTCCGGTAAATCAAAACTTGGCCAATCGTTCGGAGCGCTTGGCCAAGCGGCTAAATGTTAATGACGATGACCCCGCTTGTTGCGTTGCTCCTTCCTGCCGCCCCGTCGCCTGTCGCCACCGCGCTTGCGCTTGTCGACGCCACGCTTATCGGCGCCGCATTTCTCGCAACGACCGCCGCGTGAACCGCCACGGACTTTCGGGCCGCCATGGCCGCGTCCACCGCTTCTGATTCCGCCCATGCGCTTTTGCATCATCTCACGGACAAATGCCGGCGGGCCACCTTGCGGGCCACGACTGCCACCCCTGGCCCCACTCATGCGCTTCTGCATCATCTCGCGAATGTGCGCCGGCGGGCCGCCTTGTTGGCTTCTGGTTTGTTGCATCTTCCGGACAAATTGCGGTTTCCCGATCCTTTCAACTCTCCGGGTGATTTGCAATTTCTTGCCGCCTTGGTGGGCGCGAGCTTTTGCTCCGCCTTCTTTCTTGGCGTGGACACCTTTATGAGGGCCGCGATTTTTTTCACCGTCTGCGTGGCTCGCAGACGCAGTCCCCACCCCGATCAACAGGGCGGCTGCCACTCCAATTATCTTGTTTAGTTTCATGATGTTATTTTTCCATCCCAGCCATGTTGCCGGTTGCCTCACTAGTCGTTCCCGAAGTGGCGGCGGTTACAAGTTTCCAGCAAGCCGCAGCTCAATCATCCAGTTCGTTGGCCAGGACCATCTCGCGCGTGTAGTAAATGAGCCGGCCGCAGTTTGTGCAGGTGACCATCTCGCGCCCGCTCTTGGCGTTGACGATTTCCTGCGCCTGCAACTTCATGTGGCAGCCGCCGCAACTGCCGTGGTCCACGCCCACGATCACCCTGCCCCCCTTGGTGTCGAGCAGCCGCTCGTAGTGTGCGTATGTTTTCTTGTTAATTTTTGAAACAAGCTCCTCGCGCTCGTCCTCCAGTTCGTCGAGTTCCTTTTCAATGTTTTTCTCGCGCTCGTCGAGGTCGGAGAGTGTTGTTGCCTCGGACGCCTTGGCCTCCTCGGCCACCCGCCTGGCCTCTGCAAGCTTTGTTTTGAATATATCCTGCTCCTCCATCACCTCCAGTTCCCGGTCCTCGATTTCCGAGATGGCCTGACGGGTGTGGTCAATCTCCCGGCCCAGCGCCTGGTATTCCACGTTCTTTTTGGTCTCGAGCTGTTGCTGGGAAAACTTGAGGATCTGCTCCTTCCTGGACTCCACCTCATTCTCCATATCCTTCCGGCGAACCTCCAACTGCATATGATCCTGCTTGGTTTGATCCAACACCTGCTGCGTCTGGATGCTGTCCCGCCTGGTTTTTTCGCGCTCGGGGTCGATCGATTCCTGCTCGGCATCAAGCCGGCTAGCCTTGGCGTCGCGATCCTGCAGCACCAGTAAATTGCGGATGTCCTCGTTCATAGGGCCGGGCATCATTACCGACTTGATCGTCCCGGGTCAATGATCGCACGCCGGCAGCGCAAAAAAACGGTGAACCAAGGGCTGCGAAAAACCATTTGCCAAGCACCCATGCCCTCGGCATACTGCCCGGCCCTTTGGTCGGGACGTGGCGCAGCTTGGTAGCGCGCCTGGTTCGGGATCAGGAGGTCGAGAGTTCGAATCTCTCCGTCCCGACCATTTTTTCTTTCCCCGGTAAATTTTGAATTACCGAATCTTCTCTCAAAAAATCCTTTCAAATTTTCCAAGTGACGCAATCGGTGGCGCAAAATTTTGCCCACACCGAAACTTGGAAGCAAAGAATCTGTAAAAAATTATTGCAATATATTTGTAATTAATATGAGCTTCGTTTGTGCCAATGAAACACTTACTGATCACAGCAATCGCAGCCATGCTCTTAGTGGGGTGCGGGAAGTCGCAAGCACCAGACATTTCAATGGATACTGCTGTATTTTATGGAGAAATTGAAGCAATTAAACAACACTTAGCTGCTGGTACGGATGTCAATGAATATACCGATGGATGGACGCCTTTGCATCAGGCTGCATTTGGAGGCAATAAGGACATCGTCGAGTTGCTGCTTAGCGAAGGTGCAGATGTACATGCGCCACTGAAACATAAATTAATTGAAGGATATACCGGAGTCGATATTGCTAACACTTCCAAACACATTGAAATAGCTGCGCTCCTTCAAAAACATGGGGGCGAAAGCGGCTCGCAAAATTCAATTTTTCTTGCTGCCGAATTAGGCAATGTTGAAGCTGTCAAAAAACACTTGGCTGATGGTGTGGGTGTAGACATCAAGGACGAGCATGGGCGGACTCCTTTGTGTTTAGCGGTCAGTTCGAGAGACAAAGAAACCGTTCAACTCCTCATAGACAAAGGTGCGGATGTTAATTTCAAGATGGACGGTTTCATTGGTACACTAACACTACTAGACGTAGTCATCATGAAATCCGCCGACCTCTTCCCACCAGACGATTTCATCATGGAAGAACCTGAAATGGACCCAGAGGTAAAACAGTACATTGCAGAAATGGACGCCGAAATGGACGGTTTCGGTTATTCAAAGGAAATCGCTGAAGGCCTCCATAAACACGGCGGCATGCCGAGTGAAGCAGAGTTAAAACAGTACTCGGCCGAAATGTACGCCGAAATGAACGGTACCGACGATCTGAAGGAAATCGCTGACCTTCTCCGAAAACACGAAGCCAAGACGGGTGAAGAATTGAAAGCTGAAGGGAAGTAATTCCTCCGGTTGGCAAAGCGCTTGGCTTATTCAACGATCTTTGTCGGCTTTGGGGTCGAACACGTCGCGCAAACCGTCGCCGAGGAAGTTGAGCGCCATCAGCAGCGCCGCCAAACAGCCGGCCGGGTACACGATCATCCACCAGTAAATTCGCACCGGGTTGATCTGCGCCGCGCCCTCCGCGATCAGCGAACCCAGACTCGCTCGCGGCGGCTGGATGCCCAGCCCGAGGTAGCTCAAAAACGACTCGTACAGAATCACCGCCGGCAGCGTCAACGTCAGGTAAACAATCACCACCCCGACGACGTTCGGCAGGATGTGCCGCCACAAAATCGCCCACGTGCCGAGGCCAAGCGACCGCGCCGCCTCGACGAATTGCCGCTCGCGCAGCGCCAGCACCTGACCGCGAACAATGCGCGCCATCGTCAGCCACGACACCGCGCCCAGGCCGGCGTAGAGCAACAGCATCCGGGCCGTCTCGCCGCTGCCGCCGCCTAGCCACGACTCCAGCCAACCCTGCAGGACTCCCTCCAGCGTTGTGATAATCACGATCACAAAAATGATCGACGGCAGCGAGTACAGCACATCCACCGTGCGCATCATCGCGTTGTCCCAGCGCCCGCCGAGCAGGCCGGCCGTCGCACCCCACAACACACCGATCACCAAACTCACCAGCGCGCCGACCAGGCCAACGATCAGCGAGATCCGCGCCCCGGCCAACACGCGCCCGAACAGGTCTCGCCCGTGCACGTCGGTGCCAAACCAACTCCCGCCACTCGGCGCGGCGAACTGCGCCTCGCTGTGCAGGTCGCCCCGGCTCGAGATCAGCGGCCAAGCCAGCGCCAGCACGATTAGGCCAAGCAGAAACACCGACGCCACCACCGCCGGGCGGTTGTCGCGGAAGCGCAGCCAAGCGCGGCGATTCGGCGACTCGCCGGTTTCCAGCGCTTGGCCAAGTTGATGCGTTGCCTCAGCCATATTTCACCCGCTTGTCCAGCAAACCGTATACGGCATCGACCGCTAGATTCAGCGTCAACAACATCACCGAATATAAAATCACCAGCCCGACCACCATCGTGTAGTCGCGGTTGATCGAGCTGTTCACGAGGAACACCCCGATGCCGGGAATCTGAAACAGGTTTTCCACCACGAACGATCCCACCAACAGGTCGGCCAGCAGTGGCCCGCTGTACGTCACCACCGGCAGGAGTCCTTCGCGCAGCGCGTGCCGCAGCACAATCGCCGTCTCGCTCACGCCCTTGGCCCGCGCCGTGGTGATGAAGTCCGACTGCAGCGCCTGGCTCATCCCCTCCCGGGTCAGCCGCGAAACTTTGCCGGCGAAGTAAGTGCCCAGCGTGATCGCCGGCAGGATCACGTGCCACGGCCCGCCCCAAAGTCCCACCGGAAACACCGGCCACCGAATCCCCAGCAATACAATCAGCACCGGCCCCATCACAAACGCCGGGATGCACACCGCGAGAATGGAAAAGAAACTGCCGACGTGATCCTGCCAGCGCCCCCGCCGGATCGCCGTCCACACGCCCAGCGGAATCCCAACGCCAAGCGCGAAACAAAACGACAACATCCCCAGCGACAACGACACCGGCAACCCCTGCGCGATGATGTCGTTGACTGAGTGGTTGCGGTACTTCAGCGACGGCCCGAAGTCGCCCCGCACCAAGCCGCCCTCGAACGCCCGCCACTCGCCGTCCCGTTTTTCAAAACCGACGCCGACGAATCGCAGGTACTGCTGCCACATCGGCTCGTCGAGGTGATACTTGGCCTTGAGATTGCGCTCAATGTCCGGCGAGGCCGGCGCGCGTTCCTTGTCGAACGGCCCGCCCGGCGCGACGCGCACCAGACAAAACGCGAGGAAACTGATCACCAGCACCAACGGCACCAGCATCGCCACGCGTCTGAGGAAATAAGCCAAGCTCACGGGGCGAGACCATGCCCACGCACCCGCGACGCTGTAAAGCGCACTGCAAGACGCTCCTACACCGGAGGCTTCAATTTGCAACTAACAGGCCTTGGCCAAGCGGGAAAATAGGGTCATTTTGTCCCGATTCCAGCCTTGCTTAAATTGTGCCATTATGTCCCTTATCTGCTGTTCGTTGCCGAATTAACCTGTTTTTTGGCCATTTTTTGCCGAAATTGCTTGGCACGTGGTTTGCATTAAGAGGGGCAGTTGGTTCGATAGAAACCGTTAACCGAAAAACAGAAAGGAAATGATTATGATGACTTGTACGAATCGAAATACGAATCCGTTGAATGTGTTTGAAGATGTGTTTGGCACGCTGTTCAACGACTCAATCGGGAGCTTGGCCAAGGCCACCCAAGCCGGCACGTGGAGCCCGGCGGTGGACATCGTCGAGTCGACCGACGCCTACACGCTGACCGCCGACCTGCCCGGTCTAACCAAGGCCGACGTGAACCTGACGGTGGAGGAAGGCGTGCTGACGCTGACCGGCGAGCGCAAGAGCGAGCAAAGCGGGAGCAACGAGTTTGGCCACCGCTACGAGCGAGCTTACGGCAAGTTCAGCCGCTCGTTCCAATTGAGCAGCGGCGTCGAGAACGGAAAGATCAAGGCCGAGTTTAAGAATGGCCTGCTCAAGGTCGAGTTGCCGAAAGTCGAGGCCAGCAGACCTTACGAAGTGGCCATCGCGGAGTAACTCCAATCAATCACAGAACTACCCAAAAGCGGAGCCAAGCGGCTCCGCTTTTTTTGTCGCTTGGCCTTGAGGTGGGGCGTGCTGTCCCAGCGCGCCGCTAAAAACAATTTTATCGTTAGTGAGGCGGACGGCTGGGACAGCCGTCCCTACCAGAAAACGCGCTTGGCCAAGCGCTTGGCCGATGGAAGTAAAATGAAGACTACCGTCCGCGCCCACGACGGCCGTCGCCTCCCCGGTTGCGTCCGTCCCCGCCACGGTCGCCACGGTCGCTCCTCCCATCGCCCCGGCTCTGGCTGCTGTAGCGTTCGCGCAACTGTTGCTGAAGACGTTGCCGATCCGCATCCGACATTTTGGAGAGGCGCTCCCGCAACTCATCCCCCGATGATCGTCCGCCGTCTCTTGAGCGCTTGGCTGCCTCCTCGGCTCGTTTCTTTTCGATGGAGGCCCTGATTTCGGCCGCCTTCTTGGCAGCGGCACTGGAACTGGATGACTTGGAGGAGGAACTTCTCGAGGAGGTTCGGGGTGCCTTGGTCACCGAGGTCTTGAAGGCGTCCTCCTCGAAACTCAGGCTGCGAAGTTCGCCAAACTCCCTGATGGTGACTTTCCCTGTTGCCTTGTCGATGGAGACGATCTCGATGCCGTCCTTTTTTTCGCCGGCCGCCAATTGCAGGTAGTTGGGGGGCTCGGCCTTTTTCTTGGTATCGATCAGCGCAAGCGCCGCGCGTTCCACGCCCTCGTGCCGGTAAATCCCGGTCAGCTTGATATCCTCGCTTTTCGGAGGCTCGGGTGCGGTTTTAGGCCCGGGCGGCGGCTCGCTGGTGAGGTTAAACGCGTTGCGTTTACTGATGGTCAAATACGGGTTTTCGATCGATCGCACGGTCTCGACGGATGACAATAAAATGCCCAAGACAGCCACCGCCAACACTGATTTTGCTCCGTTTTTAGCGATTATGCTCATTTCTAAAGCCACAAGCCTGCCAACCCGAACACAAGTTAAACGATATTCCGAGACAAATAGTTACGAAAAAACCGTCCCTTGGCCAAGCGAGGAGTTTATGCCTCCTCTACGCCAGCGCGTTTTTGATCACGTTGCCGTGGACGTCTGTCAGGCGGAAGTCGCGGCCTTGGAAGCGGAAGGTGAGCCGCTTGTGATCCAGCCCGAGCTGGTGCAGCATGGTCGCGTGAAGGTCGTGCACATGGCATTCCTGATCGATCGCCCCGAACCCGAACTCATCCGTCTCGCCGACGATGTTGCCGGGCTTGATGCCGCCGCCGGCCATCCACATGGTGAACGCGTCGATGTGATGGTTGCGCCCTGCGGTTTGCCTCGCTTCACTCATCGGTGTGCGACCAAACTCGCCGCCCCAGATCACCAGCGTGTCGTCGAGCATCCCGTGCGCCTTGAGATCCTTCACCAGCGCCGCGCTGGCCTGGTCCACCTCGCGGGTCACCTTGTCGAAGTCCTTGGTGAGAGTCTCGCCCGGGCCGCCGTGGCTGTCCCAGTTCGCGTGGTACAACTGGACAAATCGCGTGCCGCGCTGCACCAAGCGCCGCGCCAAGAGGCAGTTGTTGGCGAAGCTCGGTTTGCCCGGCTCGATGCCGTACAGGTCAAGCGTCGCCTTTGATTCTCCGGAAATGTCCATCAACTCTGGCGCGCTGGACTGCATGCGGTACGCCATCTCGTACGAGGCGATGCGCGTGTTGATCTCCGGGTCGCCGGTTGCCACCAGGCGCTTCAGGTTGAGTTTGTTAATGATGTCGATCGAGGCGCGCTGACGCGCGCGGCTGACGCCGGCCGGGTTGGCCAGGTTCAGGATCGGATCGCCCGAGCCCCTTAGCGGCACCCCCTGGTATGTGGTCGGTAAAAAGCCGCTGGCCCAGTTGGCCGCCCCGCCGCGTGGCCCCCGCGAACCGGAGTGCAGCACCACGAATCCTGGCAGGCTTTGCGTCTCGCTGCCGATGCCGTACGTCACCCACGAGCCCATGCTCGGGCGGCCGAAAATTCCGGTGCCGGTGTTCATGAACAGCTTGGCCGGCGCGTGGTTGAACAGGTTCGTCTTGCAGGTGCGAAACATCGTCATCTCGTCGGCGATGCCGCCGATGTGCGGGATGTTTGCGCTGAACCACATGCCGCTCTGGCCGTACTGCCGGAATTTTTTCACCGGGCCAAGCAGCTTTTTCTGATCCTTGAATGTGCTGTCCATGAAGGCGAACCGCTTGCCCTTGACGAACGACTCGGGGATGTCGTCGCCGCTGCGCCTGGCCAGTTCCGGCTTCCAGTCGAACAACTCGAACTGCGACGGGCCGCCGGCCATGAACATGAAAATGACATTCTTCGCCCTTGGCCGAAAGTGCGGCTTACCGGGCTGAAACGGATTCACACTCGCCGCCTTGGCCAAGCCGTCACCGAGCAGCGAACCCAGCGCGATCGAGCCCAGGCCCATCGAGCATTGGCTGAAAAAATGCCGGCGGGTGGCCTGTTGCAAATCCATTTGCTGCGCCTGGCTGTCCGTTAAATCGTTCATCATTCGCGGGTGATTGTCTCGTCGAGGTTCAGCAACACGCGCGCCGCCATCGTCCACGCCGCCAACTCAGCGTCGCCTCCGGTCGGCTTCGGCGCTTGGCCAAGCGGCTTGGCCTTAGCCACCACCGCCTTGGCCTCGGCGGATTGCACGGCAAACTCGCTGCGCTGGCTCTCGACCAGGCCGGTGAGCAGTCGCAGTTCCTCCGCGTCCGGCTCGCGGCCGAGGCAGAGCCGGAAGCCCAGGCGGATGCGGTTCGCCGCGCTGTCGGCCTCCGTTATCAGCCGCCTGGCCAAGCCGATCGACAACTCGACGAACGCCGGGTCGTTCATCAGCGTCAGTGCCTGCAGCGGCGTGTTCGAGCGGATGCGGCGCGTGCACGCGGCCAGCCCGGCCGGGGCGTCGAACACCTTCAGCGCCGGGTGCGGCGTGTTGCGCCAGCGGTACGTGTAGGCGGCTCGCCGAAAACGATCCTCGCCGCTGCTGGCCTTCCACGTTTTTCGATGCTGGCCAAGGTCCATGCAGCCGTCCGGTTGCGGCGGGAACACCCCCGGCCCGCCCATCTTCGCACTCAGCAATCCACTCGAGGCCAAGGCCAAATCGCGCACCACCTCGGCGTCCAGGCGGAACCGCGCCTGTCGGCCGAGCCACTTGTTGTACGGGTCAACCCGTTCGAGATCCGCGCGGCGCAGTGATGCCTGCCGGTACGTCGCCGAGGTGACGATCAGCCGGTGAACCCGCTTTTGGCTCCAGCCGTTCTCCATGAATTCCACCGCCAGCCAGTCGAGCAGCGCCGGGTGCGTCGGCGGGATGCCCTGCGAGCCGAAGTCGTTCTCGGTCTGCACGATGCCGCGCCCGAAAAAGTGCTGCCAAGTGCGGTTGACGGCCACTCGCGCGAGCAGCGGATTGTTGCGATCGGCGACCCAGCGGGCGAAGTCGAGCCGGCCCTCGTTCGCCTTGGCCAAGCCGTGCAGCACGGACGGCGTCCCCGGCTGCATCTCCTCGGCCGGACGGGTGAAATCGCCCTGCACAAACCGGCGAGTCGTGCGCGGCTTTCCGCGCTTGGCCATCACCAAAGTCGTCGCTGCGCTTGGCCGCGCCTTTT
>Ga0310122_10002471_pt1 | contig 11742 bp, 9 predicted proteins | sample CB6_Bottom_1051__FD_203503 | JGI IMG/M metagenome (GOLD analysis project Ga0310122, IMG submission 203503) | Marine microbial communities from Western Arctic Ocean, Canada - CB6_Bottom_1051 | ecosystem: Environmental > Aquatic > Marine > Oceanic | place: Canada: Western Arctic Ocean | collected...
TTACAAGCAAGTGATATAATAGTGCGTTACATAATATTAAACACCCAAGCATCCTTCCTAATCCAGAGATGAAATGCAAGTGTAGTCAGAAAGACTGAATTAATATGAACCGGTTTGAAAAGATAGTTTTGGGTATCACTGGCGGCAGCCATTTATCGGTCCACGCTTTAATGCTGACACTGCCCAGTCTTATTCCTATTCTTCGTCAAGAATTCTCCACTGGGTTGGACACACTGGGTTTGGTTGCCACTATCAGCGCCTTTATGTTTGGTATCGGAGCGATACCCTCGGGCTGGGCCGAAAGCAGATTGGGTGGTAAAACATTGCTGTTACTTTACTTATTTGGTTCTGGACTGGCTGCTTTGATTGTGGCCCTTTCCAATTCATTTATTCTATTGATCTTCGGATTGGGATTACTAGGATTTTCCTGCAGTATTTACCATCCCGCCGGGCTCACACTTATTTCGCAACGAGTGCAAGCGATTACCAAGGGTATGGCTGTCCACGGTATATTTGGTACCACAGGTTCTGCGCTAGGGCCCATCATGGCTACAACGCTGGCGTTCCTAATATCCTGGCGGGCGTCGTATGCAGTTTTAGGCGTTTTCAATATTATTCTTGCACTAGTAACGATAGTAGTTATTCCAAAAAGAGACCACAGTGGAAACGGAAAAATGGAGCAGCAAGAAAATCGTGTTGAAAAGACAAACCGCCCGGCGCTGATTTTTTTCTATATGACCAATATGCTCATGGGGTTTGCCTATTACGGTTTTACGACTTTCATGCCTACTCATTTTGCTGAAAATACAAGTAATTTCCTGCCGTTTATTTCCGGTACTATGAAGGCAGGTATATTTCCCTCCTTGGTATTTTTAGCGGGAATTATCGGCCAGGTTATTGGTGGTCGGCTCGGAACTCGATATAAACGAACGAAATTATTGCCGCTAATTATAGCAATTAATATTCCCTTCTTATTGCTTATGGGTTATACAACAGATATTTTCCTGGTACTATGCAGTCTAGGATTGGGAATGGCTTATTTTAGCAACCAACCCATCAGCAATACGCTCATTGCCGAATTTACCCATAGTGATAACAGGGGTTTGGGGTACGGTATCAATTTCTTCTTGAGCTTTGGCATCGGCTCTCTTGCTGCCGGGGTGGGTGGCTTTATTGCTGAAAATATGGGCATTGCCTATGTCTTTACCGCTATGGGTTTTTTATTGATTCCAGGACTGTTTACAAGTTATATGATTATCAAGAAATCATGATGGTTGCTTTGTCTACCTAAAGTTCATCAACTTCCTGTGCCAAAATGAGTAAAAAGCAATTACGGCAACTGCCTTCTGTATCTGAAGTACTACTTGAGGTAAATCAATCTATTACGATTCATAATAATTATATAAAACAGGTTATTAAAACGGAATTAAGGGGCTACCGAAGAACGGCGAAAGCTGGTAAACTTGATATCAAACGGAGCGCGATCACTGCTGCAATTTTAGATGAGCTTGATACCTTGAACCAGTCTTCCATAAAAAATATCATCAACGGCACTGGTGTTGTGCTGCACACAGGTTTCGGCCGCGCGCCTATTTCAAAAAAAGTAATATCAACCGTAGCGAAAAAACTAGAAGGTTATATCAATTTAGAATTTGATCTCTTAACGGGAAAGCGTGGTGACCGGCAGAATCACATAGCTAAAATGCTAAATGCGATCTGTGGGGCTGAAAGCAGTCTGATCGTGAATAACAATGCCGCTGCTGTGCTGCTGGCATTGAATACATTTTCTGAAGGAAAAGATGTCATCGTTTCTCGAGGACAAGAAGTGGAGATCGGCGGTTCATTTCGCATTCCGGACGTAATTCGTAAAAGCCACTGCACTTTGGTGGAAATAGGCACCACAAATCGAACACATTTAAAAGATTACGAAAAAGTCATCACCAAAAAAACCGGTGCCATCCTTTGGGCTCACACCAGTAATTACGTGGTAAAAGGATTCACGAAAGAAGTTTCTCTCACAGAATTGGCGGAATTGGCGAAAAAGAAACGCATTCCCCTGGTGGCTGATCTCGGTTCCGGTGCCTTGGTAGATATGGAGAAATTGAATTTACCCGTGGAAAAACTCGTAGCCGATGTGGTCCATTCCGGTGCAGATATGATCACATTTTCCGGGGATAAGCTTTTGGGCGGTCCTCAATCCGGTCTTATTGTTGGGAAGAAGAAGTATGTAAACAAAATCCACAAAAATCCACTCTACCGCACATACCGCTGTGATAAGTGGACCATGGCCCTCATGGAAGAAACGCTTCGTACGTATCATTCAGGCGTAAAGGTCAACGGTGATAATCTGTCACTCAAACTCTTGACAACATCCCAAAACACTCTCTTTAAAAGGGGAGAAAAAATTTTAACGGACATTTCTATAAAGAAAATCAAAGACCTGGGGATTTCATTGGTGGAATCCAACGTAGAAGCCGGGAGTGGTTCACTGCCGGTGGAACCCATCCCCAGCGCCGCCTTGCAGTTCAAGCCCAAAACAATGTCTGTTTCAGCATTGGCAAAGGCATTCCGTACCGGTGAACAATCGGTAGTAGGATATACAAAAGGGAATATATTTTATATCGACCTGAAGGCAGTCTTGCCGAACCAGGTATCCAGACTTATTCAAGTAATTCAGGACGTTTAATGACACAAGTTGTCATTGGCACAGCCGGGCATATTGACCACGGGAAGACGTCGTTGGTGAAAGCACTCACCGGCACGGATACCGACCGGCTGGCGGAAGAAAAAGCCCGGGGCTTGACCATTGACCTGGGATTTGCTTTTCTGAACGATTCCGTTACCATTATTGACGTTCCCGGTCACGAGAAATTCATCCGCAATATGGTGGCGGGAGTTTCCACAATCAATATTGCCCTTTTGGTGGTGGCGGCCGATGACGGCATCATGCCCCAAACAAGAGAACATTTGCACATTCTGAAACTGCTGAATATTCCCCAATGTGTGGTGGCACTTACCAAAACCGACCTGGCGGAAGATGCAGAATGGCTGGACCTGGTTGAACTGGAAATTCGGGAATTGACAGAGGACATTTTTGACAGCGTGGATGTAGTCAGGACGTCCGTGCAAACCAACGAGGGAATTGAAGAATTAAAGCAGTTATTGGAATCGAAAGCAACTGCTGTTCAGTTGTCAAAAAATGAGAGTTTTTTCCGCCTCCAGGCAGACCGTGTTTTTTCCATGACCGGTTTTGGCACGGTGGTGACGGGAACAGTCATGTCCGGTGGATTAAAAAAAGGGGATTCCGTAGATATACTTCCGGGGAATATTTCAGCCAAGGTTCGTGGCATACAGTCTCACGGTGCGGAAGTGGGATCCGTGCAGCGCGGTGATCGGGCGGCGGTGAATCTTTCCGGTGTGGAAGCGGAAAAGGTCTTCCGCGGTTCAGAACTGGCGGCTCCCGGGAGATTGAAAGCCGTATCGAAATTCACGGCGCATATACAACTCACGGCGGACATGAAAAAAGAAATGAAGCACCGCCAGCGAGTGCGGGTGCACTTGGGCACGGCGGAAGTCATGGCAAGAGTCTACTTAACGTCAAACAAGAAAATGAGTGCCGGCAGTTCGGGGAATGTCATTATTGAACTGGAGCGTCCGGCTGTTATGGCGAGTGAAGACCGCTTTGTCATGCGCACGTATTCCCCCATGACCACCATGGGCGGCGGGACGGTATTGACCACATTTATCCCTAAAGGTGTGAAGATCAAAGAATGGGTTTCAGAACTGGATATTGACCCGGTAAGTCGCTTTGCTCAATTGGTAATGACATTCAAATTAAATCCCAAGACGATCCATGGGTGGGGATCATTCCTGCAGATGATGGATGACTACGTCAGGGAATTGGTAAAAAAAGCGGATTTGAAAACATCCAGGCACAGTTTTATTTATGCAGACGAAAATTTGAATACATGCTTTGAATTGATAGTAAAAAGTTTAGAACAGTACCATGAGAGAAATCCACTGCGCAGAGCCATGTCTGCTGATGTGCTGCAACAGGAAACGCGATTGAGTGAAAAATGGCTGTCTGAATTGCTGGACATCATGGAAAAAGATGCATCCATTCGTTCCGCCGGAACGGGAGTGGCATTGGCTAGCCATAAGGTGGAACTGGAAGGTGGAACGGCAGAGTTATCTGGAAAAATAGAAACTGGATTGAGGGGTAAAGAATTCACTCCCATGACCACAAAAGAATTATCTGGAAAGTTGAATAAGGCGGAAAATGACGTGCTGGAAATTCTCCATGTATTAAAAAGCGCCGGGAATGTGCTGGAAATTGAAAACGGTGTCTGGATGCATGGCGAAAACATGGCTAAACTCCGCCGGTCATTAAAGATCCATTTTAATTCACAAAACGAAATGAATGTAGCAGACTTCAAGAGCATCAGCGGTTTAACGCGAAAATTCGCTATTCCAGTGCTGGAATTTTGCGATAGACAGGGTTGGACCAGCCGTGAAGGCAATCTACGGCTGAAGGGGACGGAATTGTGAGCGCAAAATCAGCCAAACAACAAGGCACTCCCTTAATGCGCCAGTACGAGGAAGTGAAGCGTCAGTATAGCGATGCCATCGTCCTCTTCCGCATGGGCGATTTCTACGAAACATTCAGCGATGATGCAGTCACCACGGCGAAAGTGCTGGGCATTGTCCTGACTAAGCGTTCCAATGGCGCTGCCGCCGATGTACCCTTGGCCGGATTTCCGTATCATGCCATCGATAATTATTTACATAAACTGGTGAATGCCGGTCACCGCGTAGCCATTTGTGAACAGGTGGAGGACCCAAAACTGGCCAAAGGAATTGTAAAAAGAGAAGTGATCGAAGTCGTCACTCCAGGTACCATTACCAGCGATGCCGCTTTGAATGAGAAGACGAATCAATTCCTAGCCTGTATTCACTTTCACGGTGATGATGCTGGGTATGCCGTAATGGATCAGTCCACTGGCGAATTATTTATTGGTGAATGTCTGGCAAGTAATCTGACGGAAGCGCTGCGGAAATATACCCCTCGAGAAGTGTTGCTGGGCAGTAATGTAGTTTATTCCACAAGCGTTTGGTACCGGGAATTGAGACCCTTTGTTTCCACGGTAGAGGACTGGGTATTATCCTTTGATCAAGGACAGCGCATACTGATAGAACATTTCAAGGTGCGCACCTTGAAAGGTTTCGGCTGCGCTGATCTGGAATTGGGTATCACTGCCGCAGGCGCCATTTTTTACCATGTGAAAAATTCGTTGAGCGGATCATTGACGCATGTGACAAGCATCAGTCCTGTTGCAGATGAGGGCATAATGGAACTGGATAGTTTTACCCTCCGCAACCTGGAAGTATTTAAATCCCTTGCTACTCAAGGTACACACGGTACACTGATTGATCTGTTAGATGAAACAGTGACCAATGGCGGTGGTCGCCTGCTGAAGCAATGGCTTACCCGTCCACTTACAGATACTAAAAAGCTAAATGATCGATTGAATATTGTCGCCGGTTTTGTCAGCAATAAACGCCAATTACAACAGTGCAGGTCTATTTTAGAGGATATAATGGATATTGAGCGGATCTTGGGCAAAATAAACCAGAGTAAAGCCAGCCCGAGAGATCTCATTGGCTTGAAACAAAGCTTAAACAAAATACCAGAATTAAAAAAATTACTAGGGTCAGTAGATAATAATCATTGGAGCAAAGTAATTGAAAAATTTGCTGATACAAATTCAGTATGTGCTTTGGTTGCTGAACAACTGAATGATGAAGTCCCGGCACAGATTCAGCAGGGGAATGTTTTTCGCGCAGGAGTGGATAAAAAATTAGATGAATTACGCCAATTAGCTGCCGGAGGAAAACAGTGGATCGCAGATATGGAAAAAGAGGAACGCCAGCGCACAGGTATCAATCGCTTGAAAGTCGGTTTTAATAAAGTATTCGGCTATTATCTGGAAGTATCGAAAGCACAGCAGGACAATGTACCCGAGAATTATATTCGTAAACAGACTCTAGTGAATTCCGAGCGCTACATTACGGAAGAATTGAAGGAATACGAGGAAAAAGTTCTGTCTGCAGAAGAAGATATTATTGCCATTGAAACGGAATTATTTGCCAACTGCTGTCAAAAGACCCTAAAACAGGCTGGGCCGATTCAGACCAATGCGAAAATATTGAACCGTCTTGATGTTCTGTCTACCTTTGCGCACTTGGCCATCCAGAAGAAATACTGCAAGCCAATATTGCTGGAGGATGCAGCATTAGATGTTGTCGATGGGCGCCACCCTGTCGTAGAATATCTCTTACCTGCTTCCGAACGATTTGTTGGTAATGACTTGCAGATGGATGTGACAAAAAGTCAAATCCATCTCATCACCGGGCCCAACATGGCTGGGAAATCCACCTATTTGCGTCAAATTGGATTGCTTGTGCTGATGGCGCAAGTAGGGTGCTATGTGCCAGCTAAGAAGGCAGCCATTGGAATTGTAGATCGCCTTTTTACCCGGGTAGGTGCTAGTGATAACCTTGCCGGTGGAGAAAGTACATTTTTAGTGGAAATGATTGAAGCGGCGAATATCCTCAACAATGCCACTCCACAGAGCTTAATCCTACTGGATGAGATTGGCCGTGGCACCGCCACGTTCGACGGGCTTTCGCTGGCCTGGTCGATCACTGAATACCTGCACAATCATGCGGATGTAGCTGCCCGCACACTATTTGCAACCCACTATCACGAATTAACAGAACTTGAACATACGCTGGAGCGCTTGGAAAATCACCATGCTGCAGTAGAGGAATTTGGTGATCAGATAATATTTTTACGGAAAATATCTCCGGGGCCAGGGGATAAAAGTTATGGTATTCATGTGGCGCAAATGGCAGGACTGCCTGAAAGTGTTTTATCCAGAGCTAAGGAGATCCTCAATCATCATCTAGAATCTTCTACACAAACGGGAACCGCAGCACCCCCAGAAGCGTCTAACCAATTATCCATGTTTGAACGTCAAGAAGCAGCATTCAAAAGAGATCTGGATAAGGTTGACATAAACAGAATGACGCCGATGGAAGCACTACAGAAATTGGACGAATTGAAAAGGAAGCATGGCCTTTAGAATATTCCTATGCATTTGTACACTGGTATTTTCAACATACCTCCCAGCTGAATCTATCTGGGTAAAATATGGTTGGGAAATAATGGATAATGGCGGAGATGCGCGCGCATTGGCCTTGGGCAATACTTTAACCGCAGACGGTTCATCGCCTATCGCTGTATTATGGAATCCAGCACACCAGACGAACCAGCAGACTTTGCCGCTTATATACGGCCACCAAAATCGGTTTGCTGGTCTGGTCAGCAGTGATGTATTGGTTTTCCCCTTAAAAACTAAAATGTCAATACCTTTGGGTTTAGTCATACTCAGGGAAGCGGTCTCTAGAATTCCTGATACCAGGAATTTGCTGCTCGACTGGGGTGCAGATGGTATGCCTGGCACTATGGATATTGGTGAAGGGAATGGGGTGCTAGATGAAGGTGAAAGACTTAATCTAGAGGATATAAAATTTTTTAATCAGTCTCAATGGGCTGTCCATCTAAGTACGGCCAGAAATTATAAACAATTTACCGTTGGTGTTGCGGCCAAAGGGGTGTTGCATAACTTGGGCGGTTATAACGGTACGGGGTTTGGCTTGGATATTGGCGCAAAAATTTCTCCCTGGGAAAATGGTATTGTGGGCTTATCAATAACAAATTGTACCACGTCTTGGTTGTTGTGGGAGAACGGTACGGTAGAACGGACATTTCCTGGCGTTAATTTGGGTATTTCCCATCTTTTTGTATTTCCTAAAACGCCCTTTCAAGCCCGTATTAATGGTGGTGCTTTATTCGAATTAGGGAAACAGAAATCGCGGCGCTACAGGGCAGGTATGGAGGTTAGCTACAAATCCAAGTTTCAGGTTAGGTTTGGCCGCAATAATAATGGATTTTTATCCACGGGATTGGGACTCTTCTGGACCAATTTTTCGATAGACTATGCTTATCGTCCTTCCCCGGCAGATACTGGATTTGGTGCAAGCCACATAATTTCATTTCGTATTGACCCATTATGGGTAAGAAATAAATTAAAAACATTACTTTAAGCCTTATTTTATTCGGTTTAAGTCCGATGAACTTTATTTGATCATAAGTGATCTAAAATTAAATTTCTTAGCTATCCTTGGTAATAAAATTATGATTTCAAGTATGACAGGTTTTGGTCGAGCAGTTACAGATACGGATGCGGGACAGTTGTCGGCATCAATTCGATCCGTTAATTCTCGCTATCTTGATGTGAAAATTAGGGGTTTGAATCTCGAACCGGAAGTGGAGAAGTCAATTCGTGACTTAATGACCAAGAGTCTAATTAGAGGAACAGTACAAATAACATTCGAGTTGGGTAACAACAGTGCTTCCAACAAGAATTTGACCTTCAATAAAGACCGTTTCGAAGCACTGGATAATATATTAAAAACCATTGCAAAGAATTATGGCCGTGAGCTCAATATGGGTGATTTGATGCATGCCTCAGACCTCATTGCTGATGGAAAAAATGAAATGTTGGATCCTGATAAGATTATCAATGTTACTAAAGAAGCCCTAATCCAAGTTCTAGATATGCGGCAAGCGGAAGGCTGCCAGATTCAAGAAGATCTGCTCCGCAGATTAAATGTCTTAAAAACAGGACTCAGAGAACTTGAGAAAATGAATGTATCTTTTGCTGATGAACGGAAAGAAAAACTCGAAAGTCGCCTACAAAAATTATTAGGCAATCATGAACTAGATGAAACGCGACTTGCCCAGGAAGTAGCACTACTTGCAGAGCGGGCAGATGTGACCGAGGAAACGGTGCGGTTGAAAAGCCATTATGACCAGATGGATAATATATTAACTGCTGAAGGTGCTGTAGGGAAACGCTTTATTTTTCTACTTCAGGAAATTACCCGTGAGGTGAATACTGTTGGATCAAAAAATGGGTCTATTGATGTAGTAAATCAGGTGATTGCCATGAAAGGTGAACTTGAAAAAATGAGGGAGCAGGCCCAGAATATTCTATGAAGAATATTATCGTAATATCTGCGCCATCTGGAGCGGGAAAGACAACCCTTTGCGGCGAATTACAGCGCCGCAAACCCCATATAAAATTTTCTGTATCGTGTACTACCAGGCCAAAACGTGAATATGAAGTTGATGGTGTGAATTATCATTTTTTATCCGATCAAGAATTCACAGAAAAGGTGCAAAATAATGAATTCGTCGAATATGAAAATGTGCACGGCTATTATTATGGTACCTTACGCAAGACGCTTGAAGATGCACTGGCTCAGCAAGAAATGGTTTTATTTGATGTGGATGTGAATGGAGCTATGGCCATTAAGAGTAATTATTCTGATAATACATGTACAATCTTTATTTTACCCCCCTCGATAGATGACTTGAAAAAGCGTTTGATCCAGCGCGGTAGTGAAACAGAGGAAAGAATTGATAAAAGACTTGAACGAACAGCTCAAGAAATGGAATACAAAGACAAATTCGACGTCTGCATAATCAATGATGATCTTGCAATTGCAGCCGAAGAATTGAATGAACTTATCACAATACAAAATGAAGGAGTAGTTTATGGCAGTTAAACCCGTATCTTTGCGCAAAATGGAGGAAAAAACCAAGAATATATACGAAGCGGTTGTAGTCATGTCAAAAAGAGCGCGGCAGATAAACCAGGAACGATACGAAGAACAGGTTATGGAAAATTCAGAAGAGCTAGAATTGGATGTGTTGGATGAATCACCCGATATAAAACCAGAGGACTATGAGGAAAAGGAAAAAGTGACCACCATTGCATTGAATGAATTTCTTGAAGGTGAAGTCAGTTGGCGTGTACTGGAGGATACAGAAGAGGACCAGTGACATTGATAAAATCTGATGCTGTCAGTAGGTATTTAGAACAGACAAAAGATCTGTATGGCGATCAACTGTTTCTTAGCTTGGCTAATGAATCCAGTCATGTGGATAGTTCAGATGAATCACTTGATCAATTTTTTGATAAAATTAATCAATGTCAAAAGTGTCAGCTTGGCCAAACAAGAACTAAATTTGTATTTGGTGTAGGCGATCCAAATGCGGATTTAGTTTTGGTAGGGGAGGCGCCCGGTGAACAGGAAGATTTGCAGGGCGAACCTTTTGTTGGTCGCGCCGGGAAATTATTGGATAAAATTCTCTCTGCCATAGAATTGTCGAGAAATCAAGGTGTATACATCTGCAATGTGTTGAAATGCCACCCTCCAAACAATCGCGATCCCTTGCCTTCCGAAGTTGAACAGTGTGAGTCCTACCTCATACATCAAATAAATTTGATAAAGCCCAGATTGATTGTAGCTTTAGGTAGGGTTGCTGCAAAAACGTTACTGAAACAAGATTTGCCCTTGAAAGATTTGCGTTCAATCAAACATGACTATCACGGCACTCCGCTGGTTGCCACATATCACCCCGCTGCATTATTGCGGAATCAAAACTTGAAACCAGCTGCCTGGGAAGATTTCAAGTGGATCCGCCGCCTCATTGGGGAATCAAAATGATAATGGCTACAAAAGAACAAGATCAGCAGCTAAACGTGCAGCCCCAGTCCATTGAAGCTGAACAAGCAGTGTTGGGGTCAATGTTAGCCAGCAAAGAAGCAATAAATAAGGCCCTACAATGGGTACGTAGTCATCATTTTTATAAAGAAGCTCACGGTAAAATATTTCTGGTAATGTCTGACCTTTTTGATAAAGGTGAGCCGATTGATACTGTTTCAGTAATTAATAAGTTAAAGAAGAATAAAGAGTTGGATGGTGTTGGCGGTGCTTATTTTATTACTGGTTTGGTTGAATCAGTACCTACAGTAGCCAATGTCGAAAGTTATGCTAAAATAGTCCTGGAAAAGTTTATGCTTCGTGAATTAATTCGTGCATCCCACGAATTATCAAAAGATGCGTACAATGATCGCCAGGAAGTTGAAGAGATCTTGGATACTGCTGAACAGACTATCTTTAGTATCACTCAAGATCGTTTAAGGGGTGGTTTTAAGCCTATTGATGGTATTTTACACGAAACATTTGAAAATTTGGATCGCATTGCTTCCAATCCTGGTTCTGTAACTGGTGTTCCTTCCGGATTAATCGATTTAGATGATATTACTTCTGGATTTCAAAAGAGTGATCTTGTTATCATCGCTGGACGTCCATCAATGGGTAAAACCGCATTGGCGCTCTCTATAATGCGCAATGCAGCCGTGGATTATAAAGTACCGGTTGGTGTGTTTAGTTTGGAGATGGCAAACCACCAATTGGTCCAACGCCTGCTTTGTGCAGAAGCAAGAGTGGACAGTCACCTGGTACGCACTGGTAAACTGCCGAAAAACCAATGGAAAAACCTTAGTCTTGCGGTTGGTTCTCTTGCTGAGGCGGAGATAAGTCTTGATGATACACCGGCAATCTCAGTACTGGAGTTACGAGCCAAAGCACGGCGCTTAAAAGCAGAGAAGGATGTGGGCCTAATTATCGTGGATTATTTACAGCTGATGCAGGGGCCAAGGAACATGGAAAGTAGACAGCAGGAAATCTCAACTATTTCGCGTTCCCTAAAAGCATTAGCGAAAGAACTTGACATACCAGTTATAGCGCTATCTCAGCTTTCTC
>Ga0310122_10002472_pt1 | contig 11741 bp, 10 predicted proteins | sample CB6_Bottom_1051__FD_203503 | JGI IMG/M metagenome (GOLD analysis project Ga0310122, IMG submission 203503) | Marine microbial communities from Western Arctic Ocean, Canada - CB6_Bottom_1051 | ecosystem: Environmental > Aquatic > Marine > Oceanic | place: Canada: Western Arctic Ocean | collected...
TAAAGGGAACATCGTCGATCCCCTCGCCAGAGAGTTGCGCGGATGGGAACTCGATCCTTCCGATTTCAAAGGTCGACTCGAGGACACCCGGAAGGCACTTCAGGAAGCGAAACGCCGAATCGGCCCAGGACGCGGCTACACGCATTACGCAAAGATTCCCGGCGAGCAATTCACCGACGCCTTCCACTACACCCTGTTCCCGAATTTCGCCGTTTCGATCTGGGCAGACGGCTTTCATTTCCTTCGAGCCCGACCGCACCGCCGCGATCCGGAGCAGTGTGTCTTCGACAACTGGTGGTACGCCAGTCAGCCCGCACTCGAGACCGCCCCAGTCAGCACGATGGTCGGCGTACTGGATCGGGATGCCGAAGTCTCGCACGAAGTATTCGAATACAAAGAAAAGTCCATGGGCCCGGCCATCGACCAGGACATGGCCGTGTTCATCCAGCAGCAGAAGGGCTTCCGGTCTCGTGGATTCAAAGGGCCATACCTCTCTGGCCAGGAGAGTCGAGTGGGCCGATACCATGAGCTGATCAATGACTACATCGAGGGCCGGCGACCGAAACAGATCTAGCGCCGGTAGAGAGTCTGCCTGAACACCCGATCCGCCAACATCACGTCGCGAGTTCTCTAGCCCTGATCGCGCCATACTGCCTGATCAACCCAGGCTGAATGAAAGCCGAACGGGACGCGTGCAGGCATCATCACGCGCGCGATCGGCCCGTCTTCGAAACGGGCTGCATCGAGAATGATGCATTCGCTGCGCTGTTGCCGTTCATCCCACACAAAGCCAATCACCCAGCCATCTTCTTCATTCAGGCCATCCGGCTTCGGCGCAAACACAGGCTCGCCACCCAGACGTCCCGGACCATACGGATAATGCTGGCTTGTCTCGTCGACGAGATCATATTTGATGATGCCATCGAAGCCCGATTCCAGGCTGTCCCCGGCGATTCTTGCTGCATAGGTAAATCGATTGCGAATACCCATGAAGTCTTCATTGATTCGTGCGAACTCACAGCCCCATTCGGTATCGAGCGCCCGTTCTTTCACGCCACCTGTCTTTAGATTCAGGCGCCATTGATGCAGCATGGGCAAGTCGCGTCGATCGCCCTTCGCGGGACGAACATCGTCGCCAATGCTGTTCCGATCAGACCGGCAGCCTTCCACGACAATTTCGTCACCCTCCTCGAAGGCATTGACCGTGTGATAGCAATAGCAACTCTCGACCGTGAACCACCGAATCTGATCGCCATTGGCACCGCGCGAAAGCAAACGAAAGCGCGAGCCGTTTTCGGGCTCGAAGCTGAGGATGCTCTTCCCTTCGGTCATGCGCGCAAAATCGAATACGACGGGCAAATCCATGATGACGGTATAATTGGAGGTAATGGCGCAGTCATGCATCATGACCGGCTTGGGCACATCGACATCGGTCGTGTGGACCCACTCACCTTTCTTGTTGATCAGTGAGACGGAACAATGCGGCTTGCTGATGACGTTGTAACCGAAGGTGATCAACTCTCCGGTACGAGGATCGATCTTGGGATGCGCTGTGAAGGCATGCGTAAGGCGTCCATCGTAGTCGATCTCACCGACAGGATCGAGGTTCGGCAGCCTAAGACGGAAGGGGTGCGCACCTTCTTGGAGCGCGAGGAACATGCCGCCATGGAACACCATTGCCGTATTGGCAATGTTCTTCGAGGGGCCGTACTCCTCCACCACTTCTGGCGGGGTCGCCGGTCCGTCCCAGATGATGTCGCCTTTTTCCTGCTCAGCCAGATGCCCTTCGGTTTCGACAAAGCGGTTGATATAGGTTGCTTCGCCTTGATTGAAGAGGACCTCGTGGATCATTCCGTCGCCGGCAAAGGGATGGTAAGACTCCGGATCGCTGACAAAAACCGGGTTCGCCCCAATGCGCAAGAACGCTCCGTTCAATGCCTCAGGGATCGTACCCACGACTTCTTTGCAGGGTTCATTGTGTTCTTCCTGAACCGGAGCAAAGTTCCCCTGAAAATACGAGACGGTGGGATTTTCGATATCAGATATGCGCATGATCTACTTTTCGTGTCGTCGTTCGTTTCGCTGACCCGTTTCATGGTCTGCCATAGACCGACCACGGTAGCCCTCACGCTCGCAGATTGAACTGGCGATCGAATCTGTCGGGACGCCTTCCCCGCCCCTGAAATAGCGCACGACGATGGCCCGCATCAACCGCGACGATTGCAGGCTCGCCGTGCGCGAGGTCGGTGCGGGCGGACCCGAGACGATGACCCAGCGCGACGCGGCAGAACTGGCCTTCGAAGTCCTCGAGCGACCGGCTCGAATCGTCGTGCTTCCGCTCTGGCTCATGCGAGCTGGCGTGAAATTGATCGGCATGCTGAACAAGCAATTTGGGGACCTGTTCGAATTCATCGTGACGGCGGGTGAGATCGACGGCGTCGCGCCAAGCGTCGGCAAGACGACCCTCCGTAGCTATTTCGAGGAACTCTCGGCAGACTGGCCGGAACGAAAGAAGAACCCCGGACGGCCAGACGCCACGCGGCCCTGACGTCACCCGCGATAGACCAACGATCCTTGCGCTGCGCTCACCGTCTCGTCCAGGGTTGGCCGATCGTGAACAGGTCAATCGACATGCCAGCGCGAGAGATTCTTTGTCTCGCTCGTAACCACCGCGCCGATGGTTCGTTACGGTTTCACCCTCAGACCAAAGGGGAGAGCGATGCAAGAATTCGAGGGAAGAGTGGCAGTCGTGACAGGGGCGGCCAGCGGAATCGGCCTGGCAATGGCAACCCGGTTTGCGCAGGTCGGGATGCGGGTCGTACTGGCCGACATCGAACGCGATCCGCTGGAAGCAGCGACTTCGAAACTCGCATCCGAGGGTCATGACGTAATCGGAATCCCGACCGACGTCAGCCACGCGGAAGCGATCCAAGAGCTAGCAGACCAGGCGATCGCCGCCTTCGGGCAGGTCAACATCGTTCACAACAATGCGGGCGTGGTACGTGCCGGCCGACTTGAAGAGTTGAGCATCGCGGACTGGGAATGGGTTCTCGGCGTCGACCTCTGGAGCGTGATCTATGGAGTGAAGACTTTTCTACCGTTGATTCGCGAGGCGGGAGAGGGACATATCGTGAACACCGCATCGAGTGCTGGACTCCAATCCTCGCCAGAGATCGGCCCCTACAACGTCGCGAAGTTCGGCGTGGTCGCACTCACCGAGACTCTCCAACTCGAACTGCGAGCCGAAAAGAGTCCGATCGGCGCCTCGGTGCTATGCCCGGGCGCCATCGCGACCCGAATTACAGAGAGCGCGCGAAATCGCCCTGATTCGGTCGCCGATACCGAGACGAATCAGCGGTTTCACGCGTCCGCCTCCAAGATCGTCAACGATGGACATACTCCCGAGAGCGTGGCCGAATGTGTGATCGACGCGATTCGAGCGAAGGAGTTCTGGATTCTCACGCATCCAGAGTGGATCGACGTGTTACGCGATCGAGTCGACGGGATGTCGGACGGCCGCAGGCTGATTGTCGGGTTCGGGGGTTGATTCGATCATCGGGTGCACGCGATCGACGAGATTGCGTCGGCACGAATGCGGTCGACCGGCGATTTGCCTGGAGTCCAATGGCCAGAACGCTATCTTGATCCGCGACTCGTGACGATGGGCGATCGCGCAACCATCATCGAGAGGAATGTCGCCTATGTGCGATTCACACGACGTCAGCGATCAAACCGGAAGCCTTGATCCACGAAGCGGCTACAGGCTCGCCGAGCAGTGGCCTATCTATCCAAGAGACATGCAGTTCGAGATGGGCTCCGGCATTGCCGTGGATGGCGAGGGAGTCATCTATCTATTTACTCGCGATATAGAGCATTGGGCGGCTCATCCGCTCGCCATGCGGGACAAGATGGGCAAGAGCAGCATTTCGATGTTCGATCGCGATGGAAACTATCTCGGCAAGTGGGGACATTCCGATGAGCGTGGCTTCGCGCTCGGAGCGCATACCCTGTATATCGAGAAGGATGGCATGTTCTGGACCACGGACCGAGATGGTCACGTCGTTCGCAAATACCATCCTGACGGTACCCTGCTACTCACGCTCGGTCAGTTCGGTCAGTGGGGGGACGGGCCGGATACTTTCAATGGCCCCACCGCAGTGGTGGTTCAGGACAACGGCAACATCGTCGTCGCGGATGGCTATTGGAACTCTCGGCTCGTGTGGTTCACGTCCGAGGGTGAGTTCCTCAAGTCAGTTGGAACCTGGGGTCGGGGTCCCGGCGAATTCAACACCCCGCATGCGCTCGCACAAGACGCCAATGGACGGCTACTCGTCGCGGATCTTTGCGGTGGCAACTTCCACGACTACATGACAGTGCCGAATCAGATTGCCGAACATCGCCATCACGCTGAAACGGGGTGTTATAGTCGTATTCAAGTCCTGGATGCCAACGGGGATTTCGTCGAGGAATGGACCCATATCACACCGCTGAGCATTGCCGTCTATGGCGACTACGTCTACGCGAGCGACAAGATGAGCAACCTCGCGATACTCGAGGCGGCGACCGGCAAAGTGATCGAGCGCGTGGACAAGATCGCGATCTACATCCATCAGCTAGCCATCGACGCACACGGCGACCTTTATACCGCTTCCGTCTACCCCGAACACGCGAAGGAGAAACGTGGGCGCGAAGGACCGTCGCATCATCGATGGACGCGGGCGAGTGCTTCGAAATCCTAGATCTAGCCAATGTCACCAATGACACCAGACTCGCCGACATCATGATAGTCGGCCCATACTCGAATCAACGTGACGCGCGAGTGGTCAACGAAGGGCTGAGCGGTCGTCGGACAGGCCGGCGTAAAGGCGTCCAGCCCGCATGACCATCAACTTGGATTGATCTTGCAGTACGCGGATATCCTCGAGAGGATCGCCGTCGACGATGACCAGATCAGCGGCGGTATCGGCCTCGAGGGTCCCGTAGTCGCCACTCTTATCGAAAGCAAGCCCGCCATTGCGCGTCGCACAGATCAGCGCCTCAGCGTTCGACATGCCGAACAATTCGACGAAATATTGTAGATCCTTCGCGTAGGTACCGTGTGGAGCGATGCTGATTCCGTAGTCGCCGCCAACGACGAGCTTGACTCCAGCAGCCCTCAGCTTGCCGACCGTTGCGATCGTCGCTTCGATTTCGGCTTCGTAGCCCTGTGCCCTTACCGTTTCTTTGGAAACGCCGAGCGACTCGCACTTCTCGAGGTAGGTGACCTCCCACGCGATGGCAGGCCCAACAAATACCGTATCACCCTTCTCGGCGAGCATATCGACGGCTTCACTGTCCAGATAGTTGGCATGCCCGATGAGCTCTACACCGGCACGCACTGCTTGCTTGACCGCTGCTGCAGATCGGGCATGACAGGCAACGCGAAGCGTTCTGCGATGTGCCTCGTCCACGATCGCATTCACTTCTTCGTCTGTGAAAGAAAGCTCGCCGGGCGGATTGGTCGGGTTGATTGCCTCGCCGTCGATGAATATCTTGACGATGTCGACACCCAGTTTGCGTTGTTCACGAACAGCCTTGCGCAATGCCCAGGGCCCATCTTCTATTTGACTGAGCCCACCATCGGAGTCCACATTGCTGGCCGTCGCGCCCAGGTCTCGCCCGGCCGCGAGCAGACGCGGACCAATGAGCGAACCAGCGTTGATTGCGTTGCGTAGTGCCACATCAATCTTGTAGGTGGAACCGAAGCTGATTGCAGTCGTAAAGCCCGACGCGAGCATGAGGCGTGCATTGTGGACTGCGGTGATGGTCGATTCCTCAACCGGTGAATTCCCGATCGCGAACGGGCTCGCATCGGCAAACGACAAGTGCGCATGGGCTTCTGTCATTCCGGGCATGACAAATTTTCCCGAGAGATCATGAATCTGTGCCGAGGCAGGCGTAGGCGGAAGGCCGTCGCTTCTACCTACATATCGAATTCGTCCGTCGTGTACCCAGACGGTCGCCTCGTCGATCGGCTCTCCACTCGTCGCGGTAAAGAGCTTCGCATTCTCGAGTATGTGGTCTACCGAGCTCATGGAATCTTTCGATCTGACTGCCGAGACGGACACTCGGCGAAATTTTCTGCCCGTTTTCGCCATCGGGACCATAGACCGGCTCACGGCATTCCACTAGACACGCCGAGTCGCCGCCCTCCTGGATCCCCATCGTGACGACCGTTCCGTCATCTCGAAGTTGCTCGAGCGTCCAAAGCGGACGCCAAGACTCTCGCCGTCCTTCTCCGCTGCGGACAGCAACTTGGGGGGAGTGAAGAGTCCAATACGCGTGCGCGACAGGACAGCGACCTACACTCTCGTGTTCAGCGACGCATTCCCGGTCTTGAGAAGCACATCTTCCGTTTTCGGAGCTAGCATCGAGTTCTCAAGTTCATGCGTTTGCGCGTCGGCAGCGCTCCCGGATTCTCTGCATAGGCCACTCGGGGAATCGAACGCGACGTTTACTCGCATGGTCGAGATCTCCGTGATGCAACCAAGGGAAAACGAGAAAGGACGACATGAACATCCACGGGCGCAAGGCCATCGTACTCGGAGGAACCTCGGGAATCGGTCTGGAAGCTGCGCGTCAGCTCGCCGCTGGCGGAGCCGACATCGTCGTCGCCAGTCGATCAGAGGCCAATCGCGAAGCCGCGGCCAGCACGCTCGGTCCAGAGGCCACAATCCGTGAGGTCGACATACTCGACCGCAGCGCGCTATCCGCACTCTTCGAGGAACAGGCTCCGTTCGATATTCTGGTCTGCTCCGCGACGGGGGGAACCCGGGCCGTCGGCCCCTTCCTCGAAATGGACCTCGATGGATTCCAAGGGTCCTTTGCGAAGCTTTGGGGCTACACGAATGCGGTCCGACTCGGCACCTCGTCGATGAGCGAGGACGGCACGATCGTGCTCGTCAGCGGCTACCCCGCACGCCGACCCCGACCCGGCACCCTGGCAATCTCGACCGTGGGCAATGCCGTCGAGGGTTTTGTCCGCGCGGCTGCCTGCGAAATCGCGCCTCGTCGAATCAACGTCGTCTCGCCCGGTCTGATTTCGACGCCCCTGATCGGCCTCGACCCTGAGAAGCGCGACTCGCTCTTCGCCTCCGCAATCCGCTCCTTTGCGATTCCCCGGCTTGGCCAACCCGAAGAGGTCGCCAGCGCGATCCTGTTCCTGATTGAAAACGAGTTCGTCACGGGAACGACGATCGATGTGGATGGCGGCGCGTTGCTTTCGTAGTCCTCGGCTCTGGACACATAACCCTCGCGACAAAGCGGGAACCAAGCCAGGCGGAATCCTCTAAGCACTATTCGGGCGATGACCGACTTCTGCGCTGTCATCGAGACACAGCTCTCGTCCAACCCAGAGACCCAGGTTGTGGCCGGTCCGACCCTCCGCACCTTCGAGCAGGAGTTCGACCAACATGTCGCAGGTTTGTTCTGGCCTCATCCAGCTTGAAACGACGTCGTCCGTCGCTTCGCCGGAAAATTGGCGAAGCATCGGCGTGTCTGTCGCGCCCATGCACATTGCGTTGACCCGAACGCCCTTCTTTCGCATCGTCGTCGCCCAGTCGAGCGTCAATCCATTGAGTGCCCATTTCGAAGCATTGTAGAGGTCCATTCCACCATGCCCCCAGACGCGCTCCGGAGGGATGGGATAGACATGATCGGTGCTGACATTCACGATATGTCCGGACCGACGCTCGATCATCGAGGGGGCCACCGCGCGGCCAAACAGAAACGCCCCATACAAATTCGTTCCGATCACGACCCGATAGTCTTCGATTCCCTTCGCCCAATCGTCACCCGCTCGCGTCGGCCGAACAACGCCCGCATTGTTGACCAGGACATCGATTCGACCGTACTCGTCGAGCGCCGCACGGACGACGCGGTCGACGTCGTCGGCTTGAGAGACATCGGCTGTATGGGTCTGCCCATCCAGCTCATGCACGCTCTCGTCGATGTCGCATGCCACGACAGCCATACCGCGAGCCATTAGCCCCGTGGCAAACGCATGGCCGAGCCCATTCGCGGCGCCTGTCACGATGGCAATTTGTCCCCGGAGCCCTTCGGATGATTCGACTGGAGAGCGACCTTTCATCATGAACTCCTGACTCTGGACAAACATGTTGATTCGTTCCATCAGCCTACCACGAGTGGGGAGTCTGTTAGGACCTCGACGGGACAGTCGCAATCTGCCAAGTCGTAGCCGGCCCTTCCTCAGCCATGTCGGTACACTGTGTCAGCGTTGTTACGTTGATTTCTTCTCGACCCGCGATCGCGAAGCCCCTACCCAGAAGAGGATGAGTCATGTCGCTACCGGACTCTGCACATTGGCTCACGGCACTGGAAGTCGGAACCGCGATTAACCGGGCCGAATTTTCTTCGCTCGAGATTACGCAGGCGATTCTCGAACGCATCGAGACGATCGGTTCGACCTATCGACCCTACACGAGCGTTCTGGCCGAGAGAGCGCTCGCACAGGCGAAGCGTCGCGATGAGGAACTCCGCTCGGGAACGTCGCGCGGCCCCCTGCACGGCGTACCCATTGCCATCAAGGATCTCTGCGATCTCGAGGGCGAGCCGACGTATGCGGGAACTCAATTCCTCGGAAAACTCGGCGTCGCAACGGAGACCGCCTGCGTCGTCGAGCGTCTCGAGGCTGCGGGCGCGGTGATCCTTGGCAAGCTCAAGTTGACCGAGGGCGCCTATACCTCCCATCACCCGAGCGTCGAACCTCCGATCAACCCCTGGTGTCCGGATCGTTGGACCGGAATCTCATCGAGTGGATCTGGCGTGGCGGCTTCAGCCGGCCTGGCCTTCGCGACACTCGGCTCCGATACGGGCGGATCGATTCGCCTTCCCTCCGCGAGCTGCGGACTCACAGGCCTCAAGCCGACCCATGGACGCGTTCCCCTGCACGGCGTCTTCCCCCTGAGCAGTTCACTCGATCATGTGGGCCCGATGGCGCGAAATGTGGCCGACTGTGCTGCGATCTTCGATGTGATTGCCGGTGGCGATCGCCGAGATCCACACAGCCTTTGGATGAACGCGTCGGCGCAACCCGGAGCGCTCGTCGCCTCGGAAGTGAATGTACGAGGCTTTCGAATCGGCGTCGATCGCAAAGCTCTGGAAGTGGGCGATGAAAAGATGGCTGGCCTGGTGCTGGCCACCCTGGACGTCTTTCGCGAACGAGGGGCCGAGATCCTCGAGTTGGAGCTTCCCGACACGCTGGCGACCGCGGGAGCCTGGCCCGTCATTTGCGCGGCTGACGTAGCCAATGCCCATGCGGCGACCTATCCGTCCCATGCGGATGAGTACGGGGACGATCTACGCGGTCTACTCGAATTCGGAAACGCCGTCACGGGCCGAGCCTTGGCGGAAGCCAATGCCGTGCGTGATGCGTACGCGATTGCCTTCGACCGTCTCTTTGACGACGTGTCCGCGGTTCTCACACCGGTCATCCCGATCCCATTGCTGGCCAACACGAACCTCGGTCGCAACGACCTAACACCCGAGCAGGCTCTGCTCGTGATGCGGTTCAACATGCCCGTGGACATGGCCCGTGCTCCCTCGCTCACGATGCCCTGCGGCTTCACGGACGACGGCGGTCCGGTCGGGTTTCAACTCGTCGGCCGCCGACTAGATGAATCGCAGCTCTTCGACCTGGGCGCCGCCTATCAGAGCGTGACCGAGTGGCACCAAGCGCATCCACGCCTCGAGGCGTAACAGCGACAAGAAAATGATCGATGCAGAACTGCCCGGTCTCGAGCGCCCGCCGTCCACTGCGAATCAGTCGGGATGATGCTGAGCGAGATGGTCGGCCAGCGCGTCGCGGCCGAAGTCATGTGCAGGATTTCGCAGGACCACGTGGATGTGATCCGCCTGCTTCGCGGTGTCGTCGAACTCGATCATGAATCCGCTGCCCTGGATCCGGTAATACAGGGCGCGGCCCGATTCGATCGGTTCGTCCGCCGCGTAGACGATCGAAAGTTCACTCGCATCGCCATAGATCTGGGCGCGATAGCGATCGGCGATCGCGGGTGCGAAATTTCCGAGATGGACTTCGACGACTGCGTCGAATCGCGCACGCGCCGGCGCATCCAGCAGCGCCCTGGACAGGCCGGAGGCCTTGCCGAGTTCGAGCGCGACGTCGCCCCCGATCGACATCGGTCTCCGAATCGCGCTGCCCTTTCGCCAGGGAATTCGAGCCATCTTTCGTTCACCAGGGGAGAGAGCATTCAGGAAGGCGACCGCGGCATCCTCCTCTGCGGCCAGCACTCGCAAGCCCGCGCGTTCGAGTTCCGGCGGAACGATTCGTGGCTGTCCGCCAAGGAAGAGCGGGGTCGCCGAGAGCGGCGCGTCCGGGATCGCGGTCCAATTGAGTGAGAGATGATGACCGTCGAAGCGCAACCCCCAGGTCGCATCTGACGCGGGCTCGCCGAAGATCGCCAGGAAATAGCGCTTCGCATCCCGCATGCCGCCGAAGAAGAAGCCGAGTAGCCCGCCCTCACCCTCGGCGACTTCGCGTTCGAGACTCCGAATCGTGTTCATCTTCTCGAGACCGGCGGGGCTGAGAACCCCGGCGAGCAATCCCTCGAGCTCGCTCCATTGCGCATCGCTCATCTCGCTGATCTTCAATCCCTCGAGACCAATCGGTGCGAGACGTAGATCGAATCGTTCGTCGTCGTCGAAGTCGTAGAGCGCTTCGTCGCGCTGATCGTCGTCGAGGCCGGCGACGAAGTCGCCCATGCCCATCGACAGCACGTCCGCGACGGATTCGGCTGTTTCGATCGCAAGGGAGGAACCCCCAGCGAGTGACAAGACGGGAACCAGAAGCAAGACAATGGCGTTTCGGATCATGAGACTTTGCATCGAAACAGTCTCGCGCAGGATTTGGGCTTCACAAGTGCCAGCCGACCGCTGCACGCGGCCCTCGCTCGAAGCGCATCCACGGTTCAGCTCGCGATCTTGGCGTTCTCCGTCCAGTAGAGGAGGTGTCTGATGGCGCGATCCAGGCACGTACGCTGGCTCGAGTGGCTGCCCTGCTACGTAGGAATTTTCATGCTGGTCGAATCGTTCGGCGGCCTTGCGCATGCCGGGGAATGCGATTTTTCACTGGTCGACGGCGCCGTCGCCAACATGGTGTCCAATTTCTCACAGGTTCCGGGGGCCGGAATTCGCATCGGGACCTCGGAGACCGTCCTGCACGAAACCTATTTCGGGACCTACGACGCAAGCACCGTCGTGAGGACGGCCTCGGCTGCAAAACTCCTTTCGGCCGCCACGATCCTGTCCGTCGTCGACGATGGACTCGTCGGTCTCGATCAGCCCGTCGATTCGATTCTGCCAGAGTTCGTGGGCCTCGGGAGCGCGATGACCCTGCGGCAGATGTTCTCGCATACCAGCGGACTGCCGGGCGGCGTGACGTGGCCCATCCTCGCGGATGACACGATTACTCTCGCGCAAGCCGTGAGTACGATCGCGAGCACGATACCGCTCGAAGCGCCACCGCTGACACAGTTTTCCTATGGAGGCCTCTCGATGCATGTCGGAGGGCGCATGGCCGAGGTCGCCGACGGGCGTCTCTGGGACGACTTGTTCGCCGCGCGCATCGCGAATCCGCTAGGAATGACGGCGACCGACTACGAGGGATTGGGCGTGACCGATAATCCGCGCATTGCGGGCGGCGCCCGGACCCATCTCGAGGACTA
>Ga0310122_10002473_pt1 | contig 11740 bp, 5 predicted proteins | sample CB6_Bottom_1051__FD_203503 | JGI IMG/M metagenome (GOLD analysis project Ga0310122, IMG submission 203503) | Marine microbial communities from Western Arctic Ocean, Canada - CB6_Bottom_1051 | ecosystem: Environmental > Aquatic > Marine > Oceanic | place: Canada: Western Arctic Ocean | collected...
AGGGCACGAGATCGGCCAGCCGGGTCGAACTCTTGTCGCTCGGCGCCGTCGACCTGCTGCAGAGTGATGATGCTCGGAATCTTCATATCGAGATGCAGATCGGTGGTGATTCGACAGTTCAACGACGCTACTTAGACCACTGGAGTCACGATCACGAGATATATCGCGCCACCGGTGATCTCGCCTCCTACACCGGCTTCGGACCGGACGGCCGCCTGTCGGGTATCGATGGCATGACATTCCACCCGTCCGACCGCTCGATCGACCTCGCTGTCATCCTGCAGCGACTGGAGGTGAGGGTCTGAGGCTGCGCAGGAATGAGGAAGCGGTCTCAGCCGCCGTCGCAACCGTGCTGCTGTTCGCGGGTGTTCTATCGATAATCTCCGGCATGATGGTCAGCATCATTCCCCTGATCGATGAGAGACAGGGCGCCATCGAGCGGGAGATGGTAGGCGGTCAATTGTCGGATTACGCCGCTGAAACCATCCGGTTGGCGGAGGCGGGAGCGCCCAGCGACATCGCGAAACTCGAACTCAAGCCGCACACGGGAACCTTCGCCTGGTCATTCCGGAAAGGTGGCACATGGTACACCGCCAGCCATCTGCAGAACCATTCACTGCGACTGGACGGTGCGATGGACCTCGACGACTCGATGCAGCTGCGGCATCCGGAGGGAAGGACGGAATCGATCTGCTTCTCCGACCTCCGCGCGTCCGGAGAGGCGTTGCAGGTCTACCGGATCCCAGCCCTCACCGGGACCATCGCGGCAGCCCCGGTCGCTTCATTGCAGAACGGGCTGCAATCGACCAGAATCGACTTCGATCAAGACGGGTTGACGACGACGACGAAGGTGAACGGGCTGTGGACGGTGACATTGACGGGCGACGATGAGGCGTGGTTGAACTCCTCTAGCCGGCTGCGTGTGCTACTGCTCAGAGGAGAGGGTGGTCAGACCATCGTTCCACCTGACTTCGCGGATGCCTCCGGGAGGGGCAGGGCGTGGACTCTGCCGCTACCATCAGGCGTAGTCGAGATCAGCATGGTGGCTGACCAGAGCAACGACATCGCATGGTCGGGGACGGCATCTTCGGGTCGGGCGGTGGCCCCTGCCGCATCTGTTTCAGATGGCTCCTCAGGCAGTACAGAGGCATCTCACTGGCAATGGCGGGGCGATGTGGAAGCCGGTGTCATGCACATCACGAGCAGCGCTCCTTCGACGCTGATGCTCCGTTGGGCCGGATCATCGTTGAGCGATGCTGGCGATGCGACTCTGCTCGATGCGGTCGGCAGCGCGATCGGTGAGAGATTCCTCGCTCCGGCCGCCAACGGCAGCCTGTCGCTGCATAATCCCAACACTTCACCGACGTCGGTCAGGGTGGAGGGGTTCTACCATTCGATTCCAGCCCGAGGCGATATCAGAATACCCTGGACCGATCAGAATCGTGGCTGGATCGTGGCGGCCTCGCCGATCAGCATCCACCTTCTGGCGGACGCCGATGGCGACGGCTTGCAGCGACCGGGCAGCCTCGATCTGGCGCACGCTGCCGACAGCGGCAGGACCGGTGGCACGGCATGGGATATCTCGGCCCCGACCCTGCCGGTCTCTGGGAACACATCGCTGCACCTGCAACCTCTGGCACCGACAGCAGGATACGACATCTGGGCCGATCCCTTCCTGCCGGCCGGACTGAACGGATCGGTGGAGTCTGTCAGCCGAGGTGTGGTGACCTCCTGGGCGGCCACCGTCAGCGGCAGACTCACCATCGCTGGAAATGATTCGGAGGGGGTCGCACGACCGCTGCGAGTCTATCTGTCGGCCGGTGAAGATGGTCTGACATCGATACCGGAGAACGGTGAGGAACGATGCCTGCCACTCGGCCAGCGGATCACCGGCTGGATCGACGTCTCACTGCCGTGGAAGGATGTCTCCTTCGCCAGTGATTCGACGATTCGACAGGCGTGGCGTGACGGCAGTCATCCGTTCGGTCTAACGATAAACGTCAGGGGCGATGGCCCGAATGGCTCCAACAGTCTGGTGGCGACCGGCTGGACCATTCCTCTGCCCAGACTCTCGTACACCTTCAGGAGCAGCATCACCGGCATGGAGGTGGCCACGAGAGGCGGTTTCGTCGGCACCAATCATCCAGAATTCGAAACAGCCGTCATCGTGCCCACACCGTCACGTGAGGGACCGGGGCCTCGTCTCGCCGCCACCATCCCACTGATCATGCCGGACAGCGGATCGGCGGTCGGCGGTGGACTCCGTCAAGTCGAATTGACTCTCGACCATCGCTCTCAACTGGCTTCGATGCAGGCTTGGCAGGTGCGACGAGGCTGGGATGGACCGTACGGCGTCGCCATCGCCGACCACGCCGGTCTGGAACTCTACCATTCCGTGGACTGGTTGACCCACCCCGGACGATTAGACCTGCTCGACGATCATGTGGGCTGGGTCCAGACGCTGCCCGGATCGGACGAGAGCGTCTACCACGCTGGTGGCGAGGTGGTGTCATTCAACCTGCAGTTGGCAGAGATGAGGCATTTCTCGGAGGTGTCCACATGACTTCGTTGCGTGACGATCAGGTCGCGGCGGCGACCGAGATCGGTTATCTCCTCACCTTCCTGCTGGGCCTGATGTTCCTGACCGCCTTCTCACTGTGGACATGGGATCTCGAACAGGCGACTGAAGAGAGGTGGACCGATCAAGCGATGCAAGAGAACGTGCGCGACATCACCCAGGCGATCGAGAGAGCCGACGCTGCAGCCCGTCTAGCCAGCGATGCGGCCTATGCTGAGCCGGTGCCATTGCTGCTCTCGGCCGACACTGGACTGGGCCTTCGGTTACTGCTGACCAACGATACCGTGCTGCTGTCCGACATGTCTGGACATCGGGTCATCGAGCAATCGATCAGTGGTGCCGCCAACACCTGGCATCACGGCGAGGTCGACCTTGCCGGGGCCGAGTCGGTCTGGGTCAGCCTGGCCGACGGCGAAGTCGTCATCACCCTGCGTCAACCCGGCTTCTGAACGAGGCCCCTCTCCGGATGACTCGATTCCGGTGACTGCCGGACCCGATCCATCAGAGACTCAACTCACCACCCAGCCGGTGCATCGAGGCGGCGACACTCGTTTCAACCCATGATGGCGCGATGTACCGCCATCTGGACATCCTTCATCCTCTCTTTCGCACCGAGCGCCCGGAACACCGTCAGCGAACGCTGCAGATAGTCCATCCGTGCCTGCCTGTCCGGTGTCGCCTCACCGAGGCGGGCCAGCAACTCACCGACCAGCACCCGGTAGTCATTGGCCTCGGCCATTCCGAGCGCCGCGGAATAGTGCTCTATCGCTTCGTCCATCCGATCCGCATCGACGAGAACCTGACCGAGCAGCATCTTGACCTCGACGGCGCTGTGCTGATCGGGTTGCTCGGCCAGTGCATCCAGCGCCGCGGTGTAGTGGTGGAGCGCCAGTTCCGGGTCGTCGCTCTTGGCGTAGAATCGACCGAGCACTGCGCGGGCCCGAGCGTTCAGGGTCTCATCCTCCTGTTCGAGCGTCTCCTCGTAGGCGGTCAGGGCGTGGTCGCGGGCCCGGTCCAACTCATCCATGTCGAGGAACGCCGAGGCTAGTCGGATGCGTGCTTCGACCAGGTTCGGATCATCCTCGGTCGCCAACAGGCCCTCGACGTTCTCGTACACCTCCACCGCTCTCTTGGTGTCGCGCCGTCTGCGGAATATCGAACCCATGTTGTTGTAGGTCCGAGCAGCACCCTCGGCGTCGTTCAAATCGATGAAGATCGACAGAGACTGGTTGTGCAGCTCCAAGGCTGCATCCAGAGCACCACGCTGGACGGCGATGTCGGCCTGACTGGACAGCAATCTCGCCTCCGTCTGCCGCATCTTGGAATCCCGAGACAGCGGCAGCGCCTCGGAGTATGCTGTCTCAGCCTCATCCCATCTGCCCTGCAGCGAGAGGATGTCGCCGCGCAACTCCTGGATGCCTACCCATGACGGCGGTCCGAGGTCGCTCCGGTCGAGCATATCCAATATGCCGAGTAGTTCGATTCGGCCGGCTCGGACCAAGCCACGACCGACCTCTTCGAGAACGGCGACGAAGCCTTCGCCATCATCGGCGCTCGCCAGATGGTAGAGATACTCGATGTCCTCATCGGCGCCACCGCGTCGTTCACGATACCAGTCGCAGGCCGCCGTGTGGAGTTCCAACCTGACCGGCTCATCGTGCGATCTGGACAGGAACTCGCGGACCAGATCGTGGACATCGTAATTGTCGCTGTCGGCCCGTCTCGCCAACCCCTTCTCGACCAGATCGTCGAGCAGGTCGGTGTCGAGATCGGCGCTGCTGAGAGCATCCAGAGGCATCGGTTCGCGAAAAATCGCGAGGGCTCCGAGCAAACGCTTCTCGGCTCCCGACAGCCTGGAGAAGATCTCCTTCTCCACGAACTTCTCCAGCGTTTCGTGAAAGGTGTCTCCGACCGAGCCGCGATTGATCAACTGCAGTACCAGAGGGTGACCGCGTGAGAGGTTGTAGATGTGGATGTAGGTCGCCATGTCGATGTCTGGCATCGTCGTCAACAGGTTTCGGCACGCGTCCTGATCGAGCCCATCGAGCGGCATCACGAGTATGATGATCTGCCCCTCGGGATCCTTCTCCGGGATGACCATCCGGAAGGAGCGCGAGAACAGCACCATGCCAGACTCCTTGCACTCGTTCAAACGCAACGACAATCCGCGCAGGATGCTGGTCAACGTCTCGTCCCCGACCTTGTGCAGATCGTCGACGATCAACAGTGCTGGAGCGGTCTGCAGCCCCTCGACGATGAGATTCACCGCCAGGGTGGGCTGTGGGACTGGGGTCGATGCGAGGTACTCCGAGAGGTCGTCGTTACCGATTGCCGCCAACCACTCGGCCACAGCCTCCAGAAACGCTCTGCTGCCCTCCCAATCCTGACAGCGGTGGTAAATCAGATTGCGCTTATGGGTAAACAATTCGATGAGTTTCGCGGCCACAGCGGTCTTGCCGATGCCGGCGATGCCCGGCACCAACAGTGTCGTCGGCCGTGCTTCAAGCAGGTTGACCATCGTCTCGAGTTCCCGCTCACGACCGAAGAACGTCCGGGTCCGCGGCAGATCGCCGAGCGATGTGACCAACTGCTTCTCGATGTGCTTGGAGAGGTCCCGTTCGATCAGGTCGGGTGAGAGGGTCCGGAGATCGAGCATGCCGTTGTCATCCATGTATCTCAAGACATCGACTATCCTCATCTGGAAAGGGATGTCATCCTGAACCGTTCCGTATGTCGTCGTTATCACATGACCATCCGGCATATGGATGCGCAACTCCTGTTCTGAGACATGCCGCCACACCTCCTCGGCCGCCTGCAATCCGGCCTCGGTCAGGAAGTACGCTTTGCGTTTCCTGCTGACACCGCTGACATGCGCTTGCCGTTCGATCAACTGGCCGTCCTCCTTCAGGCCGGCTATCGCTCTGGGCACATTGCTGCGGGCGATGGAAACCGCGTTCGCGATGCCCATCTGAGATAACGAGAACGGCACTTCGACCGATTCAGAGTAATCCGCGTAGTCTCGAAGATGGAGCATTATCCGCTCCTGAACACCGAGTCGTCCCTGCAGCACGCACCCACCCCATCATTCGACTGGCTCGGCTCAAGGGCCGCCTTCGGAGTCGGGGTCGGGCAACCACTGCTGGGTCGCCTGGTCCCAGCGCCAGCCGGGGTATCCCTGTGTCTGGATCTGTGAGACGAGGGGCTGCTGAACCTGCTGTGCGATGGTCTGCGCCGTTGTGTCAGCCCCGGCCTGAGGCGTCACGGAGGGAGGTGCCGAAGCTGCCTGATCGATCTCCAGAGTCCTCGCCTTGGCCCACGCATAAGGGTCTTCTTCGACGGTCGCCGCCATCGCTTCAGCATCTTCATCAATATCCTCGAACTCGACGAAGAAGAAGGCGAACACGGCTATCAGCAGGGCGCTGATTATGATGGCGATGGCGGCCCACGCCACGATGCCGAAGCCGCCGCCCTCTACCGCACCCTCGACCGTCACCGACTGAGCTTGGTTCGTCATCTTGCTGCCGCCATACTCGAATTGGATTGAGTTGCCACCGGCCGAAAGTCGTGAAGAGGCGACGCCAAGAGTCCATTCGCCGTTATCATCGACCACCGTCGAGTTCAGCGTCGTGCCGCCGAACAGCGCGGTGACGGTCTTGCCGGGTCGTCCGCGACCGCTGAACATGACCAGCTCGTCCTTCGCCGCGACCGAGCCGTCATCCGCCTCTCGCTGAACGACGAAGGAGACGCTTTGGACATTGAAATCAATCGGCTGAGAGACCTCGATACCCCCGGACGGGTCGCGAGCGATGATGATGACGTTCTCAAGTGACCAGTTGGAGACATCGGCATAGCCGAGATAGGACATGTCGATCGGATCGTAGGAAGCGATGCCGTCGAGAACACCTATCTTGACGACCAGCATGTGATCGTCATCTCGGAACATCTGGTCATCATCTCTGACATAGAAAGTCAATTCATCGCCATCCGGGTCTGAGAAATGCTGGTTCAGGTCGATTTCGACCCTGGTGCAGCGGTCGGTTCGCGTAGAATCCTCTTCGCAGAACAGATTGTACGAGGTCTGCCAGCCGGTGGCGTTGAAGACCGGCGGTAGATTACCCGCATCGGGCGGATTGTGAGCGGTTATCTCGATCTCTGCCCAATCGCTGTAGTTGAATCCATCGAAAGACCTCGCTTTGATGACGTATTGCTGATTATGGACGAGTTGGCTGGAATCCCAAGCGGTCTGCCAGAGACCGCTCTCACCTATCTCGGTGACTATCGTATGCGGGCCGTCGGGCAGTTTCTGGAAGCCGGCCTGTGGGTCCAGAATCTCGATCTCGACCAGCGTCACCTGACCATCCGCATCGGCCGCTCGACCGGTGATGGCGGTATCCATGCCGACGCTCATGCTCTGTCCGTCCTCGGGCGACAGCAACTGGATGTTCGGCCTCGAGTTGCGGTTGTCGATGATGATGCTGATCTCGCGTGGTGTACACTCGCCTATCTCACCTCTACAGAAATCTGAATCCGAGGCCCATATCCGGACCGTGTAGACATCCATCGTTCGAGGCATGCCGCTGACATCCCAGTCCCACGACCAGCCTTCACCACCGGTGGTACCGGTCTTGGTGTAGAAGTTGGGTCCCTCGATCTCGAACCAGATCTTGTCGATGTCACTGCCCATGATGCCGATATAGTCGTCCGAGGCCTGGCCGGAGAAGTGCACCATACCGGTCTTGTGGGTGGTACCGTCACCGGGCGATGAGATGGTCGTGATGACCGGCGGTTGGGTGTTCAATCGGATGTCTCTGGTAACGATGTCACTGTGATCGACACCGTCGTAGGCCCGGAATTCGAAGGTATAGTCCCGCGCCACCTGATCGGACATGTCGTACTCGAAGTACCATGAGGAGAACGGGTGGTTGTCACGGGAGACCTGACCTGCAGCACCGCTGGTATCGTATGCGTAGCTCGCATCGATCCAATCACTGGTGAACGGGTCCTTGACTTCGATCCGCTGCACGGTGCCCTTCTGGGACCATTGCGCCTCGACATCGCTGTCGAACACCTGACCTGCGATGCCGTCATGGGCGGAGCCGGTGAAGTTGACGATCCTCTTCATCGAGGCGTGATCGTTCTGAATGACCTCGAGGGAGGGTGGCAGGTTCTCCAGATGGACCGGTTGCGGCCAACTCGCGATGCTGCCGTCGAGCAGGATGGATCCCTTATCGTATCCCTTGCCGAATCGGTATGAGGTGTAGTAGTACTTGGAGTACTCCCGGCTGGCGCTGGTGCCGTCACAGTCGGTGTCATCCATATCCACCATCAAGTCGCCATCGTTGTCGATGCCGTCGCTGCAGGAATTCTCGAGCGGGCTGTTCGCCCGGTTGTCCGGGTCATCGTCATTCGGACCCAAACCCCTGAAATCGAGATGGAAGTCGCTCGGTAACGCGAACCATGGGGTCAGACCTTGGGCGTCGCTCGTCAGATCGTACAGGTCGACGCCTCTCGCGTCCTCTATCAGAACCGAAGCGCCGCCGACCCGGACATTGTTGACGACGGTTCGGAACTGCACCAACTCGGCTTCGCGTACCTGGATGGACCACTTGCTCGGCGATGAGGATAGATAGATGTCATCGGTGCTGAACGACCCGAGATCGGCGAATGTGAAGACGGTCGAATTGTTGACCATCTCGTTGGCCTGCGGCAGGTCGAGCGGCGTCATGTTCTTGCATGTCGAACAGGCCTTCATCCGAGGCGGCAGCACGATGCCATCCCAGTTGGCGTCGTACGGTTCTGTGTCCGGCCAGGACAGGCCGACCGGCGAAGTGGCGTTGGATGTCGCGGGGGCTGGCGGTATGGTCTCCGATTGGACGGTGACGGAACTCTTCGTGATATTGTAGGTCTGAGAGACGTTCGACCATGTGTTGCGGGCGAAGAAGGCGTTCGATCCATAGTCTGTGGCGACGCCGGCCCCGTTCTTATGCTCGATGATCCGAGCCCCCACTCCCGTCGTCTGGAACACATTATCCTCGACATCGAGCAGCGCCCCTACAGCACGGATGGCATCGATGTCACCGGAGCCGGTCGATACCACTAGATTGTTCTTGAAGGTGACAGCCGACCTGAAGGCGTGCAGCGCTGCGCATTGGAAGTTCCCGTCCACGTCCGCCGCGCCGACTCTGCCCTCCCATATCTTGGTCGACTGGCACTGGCCGCCGCTCCACTCGATCGAGTTGTTCGCCACATGGACTCGGGCCGGCTGCGGTGAATTCAGGCTCCAGCCGCTCTCACCGTAGTGGTAACCACCAGCGATGATCGGGTCCTTCGCCGTCTGGGCGATCGAGTTGTTCTCGATCCTGACATCGAATGCCCCGAACATCCAGAAACCGTTCCAGCCACCGATCGGACCGATGATGTTGTGGTGCGCATTGACTATACTGCTCTTGACGATGACCCCCGAACCCTCCGACGCGCCGCTGATCGTGTTGCCGCCGAGATCTACGAAAGCGTCGTCATACGCTGTGAATCCGGCTCGCTCGTTGGTCTCTATCGAGTTGTTGATGACACTGAGTTCGTAATCGGCTCCGGCTACTATCTTGTGACCGTTGATGTCGATTGCGTTGCATGTGGTACGGAATGTGCCGCTTCTCAGCACACCAGCGGAATCATCCAGACGGATACCATAATCGCCGGAATTGACGACCGGGTGGTCGATGTCGACGAACGCCTCCTCGGCCCAGAGGACGTGCCGTCCGCCATCCTGCTCCGAGCAACCCTTGGCTGAACCGGTGAATATGGGGCTTGTCAACTTGAGCGGCGAGACAGTGCTGCCGGCGCCGTAGATCTGAATGGCTGAGCCGGCCACCTCCTCCGCATCGTCACCGACGACGAACTCGCCACCCTGGATGTCTGGGGTCGCGAGGTCGAGGGCGAGCAATGAACTGGTGTTCACTCCGGTGAACTTCAGCCCGGTGAGGACAGGGCTGGCGCCATCGAGGACCAGCGCACCGTATCGGAACTTCTGGATCGCCGGCACATAGATCGGCATGCCGTAGGTGTTGGTGAAGGTGACATGGTTCAACTTCGTCTTGCCGATGTCGATGGAACTGCTCAGATAGACGCCCTCGTTGCACGACGGGTCACGGTTCCAGAAGTTGGCGTAGAGACCGTAGCACTCACCTCTGGCCGATGCATTGCTCGGGTTCGACCATTGCAGATTGATTCGACTCGAATTACTGGCTGTAGAACTCGCCCCGCACGCCACGTCACCTGCGCAGAGATCACCATAGATCACGAGAGATGTGCCGTTCGCGAAGGTCACGGTCGTACCCGGTTGAATGGTCAGCTTGACGCCTGGGCCGACGATCAGATCGCCGGTCACCGAATGGCCTCCGGACCACACCTCATCGGAGGATATGGTACCGCTCGAAGTGGCACCGGCAGCGATCGGGACAGGCCCTGTGAGAACGGCCAGCGAACTGGCCAGGAACAACACTGTCATGAGCAGACTTCTCTGAGCATTCTGGTGAATCATCATCGATTCCTCGACCACGCCCATCCCCAGCCCCGATATAACTGCTTGGCGTTCAATCGCACCCTGCCCACCGTCTCCGTCAAGATGAGAATATCAATTTTTCACTGAAATATCTATAAAAATATCATGCAGTTATGAAAATACCAAGGGGGCAAGTCGGAGATATATGCAGATTCTGTATCCAGTGCATCGAAAACGATGTCCTGACCACCGCTTGCGCACGGGCTCGGCCATCTCATCGAGCAACCGGTCGAGCGGCCACTCATGGACCAGTCCTGCTCACTATACCAGCGCCTTCGCGACCTCTGATTCCCACGCTTTGGATGACAGCGAACCGTAACCGCCTCGAGAGTCGTGATCCGACGGCGAGCCATCGCTGGAACTGATCATCAAGGCGGTCTTGACGAGGGCTATCCTGGCTCTGCCATCTTCTGGATGAGCCGCGTGCAGAGCGTCGCCGTGCCGTTCGAGTATCAATGAAAGAGCTCCGGTGACGAACACTGTCGCATCTGAAGTGCCGCTGCTGGATGAGTATGGGACCTGCAGAGACGGGTCTGATGTGGAAATGATGTCGACACCCGGAGCAGCGACCTCAGGCTTCCGGTCCGGGTCGACTCGACTCTCGTTCGTGGCCCCCACGGTCTCAGAGCCGGATGAAGAATCTGCCCAGATGCCGCCGAAGGCGTCGTGCGCGGATACAGCGATGACACCGGGGATGTTGGCGGGAGTCGAGACATCATCCGTTCCCGGCCCATCGTTGCCGGCTGCCGCGATCACGAAGACACCGTTGTCGAGGGCTTCGTTGACGGCTGCCACCGTGTCACCGATGAAGGGCGCCTGTGGATCAGCCACACCACCGAGGCTGAGGCTGATGATGTCCGCCTGCATCTCGGTCCAGCACCATTCGATGGCGTCGGCGACGGTTCGCTCATCATTCGCTTTACCCTGAATGCCGAGCGCCGCGGCGACTGAGAGTCTGACATCGGGTGCGGCTCCGCGGAGTTTTCCATCAGCCACCAGAATTCCCGCCATCATCGTGCCGTGAAAGTCGGAGCCGTGATCGGCGGTCCGGGAATCGACACCACCGACCAGATCGATGTACCCGATGACGGATGCTGCTCTCAGATCCGGATGCGAGATGTCAATGCCGGTATCGACCAAGCAGACATTCACCCCTTCTCCGGTCAATCCCTCGGTCGAGAGTTCACGAATGCCTGCTATCTCGAACGCCCACTCGGAATCCGGTATGAGCGGCCCGAACAGCACCGACTCGATGGCCGGTGAGAAGGCCACGAGGAGAACGACGCCCGCCACGAGAGTGAAGAATCCCCACGGAACGGGCGGTTTGAAGGGATGGAACCAATCGGTTCTCGGGGGTGGCTCCTCCCATTCATCGAGACCGTAAGCCGATGCGGGATAGCCCGGCGCGTCATGATCGACGGCGGTGAGCATCCGAGGTTCTTCCGGCTCGGGCAGCAGCTCGATGCGCTCGGGGAATGGCATCTGAACCGAGTGTCAGCCACCATCCCACTTCATCTTCTGCCTCACTTGTGACCCTGTACTGAGGACACCCGCAGCATATCCCACCCCCCCGACGGCTCAGCGGTCGGCCCGGCCGAGGATCT
>Ga0310122_10002474_pt1 | contig 11737 bp, 10 predicted proteins | sample CB6_Bottom_1051__FD_203503 | JGI IMG/M metagenome (GOLD analysis project Ga0310122, IMG submission 203503) | Marine microbial communities from Western Arctic Ocean, Canada - CB6_Bottom_1051 | ecosystem: Environmental > Aquatic > Marine > Oceanic | place: Canada: Western Arctic Ocean | collected...
ACACGCTCGGCGGTGGCGACCGCATGCTGATCTCGGTCTGGCGCCACCAGAAGAACGCCAGCGGCCTGCTGCTGGATGTGGGCGTCCACTTCGCCGACATCATGGAGTACTTCCTGGGTCGAGCTGAGTCGGTCTACGCCCAGACCCGCCTGCACGAGAAGATCCGCAAGAATCCGGTGGCCGGGAAAAAGCCGGGGAAAGAGCCGGAGAAAAAGATGGAGTGGCGGCCAGTTCCCCCGGGGGGATCTACGAGCGCTGGCAGCGACAGATGCCGGCCGAATTCGAGGCCACGGCCGAGGACGCCGGATACGCCACCATCCTGTTTGAAAGCGGCGCCGTGGCCCAGTACGTCGAGGACCACGCCGCGCGAGGGGAATCGATCTGGAAACGGGCGATCTTCGGCAGTCGCGGCTCCCTCAACCTGCCCGGCGACCGCAGCGGCAAACGCCTGCAGCTGTTTGTCGAAGGGGCGGCGACCATCGACGACGAGCGGCTTCTCGAGCTGGTACCCGACTTCCGCCTGGACGACACCACCGCCGCCCTCTTTGGCGGCGACCGGCTCTTCGAATACGACCTGGAGTTCACCCACACCGACCGCAAGCTGATCGCCGTCGAGTACGGCGAATTCGGGCAAGCCATTCTGGAGGATCGATCGCCCGAGGTAGATGGAGAGCAGGGGGCTCGGTCGGTGGCCCTCGCCTACGCTCTCATGGAGTCACAGACCGCGGCGCGATCGGTGAGCGTGGACGAGGTGCTCGACGATCGCACCAACGCCTACCAGGAAGATATCAACACCAGCCTGGGTATCTAAAGAATACATGCCGGCCATACTCTGTCCCAGTTGCAGGAAGCTGATCAGCAGCGACGTAGCGCAGTGTCCGTTTTGTGGTCAGAAGCGACCCGGACTGTTTGGGATGACCACTCACTTGCGTCGGTTGGGGGTGCGGGCCGATTTTCCGCACATCATCACCATTATCTGCGTCGGTCTGTACGTCCTCGCCCTGATGATAGATCCTGCGGGGATTTTCGACACCGGGGGGATGATGGGTCTCCCGCTGACGCCCAGCGGAGCGGCCAGCCTGAAACTCGGCATGACCGGGTCGGCCCCGGTATTCTACTACGGCAACTGGTGGACGGTGGTCACCGCCATCTACCTTCACGGCGGCCTGCTGCACATTTTCTTCAATATGATGTGGGTGAGGCAGCTGGGGCCGCTGGTCGGTGAGCTCTTCGGCCCCTTCCGCCTGGTCGTCATTTTCACCGTTGCCGGCATAACCGGTTTCATCGCCTCAGCCTTGATGGACACCGCCTATACTCTGGGCGCGTCCGGCTCGATATTCGGCCTTCTCGCCGCCGCCATCGTCTACGGACGCCAGCAGGGCAGCTCTCTGTTCACCAGGCAATTTCTTCAGTGGGCGATCATCATGTTCATTTTTGGACTATTTGTTGGCGGCGTCGACAACTGGGCTCACGCCGGTGGCTTTGTCGGCGGTTACGTCAGCGCCTTCGCCTTCAGCCGCACCTCGGGCGTCGGGGAGGGCCTGGGTACCTACATCCTGGCCGCCGGCTGTATCCTCCTCACCCTGCTCTCCTTCGCGCTTCAATTTCTCGCCGCCATCAGCATGTGATGAGCGGCGCGGAACTGCTGGACATCTTCGACGACAACGGCCAGCGCATCGGCACCAAGACCCGGGATGCGGTCCACCTCAACCACGACTGGCACCAGCTCGTATTCGTATGGTGCGCCTGGCGGGCGAGCGATGGGCTCAGGATGCGACCCACGGGAGAGAATACGAAGTATTCTCGACTCGGGCGCATGAGCCACCGATCGGGCCAGGACGGCCGCGGGGCGCTCCGCATGCTCCTGCAGCAGCGCTCGCGTCCCGACGACCCCTACGTCAAAAGCCTCGACGCTCTTGCCGGCGGCCATGTCGGCGCCGGCGAAGATCACCGCTCAGCGGCGCGTCGGGAGCTGATTGAGGAGGTGGGCATCGAACTGACACCGGACGATCTGGTCTATCTGGGCCAGCGTCGTCTGGAGCGACACACCGGCCACTGTCAGCGCGTGATCCAGCACTTCTATCTCTGGGATGGACGCATGGATCCGATGTGGGTCAGTTTCAGCGACGAAGTGCAGGGGGTGGTGGAGCTCGACCTCGACGAACTGGCGAGTCTCCTGGCGGGAGAGCGGGAGACCATCGAGGGGACAGCGCGTTTGGCCTCCGACCCGGATGAGCTCCGGGCGACTCGGATCACGCTCGAGTCATTTTCCGCCTACCCGGAGGCCATCCTCGACATCTTCAGAAGATCCCTCCGCGCCGTCCGCGCCCACGTGCTGTTTCAGCAGGTCGACCGGTCTGTCTGGCTGGACTGAAGTCGTCGCTTCGGATCCGGTCAGACGTACACCTGCACTTCCCCTTCCACTATCCGCACCTCATACGCGGTCACCCCTTTGCCCGCGTAGGTGATACAATCGCCGTTGGTCACATCGAACTGCCAGCCGTGGCGGCTGCAGGTCACCACTTCTCCGTCCAGCCTCCCCTCTCCGAGGAATCCGCCCTGGTGCAGACAGGTGTTGGCGATGGCGCGATAAGTACCGGCCGCGTTGAAAAGAGCGATCCGGCGTCCCCCGGCCTCAACCACTCTCGCCCCATTCACCACCAGCTCACCCTCCCGCAGCACGGGCACCCACTGGCGCTCGGTTTCATCACCAGACGCGCCCTCAGATCGAGGCATCCCGTCCTCTGTGGGCGCGCCACCTCGAGACGCCACCCCCTGTGCAGGCGCGCCTTCAGATCGAGACGCCACCCCCTGTGCGGACGCCAGCTCCTCTCCAGGCGCAGGCCCTTCTCCAGACGCAACCTCCCCCTGACCAGGCGCGCTCATCTCGCCAGACTTCTCGCCTCTCTCCAGATCGAGGGATCGGAGTACGTCGATGGCGTCCACGACCCGGGTCAAACCCGCGGCGGGATAGGCGCACAGAATCGCATCCATCACCTCATCCGGGGTCGCCCCCTCCCGCACCGCCCGAGGGATATACTGACGCAAACCGCGCGGTGAGAAGTTGACGACCTTGGTGACGATAGAGATCAGGAATCTCGTCTTCGGATCCAGATGGCGTGACGACTCCTTGAAGAAGGCCAGCAGGTGCTGCATGGCTTCGGGGCGTTCTCGACTCAGGTACTGAAGTCCGCTCAGTTCCTTGTTCTCCTGGTCGGTCATGCTATTCCTTTCACTTTTGGATGAATCCGATTGTTCTGAGTATTATAGGAGCGCGGTTTTGACTGTCAACAGGGCTTTGATAACCGTGTCATTTCCGTCATGCCATACTTTGATAATTCGCTGGCGCACATCGAGTGTTCAAGGTGACAGGGAATTCAGGCGCTGGCGATCACGGATGTGACCAAGAGGCTCAAAGTAAGCCCGGTTCCCTGATGAAGCAGGACATCTTGTCGGACAGCCAGCATCTCCAAAAACTTCTGCATCGCCTCGATGGCAGGGGCTACAAAGCCTACGGCGAAATCCGCCGTCCCCATGCATTCGACGATTTCACCCTCTACGTCGACCACGTGCAGGGAGATCCCTTCGCGGCACCCTCCCGGATGCGAGTACGGGTGCCGCAACCGCTAGCCGGATATCCCGCCCAAACCTACCGCTGCGTCAGCCGCCAGGTGGCCCTGTGCACCTATCTGGCTTTCCGCTTTGCCCGCGCCGCCGCGGCCGCGATTCGCTCCAACTCCAGCAGTGGCAGCGGCAGTGGCAGTGGCAAGAGCGGACTCATCGAGATCGACGAGCCCGGACAGCAGATGCTGGCTCGCACCTGCGTAAGGATCGACGCCGATTTCGTCGAGGTCCGTTTCTGGGTCGGCCTGCCCGCGGCCGGACGCCGCGTGCTCGGGCGCGTGGCGGCGGAGATGCTCTGTCGGCAAGTGCCCGACATCATCGACGCTTCCCTGCGCTACCGCGGCGAGGATCGCGCCGAAATCGACCGCTTTATCCGAGCCGGTGAGGATGCTGATGCCCTGCGCGACCAACTGGCCGACCTCGGTCTGGTGGCCTTCGTCGCCGACGACAGCGTACTGCCGCGGCGCAGCGGTATCGACGATCGGCCGCTGGATGGCGGCGACGGGGTCGTCCGCTTCCAAGCGCCCGCTGAACTGCGTCGAACAGTGGAGCTGCCCAATGCGGGACCGATCTCGGGCATGGGCATTCCGCCGGGGGTGACCCTCATCGTCGGCGGCGGCTTCCACGGCAAGTCCACCCTCCTCAACGCCCTGGCCCGCGGCATCTACAACCACATTCCCGGCGACGGCCGCGAGCTCGTTATCACCGATCCTTCAGCCGTCACCATCCGCGCCGAGAACGGACGCGGGATACAGGGGGTCGATCTGTCGCCCTTCATCCACGACCTGCCGTTGGGACGCGACACGCGCGCCTTCTGCACCGACAACGCCTCCGGCTCCACCTCCCAGGCGGCTAACATCATCGAGGCCCTCGAGGCCGGTTCCCGCCTCTTACTGATCGACGAAGACACAGCGGCCACCAACTTCATGATCCGCGACGCCTCGATGCAGCGCCTCATCGCCCGCGCCGACGAACCCATCACCCCCTTCATCGACCGCGTGCGGCAGCTCTTCGACGAGCACGGCGTCTCCACCATCCTCGTCATGGGCGGCAGCGGCGACTACTTCAGCGTCGCCGACACCGTCATCGCCATGGCGAGCTACCGATCTCGCGACGCCACCGCTGAGGCCCACGCTATCGCCGCTGATTCAGTAGATGCGAGAACCACCGATTCGGAGGGGCCGTTCGGACAGGTGACCGAGCGTTTTCCTCTGGCCGACAGCATCGACACCCGCAAGGGCCGGCGGGAGGTGAGCGTGAAGACGAGAGGGCGCACAGACATTGACGTGGGTCAGGAGACCATCGACCTGTCAGCGGTGGCGCAGATCGTCGATCCCAGCCAGACCCGCGCCATCGCCGCCGCTCTGGTGTATGCGCGCGAGCGCTACATGGGACCTGACCGCGTCCTGCGGGAGGTGCTCGACGCCGTGATGGACGACATCGCCCGGCAAGGATTGGATGTCCTGGGCCGCTATCCGGTGGGCGACCACGCTGTTTTCCGTCGCCACGAGCTCGCCGCGGCGCTCAATCGACTGCGCTCGCTACGGGTGCGGCAGGCGTAATACCGCGCGGCTGTGCGCCAACCCCGCAGTTGACATTGTGAAACTCCTGCCGGTAATCTAACCTCAACCAATAATCATCCGATCCTCCAGTAACTTATTTCACCTATGAGGTAGTGAGATGACTCTTCATCGGCTTGCTCTCCTGTTGCCGATCCTGCTCCTCCAGGCGGCGATCTTACCCCGCCATTCGACCGCCGCTCGGCCCGACCCCTTTGTCGTCGGCATCGTCGCATCCGACGATGATGCGCTCGAGTCTCCCTCTCCCCGAGACCGCGAACTGACTGTCCTGCAGGTCGAGGAGATGACCCGTCGCGCCGTCGACCTGATCGGCGGGATGGCGTCCGTTGTGTCCGACTCGGCTCGGCTGATCGTCATCAAACCCAACATCGGCGTGGACAAAAAGTCCGGCTCCGGCGTGGTGACCGATGCCCGCGTCGTGCGGGCGGTGGCCATCCTCGTTCATGAAGTCGCCCCCGTCGAGGCTGGCCACGCGTTACAAGAAAGCCAGCGTCGACTACACCAGCGAGTGGGCGGAGCACGCGGGCTTCGGGATGGGGCCCCGACGCTGGACGTTGCTGGGTCCATTGGCGCGCGATCACGCCTTTTCGCCTGACCAGCTGAAGAGTCTCCATCCCCTTCCCGGGCAGGATGGATGGTCGGAAACCGCCTGGTTTGGCGACGACCGCATCGACCTGGATAAGTACTACGAGGACCCGATAAACTGCGCCGTCTACGCTTTCACCCACTTCACCATGGCGACGTCGGACTCGTTCGATTCTGGCTCAGCTCGGACGAAGATCTCGACCTGTGGATCGACGGCGAACCCGTCTACCACTTCACTGGTCGACGGCGACACGTGCTGGGGGGCGTAAAACTCCCCGGCTATCTGGAGGCGGGTGAGCACCGTCTGTTGATACGCGCGGGACAGAAACGCGGACGATTCGACTTCTCCATCAACATCTGTGAACCCATCGACGACATTCTGTACTCCGGCAACCTCTATCCCGGCGTGCGCTACTTCGTGCGCCGCTCCGGGTCCGGCGACCAGATCTCCCGGGTTGTAGAAGCCGACCACATCCGCGAGGACTGGTTTTCGCCGTACTTCGCCAGCAATCTGGAAACGCTCGCCGAAGCCCTGCCCGAGGAAGGGTCGGGGGAAGTGAGTGAAGCAGATGGCGCGCGGATCGCGAAGTTGGTGACCCATCGGGATACCTGGCGACGCGCCCGGGCCGCCGAACGAAGTGCCCTGGCGGTACTGTCGAAAATGTTGTCGCGTCCACCGCTGCCGCCCGTAGTGGTGGATCCCCTCCATCATCAGGACCAGGGCCGCCGGTTGGCTTCGTGGCGCGCCGACCTAAGCGTCGGAGTGTACGACGTAACTCTGAGTGGAGACACCATCAAACGGAAGTGGATCTACGGCCGGGAGCCCGAGGGAGAGGTGTCCGACGTCCTGGCGGAGTTTCCGCATGCAGCTGAGTGGCGGATCGCGGTAGAGACCGTCGAGGGAGGCGGCCTCTATCAGGTGAAGGAGCAGCCCAGTGCCGAAAACGACTGGACGACCGTGCTGAGAATCGACGACGGGATGACGTGGCAGAACTCGACCGAGCTGATGATCTGGGCGATTCCCATGAAGTGACGATGGCTGAGTGACGATGGCTCCAGTCCGGGGCTGGCCTGGCTCTGATCCGGACTCTATCAACCGGCTGCTGGACCAGCGACATGAGACGACCCGGTGCCGCGGCTGGACCAGTCTTGCAGATCAGCGGTCATCGTCTCATTCGCCGCCAGCATTATTGACTTGCATCCGCCAGGTTGGTAGGTTCGACGCGTATTCTGCGCGGCACCGGCCCACGCGAGGGCCCACGCGAGGGCCCGCGCGAGCCATCTGCCCGTCCACCATCAAATCACACTAGACAACAGCATGTCCACCAGCCCTACACCGCCCTCTGTCCTGCCGCCTTTCACGGGGCTGATTGCACAGTGACCGCCAACCGACTCAAAGACCGCGTCGCCCTCATCAGTGGAGGCGCCGGTTCCATGGGCAGCGCCACGGCCCGCCTCTTCGCCGCTGAGGGCGCAGCGGTGTGTGTCGCCGACCTCAAGCTCGAACGCGCCGAAGCCGTCGCTGAGGAGATCCGCACCAGCGACGGCCGCGCCCACAGCATTCGACTCGACGTGCGCAACTCAGAAAACTGGCGGCTCGCCGTCGCCGAAACGGAGCGCGAGTTCGGCCGCCTAGACACCCTCTGCTGTCTGGCCGGGGCCAACTACCGCGTCTCCTTCGACGAGATGACGGAGGAGATGTGGACTCACGTCCTCGACGCCAATCTGACCGCTAACTTTCTCGCCACCAAGGCCGTCGTGCCCGCCATGAAGCGCGCCGGCGCTGGCGTCATTCTCCACGTCGGCTCCCTGGCCTCGATGCGCCAGGGAGCGGGCAGCCCCGCGTATGGCGTCAGCAAGCTGGGTCTGGTAGCGCTCACCCGCACCACCGCCCTGTCCTATGCCGCCGACCATATTCGCTGTGTCCTGATCAACCCCGGGCACGTCGATACCGACTTCATTCGCGCCAATGCCGAGCACAGCCCCAACGACTGGGCCACCAGCATCGACAATCCCGACAACTACGAGGCCCGCCGCCGGGCGACGCCGCTTGGACGGCTGTGCACCCCGGAGGACATCGCCAGGACCTTCCTCTTCGCTGCCTCGGACGACGCTTCCATGATCAGCGGTTCTTCGATCACCGTCGATGGCGCCGCGGGAAGTTGACCGAAGACAGGGGGACAGGCTTGCCGCTAGCGGCAAGCCCAGACCGACGGCCAGAATTCGCCCTGCTTGACCCATTACCGCAAATTTCCCTTTATCTGCTTATGCGCGGTGAAGAGAACGCATGCCCACGCTTGAGAAGGGCGTCCTGCCCCACGGAAACAAACCACACTTGAGACTCCACCCCACCACCAGCACTATCGGGACTTGATGATCACAGTAGAATCAGTCACCAAAACCTACGGCTCGCTCGTGGCCGTAGACGACGTCAGCTTTAAAATAGCCGCCGGCGAAATCGTCGGTTTCGTCGGCCCAAACGGGGCCGGCAAGAGCACCATGCTGAAGATGCTGTCCACCTACCTCTATCCCTCGTCGGGAACGATCGCGGTGGCTGGCTTCGACGCGGTCACCGAGTCGCTGGAGGTGCGGCGGCGGATCGGCTATCTGGCCGGGGACACGCCGCTGTACCAGGACATGCGCGTCGATGAGTTCCTCCGCTTTATCGGTCGAGCCCGGGGATTGCGCGGCGCCGATCTGGATCGAGCCTTCGACCAGACCGTCGATCTGTGTGGCGTCGGCGTCGTCCTGGCCATGAGAATCGATCAGTGCTCGACCGGATTCCGCCAGCGCGTCGGGCTGGCCTCGGCGCTCATTCACGACCCGCCCATCCTCCTGCTCGACGAGCCCACTCACGGCTTCGACCCCCTGCAAGTCATCGCCTTCCGCGAGCTGTTGCAGAAACTGCGGCCAGGACGCGCCATTCTCTTCAGCACCCATATTACCGCCGACGTGGAGGCGATCAGCGACCGCGTCCTCATCATCCATCTGGGCCGCCTTCTGGGCGACGGTCGCGTCGACGAGCTGGCAACAGCGGCGGGGCTACCCGGGGACTCACTCGAGGCGACCTTCGCCCACCTCGTGCGCGCCTCCGCTTCTCCTTCCCCGGATCGCTCCCATGCCTGAGGCGAAAACACCGAAGGTGCAGCGTTCAGACAGTTCGACGGGCCGGCCCGCCGTCGTCGCCGGGTTTGCCTCCGGTATCTGGGTAGTGGTCAAACGCGAAATGGGCGCCTACTTCGACTCCCCCATCGCCTACATCTACGCCACCGTCTTTCTGGTGCTGTCTTCCACCACTTTCATGAACTCCTTCTTTCTCGACTCGATCGTGGACATGTCGGCCTATTTTGACCTGCTCCCCTTCCTGCTCATCCCCTTCGTCCCGGCCATGACCATGCGCACCTGGGCCGAGGAGCACGCTCAGCACACGTTCGAATTGCTCATGACCCTTCCCCTCCGCTCCCTCCAGGTCGTCCTCGGTAAATACGCCGCCGCCCTCCTCTTCTACCTCCTTATTCTCGCGGGCACGACGCCGATCGTCATCATGCTGGTATGGCTGGGCAGCCCTGACCTGGGACTCATCTTCTCCTCCTACCTGGGAGCCCTTTTTCTCGGCGCCTTCTTCCTCTCCTTCGGTCTCTTCCTCTCGGGGCTGACGCACAACCAGATCGTCGCCTTCGTGCTCGCCACCCTCATGGGCTTTGCCTTCGTTGTCAGCGGTCACGAAAAGGTGGTCGCTGTGCTGGACGGACTCTCCCCGGGGTGGCAGCTGGGCACCTGGTTGTTCGAGTCCCTGTCGGTGATGCCGCATTACGAGTCCTTCACGCGAGGCGTCCTCGGACTGGGAAGCGCCCTCTACTTCCTGCTCATGATCGGGTTCTTCGTGTGGATGAACGAGGTCACCTTGCGACGCAACCGCTTCTGACAAGACGGATGCTGACGTGAAATCCCGCTTCCTGCTACAGACTATCGCCGCCTTCGTGCTGCTCCTGACCGCCGTGGTGTACTGCGGCCGGCTCGTCGGGCTCGGGCTGGAAGGGGGGGAGTTGGACCTTGCAGGTCATTCGACTACCTCCCTGTCGGCGGAAACCCGTCGTTTCTTTGCCGACGAGCTCGAACGCAACCTGGCCATCACCTACCTGGTCTCTTCGCGTCATGACATGCCCTCTCACTTCAAGGGGGTGGAAACACAGGTGCGGAGCCTCCTGGAGGTGCTGCGCCGTCTGGCGCCGGACCGCGTCGACTACCGCGTCATCGATCCGCAGGTCAGCGGCGACGTCGGCGCTGCCTATGCGGCGCGGCGGAAAGTGTCACCTGTCAGCGTCCGCCGCGTGCTTCGCGATGAACACGACGAGAAGAAGATCTGGTCATCGCTGGTGCTGGCCTACCAGGGGCATCCCGACATCCTCATACAGGGCATCGAGACGACCCATCTGCCCCACCTCGAGCAGCTCATCCTGCAGCACCTGCGCTCGCTGACCCGACCCGTGCAACCGAGCTTTGCGGTGGCGGCGCCAGCGGGATACGAGGTCTTTCCGCAAATACTGAGCCAGAACGGTCCGGTCGTGTACGTGAATATGGACGTCCCCCGGCCGCATCTGCCGCTGGATACCGATATCTTCTTCTGGCTGGAGCCAGGGCGCGTCACCGCTGCCCACCTGCGCCAGCTGCGACGCTATATCGCGTCCGGCCGCTCGGTGATTCTGGCCGGCAGCGCTTACACCGTGGAGTATCTGTTCGACGGCGACGGCTCTGGCTCGGACGCCTCAGCCACCAGCATTCGCTATCGAGTTCACCGCTCGCCGCCGGCGTGGGAGCAGCTGCTGCGCCCCTTCGGTCTGCGCCCTCTGCCCGATCTGCTCATGGACCGCAATGCCGGAGCTCTGTCGATTGCCTTTGGCGACAAGGGACCGATCGAGGTCGACGCGCCCTTCCACCTGCGCAATCTGCCCGCCTTCAGAGACTTTCGCAATTTCCGTTCCCCCGCCCGCGGGGGGTTGAGCTTCGTCGCCGCCAGTGCCCTGGAGATCGACCCTCAGAAGGTGAGTGCCGCCGGTTTTCGCGCCGACGTCGTGGCCACCACCACCGAGCACGCCTGGGTACGGGCGCTGCCCGAAGGGTATTTCGACAACGACGACCTCTCCGCCGATTCCCCCCTCACCGTTCCCAAGCAGAACTTGATGGTCCTGCTCACCCCCGATGACCTCTGGTCCGGGCAGATACTGGTGGCGGCCTCGGCCAGCCCGTTCCGCGACGGCATCATCACCCGCGCCGGGTACGGCCACGCCGTGGTCATCAAGGATCTGGTGCGCACCTTTGCCGACCCGCAGCGTCTGGTCCGCACCCGCGTTGTGCGCCCGCAGGCCGAGTCCCTGCCGCCGATGACGGATGCGTCGCGCGTGTTCTGGCGCGGCTTCGTCGTGTTTCTGTTCCCCTTGCTGCTGCTGCTGGTCCCAGCGCGGCGCCTCTGGCAAAGCAGTGAAGGACGCAGTCGTTGGGGCGCTCTCCTCGCGCGGCGCGGCCGTGCTGCCCTGCGACCTCTCGCCGTGGGGCTCCTGCTGGTCGTCTCCCTCGGGGCGGGACTCGCCGGCGCCCTGCGAGGCATCGGCCCGGACCTGACCGCCGACGGCAATAACACGCCGGATCCGACAACCCTTCTCCGGCTCGAACGCAATCGCGACACTCTCACCGGCGACCTCGTCATTTCGCCGCGCGCGGCCATGCCGACCGCCCTCAAAGGTGTCGAGACCCGGATCATCTCCCTCTTCGACCGCGCCGGCATTGCGCTGAACGTAGTAAGGCCGGCAACGCTCACTCGACCGCAGCTGGAAGCTCTGCATGCCGACGGTGCAGGGCCTTTCGAAGTGGAGCGCGTCCAGCGTGACACCCTCGTCGCCTTTCAGGTCTGGAGCGCTCTCCAGCTGAAGAAGGGAAATCGCGCCACTGTC
>Ga0310122_10002476_pt1 | contig 11734 bp, 11 predicted proteins | sample CB6_Bottom_1051__FD_203503 | JGI IMG/M metagenome (GOLD analysis project Ga0310122, IMG submission 203503) | Marine microbial communities from Western Arctic Ocean, Canada - CB6_Bottom_1051 | ecosystem: Environmental > Aquatic > Marine > Oceanic | place: Canada: Western Arctic Ocean | collected...
CGCGGTCCTTCCAGTGGTCGGCGCCGATACCGGCCGCGCGGACCCGTACGGGTTGCGTCCCCGCGAGGTCCTCGCCGAGCGACAGCGTCACCATCTCGACACCCGGCTGCAGCGGTGGCACCCGCCCATTGTCTGGGGATGTTATAAGTGACGTGCGGTTACCCTCGACGACACCGGCGCCGCGGTCGAACCAGAAGTTGTTGTATCCGCCCACGGGCTCGCCCACCGGCAGCGGCTCGGTCCGGATCTCACTCGGCCGGTCGGCGTCGACCACGTTCTGCGCCGCCCGCGCCTCGATCTCGGCCACCTCCTCCGCTGTCAGCACCGCCTGGTCACCCCTTTCCTCGGGACGCTGCAGCGGCGTCAGCGTCCGGAAGTCCCACACGCCCTGCAGGTCGGGACGGCCATCGGCGGTGCGTGGCACCGTCTGATTCCCGTCCTGCGCGAATGCCGAGCCCACGCCCATGATGGCGACGGCAAGTATCGCTCCGCTGGCGGTCCATCGCCACATGCTCATCGGTTCTCCTCCCAGGCTCTTGCCCATGGTGTTACTCCTCTCCGCGCTTTGTATGCCCGAGCGTCTCAATGCTCGATGCGATACACGCGATTTCCTTGGTAGTCGGACACAAAGAGCGCGCCGTCGCCAACCGCGACGCCACTCAGATACCCGATGGACGTCGACTCCGCCAGAGCCCGCCGCTCCGGCCCGCCGAGGGCGAGACCGTCCGCCACTGGTGTCGCCGTGCCAGTCTGCGCATCCACCTGGGTGACCCGACCCGCGTCTTCCTCGACAACATACAGCGTGCCATCATCCCCCGCCGCGATGCCTTCGGGGCCGGCCAACCCGCGAGCTATCGGACGCGGAGACTCGAGGGTCTGGCCGTCGACAAGGATCTGAAAGAGGGTGCCGCTGCGGTCCGCCACATATAGATCGGCGCCAGAGACCGCCAGGCCGGCGGGCTCCTCGAGGCCAGTCGCAATCACGGTGCGGTCATCCGGAGAATCAGGGTCAAAACGGACAACGCTTCCAGTGTTGTACTGGCTCACGATAATGTCGTCCTCGTATGGCAGGGCGTCGACCGCCTCTTCGAACCCTTCGAAACGCGCGACCAGCTGGTCCGCGTCCGGATCCCAGATGCTGACAGTGGTGCTGCTGGACACGATCAGATGCTCGCCATACGGGTGCACCGACATCACCTGGCCCAGCTCAGAGCTGAAGACACCCACCGCCTTGATCTGCGCGCCAGTCACCGGATCGAATTCCCGGAGCGAGGTGTCGGCAAGAAACAGCCGGCCCGAGCCATCGGCCGTGGGCATGTACGCGAGCCCCCCTGGAGAGTTAATACCACCAGCCATCACCTCCCGGAACGTGTCGGGGCCGGTCACTTCAACGATGGAGCCATCGGCGAAGCTCGAGACAAAGAGCCGGTCCTCCGCGTCAAAGGCCAGATTGTCGCGGCCGACCTCCGGGTGGCCGACGACCTCCTTGTCCCCACTCTCCACATCGACCCGCACCACCTCTCCGGCTTGCGTGTCGAGCACATGCAGTCGGCCCTGCGAGTCGAACTTCACCGCTGCCGGAATCTGAAACCCGGTCGCGACGGTTTCCACCCTGCCGCTGTCGACGTCGACCCGCACGACCTCCCCACGAAACCATCGCGGCCCGTAGAGTCTGCCGTCCGGGCCCCAGTCCATCCCATTGAGCCCACATCCCGGGCCAAGTTCGTCGCTGATGAGGCGTGGCTCCTCGATACCGTCGGGATCAACCTCGAAGAGCTGGTCACCGAGAAAACACTGGGCGACAAATAGCCGGCCGTCGTCCGAGAACGTGATCGGATTCACGCCTGGACCAGGGGAGCCGACCACCGTTGTCGTCCCGTCGGGTGAGCGCCTGACAACATCCCCTCCCGCGATGTCGGTCCAGAACATCGACCCGTCCGGCCCAAAAATGAGATCGTCAGGTCCGCTCACTCCCTCCTCGGGCCCCCAGCGCTCCAGGACTGCGCCGGTCTCTGGGTCCACAGCGGCCACCTCGGAGCTTGAAACGCTGGCTACATACAGACGCCCATCCGGGCCAAAGATGACGCCGTTGGCTCCGTGCAGCGGGGAGCCCTGCGAAAGCACCGAGACCACCGCATCCACCGGTTCGGGCGGTGCGGGAGTCCCACAGCCGACGAGCAGGCTCAGCCCTGGACCAAGAACACCCCAACGAGCTCCGACACCTCCGAACCGTCGCATGGTCATCGCTACTCCACGATCGCCTGCATCAACGCGTTTTCCACGTCGCGTGAAACCTGAAAGTTGGGTGTCTGGATCATCACCACGCCGACGATGTCTTCGGTTGGGTCAACCCAGAAGTGCGTCCCGTATGCGCCGTCCCAACCAAAACTGCCGGCGCCGACCCGCTGTCCGGCGGCCACCGGGTCGTTCACGACCTGGACGCTGAGCCCAAAGCCAAGCCCGGGGCTCACACGACCGAAGCCGAACTCCTCGACGAACGTCGACGCCATCAGCTCGACCGTCTTGGGACTGAGCAGCCGATGGCCGTTCAGCTCTCCCCCGTTCTGTAGCATCTGACCGAACTGCAGGTAGTCGGTCGCGGTGCTCATGAGACCACCGCCGCCGGAAAAGTATGTCTGGCTGGTGGCGCCAACCTGGTTCTGCGACCGGGTGAGCCCGTCCGGTGTCTGACGATAGACGGTGACCACGCGCGACCCGTGGGTCTCCGGCGCCCAGAAGAGCGTGTCTTTCATTCCAAGCGGTTCGAAGATGCGCGTGTGGAGGAACTGGTCAGCGGGCTGACCCGACGCAATCTCGACGATGCGCAGTAGCACGTCGAACCCTCGGGATGGGCTGTAGGACCACCGGTCGCCCGGCTGGAACTCGAGTGGAGCCTGGCCCAGCTTGGGGATCAGGTCGGCCAAGGTGTCGGTCGGCTGCTGCGGGGCGACCCGACCGGCCTCGCGGCTGCTGATCGCGCCGCTCGCCAAGCCCGACGTGTGGGTGAGCAGATCCTGCACCGTAATCGGGCGATTCGCTGGCACGGTGTGAAACGGCGGTGGTCCTTCGCCGCGACCTCGTCTGCCCGGCGTCTCCACCGCGACCGTCAGATCCGCAAGCTCTGGAATGAACCGCGAGACCGGGTCCCTGAGTCGGAGCCCGCCTTCCTCCATCAACATCAGGATGGCGACGCCGACGACCGGTTTCGTCATTGACATGATCTTGAAGATGGCATCCTCGGTCATCGCCGTCCCCGACTCGAGATCCATCAGGCCGTGCGCCTCGAGATGCGCAAGACGGCCCTGGCGGCTCGCGGCGGTCACGGCGCCGGTGATATTCCCGTCTTCGATATGGCGCTGGATCGCGTCATGGATCCGCTCCAGCCGGTCGGTTGACAGACCGACGTCCTCGGGGTTGGCCTTCTCGATTGACGCGATCGCTGGCAGCGTGACCAGTAAAAGTACCAGCAAGGGCGTCGCGGCTGATGCCGTCCAACGTGTAGCTGTTCGCATGGGGCCTGTCTCTTAGGCTAGCAGCCCGTGGTGAAAGTCATTCGACCCGCGCGACGCCATCTGAGCGTCTCCTCGGACACCAGCAGTATAGGACAGGGTTGGCACTCAGTGTCATCAGCGCCAGGACCGCAATCGACTGTCGGCGTCGGCCGCCTCAGAACTATGAGAAAGTAACGCACCATGCAATGCACTGGCTGTGCGAGGGACATCCCGGAAGGGAGCATCGTCTGCCCCTTCTGCGCCAGGCCACAGGCGGATGAGCCGACGGTGGATTCGAGCGACACGACGGGCAGTGTGTCGACGCTAGACGACGCGGCGACCGCCCTCGACATACCGACCCCCGGCCCTGGAAAGACAGCGACTACCTCAGACGCTCCGCGGTCCGGGGCGCCGCTGACACACTCCGATGCCGGTCAACATGGGCGCTTCCTGCCCGGAACGACGGTCGCTGGCCGCTACCGGATCGTCGCGGTATGGGTGAGGTGTATCGGGGTGACGATCTCACACTTGGCCAACAGGTCGCCCTGAAGTTCCTACCCGATCGAATGGTCGCGACCGATGTGCACGTCCAGCGGCTATACGACGAAGTCCGCATGGCCCGCAAGGTGTCGCATCCGAACGTCTGCCGGGTGTTTGATGTCGCCGAGACGGACGGGCAGCACTACGTGTCGATGGAGTACGTGGATGGCGAGGATCTGTCCTCGCTTCTGCGTCGAATCGGTCGACTGCCTAAAGACAAGGCCGTCGAGATCGCCCGCCAGCTGTGCGCGGCGCTCGCCGCCGCGCATGATGAGGGGGTGCTGCATCGCGACCTGAAGCCGGCCAACATCATGCTGGACGGTCGCGGGCGTGTGAAACTCACTGACTTCGGCATCGCCGCCATGAACGAAGTGCGCGCTGGCACGCCCCTCTACATGGCTCCCGAACAGCTCGCCGGCACGGAGGTCTCGGTCAAGAGCGATCTCTATTCCCTGGGCCTCGTGCTCCGCGAGTTGTTCACCGGCAAGCGTGTCTTCGAATCCGACGACTTGAATGAGCTCTCGCGTCTGCACCAGCAGCCGCTGGCGGCGTCGCTTCCCAGCATGTCGCAGGTGGATCCGACCATCGACCGCGTGGTTCGTCGATGTCTGGAGAGAGACCCCGCAAGACGTCCCGGCTCGGCACTGGCAGTCGCCGCAGGGCTTCCCGGTGCGGATCCGCTGGCGGCCGCGCTCGCGGCAGGCGAAACACCGTCCCCGGAAATGGTGGCCGATGCGGGCGGCGATGGCCGTCTGTCGATCGCGATCGCCGGTCCCCTGCTGCTGTTCTCGCTGGCCGCCGCCGTCGCCGTCGGCGTCCTTCAATCCGGCCAGAGTCTCACTGGCTGGGTGCCGATGGACCTGCCTCCAGCGGTGCTCGATGTGCGCGCGCGCGAGATCGTCTCCGCGCTCGGGTATGAGGACGATTTCGGCGACACCGCCTCGGGTTTCATCGCGGATCTCAGCTACTTCAGCTGGCTCCGGAGGAAGGGGGCCACGCCGGAGCGACTGGATCTCGTACGCCAGGGACGAACGCCGGCGGTGGCCTATTGGTGGCGAGGGTCGGCGTCGACCCTCGTTCCCAGCAGTCAGACGGGTATTGGGATCGGTGGCAACGTGAGCCTGGACGATCCACCCCGGACGACGCCGGGCATGATCTCGCTACGCATCGACACACTGGGACGCCTGACCTGGCTGGATGTCGTACCAGACCCCGTGGGCGACACGCAGACCTCGGCCCAGTATGCGTGGCCGCGGCTGTTCGAGCTGATGGGTCTCGAGATCGCAGAGTTCACGTCCGTGCCCCCACGGCTGACTCCCCACCACTTCGCCGACGAGCGGGTCGCGTGGGAGGGTGCGTTCCCGGAGGACACCGGGGCATCGCTGCGGATCGAGGCGGCCGCCCTGGGCGGCCGCCCCGCCTCACTGCAACTCGTCACGGCCCATGCTCCCCTGGAACAACCGGCGGCTCCGGCCTCGACAGCAGACTCCGGGTTCGGGCTCGCCGGCGCAGCGGCCGTGCTCATCGGCGTGGTGTTCATCCTGTTGTTTCTGGTGGGCATCTTCGGGGGGCTGTATGTCGCCCAGCGCAACATCCGGAACGGGCGCGGCGACACCCGCGCCGCCCGGCGCCTCGGCTTCGGGGTCGCCGTCGTTTTGGGTGTGGCGTGGCTGGTGGGCGAACACGCCTACTCCCTGATCGACATCAACGACTTCCTGCGGATGCTGATCGTCGCCGGTGCGCTCGGTGGTCTCACCTGGGCGCTCTATCTCGCGGTCGAACCCTTCATGCGGCGCCACGCGCCGGAAGCGCTGATCGGCTGGACCCGCTTCATCGACGGCCGCCTGGCCGATCCACTCGTCGGACGTGACATCCTCTTCGGCTGCGCCGCGGGTGTCCTGGTGCGGCTCCTTGACCTCGTGCCGCTGGCCTTGAGCGAGCGGGTCCAAACCGCCGGTAGTTACATCGGACTCCCGATTGCGTCGCCGACCGAGCTGTTCGCAGGCGTAGTCAGCGCCGCGACTAACTCGTTGCTTCTGGCGCTCGGCTTGTCCTTCCTGTACGGTCTGACCTTCCTGGCGACCGGCCGCCGGGCGTGGGTCAGCTACGCCGGCTGGCTGATCTTGTTCGCGGCGCCCGGTTTCATCAGTGGTCTGACGATCAACGGCGCCCGGCCCTCCGCCACCTGGTTCACCGCGATCTTCTGGGCACTGGCCTGGGCCGTTTGGCTCCTCGTGCTCTTCCGTCCCGGGATTCTGGTCCTCCTGGTCATGGCCACAACCTCGTCGCTGCTCACCCTGTCGCTCCCGACGCTGGACTTTGGCAGCTGGTACTCCCCGAGCCTCGTGGCCGGTCTCGCCATCTTCCTCGCGGTGTCGGTCTACGCTTTCTACCGGTGCGTGGCGTGGAAGGGGGGCCTTGCGGAGGCACTCGGTGGCGACTAGCGCGAGCTCGATCGGGGCCGATGCAGGTGTGACGCACGGCGACAGCCGTGCGCCACATCGGGTCTGAGGACCCCGGGCAGTTACGGGTAGTGTGGCAACGTTTCCCAGGATCCGGGCGCGGCGACATCGCGTACACGTCGGTAGCAAGGGCCTGCAGGCCTGCCCAACGACCACCGACCGAAGATGTGTCCGCACGTTTCCCAGGAACCGGGCGCCGCGCCCACGAATCCACTGTCCCGATGACTCGGAGGCTGCCCTGTTCCTGCTAAGCCCCCCTTCCTAGTCTAGGGCGCCGGGAATCGGACGATGCGGTCGGCGCCGGCGATACCGCCGAGCCAGATTTCGTCACCGACCTGGAGCCCCACCGTGCCCATGAGAAAGTGCTCGTTCGACGGATACCGGACGATCTCTTCCGCTGTCAGCTGCTCGGGGTCGACCTTCGCCACGCGCGAGGTCACGCCGTCACACTGTTGATTACCCAGGCACTGCCCGAGCGCGGCGTCGTCGTCCCACATGTGCCCGGCCGCCAGCAACGACCCGTCGGGCGCCCAGCGCACGTTGTCGATGTGAAACCCGACGTCGACCGAGTCCAACTGCACCGGTGTCTGCCCGCGAGACAGCCGGACCAGCGACAGGGTCCCCCATCCGCCGATGTAAAACCACCGGCCGTCCGGCGACGAGACGATCCCGTTCGGACCGTTCCACTCGCTGCCGGGTACCTCGGTCCACCCGTCACCGGGCTGCCACTCCCAGACCTCGCCGAGGGGCCGATTGAAGTGCGTCGCCGCAAAGCCGCGTCCGGGCAACGCCGTCACCGAGTTGAACGTGACGCCTTCGGGCGCTTCGACACACCCCTGCCAGGTCAGCCGGGGCGTTCCCGCCCGGGCGTCCACCTCGAAGACCTCGATCGCCTCGCGGGCGCCGTGCCGCACCACATAGAGTGTGTGTCGACCGTTGGTTCCTGACCGCAGACTCAAACCGTGCGGTCTGAACCCGCCGGTCACCGGTCCAGCGCACGCACTAAAGATCGCGTCGGGCCGCGATCCGTAGCTGGCGGTTGGAAAGAGCACCGTCGAACTGTGGTTGCGGCTGTCGATCGCATAGAGATACCCGTCGTCCTCCATACCCGCCGCGAGCACCCAGGGTGTGTCGGGCACCAGCACCAGGTCCTCCGGGCTCACCGGCCCACACACGAACTGGATGTCACCGTCCGGGTTGCACTGCGCCGCAGTCGGAGCGGCCAGCACCAGCCCCCCGAGTCCTGCCAGGAACAACACTCGTGTCAATCTCATGGTCATGCTCTCCTTCGCTAGACTGGGCTACGCCCCGAACCCCACGCTGCCGCTCGTCGGCCCCATCATATTCAGCCGGGGCTTTGCCCCGGACCCCTTTCCGTGTCTGCGGTAGGGACCGAGGGTAGAGCCTGGTTCAATGGGCATAATCGCCGAGGATCAGGCGATTATACCTGTCGCCGCCCGCAAACCCGATGAGGTGGAGAGCCTAAGGACCCCATCAGAAGGGCACGCACTCTGTCTTTTCCGACGATGTTCATTCCGAACGAGATGCCGATGAGCGCCAGGTCCATACGCAGCGACGCGGTCCGAACATATTGGTGGTCGAGCTCCAACGACACGCCGTCCCCGCCGCCGTAGACTTGGGCCAATCCTGTGATCCCAGGTCTGCACGACAACCGCAGGGCATCCTTCGCCCAGCCCAGACGCTCCAGCTCATCGCGGAGCAACGGCCGAGGCCCGACCCACGCTCATCTGGCCTCTCAGCACCTGCACAAACTGTGGCAGCTCGTCCACTCCGGTGGCACGCAGCCACCGCCCCACGCGTGTCACTCGGTGGTTCCGCATGGTCCGGAGCTTCCAGACCTCGAACTCTTCACCCCTCAGGCCCACTCGACGCTGACGAAAGATCACCGGTCCACCATCCTCCCATCGGATCGCAAGCGCCGCGAGCGCGAGCACCGGTGCGAAGCCCGACAACGCGACCAACGCCGCGACGCAGTCCAGCGCTCGCTTGCCGCGACTCTCTTTCCTCATGCTGTCTCCCGGATCCTGTCCGCAGACGCGCGTGATTCGGCGGTCACGCGCAACAGCACGGCCTCTAGCAGCGGTGTCATGTGGGCGAGCTGCTTGGCGCGGATCACGCCGTTCCAGGCGGCCTCAACTTCTTCCATCCCGCGGCGTAGAAGAAGTGCTTCGCTTGGTGCTTCCTCGAACGGTGTGCGCGCGCCGCGCTCCAGATCGACGACCAGCGGTAGAACTCGCGGTACGCCCAGTCGTAGCCCTTCTTCAGCTCGTTGGGCGTCAGTTTGGCCGTGCGATAGACCACCTGGCGAGTGTCGTACTCGTCCCAGTTTCGCGTCGTGATCCGGCGCTCGGCCTCCATGCGGGCATAGAGGGCCGTACCGGGGTACGGGGTTTGGATGTGGAACGTCGCGGTCGTCAGACCGTGCTCGACCGCCCAGTCGACCGTGCGACGAAACACGTCCACGTCGTCGTCGTCCATGCCGAACACGAAGCTCCCGTTGATCATGATCCCGAGGCTATGCAATCGACCCGTCACAGCGGTGTCGTCACGCCCCAGATTCTGCCGCTTGTTGCTGCGGACAAGGTTCCCCCTGCTCAGCGTTTCGAACCCGACGAAGAGGCTGCGTAGACCGGCCGCCGCCGCCCGCTCGATCGTGTCGTCTCGCAGGATGGCATCCACCGTCGTGGCCCCTGAAACAGACGATTCATCCCGCGCATGCCGGAAAAAAGTGCACCTGCGAACCGGCGATCACCAAGGAGGTGGTCATCGAGGAAGTACAGATGTCGGCCTGGAAGCCGGGCAATCTCGGCCAGCGCATCGTCGACCCGCTGAGTGTAGAAGGAACGCCCGCCTGCGAAAAAGGCGTCCTTGTAACAGAAATCCCAGTGCTGCGGACATCCCCGCGTCACCACGAGCGAGTTCGGCACCAGGTAGTTGTGCCGGCCGATGAGATCGCGTCGCACCGGCGGCAGACGGTCGAGCGTACGATCGGCCCTCGAGCGATACACGCGTTCGGGATGTCCCTCTCGCAGGTCCCGGAGAAAGCGGGGAAACGTCTGCTCGCCGGGTCCCAGAAAGATGGCGTCGGCGTGGGGCGCGGCTTCCTCGGGCAGCGCGGTCACGTGCAGTCCGCCAAGGGCCACAAAGCTGCCCTGGGCCCGACACCAGTCAGCGATACGGTAGGCGCGATAGGCGTTGGTGATGTAGACCTAAATGATCACGAGGTCGGGCGCGTCGTCAGTCAGCAGGTCCAGCGACTCGACGTGCTCGTCGACGAGGGTCGCCCCGTCCTCCGGCGCGAGATACGCGGCGAGCGTGGCGAGACCGAGCGGGGGAAACAGAGAGTATTTGATGGGCCGCCAGAACGGGCCCGTGGCCTCCGTCAGGGCTGGCAGGATCAGCTTCACACGGAGTGGACGAATACTTTACATCCTAAAGTAATTTTCATGTATACGCAAACGTCCGGGCCAGCTCCACAGGCCTTCGCGTCCCTCTGCCCGCCCTACTTCTCCTGTATGCGAGCTCCACGCAGGATGTTCTCCATGCCGTAGTTACCTTCGTGGCAGGCATACTCATGGAGCTCGCCGTCGACTTTCGTCATCGGCACAATCGCCGTAAATTTGTCTGTAAAGGTCGACGGATCATCGATGGTCCACTCGTAGTTCACCGTATACGGACCAATCCGAGTGAAGCGTTCGGTCAGCAGCTTGTCTTTCGATGTGCCGAATGCACCGAAGCTCTTGGTCAGACCGTTGAAATTCCGGCTCTCTACGACCAGCGTGTCTCCATCCCAGTACCCACGGGGGGCGCCGGACCACAGGCCGATGGCTTCATCCAATGGAGAACGGTCTCCCAGCGGCACAATGCGAGTATCGTGAATCATCTCCGTGATGATCACCGCATGATGCTCGTTCTGAAGGATTTGCACGTTGTTGTTGTATAGGCTGGGAACAAAAGGCGGACCGGCGTTGAACCCCACGATGCAGCGTTCAGACAGACCGCGGTCTTCGGGGCCATCCTTTGCGATACCACCGACGACAAATCGCACCGGCCGCTCACCGCGCACGTCGTCTCCCAGCCCACCGGCGATGCGGTCGATTCCGTCCACGGTGTCCGGGAACCGACCATCGGTCGGGTACACAAGGTGGGACGTGCGTATATACTCGGTGAGGCCCGCGCTTTCCACCCAGAAGTCGTTGTAGCCCCCGGGTCCGCCCTGTCGCTGCGGAACCGCCTGATCAGATGCTGCATCTGCCGCCGCCAGGCGAGCGCGCAGCTGCGCCACTTCCTCTTCGGTCATGAACTCGCGGGTGCCAAAGCGCCGCGCTCGTTGCATGGACACATTGGACGAAAAATTCCAGACGCCCTGGAGATCCGGTCGGCCCTCTTCCGTGCGCGGAGCTTCGTAGTCAGGCGCCTGCCCGGCCAGAGCGAACGTAGGTGCGAGCACGAGCAAACCAAGTGTGATGACTGTCTTCATAATCCTTCTCAACGGAAAACGATCCGGAAGTCCGGTCCGAGTCAGCGACATAGGTCGCTGACCCTCGGTCAATTATACCTAGTGTCCTGTCCGTGGTTTCAGTCGCGCGTCGCACCGAGACGGTGGTGTCGTCAATGCGATTGCGCTCGTGCGCCGGTGTTCATCCACACGAAGGACACCATGAGCAGGACCGACAGACCGGCCAGAATGAAGCAGTCCGGCACCGCGCTTTGTATCGTGCTTTGACAGAGACCTGGAGACCGAAGCTCTCCGAACGAGCCGAGCACGGGAACCACGAGGGCTGGAAACCCGCCGACGAAGAACAGTGCGCTCGGTGCCCGTGGGCTCCACGCCCCATACGCAAGGACCGCCAGGTGTGACGCCAGCACGATGCCACACACCGGGACAACGCCGCCGATGTCTGGACAGACGTCGCTGATGGTCAGATCGTGCAGCAGCCGCACTCCGGCCGTGATCACGCCACCCGCCGCCGCGATCAAGATTCCACGACGGCCGAGGGTTCTTCGTGTCAGCACCGCATCGGTCGACGTGCGCCTGGGGCGATGTGCGCCTGCGTCGAACAGTCTGATTATGCCACCCTACCGAGGTGAGACATCACCTGTGACGGCTTCGGGATGGGCCAGCGGTCGTACAGATGGGCGCGACAACCGTCATGAGCGCGTCGCCGCGCTGGGCGTTCGGGGCTGTTCTCTGTGAGATACTCACCCCGACGCAGCCTT
>Ga0310122_10002477_pt1 | contig 11731 bp, 7 predicted proteins | sample CB6_Bottom_1051__FD_203503 | JGI IMG/M metagenome (GOLD analysis project Ga0310122, IMG submission 203503) | Marine microbial communities from Western Arctic Ocean, Canada - CB6_Bottom_1051 | ecosystem: Environmental > Aquatic > Marine > Oceanic | place: Canada: Western Arctic Ocean | collected...
AAAGGCCGGTTGATCCGGCCTTTAATAAAGACAAACTAATTAACTGCCATTTCTCTAAAAGACAGATTTCTACCCATAGTACCATAACCTTGTTGAGTACTAATGGTATCTGAATTTGAAACACTTTGTGATATGGCTTGATACCCTACGAAGTCAGTGATGAATAGAGTAATAGCATTATCTATCATCAATTGATTAGCTGCTTGATAGATTTTAATTCTTTCATCAGCATTAGTTTCAGTACGACCTTTTTCTAAAAGAGCATCTAGTTCTGCATCTTGTGCCCATTCAGCAGACATCCAAGTGCCACCTCTTGAAGAGTGCCATTGTGCAAACATTAATGCATCTGGATCTGGAACATTTGCCAAAACTGACACTACAGTTGCATGAGGGGTGTTTTCCCAGTTTGCAACTTGCTCAGTAAATTTAGCCCATGGCAATCCAGTAACGGTAGCGTCAAAACCTAACTCAATAGCATTAGCTTGCAATTGAAGAGACCAAGGTTCTTCATAAGGCACTTCAGCAATCCAAGCTAAATCAAGAGTATAATCTGATGGATTATATTTACACTTAGCAAGTTCTGCTTTTGCTTTATCTATGTCTCTCTCAATTGGCGCTTTATTAGGATCATATCCTAATACACCAGGAATTAACGCACCACTAGATTTTTGACCCGCAACCATATCTTCTGTTATTGCAAAAGATAAGTATAAAGCATCATAATCATAGGCAAGTTGCAAAGCTCTTCTGCAATGGACATCATCTAACGGAGCTCTACGATTATTAAGTTTATTATACCATGAACCAGGTCTATTAATTTTAACTAAGTCAACACTATCCTCTTTTTCTAGCGCAGCTAAAACTTCATTTGGAAGCCACATGCTGGAAATCTCATGCTCACCTCTCATTAAAAGAGTTTTAATAGTTGCAGCTTCAACACTGTATTTGATTATTACTTCATCAGGAGCTTTAGCATTATGATCTAAAAAGTAATCATTATTTTTTGTTAAAACTGTTTTAACATTTGGATCATGTTGAGTTATTTTATAAGCACCAGTTCCAGCAGAAGTTGTCAAGAGATATGCTTCTCCATAATCTCCATTATCACCGTAATTGCCATCTACTGTTGTATTGGCTTGAACATCATCTTTGTCAACTATCGCTAATCGCATTAAGCTTGCTATTAGAGGGGCAAAAGGCTCTGATGTTTTTATTTGAACAGTTTTTGAATCTAAAGCTGTAACACTTTCTACAGTTCCAAATAAAAATGAGAATCCTTGACCCATATCCATTAATCGATTGAATGAATAAACAACATCATCTGCGTCTAGAATGTTTCCACTATGAAATTTAATGCCATCTTTTAAAGTGACATTAAGAGTAGTGGCATCCGCATACTCCCAACCGCTTGCAAGATGCGGTGCCAAACCCGCACCATTTTTCAATTCATCAACTAATGCATCATAAGTATTAAAGATGATTATTGAGTCAATGTTGTCTGAAAATTTAGCAGGATCCGCTTCTCCGATTGCTGCTTCATCTGTTCTAATTACAGTTTTTGCATTAACAATAGAAAATGAAAAAAAAGCAAATAAAACTGTAGGCAGTATTAATTTGAAATAACTAATTAATCTCATTATTCCTCCTTTGATATTTTAAGTCTATCTCAATTAAAAAAAAATAAAATAAGTATTTCAAATCTTTAGATAAATAATCGAAATATATATAATTTTTATTAGTATTATTAGAAATCTAAACAGATTTAATACTTCAATCAAACTTATAAAACCTGTAATGCTCCTTTACATGCTCTACTGATATATAACCTTGTTTCAAATCATTTTTGATTGATGATATTCGTCTATTTTTTGGGTTGCCATAACCTCCACCACCGCCTGTCATAAAAGTGATTTTATCTCCTTTGGAAAGTTTAAAACCAGATTTTTTTGGCATATTAAATTTTTTTCCTTTTTTTTGATTAACTTCAACATTGTTTGCTCTAGCAGCACAACCTTCTTTAATACCCCATGGTGGGAATTTTGTTCTCTCAACTACTGTTGTAATAAAAGTGTCTTCAAGCATTTCAAATTCTAAATTTAACCCAAGACCTCCTCTGAATTCACCTGCCCCACAAGAATCTTTTGCAAATTCAATTTTTTTAATTAACCAAGGATTACGAGACTCCCAAATTTCAGTAGGAGAAATTCTTGTACCTGCAGAATTATGATGCATCGAAGTAACACCATCACCATTGTAAAAACCACCTTGACCAACAGGGTGAGGTGCTCCATCAGCCCATGGCTCACCATCTTTTTCTCTTTTACCCCACCATACTGCAGCGGCTAAGCAGCCACCACTACTAGCAGGAAATGCCTCAGGTAGTTTTTCAGATAATATTTTATAAATTATTTCTATGACTTGTAATCCAGGCCAACCATTTAAAAAACAAGGGGCAGGTGAAATTGGATGAAACATGGATCCTTGACGAGTTTTTATTATGAGTGGTCTAAAGAAACCTTCATTTGGTTGCTCACCATTTCCTGCCATCATACTAAATGCAACTCTAGCTTTGGATACTGTTGATGGTAATGGACAATTAATAGGACCATTTTGTTGGTTCGGAGCTTCAGTAAGATCAAGGATTATATTAGAATCTTTAACTTCTATAGATATTTTAAATTTTACAAGACCTTTATCGACACCATTACTATCCATTTGACCATAACCAACATAGATTCCATCTGGGATTTTACTTAAATTTTTTCTTACAAGTTTTTCACCATGATCATATATTTTTAGAACAGAAGCATAGAAAAGATCATATCCAAATTTTTTAACTATTCTTTTTAATGCATTAGCACCAGCTGTTACGCCATTTAGTTGTGCATTTAAATCTCCAACAATAGCTTTTGGAACTCTAGTATTTGCAATTATTAATTTGTAAATATCTTCTACTAGTTTTCCTTTTTTAATTAATTTTAGACCAGGGTAAATTGTTCCTTCTTGAAATATATCTACAGTATCTGTTGAGTATGGTTCCTTTCCCCCAGTGTCCAACCAATGAGCTTTTATTGCGGTGTAACCGATAAGTTTATCATCTAAAAAAACTGGCTTAACTATCGCAACATCTTGAGAGTGAGACCCTGAACCATAAGGATTATTGTAAATAATTACATCACCTTCAAATAAATTATTTTCTCCGCCTACTTCTTTTACAGCCTGTTCTACACAAAAACTTAATGTTCCCATGAAACCGGGTAAACTTGGAGACTGGGCTAGCATGCAATAATTTTTATCATATATTGCACTTGCAAAATCCAATACTTCATAGATAATAGGTGAAAAAGAACACCGGATTAATGTTTTTTTCATTTGTTCTGCAGCTGAGTTTAAACTGTTTCTTATTATTTCAGTTGTAATAGGATCAACATAATTATTATTAATACTTGGGAGTATTTTTGATTTAAAAATATGAATTGTCATTTATATTTTTCTGGTTAATATTTGTTGAATTATATATTGCATCTGATAACTTTAAATTAAATAATAAATTTATTTATGTCTTCAAGAATTGGTGTTGATATCGGGGGTACTTTTACTGATTTCATTTTATATGATGAAATAGGCAATACTGTAACAATTGATAAAATAACAACTACACCGGATTCTCCTGAAAGAGCCGTTATTGATGTAATAAAAAAAAATTTAACCAAAGATGAATTGGGAAAAATTGATTTTTTTCTGCATGGTACAACTGTAGGTTTAAACTCATTACTTGAAAGGAAAGGTTCTAAGGTAGGACTTATATGTACAAAAGGTTTTAGGGATGTTCTTGAAATTAGAAGAGGAGATAGAGATGAAATGTACAATTTATTTTGGCAACCACCACCACCTCTTGTTCCTAGATTTTTAAGATTGGAAATTGAAGAAAGATTATTTGCTGATGGCACAGTTCACATTCCAATTAATGTTGATCAAATTAAAGATGCTTGCAATTTTTTTATTCAGGAGGGTGTAAATAGTATCGCTGTAGCTTTTATTAATTCCTATACAAATAAAAAACATGAAGTCATGGTTGAAAAAGAATTAAGAAAATTAGATTTTAAAGGTCAGATTTCATTATCGTCAATGGTATCTGGGGAGTATAGAGAGTATGAACGAACAACCACTACCGTAATTGATGCTTTTGTTAAAACAAGAATGTCAAATTATTTAAATAATTTAAAAAAAGAATTAAATTTATTAGGATTTAAAGGAAGTTTTCTTGTAACTCGCTCTGGTAGTGGATCTATGACTTTTGATGAAGCAGAAGATCGTCCATTTGAAACTATTATGTCAGGGCCAGTAGCAGGAGCAGAAGGTGCTGGTGAGCTTTCCAGAAAACTTGGTAATACAAATATGATTTCAGCCGATGTAGGTGGCACAAGTTTTGATACATGTTTAATTTTAAATGGAAGACCACAAATTCAATTTGAAGGCAAAATTGTCGGGTTGCCTGTACAATCTCCTTGGGTAGATGTGAGATCAATAGGAGCTGGTGGAGGCTCAATAGCTTATTTAGATGATGGTGGATTAATTCGATCAGGACCTCAAAGCTCTGGCGCTATACCAGGTCCAGCTTGTTATGAAAAAGGAGGAATTCAACCTACAACAACTGATGCTGCATTTTATTTAGGAATGCTAGGGGAAGGAAAGCTTGCTTCAGGATTACAACTTAATAAATCATTAGCCGAAACAGCTCTAAATTCTATTGGTAAAAAAACCAATATGACTGCTCATAATGTTGCGAAAGGTATCTTAAAAATTAGCAGCGCTAATATGGCTGACGCTATAAGAGAAATTACAATTGAACAAGGAATTGATCCAAGAGAATTAAAGTTACTAACCTTTGGTGGTGCAGGTCCACTCATGTCAAATCTTATTGCTAAAGAACTTGATATAAAAGAAATCATAGTACCTCCATACTCTGGAAATTTTTCTGCATGGGGATTGCTAGGAGCAGATTTGTTGCAAATGAATGCTAAAACAAAAATACTTCGTTTATCAGATGAAACTATTGATGAATGTAATAATATTTTAAATGAATTATTTTACGAATTACAAAAAAGACAAAAAATAGATTTTGCTACAACAAATCAAATTAAAGAAATTGCACTAGATATGCGCTGGATGGGTCAAGAGCATACAATTACATTAAAGTTAGAAGATGAAAAAAATGGAAAAATTTTAATTGATTCTGAGACTTTAAAAACTAAATTTATGGAAGAATATCAAAGAACGTTTGGAAGTAAATTAGATACGATAGTTGAAATTGTTTCTACAAGAGCATCTTTAAGAGTTCCTCTACCAAGAAAATCAGAAAAAGGAATTATAAATGAAGAAGAGATTTCAATATCTAGTGATTCTATAGATTGTTATTCTTTTACTAAAGATGAAGATATCAAATTTAAAATTATATCAAGATCAAATGTGAATTCTAAAATGTCTGGTCCTCTTATAATTATTGAGAGTACTGCAATTACCTATGTGGACGTAAATTATGATGTAACTAGAGATACAGATAGTAATTTGTTAATTGTTAATAGTGAGATGAAATAATTTATGAATAAAGATCTTCATCATTACAAATGTGGAATAGATAGAAAAATTGAAAAATCAAACATTGATCCAATTACTACTCAAATAATCAGAAACTCTTTAAACTCAGCAGCAGAGCAAATGAAAAGAGCACTCTGTCGGACTGCAATGTCACCTATTATATATGAAGTACTTGATTTTGCAGCTGCTATTTATGACAATCATCTGAGACTGCTATCACAAGCACCAAGTTTGCCTTTATTTATGGGTACTTTGAATTTTTGTATTGAGGAAGCTGTTAAGGGTGTAGGCGGAGAGAAAAACTTAAATAATGGAGATATTATAATTTATAATTCTCCTTATGGTACTGGCTCCCATCCTCAAGATGCTGCTTTGGTTATGCCAGTTTTTTTTGAAAATGAAATAATTGCTTACACAGCTATAAAAGCTCATTGGTTAGATATTGCAGGTAAAGAACCTTATTCAACAGACACTGTTGATGTATTTCAAGAAGGAACTGTTTATCCTGGTGTAAAATTATTTAGTAAAGGGGAATTGGTTGAAGATATTTATAAAATGTGTCTTGCCAATACACGTGTACCAAATTCAGTTGCAGGAGATATTAATGCACAAGCTATAGGAGTAAAAGCAGGTGCAACAGCTCTTAAAAGAATAGTTTCTAAATATGGATTAACAACATTTAGAGAGGCTTCTGAGGAAATATTTGATGCTGGGGAAATGATTGTGAGGAATTATTTAAAAAAAATTCCCAATGGTGAATATTCAGGTTCGGGTCAAATGGATAGTAATGGTGTTGAAGAAGGACTTGTACCATTTGATCTTAAGGTAATTATTGAAGATGAGAAAGTTATTTTAGATATGTCTAATGCACCACCTCAACAAAATGGACCAATTAATTGTCCTCTACCATCTACAGTTTCAACAGCAAGAGTTGCAATGAGTATGCTTGCTGGAAGTAATGAGGCACCAAATGAAGGTTTTTTTAGACCAATAGAAGTAATTACAAAACCTGGCACACTTTTTCATCCATTATCTCCAGCACCATGTTTTTTATATGGATGGCCAGCTCTGCAGGCTATTGAAGTTATTTATAAAGCATTAGGTACCAAGTTTCCTGAAAAGGTTCCTGCAAGTAGTGGTGGTTGTATAAATGGGATCGTTTATTGGGGGCAAAGAGAAAAAAGTGGTGAACCATGGGCCGATGGATCGCCTCATCCTGTAGGCCAAGGTGCTAGTTATTTTGGTGATGGTGCAACTTGTATGCATCATGCTGAGTCTGCAACACGATTTGCTCCAGCTGAAGTTTGGGAAAATAGGAATCCATGGTTAATTAATCGAGTGGAACTTATTCAAGATAGTTGTGGGGCAGGAAAAAATAGAGGTGGTTTAGGAGTATATTTTGAAATTACAATGTTAGAAGATACTTTTGCAACTACAGTATGTGAAAGAGTAAAATTCCCACCATGGGGATTAAATGGGGGTAAAGAAGCTCTCGCAAATAATTGTTTTGTTATAGATCAAGATGAAAAGTCAATTGAAGTTCCTAAAGCAACACGTATTCCTATTACAAAAGGCAAGAGAATTCTTTTACAGTGTGGTGGTGGAGGAGGTTATGGAGATCCAAAAGAAAGAGAAACAGCTAAAGTTCTCGATGATTATAAACAAGGTTATATTTCAGAAAATTATATTGAGAAGTATTATCCTAATGTAAAATTAACTTAAATGTTAAGAGTAGCATCAGATGTTGGAGGAACATTTACAGATTTAGTTTATTTTGAAGTTGATAAACAATCTGGGCAGGCAGGAATAATTCAAACTGCAAAAAGTGACACAACACCAAATAGCTATGAGATTGCAGTTTTTGATACAATCAATAAATCAAAAGTTGACATTGCGGAATTTATTTTTTTTGCTCATGGCACTACTGTAATTATCAATTCAATTACTGAAAGAAAAGGTGTTACCACTGGTCTCATTACAACAAAAGGCTTTAGAGATACTTTGGAAATTGCAAGGGGTGATCGACCAGATTTTTTTAACTTACGTTATAAAAAACCTCAACCATTTGTACCAAGATACTTAAGAGCTGAAATTCCAGGTAGGATAGATTTTTTGGGAAAAGAAATACAACCTCTAGATTTATCAAATTTAAATTCAATTCTTAATAATTTTAAAAAATATAAAGTTCAGGCGATTGCTGTATGTTTAATTCATTCCTATGCTAATTCTTTGCACGAGCAAAAGGTTGTTGATTATATAAAAAATTATTGGCCTGATGTTGATGTGGTATCTTCCCATCAAATAAATCGCGAATGGAGAGAGTATGAAAGATCAAACACAACTGTATTATGTGCATACGTTAAACCAATAGCTAGGAATTATCTTGATAAACTTAGCAAAAAATTAAAGGAATCAAATTTTTCAGGCAATCCATATGTCATGCAATCCAATGGAGGAATAGACACTTTCGAAGCAACAAAAATTATTCCTTTAACAATGATTGAATCAGGTCCAACTAGCGGTGTTCTAGGTGCTGCTGAGTTAGGTAAATTAATAGAAGAAAAAAATATCATTTCATTAGATGTTGGTGGTACTACGGCAAAATGTTCACTAATCGAAAATGGTAATGTTAAAATTAATACCAACTATTGGATTGAAAAAACACGTTTATTCGCAGGTTACCCAGTTATGTTACCTGTTGTTGATATAGTTGAGATAGGTAGTGGTGGAGGAAGTATTGCATGGGTTGACGATTATAATAAATTACATGTGGGTCCACAAAGTGCTGGAGCTGACCCAGGCCCTGTTTCATATGGTAAAGGAGGTAATTTATTTACAACCACGGATGCAAATTTAGCAACCAATAGAATAAATCCAAACTATTTTTGTGGTGGCGAAATAAAAGCGGATATGAATTCCGTAAATAAATATCTTGAGGTGCTTGCTAAAAATTTAAATTTATCCATCGAGGAAACATCTAGAGGCATTATTAGAATAGCCAATAACAATATGATTAATGCTTTAAAATTAGTTTCAGTTAATAAGGGATATGATCCAAGAGATTTTACTTTAGTTGCATTTGGAGGAGGAGGAGGGATGCATGCTGTCTCTTTAGCCAAAGAATTAAATATTCCTAAGGTAATAATTCCAGTGAATTCTTCAGTTTTTTCAGCCTGGGGAATGTTAATGAGTGATCTCAGGAGAGATTTCATTTTAACTAGATTAACCACTATGAAAGAAGATGCAGTAGAAGTATTAAATGAAACATTCAGAAACATGGAAACTGAAGCAATTAAAAATTTTGAAAAGGAAAAAATTACTAAAGAATCCATAACATTAAAAAGATTTGGTAGCTTTAGATATCTTGGTCAAGATCATTCTGTAGAAATACCATTAAGAAATGAAAATTATAATCAATCATCAATAGGTGAAATAATTAATGATTTTCATGATCAATATGAAAAGGAATTTACTTATAGATTAGATAGTCAAGTTGATATGATTCAATTTCACTTAGTCGTGTTCGCTAAAATTGAAAAACCTAAACTTCAAAAAAGACGAAAAACAGGAATCAACATTGAGAAAACTGTAAAAGAGCAACGCAAAGTTGATTTTGATGAACAAGGAATTCATGATTCAAAAATATATGATTTTAATATTTTAGAGCCCGATATGGAATTTTCAGGTCCTGCAATTGTTGAGGATCCAAGTACGACAGTTGTAATATTTCCTGGTCAAAAATGTAAAGTTGATGATTACGCAAATTTACATATTACTTTTACGAATGGCGATAAATGAAGAAAAATCTTGATCCTATCACAGTTGAAATAATCCAGAGTTCTCTTCAGGCAGCATGTGATGAAATGTTTGTTGCAATGAGGAAAACAGCTATGAGTTCAATTATATATGAAGTTCTTGATTTCGGTACAGCTGTAACTGATACAAATGGAAATATAGCAGCCTCAGGGGCTGGCATCCCAGCGTTTATTGCAATGTGTGATAAGGCAGCTCAAGCCGTAATAAAAAAATTTGATAGTAAAGATATTAGAGAAGGAGATATTTTTGCTACTAATGATCCATACAATGGGGGCGTTACACATTTAAATGATGTTATTGTTGTAACGCCAATTTTTTGTGGTGGTGAAAGGATTGCATGGAGTGCAAATATCGCGCATTGGCCAGATCTTGGAGGGATGGCTCCAGGAGGGATATCTGCTGATGCTACAGAAATTTTTCAAGAAGGTCTTCAATTACCTGTAATTAAAATGATTGAGCAAGGCAAGCCAATCAGATCGGTCATTGATATTATTACAGCTAATAGCCGTGTTCCTCAATATACCTTAGGTGATATGTGGGCTGCTATAGCTTCAATAAGAGTCGGTGAAAAAAGAATTATTGATATTGCAAAAAAATATGGAGTGGAAACATTTAAGCAATCTGTAACACTATTTATGGATTATGGAGAAAAGGCCTCATTGGGCGCATTATCAAAATTACCTGAAGGTACTTTTCATGGAGAAGATTTGCTAGATGATGGAAGGAAAATCCAAGTTGATGTAACAGTAACTAAAAATGAATTTATTGTTGATTTAAGAAACAATCCTAAACAGGATGAAGGTCCGAATAACGCCTCTTATGATGGAACAGTAGTATCCGCTCAAATGGCATTTAAAGGAATAACCTCAAGTGATTTTGTTTGTAATGCAGGAACTTTCCGGCCATTAAAAGTGATATGCGATGAAGGGTCTATGTTTAATCCAATTAGACCAGCGGCACAGGGGATTTACTATGAAACAGATATTAGATCTTATGACTTAATTTGGAAAACAATCTCACATTTAAATCCTGAAAAATCTACAGCTGGAAGTTTTGCTTCAATTTGTGGAACTTTTATGGGCGGCCAGCATCCAGATACTGGCGCTACATTTATAATTATCGAACCACAGGTTGGAGGTTGGGGTGCTTATGATGAAGGTGATGGTATGAATGCAAATTTCTCGGCTTTTCACGGGGATACGTTTAATACGCCTGCTGAAATTTCTGAAGCAAGACACGGCGTATATGTTGATCAGATGAGATTAACAGAAGAAGATGGAGGTGAAGGGAAGTTTCGAGGCGGGAAAGGTATCATAATGGATTATAGAGTAAGATCTAAAAATGCATGGTTATCAGTTGCATATACTAGATCAAAAAGCCTTCCATGGTCTCTTGAAGGAGGTAGAGAAGGTGGTCCAAATTATGTTGAAATCATAAGAAAAGACGGAAAAAAAGAAAGATATTCAGTCATAACAGTCTTACCTTTGGAACCAGAAGATGTAGTTAGGATTCATACTGGAAATGGAGGTGGTTATGGTAACCCCCATGATAGAGATATTAAATTAATAGAGAATGATCTTCTCAATGAATACATTACATTAGAACAAGCAAGTAAGTATTACAATTATAAAAAATAAATTTTGATTTGTCAGAGCAAGCAAAAAATTCTTATTATTTTACTGGATTTTTTTTGGTTATTTTTGCCGGCTTATTATGGAGTTTTGGTCCTGTTGTTGTGGGATACATGGTTCAAGCTCATCAATATGTATTTCAATATTTATTTTATGATTTCATCAATTGATTATAATCGTTTAACTAAAAGTTTAACTAAGGATAATAAAAATGTTTTTTTTAAAAAGATTGATCGATTAATTAAATAAGACAATCGGTCATAAATTAATTACATTTACTGTCATTGACTATTCAAAGAAATATGTTGAAAGAATCTACACAAATAATTTAAAAGTTTATCCTTTGCTTGGCACCAAAAAACTTCCAAAAAATAAATGGAGTAAAACAGTTATCAAAAATAAAAAACATTTTTTAGGAAAAAATAAAAAAGATATTAAAAAATTATTTTTTGATTATGAGGTTATTTTTTCATTAGGCTGTGGGTCAATTATTAATTTTTTAGTAATATTTAACAACGTACCAATAGGAACAATTAATATTCTTGATAAAGAATATAAGTATAATCGTGGTGATATTAAAAAACTTGATGTGATTAGTAGTTTTATGATACCTTTTTTTTTAACACATCAAATCAAAATGAAAAAAATTAAAAGAACAAAAAAATGAAAAATAGAATTGATAAAAT
>Ga0310122_10002480_pt1 | contig 11722 bp, 10 predicted proteins | sample CB6_Bottom_1051__FD_203503 | JGI IMG/M metagenome (GOLD analysis project Ga0310122, IMG submission 203503) | Marine microbial communities from Western Arctic Ocean, Canada - CB6_Bottom_1051 | ecosystem: Environmental > Aquatic > Marine > Oceanic | place: Canada: Western Arctic Ocean | collected...
GTGGTCTCCCCGTCCCGCGTCGGCGCATTTATGCAAGAGCTACCCGTGCGGCGGATCTGGGGCGTCGGGCCGAAGAGTGGCGCCCGCCTCACCGAAATGGGCGTCGAAACCTGCGGCCAACTGCAAGCCCACGACAAAGCCACCCTCGCCAGCGAGTTCGGCAGCTTTGGGCTGGAGCTCTACAATCTCTGCCGCGGCATCGACGAACGCCCGGTCGAAGCGAACCGCATCCGCAAAAGCCTGAGCAACGAGCATACCTTCGCCAAAAACATCGAAACGCTCGAAGACTGCGAACAGGCTCTACGTCGCCAACACGCCGAGATGCTCGAAGACTTACGCGGCAGTGCAGCCGACCGCCAAATCGCCAAGATTCTAGTGACGCTCAAATTCAGCGACTTCCGCCGCACCACAGCTGAGATCACCAGTCGCCAACCCGAGCTCGACGCCTATCTCAATTTATTGCGCGAAGCGTGGGGCCGCAGCGGCGAGCCCGTGCGCCTACTCGGCATCGGCGTGCGCTTTGCCGAGATACAAAGCGGCCCGGAGCAGCTCGAACTGGGGCTATAGATCGACCAAGTAGAAGCGGCATCTGACCTTTTCCTGTAGGAGCGAGCCTTGGCGCGCCCTCAGATTCTACGGTTCGCGGGCGGGCCAAGGCTCGCCCCTACAACTCCACAAACCCTAGGCTACCTCGGCAAAAAAAAACCGCGCAATTCGACACTCGCGGCTGGCATTTCTTGATCTGTGGACACAAAAATGGCGCACCTCCTACCCCTAAGAAGTGCGCCAACCATTGTCTACTTTATACCTACTGCAAGCAGTAGGATTTTGTATTACCCCAAACTCCCTTGCGGGAGAAAAGTTGATGCCGCAGACAAAGATACAATTATCAGACCTCTGCAAGCATTATTTTTAAAAAGATGAAAAAAGTTTTTAAAAACTTAAAGCAGTGGCGTGCGAGCTTGTGTCATGCCCTTTGGGTGCTCGCGCCCTCTTCAGGGCAAGGATATGAGCCCGCGCAAGCGCGGACGCCACTGACCAGTGGCAACGCAGTCACAATCTGCCACTCAACTCTAGCCACAAAAAAACCGCGCAGTTCGACACTCGCGGCTGGCACTCCTTGATCTGTGGGCACAAAAATGGCGCACCTCCTACCCCTAAGAAGTGCGCCAACCATTGTCTACTTTATACCTACTGCAAGCAGTAGGATTTTTCTGTTACCCCAAACTCCCTTGCGGGAGAAAAGTTGATGCCGCAGACAAAGATAAAATCCTCAGCATCCTGCAAGCATTATTTTATAAAAAATGAAAAAAGATGAAAAGAACGTTTCAGACTGAAAACTAAGTGGCGCGAGGAATACCCCTAAAACCCGCGCCACACTGTTTTCTACTTTGTATTACTAACCCAAACTCCCTTGCGGGAGAACATATGAATACATAAATATACATCGAATCGCAGGCCGAGTTCCCCTTATTTCACTATTTCACACAAATAACATCCATCGCGCTCAAATCGTCGTATTTTTGATGGCACACCGACTCAAATAGAGTGAAGCTCCCCTCTGCCTCACTCTATGGATTTCTCTAAAAACACCGAAGATATCATCGCCGACTTCCGCGGACTCCCGCGCACGACGTCAGCGTCCTCGAAGCGCCCCCCCGTGCCGCTCGACAATCTTCTCGTGCTACTCACCGAGCGATACAAACTCGAACAACCCAGCGCCGAGCGCACCATGGTCGAGCACTGGGGCGAGATCTTCGGCAGCTTGGCAGGACGCTGCAACCCTGTGCGCATCAAAGACGGCCGCACCTTAGTCATTTCAGTAACCAATCAAACCCTTCGCTCCGAGCTGCAGTTCCGGAAACGATCGATCTTAAAAAAAATTCAAGCACTCCCCAACTGTAAAGGGGTCTGCGAACTAGTGATTCGCGGCTAGCCCCTGATTTACTTAGACCTTAATTGACACAGCTCCCCCACCCGCAAATCTTAGCGCTCACTTTTACCTGCATGAAAAACTACCTGGATCTCCTTCGCACCGTTCTCGAAACCGGCACTTACCGCGACGACCGCACCGGCACCGGCACCTACTCCATCTTCGGCGCACAAGCCCGCTTTTCGCTCGATCCGGACTTCCCTCTGCTCACCACCAAGAAACTACACCTACGCTCCATCATCCATGAGCTACTCTGGTTTCTCAAAGGCGACACCAACATCAAATATCTTAAAGATAATAAAGTGCGCATCTGGGATGACTGGGCCGACGAAAACGGCGACCTTGGCCGCGTCTATGGCGCACAATGGACCGACTGGCGTGCCAGCGACGGCAGCAGCACCAATCAAATCGAAGAAGTCATCCACTCGCTCAAAAACAACCCCGACAGCCGCCGCCACATCGTCTGCGCATGGAATCCCGGCGAGATCAAACACATGGCCCTCCCCCCTTGCCATGCACTGTTTCAATTCTACGTAGCCAACGGCGAACTCAGCTGCCAGCTCTACCAACGCAGTGCCGACATCTTCCTCGGCGTGCCGTTCAACATCGCCTCCTACGCATTGCTCACGCAAATGGTGGCACAAGTCTGCGGACTCAAGGCCAAGGAATTCGTCCACACTTTCGGCGATCTGCACCTCTACGCCAACCACGTCGAGCAAGCGAAACTACAACTTTCCCGCGAAGAGCGCCCGCTGCCACAGATGAAGCTCAACCCTGACGTGAAAACGATCGACGGCTTCACCATCGACGACTTCGAACTGGTCAACTACGACCCGCACCCAAGCATCAAAGCACCGATTGCAGTTTAGCCGAGCCTTCGGCTAGTGAAAGTGATAGTGAATACAGTGAGAGTGCCGCACCTCAAATCTCAGCTCTCAAGTCTCCCATGAAAACCTACAAAGCCATCGCCGCCATGGCGGAAAACCGGATCATCGGCAATCAGGGCGACATCCCCTGGCACCTGCCCGAAGACTTTAAATGGTTCAAGCAAACGACCATGGGGCAAATCCTAGTGATGGGGCGCAAGACCTACCAATCCATCGGCCGCCCACTGCCCGGCCGCGAAACATTTGTGCTCAGCCGCACGCCGCGCGACATCCCCAAGGTGCAAAATTTCACAGACCTCGCGGAGCTGGACAATCTCGAGACCGATAAAACTATCTGGATCGCAGGCGGCGGCGAAGTCTACAAACAGATGCTCCCACGTTGCAGCGAGCTCTACCTCACCCGCGTGCACCGCACCGTCGAGGGCGACGCACAGTTCCCCGAATTTGAAGATACATTCGAGCTCGCAGAAATCGTTCAAAAAAACGACGACTTCACCATCGAGCGCTGGGTGCGGAAGGCGTAACACTTTCTTTAAAAAGTTTTGATCGGGTCGCGCAGGTGCCTCCGGCACAGCACGAGCGGTCGATCGCCTTCATAAAAAGGTTCATTTCTGTCTTCCCTGATTACTTTAGCCACGAAGAGGCACAAAAGATCACAAAAAACCCAGACCTGATTCCCAAATTCCATCCTTCCTTTTTTAGTGCCTTTTGGGCTTCGCCCTTCGGTTGAGTGTCGCTGCGCTCGGAAGTGCATTTTTGTGGCTCAACTCTGATTCCGATCAACAGCTTACTGATGGCCGACGCATGAGGCCAGGAACACTGCTTCCCCGGTAATTGACCATGAACCCCAAAAAGCCTCCCCGCACATGCGAGGAGGCCTTTTTCAAAAAACAAAGACTGCTGACTTAGGCTTTCTTCGACGGCGCCACACAGGTGTAGAGCAAGAAGAATGCATTCACTCCGGGGATCAGCATCAACAGCGTCAGATACGCCTCCTTGCCCATGTCACGCAGACGCTTGAGCATCTGCATCAAACCAGCCATCGCACAGATCAGCGACGCCACGATCGCGAAAAATACACCTAAAGTGCCAAATGCGCCATGATGGAAATAATCAGGATGCTCGAAAAACTGAATCGCAGCGTAGCTGATCCCAGCCGCAATCGCAGCGAGCAGGACGAGACGAAGGATAAAAGAGAATCGGCCGATGCAGCCTTCGGAACTTAAGAAACTGGTGTTGTTCATGGTAGTAGTAAGCAAGTCGTTGCAGCGGATAGTTTAAAAAGCCGCCCAAAGCGCAACAAAAACCTGCACACGAATCTCCCCCCCCTCCACAAAGCAATCCCGACGCAGTTCGCCGAGTTGAACCGCCAAAGGAGCGTGGGCGACTCGCCCACAGCATTCAAAGTGGCACAGACATTTGTGTAATCGCGGCCGAGCCGCGTGGAGCTTCGCTCTTTACGCGGTGAGACGAAGTCTTTTGCGCGACGCCATCTACGGCAGACCTCCGTCTGTCTGTCCGCCTGTCTGTAATTTCGACACATTGGCTCAGCGATTCTGTCCGCGAAGAAACGCGAAGTGTTTCGTCAGGCAACCACGAGGGCGAGTCGCCCGCGCTCCAGTCCTAAACACCCTTCGCGCAAACTTCGCGCAAACTTCGCGCTCCTTAGCGGGCCAAAATTCATCTCTAATCCCTCAGTTCTCAAGCCTCAGCTGTCAGCTTTCAGCTCTCAGGGCTGCCCCACAGGCAAAACACTAATCCAACCGTGAATCGCTAAAACGAATTAAGTGCTAAATAGCGGCGCTGATAAAAATCGATCTGCAAGGCCTCTTGTGTGCTTTGCCGATCGGTCTGCAACTCCGACATCATACTCGTGACGAAGCGCTTCAACAGCCGCTGATTATGCGACGAATTGGTGCCACGCTGCCACTGAAAGTCACGGTCGAAATGCTCAAATAAATAGCCCAACGAATCGTGACTACGATAGCCAGTCATCAACTTATCCTCATATTGCAGCATATAGCTAATGCGACTCATCACCTCAGTGCGATCTTCGAAGCGATGAAAAATCTCCGCCTGTCGATACAGGTCGTTCAAGGAAACGAGTCCCCACTCGATCTCACCATCCAAGCGATAACCGAACCGACGAATGTCCGCTTTCTCGGAATCTTCGGTCCACTTCGTCTTCGCACTGAAATCTTTGAGGTGCGAGGCGATCGCGATGACCTTCCCCAATGCATCGTGCACGATCGGGCTACCGCTATTACCGGGAACAAACTTTGCAGACACTTCGAGCTCATCGGGGCCGACGCCACTGACTTCCCCATTTAGGCGCGACGCGACTCGCGCACCGTCTGAATTGCCCATCACCGTAACGGCTTGCCCAATACTTACCTCATCAAAGCTTAACGACTGCGACAACGGCAGCGTCGGCCCCTGCCACTCAATCGGAACAATCGCAATGTCACGTTGGCGACTGATATAGCCATGCGAAGGCAATGCGATCTCGACTCCATCCAGCGTTTGAATCGACGCACCCCGCGCAGCGCCCAGAACATGGATATTAGTGATTAAAAAAGTCCTCCCCCGCATCTCGGAAATAAAGCCCGAGCCCTCGGACTCCTCCGATGAAATCACTACGAGGGCAGCAGTCGAGATTCCAGCAGCCACAGGTTTCGGCGCAGGCGTATCGCGCGCCGCCAGCTCAGCCTCTGCCGTAGCCAACTCGCGCTTGAGTCGAGCAATTCGAGTCTCAAGCGTTTCGTATTGAGCCTCCTCCTGCATGCGCAGTGCCAGTTCCTCGCGCGCTCGTTTTGCACGCTCCAAAGGCGACTCATTCGTATCCGAAATATCGAGAAGCCCCTGCCCGACAGCGGAGACGACACTCAACAACAGCAATGCACAGAGCTGCAAGGATCGATAACTGATGGATAGAGGTGGAGACATTGAGCAACAAAATGCGCGACACGCCGCGGGCTTCAAGTCGATTTATTGACACAAGAGCGGATAAGTCGATCGCCCCGCCTATTTCACTTCCAAATCAAAATGGCCAAACACCTCGCGCCCGTCCACCTGCACCTGAGCGAAGATACGATACCAACCGGGGTTCGGCACGTTGAATAAGAAAGCGAGTTCACTCTCACTCTCACTTGACCGCGCAGACACCACACTATCAACCGGATGCATATGCGCAAAGCCCTTGCGCGCGGCATCGAAGGCGACCATATGCCCCTTCGCTCCCATCACATCTTCCAGCATCACGGCACTGCCATCGACCGCAGAGATGTCTAACTCAAAACGATAGTCGACGCCCGTGCGTAAGCGTTTCGTAGGCACATCACCGAGTTTAAAACGTAAACCATCGACCACACTCTCGGTCCGGCGCTCAAACTCCATCGCAGCCGCGGCACCTGCCACTTCGATGTTACCCGTTGCGATGATTTGCCGGCGCGTGCGCAGTGGCACGATCTCGGCAAACACTTGATACGTGCCCGCACGGTTCGGCGTAAACTCAAAGGTATATTGCCCATTCAAACCATCGGATTGCGGATGCACGTGATGGTAGTCCACCAACGAAGGATCAATCACCATGACATGCATCTTCTTGGTATGCGTGATCGCCAGCTCATGTGGCGCAATCGGCGTGCCGCCAGATGTCAACAGCTCCAGCGTGACCTCTTGCGCGACACCTGGAGCAGGCTCGTCAGCCAACGAAATCTCCATTTCGACGGGATACTTCAATCGTGTCAGATCCAGAAATCCAGCGTGATTGGTCGCGCAGAATTCCACTGAACCATCCGCATTGACGATCTCCTCGTAGTGCAAGAATCCGCACTGCGCATCCGGCAATGCGCGTAAACCGAAATACGCTGCGACAAAGATCAGAGTCAGCACGCACACACTAAGGATAGGCGCTCGGTTTGCCTTAACAGACAGGGTTGATGATTCAGCACTCATATAACTATTAATTCCGCAATGACACGCAGCGACTACCTACAGCTGCTTTACTTCCTTCAGAAACTCCTTCGTCGTCCACTTCGAACCTTCCTTGCGAAACGCGACACGGCCATTGGCATCCACCAGTAAAGTCGCCATCGTGTGGTTGATGGTGCCGTCCTCGTCCATCGTCAGGATACCGAACTGGCGCTGTAAATCATCGACCACTTCCTGAGTGGCGGTGAGCAGATGAAAATTGTCATGCTCCAGCCCATAGCCATCGGCGTATTGGCGAAGGATGCCCGGCGAATCGAACTCCGGATCAAAGGTAATCGTGACGAAGTGTAGATCCTTCAAGTCCGCATCGCGGGCCAGCTCCTGCAGCTCGGACATCCGTGTGGTCGATGCGGGGCACATGGTCGCCGCTTGGCAACGAGTAAAAATGAAGTTCAGGACGAAAGCTTGACCACGCATCTCCCGCATTTGCAGAAAATCCCCGTGTTGGTCGATCATCGCAAAGTTCGGAATGTAGTCGCCCTCGCGCACATATTTGCGACGGCTCAGGGTCGAAGTCGCATCGTGCAGTTGCTTGTTGATATCGATCATCGCCTTCGCACCGATGCCATCGATGGGGAAAACGCGCTCCAAATGCCATGCTTTGCTATAGTTCACCGCCTCGGCTCGAATCAAACGTCCGGCATAGCCGATCTCGAGATCACCGGCACCCACCCGAAATTCCACCGTCTGCCCGACAGGCACATCTGTGCTCGTGGACTCGGTCAGCTCCACCCGCAAAGAACGAGCCTCCGTCAACACTTCCAACACACGACCCTGCACAGGAAATGAAGCCGCAGAGAGCGAACCAACCGTCAAAAGCGGCAACAGAATGCTATATAGTATACAACGCATCCGAGCAACTTGCCACGAAACGGCGGCGCATCAAGTCTGGAAGCGAGCGGTTGCCCCCGGGTTGCGATTCTTTCTGCAGGGTAGCGCAGCGCCGTCTCGGTGCGCATCCACGTCTGATTCGAGTAATGGGGCCGAAACGCGCAACAGAGGAACACGGCCCTGGCGTAGGCAGCTTCCTTTAGGTGGCTGCCGCACTGGCAAGGCTGCGGCCCGATCTGCCTTTGATCGGGCAGCTAAAGCAAACCCGACTACGTATAAAGATCCCCTTACACCTTAAGCTTGATCTTAATCCCTCGGCGCAGATAGGTCGGCACGTCGAGGTCCTCATCCTTATAATCATTGCGGTCGGTCTTCTCGAAATAGCCACGCTGCGCATCCACCTCGTTAAAGGTAAATTCGTCTTGATCCTCGCTCGCGGCTTTTTTCTTACTTGAAAGTTTGGATTGATGCACTGGGCGCTCCAGCAATAATTCATCCTGCGCGATTTCGGATTGCAGCCCCAGCCCCTCCATCGTCTCAGAAGGCGACGGCGCATCCGCCACTTTAGCCCTTTTAACTGGTGCCGCTCGTTCCATCTCGGCCTTCCCGAGCACACAAATTTCGAGGCTCTCACTGCGCGCCTCATCGATCACCGCGCCAAACACGATGTCCTCTCGCGAGCCAAAGCGCTTGGTCACCAGCGACATCACCTCGTTCACCTTCGAAATCCCCAAGTCTGCGCCACCAATCACGTTGACCAAAATACGATCCAACTGTGCCGGGCGGTCTCCCATGTGCAGCAGTGGGCAGAGAAACAGATCATCTAAGGCGTCTTTTACATAGTCGCCCCCGCTGGCGATACCCGTGCCAAAAAGCGTTTTCCCCCCTCGAGACTGAAAGACAGAGCGGAGCGAGCCGAGATCCTGATTAATCAATCCGGTCTTCAACAACATCGCGCACAGTGAGTTGACCCCACGCCCAATCCATCGATCTGCAATGGCAAAGGCATTGAGCACGCTGGTGTCTTCATCGCCTTCTTGCAGCAGCACATCATTGGGCAGCGGGATAAGCCCATGCACCAACTTACGCAACTCACCCACGCCCTCTTCAGCAATACGTTTACGGCGCGGCCCTTCAAAACTGAATGGCAAAGTCACGAAAGCCAACACCAGCACATCTGTCTTGGCGGCCAGTTCCGCAACCACTGCAGCAGCGGCACTGCCCGTGCCTCCACCGAAACCAACCACCAGAACAATCAGATCCATATCGCCAATCAAAGCGGCAATCGCATCGCGATCCGATTCGGCGGCGGCCCTGCCAATATCCACTTCCCCGCCGGCACCGAGGCCACGGGTAACGGAACGGCCAATGATCAGCTTCTCCGCCAGTGGCGAATTCGCCAAGGCCTGCGCATCGGTATTGATCGCCGCGAGACGCACATCTCCCAGATCATCCAACTTCAGTCCATCGACCGCATTAGTGCCCGCTCCGCCAATGCCGATGATCTTAATCTTAAGATCAGTGCCTTGCGTATCTTCGTTAAAGAGACTGTCAGTTGGTGTGTTCAATACAGTGCCCAAAAATTAGATATTTAGAATACTCCCAAGTCTGCGCAAGATCCCGACCGGCTTTGCGTTTTGCTGATCATCTTCCTGGCCTGTCAGCGCATAGTGCAACAACCCGAGCGCAGTGCTATACTCCGGCACGCGAAGCTCCGGTGAAACATCCTGTGGCCCCTCGGACTGCCGCGCCTCTAGCCCCAAACTACGACGAGCCGCCTCATCAATGCCTTCAAGCCGCGAGGTGCCCCCCGTCAACACGACACCCGACGCAATATCGGCTGGCACGAACAAATCCGCATCGAGCAGTTGATCTTTAATAATGTCGAAAATTTCCGAGACACGGGCCTCAATGATTTTGGTAATCGCAGCGAGTGGATATTCGCGGTCACCAATCGTCATATCTCCATAGAGCCACACCTTCTCGTCGCGGTCTTCACTCTTATAATAAGCGCGCCCGTCTTTCAATTTAGTCTCTTCGGCGCTTTTCCTGCCGACACGTAAGCCGATACTCAGGTCGTTCGTAATGTGATCGCCGCCAACCGGCACCACGCCCGTCAGCACGATATAACCTTTACGGTAGAGCACAAAATCCGTCGTTCCCCCGCCGATATCGACCACGAGTGCACCATTATCCTTCTCCGAGTCTTCGAGCAGAACCGCGCCCGAAGCGATACTTGAGATAATCATATCACTCACGTCCAAATCAATGCCGCGAATCACGCGTAAGCTATCACTCACCACTTGGCTATCGCCATGCACCGACCAATAGCCGACTTGTAGGCGCTCCCCCTCTTTTGAGAGCGGATTCTCCACCTGCTGCCCATCGATCGAAAACGGATTTTGAATATGGTGGATGTAAGTTCTAGCGTCCGTCAGCTTGCGGCGCTTCGCATCCTCTTTCGCCTGCTCGATATCGGCAGAACGCACAATCGAGTCGGACGAGCCCACATTGGTGGTGCCCACATTGAAATTTCCCCGCAGATGGCTGCCAGTCTGCGCCAGATAAACCTCATCGATGCGCGTCTTCGCATTTTGCTCCGCAGTCATGATGGCGGCATGCACACAATCGCTCGCAGCTTTCAGATCGGTAATCACGCCCTTCTTCACCCCCTTCGAGAAACAAGAACTGTGCCCGATGATGTTCAGCCCGGAGTCGCCCACGATTTCGCCGAGAAGAACCGTCACCTTGGACGTTCCGATTTCGACTGCACCGACCACTCTGGATTGACTCATATTGTGAAAAATTGACTCGCTGGGGTTAATATGTGCCGACGCGACCACTGCTAAACTGCACCGCAGCGGAACCACGTAAAGAAAGATCGATCCGTTCCAGCGATGGATTGCCCTGATTTCTGACATACTCGAGAATATAGGCCAAACGATCCAGTTGCCGCCCGTAGTCAGCCGATGCGCTAAAGATAATCCGTGGCACGATCGTTGAGCGCACTTCGATCACCTGACCGGGTAATTCCAAATCGCCGGAGTAGTGCTCCAGCGAGACCACCTGCCAAGTGCGAAAGAGTTTTGGCTCAGAGCGACGAACCAACTCCAACAGCTCTGCAACGTGCTCGATCCCACGCATCGGAAAGAAACTGCCATTGACATGCTGATAGGGCTGCACAAACGGCAGATTCTTCAGCGTCGCTTTCGGATAGCCCAAGCCATCGTAGACCATCCCATCCCGCGCAACGAGGCGCAGGCGGCGACGACCATCCGCTCCCGCGACCGCCAAACGCAACGCGGGCTGACGCTCTGCCACTCGAATCCGCAAGTCACTCGGAAAGACGCGTTCGACCGACGCAGACTTCACCTGAACATCCGCCTCAAGAGCGGCCTTCAGCGCGTGAATATCCGCCTCCATCATCGACATCCCCGGCCGCAACTTAATCGTCTGGCTCAACCAGTTATCTGGCAACACGCCATCGGTATCAAATAAGATACGCTCAATCGGCTTGGATGTTGGCGTCATCGGAATCTTCTCTTCCCTATTTTTCCACGCCCAGCCTGCCCAAGTCAGCCCGCCGACAACTACGGTAAACACGATCAAACCAGCAAAGAACTTTAGCCAGCGCGTCTGACGACGCTTCCGTGCCTGGGGCGAATTGACCCGAGAACGGCGCGGCCCAGCCAGCTCTCGCCAGCTTTGTTCACCACCAGCGGAAGTGCCGCCTTTTTGTTTACCGTTACCTATCATGCCTCTAGTCCCTTCGTCCCACGGGCCGCAAAGCGCTGAATCGCAGGAGACACTAACTCGCGTCCCAACGACTCAAAATCAAAGCCCACACACGATGCACTTTTTGGCAGTAAACTCGTCGCGGTCAATCCCGGTAAAGTATTGATCTCTAAAAAATACGACTTCGAGCCATCCAACAGAAAATCAATCCGCGCAAAATCCCGACAACCACAGGCATCGAACAGAGCCTCCGCGTGCGCTTTGATCCGAGCTTCCACGTTCGGCTCCAGCTCCGCAGGGTAGCGATACTCGGTCGAGCCCGGCGTATATTTGGCCGCATAAT
>Ga0310122_10002481_pt1 | contig 11722 bp, 19 predicted proteins | sample CB6_Bottom_1051__FD_203503 | JGI IMG/M metagenome (GOLD analysis project Ga0310122, IMG submission 203503) | Marine microbial communities from Western Arctic Ocean, Canada - CB6_Bottom_1051 | ecosystem: Environmental > Aquatic > Marine > Oceanic | place: Canada: Western Arctic Ocean | collected...
TCTTAAAATCTTTTCCGTAAGATGAAGTGTCTTGCGAAATCAGATTGATTTCCTTCACTCCTTTTTTTGTCAGATTAATGATTTCAGTTACAATAGAGTTGACTGTACGGCTACTGAAATTTCCTCTTAACGCAGGTATGTTGCAAAACGAACACATGTTGGAACAGCCCTCCGCCACTTTAAGGTATGTATAATGACGAGGTGTAGTTTGTATACGGGCCTGTTTTTCAAATTGTCTGTAGTGAGGTTTTTGCTTCAAATTAAGTTTTGTTTGTCCGGTACCCTCATACATTGAGTACACAAGTTCCGGAATCTGTTCAAATCCGTTTGAACCAAACAGTCCATCCAGTTCTGGAATCTGGTCCGCGAGACTGTCCTGGTAACGTTGAGTCAAACAACCTGTTGCGACAAGCTTTTCACAGTTGCCAGTACTTTTGAAATCACTTAGTTCAAGAATCCTGTTGATTGACTCTTCACTTGCTTCTGTAAGAAAAGCACAGGTGTTGACAATAATTACTTCTGCAGAATCCGGAGTTTTTGTCATCTCAAAACCCTTGTTTTGCAGACTGGCCAGCATTATTTCTGAATCAACTTGGTTTTTGGAGCAACCCAATGTTTCCAAATAAATTCGCTTCTTTTCGTGCGAAGGCGATACAGATTCTGCAACAGGACTTGTCATAGTGAACAGTTTTTTTCTAGAATTACAAATGGTAGGAGTAAAAAAAGACTCCTGTAGAAAAAAGAAGCCTTTAAAGGAGGGATTACTTGAAGGTCAGTCTTAAGTTTTTGTCTCAGGATCCTTTTCTTCAGTTATAAATTTCTCGGAAGTGATCTCAGTTTCTTCCTTTACTGCTTCAGAATCTGCCTGTACCTCCTCTTTATCAGGTTCTGTTTTAGCTTCATCCTCTGCTGAATCAGTTTCAGTTGTAACAGGTTCTTCCTTTTTTGTATCAGCTTCAAGTTGTTCTTCCGGAACAGTCTCTGTCTGAATATTCTCTTCCGGTTTTTGCTTTGCTGCCGGTTCTATTTGAACAGATTCTACAGGTGATTCTTCTTTTGAAGTTTCATTCTCAACTTGAGATATTTCTTTCTTCGTTTCTACTTCTTCACCTTCGGCCAAAGTAGGTTCCGCTTCTATAGGTTTAACTGATTCGTCATTTTTTTCTGAAGATGAGTTCTCAGTCCGGATTTCTTCACTTACCTCCTTTAAAACAGGGCTTTCCTTTTTCTTGGCTTTTTTCTTTTTACCTGACTGAGATTTAAGTTCGCTTAATCGGTCGGTTTCACTTCCAAGCAACTGTACAATCGCCATTTCAGAGTTGTCACCAAGTCTGTTTTTACCCAATTTGATAATTCGGCAATAACCACCTTGTCGATCTTTGTAGCGCTCAGCCAATTCTTCAAAAAGCTGTGTCATTGCTTCTTTGCTTTTCACAAAACTCAATGCTTGACGGCGAGCATGCAGACTGCCCTGCTTTCCCCAGCCTATCATTTTTTCAAGAGGCTTGCGTACCTCTTTTGCCCTGGCAAGAGTGCAGGTAATCTGGCCATATTCCAGGATAGATGTAACCATATTCCGCATCATTGCACGGCGATGTGCCGTTGTAACTCCTAAACGGTTTCCAGCTTTTAAATGTCGCATCGTATTATTGAGCCCTAATTTGTGTGTGGATTATTCATTGGATCAAAATTTTCCACTTCTGATCCCAATGATAAGCCCATTTCTGTCAAGATTACTTTAATTTCGTTCAGTGATTTCCGACCAAAGTTTTTTGTTTTGAGCATTGCCTGTTCACTCTTCTGGACAAGATCTCCTATGGTTTCAATCTTTGCATTTTGCAGACAGTTGATTGAACGGACAGACAATTCCAGTTCGCTAACACTGCGATATAAGTTTTCGTTCAGTGGTTCTTCCTTAATTTCTTCTTCAGGCTCATCCTTTATGCTACTTTCATCAAAGTTAATAAACACATCCATGTGTTCTTTGATTATTTTTGCTGCATAGGCCAGGCAGTCGGTAGGTTTTACAGAACCATTTGTCCATAGTTCAAAATTCAGGCGATCATAGTCTGTTTTTTGATCAACTCTTGAATTTACAACGTCATAGTTAATTCTACTGACAGGCGAGTGATTTGAGTCAAGGTAGATGGTGCCGACGGGTAAATCCTCCTGTTGATTTTCCTCTGAGGTAACATAACCTTTGTTGAAGCGTGAATACATAGTCATACTGACAGTTGCCCCTTTTTGTAAGGTAGCCAAAACAAGATCTGGATTCAATATTTCTGCTTTTTCAAAGGTTGAAATATCTCCAGCTTTTATTACGCAAGGTCCTTCTCCGATCAGTTCCAGTTCAACAACTTCATCAACAAATTGCTCAGTCTGAAGTTCCTTGATATTAAGGATAACTTGAACCATGTCCTCTACGATTCCAGGGATGTTGCTGAATTCGTGGGTGACACCGTCAATTTGTACTGCAAAAACTGCTGATCCCCTGATTGAAGACAGGAGAACCCGCCTTAAAGAATGCCCAATTGTCGTTCCAAATCCAGGCTCTAATGGATCCAGTGTAAACTTCGCATAATCAGATTTTAAGTTTTCCGACTCAAACTGTAGTTTCTTCGGCTTTGCAATTGACATCCAATTTTTAGCAAAGAACGGATTTTCGTCCGTTGATTCCTCTTCACTGTTGGAATCCGATTCTGTTCCGGTTATTGCATTATCTTCCGGAGAGACATTCTCTACCTCCGGATCTGCTTCTTCTATAGTTTCATTTAATTCAGTCATCTGCATCCCAGTTAAGTTTTCTGGTTTTTATTCAGTCAAAAAAGACAATACTAATCGATGAAATAATCATCCTGAGAGTATTGTAATTAATGACGTTTAATTAAATTAAATCCGCCGTTGCTTTGGTGGACGGCATCCGTTATGAGGAACCGGTGTTATATCGTTGATTGACGTGACACGCATTCCTTCAATTGCTGAAATTGCTCGAAGTGCAGACTCCCGTCCTGAACCGGGTCCTTTGACAAAAACATCAACACTTTTCATACCACTATCAACAGCCTTTTTCAGGGCGTCGTCTGCAGCCACTCTTGCTGCAAAAGGAGTACTTTTTCTTGAACCTTTAAATCCATGTACACCTGTACTAGACCATGCGATTGTGTTGCCTTGAGTATCGGTAATTGTCACGATTGTATTATTGAATGTGGCCTTGATATAAATTCGACCCTGTTCAACTGTTCTTTTTTCTTTTTTCTTTTTTGCTTGCGCCATAAGTTCGGCTCAATTCAACGTTTAGGTTTATTTATTTTTACTGACTGCCAATCTTCGGGGGCCTTTTCGCGTCCTTGCATTTGTTTTAGTCCTTTGTCCTCTGACAGGCATATGCTTGCGATGCCTTAATCCACGGTAATTACCCAAATCCATTAGACGCTTGATATTCAAGCTGACTTCTCGTCGAAGATCACCCTCAACCTGATATTCTTTTTCGATAATTGTACGAATCTTATTTACCTGGTCGTCATCAAGGTCAAGAACTCGTACATTTTTATCGATCTTTGCTTTGAGTAATATATCATTTGAACCTTTTCTGCCTACACCATAAATGTAAGTCAAACCAATTTCTACCCTTTTAGCATTTGGTAAATCAATACCGGAAATTCTTGCCATCCAGCTCCTTGTTATCCCTGTCGCTGTTTATGTTTTGGAATCTCACAAATTACCCGCAAGACGCCTTTTCTTTTAATGATTCTGCACTTTTCGCAGATTTTCTTTACAGATGAACGTACTTTCATTTCTTTTTCTTCAAAGTATCATAAACGCAGTGCTGCAGACATCTGTCGTCGTTTAGTCTTTTTCATGAAGCCGTCATAATTTTGGTTCAGCAGAAAAGCTTCAATTTGATTAACCAGATCGAGTCCTACCCCTACCACAATTAATAGTGCCGTCCCTCCAAAATAGAAAGGAATGTCAAAAAGATCAAAAAGGATGTATGGGAAAAGGCAAACAACAGCCAAGTAAGCTGCCCCTCCAAATGTTAATCGTGTTAGAACTAAGTTAACATATTCAGCTGTTTTTTTACCTGGTCGAATACCCGGTATGTATCCACCATGTTTCTTCATCTCTTCTGCTATCTTTACTGGGTTAAATGTAATTGCCGTGTAAAAAAACGCAAAAAAGAAGATCATAATTGCAAACAAAAAATTATACAACATCCTGCCTGGTAGCAACTGACTGCCGACTGCCTGCACCCACGGTACAGCAATGAAGCCGGTGATTGTTGCCGGGAAAGCAAGGATCGAAGATGCGAAAATTGGAGGTATAACTCCAGCAGTGTTTATTTTCAAGGGAAGATGAGAAGACTGTCCCCCGTACATACGATTCCCCTGCATTCGTTTTGCGTATTGTACTGGAATCTTTCTGTAAGCAGTCTCAGCAAAAATGACCAGGAATACGACTACTATCATCAGAATACCGACAACTGCAAGTACTAATGGTGACAATACATTGTCCTGCACCAAACGGACTGAATTTATAATTGCGCCCGGGATACCAACCACAATTCCTGCAAAAATCAATAACGAAATTCCATTTCCAATTCCACGTTCACTAATCTGCTCGCCTACCCACATCAGAAAAGCTGTACCAGCTGTTAATGTGATTACAGTTAGTGCCCTGAAAGCCCATGGGCTTAATGTCGAAATTACGATTGGTTGTCCATTTGGTGCCGCCATACTTTCCAGCCCAACCGAAATGGCAAAACCTTGTACCACACTGAGAACAATTGTTCCGTATCTGGTATAACCTGTAATCTTTTTTCGACCGGCATCGCCCTCTTTTGACAATCTTTCAAGGTAGGGAAATACTGCAGTCAATAACTGAATTATGATTGAGGCACTAATGTAAGGCATCACACCCAGTGCAAAAACGGTCAATCGTGCCAGTGCTCCTCCGGTAAACATATCGAAGAAGCGTAATATAGAACCTTGTTGCGCATCAAAAAAAGCTGTCAGAGCAGCTCCGTCTATTCCGGGAGTAGGTATATGTGCACCCAGGCGAAAAATAAAAAGCATTGCCAGAGTGAAAAAAATACGTTCCCTCAGCTCTTCAATTCTAAAAATGTTCTGAATTATATTTAACATCAAAGAAGCCTTAGCCTATCGTAACCACTTCACCACCAGCTTTTTTTACTGCTTCTGCAGCACTTGCGCTAGTCATGTCAACTTCTATATTTAATTTTTTGCTCAGTTTGCCCTTACCTAAAAGCTTTACAGGCTTGTCTTCTTTTTTGATTAAACCTAAAGCTTTTAATTTTGTTTTATCAAGGCTGCTTCCTGTTTCGACATCTGCATTATCTTCCAGGTTTTGTAAATTTATCAACTGGGCATACACCTTGTTAGGACTTGTAAATCCAAACTTAGGCAATCTACGGTTGAGTGGATTTTGTCCACCTTCAAATCCTCGCTTCCTTTTATAGCCGGATCGTGATTTCGCACCGTTTTGTCCGCGTCCGCAGTTTTTTCCGCTACCGCTGCCTGGGCCACGTCCAACACGTTTACGACGTTTGTTTTTACTGGATTCAAGATCGTGGAGATACATATATTACCGTAATTCTATTAACCTGCTGTCTCAATCCTGACAAGATGACTAACCTTTTTGATCATCCCTCGAACTGCCGGAGTGTTTTCAAGCACTGAAAAATTGTTTATTTTCCGTAATCCCAATCCACTTAGACATGCTTTTTGTTTTTTTTGTGCCCCAATCCTACTGCGAATCTGGGTTACTTTTATCTTACTGGCCATTTTTATTGTTTCAAATAATCGATGTCTTTGCCTCTTGCTCTGGCAATCCAATCGTTACTCCTGAGATTGTATAATCCATCAAGTGTTGAGCGTACCAGGTTGTTTGGATTTCTGGAACCAAGGCACTTAACACTGATGTCCATGATACCAGCTGCTTCCATAACAGCTCTAACAGCACCGGCTGCAATAATTCCATGTCCTTTGTCTGCAGGTTTCATTAAAACCTTTCCGGATCCAAAACGACCTATTGCTACATGTGGTATTGATGTGCCTTCCACACATATTTTTTTCATGTTAACCGAAGCCTGTTCAACTGCTTTACGAATTGCCTCAACAACCTCGTTAGCCTTCCCGAGACCAAGACCAACCTGACCTCGCCCATCACCAACAACGATTAATGCGCTAAAGCTGAATCTACGACCGCCTTTTACCACCTTGGCAACACGGTTTACGCGAACTACTTTTTCTATCAGCTCATTCTTTTCTGTATTTTTTTCTGCCACTACTTCACCATTATTCCGGTTTTACCGGTTTTCAGAATTTCAGGCCAGCTTCCCTAGCTCCTTCAGCTAAGGCCTGTACACGTCCATGAAAAATAAATCCACCGCGGTCGAAGACAACGGAGGAAATGGACTTTTCCATAAGTTTATTTGCTACGTCTGCGCCAACCGCTTTAGCTGCCTCTTTGTTCCCTGTGTAGATTTTTTTCAAGGACTTCTGGATTGCTACAGTTGAAGAAGCTGCCAAAGTACTTCCTGCATTATCATCAATAGCCTGCACATAAATATGTCGTGCAGATCTGAATACCGCTAGTCTAGGACGCGTATTAGTTCCAGAAATTTTTTTTCGAATACGTCTGTGTCTAGTTTCTCTTCCTTTCAGACGTGTTGCAGCATTATTCATTTCAAGCTCTTACTTGCGTATTAAGTTTTGCCGCTTTTACCGGCTTTACGTTTTATTTGAACACCTTCAAACAAAATTCCTTTTCCTTTGTATGGCTCAGGTGGTCTAAATTTTTGAATCTCTGCAGAAACCTGCCCCAAAAGCTGTTTATCGGAACTTTCAAGAAGTATCTTAGTATTTGCATTTACAGATGCTTTTATTCCTTCCGGCAACGTGTAATTTATTGAGTGTGAATAGCCCAGGTTTAATAACAAATTTTTCTGATTTACAACTGCTTTGTATCCGACACCTACCAAATTTAGCTGTTTTTCAAAACCTTCTGTGACACCGTGAATCATATTACTAATCAGTGCCCGGGTTGTCCCTAGCATAGGTGTCATTGGAGCACTCAGATCAGAAGGCAACACTGAAATATTTTCAGTATCAATTATTAACTCAATCGCAGGATGTGCCCTTAGTTCCAGCTCGCCTTTAGGACCCTTCACTGAAAGCAGGCGCTCCTTAAAATTTACTTCAACTCCCTGTGTAAGTTTAATGGGTCTTTTACCAATTCTTGACATTGTCTTTCTTGATTAAATCCAGTCTAACAGACTGTACAAAGTACTTCCCCACCAATATCATCGGCACGGCACTGTCGGTCACTCATTATTCCTTTTGAGGTAGAAAGGATAGAAATACCTTGCCCATTAAGTACAGGTTTACAATCCTTGCCCTTGCTGTAGAGACGAAGTCCAGGCTTGCTGATTCGGGTAATTTTACGAATAACAGGTAAATCGTCCACATACTTCAACCAAATTCGCAATTCCGGAAACTTACCTTTTTCGTCCAGTTCCCAGTTTACTATGAAACCTTCATCTTTCAGAACCTTTACTATGTTAAGTTTCATCTTGGAGGACAGCATTTCCAGACTTTCTTTTTTCCTCATGTTTGCATTGCGGATGCGAGTTAATAAATCCGCAATAGGGTCACTCATTGACATAACACAATCTTTTTCAGTATCTTATGTTGTTTTTACCAACTGGCTTTTGTCACGCCCGGCAGAAGGCCTGCATTAGCGTTTTTTCGAAAACAAATCCTGCACATACCGAACTTTCTCAAATATCCACGCGGACGCCCGCAATATCCACATCTGTTGTATTGACGGACTTTAAACTTTTGAGTACGTTCGCTTTTTGCGATCATTGATTTTTTTGCCATTTAACCTATTTTCTAAAGGGAAATCCCAAGTCCTGCATCATTGCAAGACCCTCTTCATCTGTAAGCGCACTGGTTACAATGGATATATTCATACCTCGGATATTATCTACATCATCAATTTCAATTTCAGGAAAAATCAGTTGTTCTTTAATTCCCATGGTATAATTTCCTGCTCCATCAAAGGCTTTTGGGGAAATACCCCTAAAGTCACGAATACGAGGCATTGCAATGTGAAGAAATTTATCTAGAAAAGTCCACATTTGTACGTTACGCAGAGTTACCATGCAACCGATAGGCATGCCTTCACGTAACTTAAATCCAGCAATTGAACGTTTTGCCTTGGTAACCACAGGCTTTTGTCCGGAAATCAAGGCTAACTGCTTGCTGGCTGCCTCGACTGCTTTGGGGTTCTGTACAGCTTCACCAAGTCCTATATTCAGGGTTACTTTATTGATAGCAGGAATTTGGTGCTTGTTCTTGTATTTAAACTTCTCTTGAAGCAACGGCACAACTTTCGAATTATAGGTCTGTAACAAGTGACTCTCTGACATTATCCTAATACCTCTCCAGATTTTACACAGACTCTATTTTTAACACCAGCATCACTTGTCTGTATTTTTACACGCACGCCTCTTTCTAAAGTTGGATTGTAAAGCTGAACGTTTGAATAATGAACTGGTGCTTCAATTTTGATCAAGCCACCCTGTTGATTTGCTGCATTGGGTTTTGTATGACGCGTGACCATATTTACACCTTCAATCAGTAAGCGTTCGCGCTTCCAATCTACAGTAATTACACGTCCGGTACGCCCCTTATCTTTTCCGGAAATAACCATCACAGTGTCTTCACGACGAATTGTGGCCCTTCTTTTTTTGCGTTGCTTAGCTTTCATGAATCAGACTACTATAATACTTCAGGTGCAAGTGACAGGATTCGCATGAATTTTCCAGCGCGCAGCTCTCTGGCTACAGGGCCGAAAATGCGGGTACCTACCGGTTCTCTTTTTCCGTCTATTACAACAGCAGAATTTGTATCGAATTTAATATAACTGCCATCTGGTCGACGGAACTCTTTTTTGGTACGAACTACAACGGCTTTCACAACATCTCCGGATTTTACTTTGGAATGAGGTTGGCAGTCCTTGATTGATGCAACAATTATATCACCTACCCGAGCATAACGTCTCTTGGATCCTCCAAGAACCTTTATACACATCAGGCTTTTTGCTCCTGAGTTATCAGCAACTTCAAGGATACTTTGTGTTTGTATCATTTTGACGGTTTAAATAATCGGTAGCGCTTACGTCTACTCAATGGTCTGCACTCTGCAATTTGAACCAAGTCACCTACCTTGCATTCGTTCTGCTCATCATGTGCAATATATTTTTTTGAGCGTTTGATGGTTTTCTTGTAAAGGGGGTGTTTTATTTTTCTTTCAATCTTTACAACAATGGATTTATCCATCTTGTTACTGACAACAATTCCACTCTGTAGCTTCAATGTACTCATTTTAATTTTATTTTCGCTATTGTTTGGCCAGTTTTTCAGTTAACACTGTATTCAAACGAGCTATATTGCGTCGAGCTTTCTTGATCAAATTAACATCAGCCAATTGCCGGGAAACGTGCCCGCAGCGTAACCGCAGATATTCTTCTTTGAGATCGTATTTTTTGGCTTCCAATTCATTGACTGGTAATGCCCGTAATTCAGACGCATTCATATTACAGCTGCTCTTTTGATAATTTTTGTATTTATTGATAATTTATAAGCAGCCAGGCGTAATGCTTCAGTTGCTACTTCTTCAGGAACTCCGTCAATTTCATAAAGCACACGTCCCGGATGCACAGAAGCTACCCAAGTGTCGACAGCTCCCTTGCCCTTCCCCATTCTTGTTTCAGCAGGTCGTTTTGTAACCGGCTTGTCAGGAAAAATCCGAATCCAAGTTTTTCCACCTCGTTTTAACGTCCGTGTGATCACCCTGCGAGCAGCCTCAATCTGTCGTGTTGTCACGTAACCTCGTCCGGTTGCCTGAAGTCCGATGGAACCAAAACTAATTTTGTTTCCAGTATGTGCGTCCCCCCGCATTCTCCCGCGCATCTGCTTGCGAAATTTTGTCTTTTTTGGCATTAACATAGCTAAAACTCCTTAACTGAACGACCGTCTTCCACGTGATTTACCATAATCTTCTCCGCGGTACACCCAGACTTTTACGCCGATAATACCATATGTCGTATTTGCTTCAGCAACACCATAGTCAATATCTACACGTAAAGTGTGTAAACGTACCTGTCCTTCTCGTACCCATTCTGATCTGGCTATCTCTGCTCCATTCAAACGCCCGCCTACCATTACTTTGCAGCCTGCTATATTCATTCGCATCGCAGCCTGTATGGACCGTTTGACTGCTCTTCTGTATGCAATTCGCCGTTCAAGCTGACTTGCGATATTTTCTGCAATCAACGTTGCATCAATTTCCGGTCGTTTAATTTCCTTTATATTAATGGTGACATCGTTATAATTACGCTTGCTGAGTTCCTTTTTTAAACGCTCAACCTCATCGCCCTTTCGTCCAATGATGATTCCCGGACGTGCTGAGAAAATATTTATTTTGGTTCTTTTTGCTGTGCGTTCGACTTCTATTTTTGAAATTGCGGCATGCTTCAAACGAGCCTTCACAAACTTTTGAATTTCCAGATCCTGTCTCAGCTGGCTTGCATAATCTTTTTCTGCAAACCACTTTGAGTTCCATGTTCTGGAAATACCCAGTCTTAGACCTATTGGATTAGCTTTTTGACCCACAGTTTACCTTGAAAAACGTGAATTCCCCTTGAAATAGAATAGGGAATTAAATTATTTAACTTTATTCTCCAACTTCCAGTGTAATATGGCTGGAGCGTTTTTTAATTCCAGATGCGCGGCCCATAGCTCTAGGGCGGAATCGCTTGAGCACCCGTGCCTCATCAACGTAAGCGGTAATCACACGGAAATTATCCACTTCAGCTTCTGGATGGTGCTGGTTCGCATTAGCGAGTGCAGACTGCAAGACTTTCATTATCGGTTCAGCAGCTCTGTTTCGTATCGTGCTTAATTGTGCCATTGCCCGGACAACATTTTGCCCTCTAATCATATCGACAACCAGACGGGCTTTTCTTGGTGCCACTCTTACATTTCTTGCAGTTGCTTGAGCAGTCATTATCGCCTTACCCTCTTATCACTTTTTCCTACATGTCCCCGATATGTCCGGGTTGGTGCAAATTCACCCAATTTATAACCCACCATATCTTCTGTAATAAAAACAGGAATAAATTTGTTGCCATTATGAACAGCGATATTTGTACCAATAAAATCCGGTAAAATTACAGAGCGTCGGGACCATGTTTTGATCAAACGTCGGTCGTTGTTTTCTTTAGCTGCAGCAACTTTTTTTTCAAGATGAGCGTCTACGAACGGTCCTTTCTTTAGGGATCTTGGCACTGTTTATCTCCTCTTCAATATATATTTGTCTGTATCTTTACGTTTCCTGGTCTTTGCTCCTTTTGTGGGTTTACCCCACGGAGTTACTGGATGTCGACCACCGGAAGTTTTTCCTTCGCCTCCGCCATGTGGATGGTCAACTGGATTCATAACTACACCACGAACAGTAGGGCGACGACCTAACCAGCGATTCCGACCTGCTTTACCTTTATTAATGTTCATATGCTCTGCATTACCAACTGTTCCAACAGTTGCCATGCATTCTATTCTTACTTTTCTGATTTCACCGGAGCGAAGTTTGAGTTGAGCATAATCATCACCCTTTGCCATCAATTGAATTGCTGCTCC
>Ga0310122_10002484_pt1 | contig 11716 bp, 9 predicted proteins | sample CB6_Bottom_1051__FD_203503 | JGI IMG/M metagenome (GOLD analysis project Ga0310122, IMG submission 203503) | Marine microbial communities from Western Arctic Ocean, Canada - CB6_Bottom_1051 | ecosystem: Environmental > Aquatic > Marine > Oceanic | place: Canada: Western Arctic Ocean | collected...
CGGACGTCTCCCATGCCGAGGATCCCGTTCATCACGCTGGCGATCACCAGCGGCACGACCATCATCGAGAGCATCCTGAGAAAGATCTCGCCGCCGATCCCGATCGCTTCGAAGAATGCCACAGCCGACTCGTTCGACGGCTGTGTCTTGCGCAACTTGGCGATCTCGTCATCGAGATCCTTCAACTGCTTGCGATGGGCCGCGAGGTCCCCGTCGGGATCCTGTTCAGCGGCCTTCACCGCCGCGTCACGCTGTTTTTCGAGATCCCAGACCTGCTGCTCGATCGTGTCGGCGTCGAACCGCTCGCTCTCGGTGTACAGCATCGGCGGCAGTGCCAGCGACGTCAGGATCGCCAGCACGATGGACACCACGATCATGATCGTCAGCCGGTGACCGTGAGGGGATCCGGACTCCTCCGGACCGGCATTCGACCCGTTGGCCGGTTCGCTGGCCGGTTCGCTGGCCGAGTCTTGGGCAGGCTCGTTTTCGGGCTCGCTCCCGGGAACGACATCGTCCATCGCACGTTACTCCGTCAGCTCATCAGAGGGGATGAGACTCGAGTGAGCATCCTACCGACTCAGACCTCTGCCCGTCTTCGCTCTTCGCTTGGGACAACGGAGGATTCAGCCGGAAGTTCACAGCGGTTTCGGATTTCCGAGGTGGTTTTTCGGGCTGTCTCGGGAGTTTCCGGTTCGACAGGGCTGCGGGAATCCCGCGAATTCATCAACGCCCGTTGATCTATGCGGCCGAAACTAGGAGAATAGGTGACAGGAAAACAGGGAAACCTCCACACGATGCATCGGGTTGGGTGACTCCGGCCCGCGAACTCCTGGAAGGAGCAATCGGCATGCTGACGATTCAAGGCAGGAAGCAACGGTTCTGCGACGGCGTGACGCGGCGCGACGCGCTGCATATTGGTGCCGTCTCGATGGGCAGCGTCGGCTTTGGACTTTCGGACCTGTTGCGTGCCGAGGGAGAAGCGGCGACACGAGCCAGTGGGAAGAACCTGATCAACATCTTCCTGCACGGCGGCCCGACTCACATGGACACCTTCGACCTCAAGCCCGAGGCTCCCAAGGAATACCGTGGTGAGTTCCAACCGATCGCGACCAACGTGCCTGGTGTTGAGATCTGCGAGCTGATGCCCGAGTTGGCCGGTGTGGCCGACAAGTACTCGATCATCCGCTCGACCCGCGGCATGAACAACGAGCACACCACGACTCAGGGCGACACCGGTTGGAGCATCAACTCGATGCGTTCGATGGGCGGTCGTCCCGGCGTCGGCGCGGTGATGTCCAAGCTCTGGGGTCCCGCCCAGGAGACCTCGCACGGCATGGCTCCCACGGCCGTCGACTTCGGCGGCTCGACCCCGGGCTTCCTGGGCCAGACCTACGCCGCCTACCGTCCCGACACGGTGGGACGTCAGAACCTGGTGCTCAAGAACGTCACGCTCGATCGACTCGGCGATCGCCGCAGCCTGCTGACCGGTCTCGACCGGCTCAAGAAGGGCATCGACCGTCGCGGCATGTTCGACGCGGTCGACAGCTACACCGGCCGAGCACTCGACCTGGTCGTCTCGGGTCGCATCGCCAAGGCACTCGACACCAACCTCGAGGATCCTCGGACCCGCGATCGATACGGCGACACCAACCTGCTGGCGGCACGTCGATTGATCGAAGAGGGTGTCCGCTGCGTTTCGATGACGTGGGGCGGCTGGGACACTCACGGCAACAACTTCAACGCGATGCGGAGCAAGCTGCCGCCGATCTCACGTAAGTTGACCGCCCTGATCGACGACTTGGAAACCCGCGGACTGCTCGATGATACGATCATCATGATGTCGGGTGAGTTCGGCCGGACCCCGAGGATCAACGGCGGCAACGGCCGCGACCACTGGCCCTCGGCCGCGTTCTTCTTCATTGCCGGCGGCGGCTTCAAGCACGGACAGGTGATCGGCGCGACCAACTCCAAGGGCGAACGCCCCAAGGACAACCCGGTCACGCTGCAGTCGATCTTCCACACGCTGTACCACCAGCTGGGAATCGACTGCAACACGATGACGCTGACGGACCCCAACGGACGTCCCCAGTACCTCGTCGACGACCGCAAGCTGATCACCGAGCTGGTCTAAGACCCGCTCTTCACCACAACGCCAACAGGGCCGGATCCCCACGGGAATCCGGCCCTGTTTTTTTCGTCGACATCAACGGCAACCCGAGCCCGTAGCCCCTGGCAATCACCTCGTTGGTCGCCCGACCCTCGGGGCCGCTGACCCGAGGAGCCCGGTCCTGGGCAATCGCTTCGACGAAATCTCTCACCAGCGGCAGGTTGAAGTTCGCCGCCGGAGGGTGCGATTCGGTCTCGATCCCCTCGGCCGTCTCGATCACCAACTCACCGCTGTTGAGCGGAGTCGCGACCAGCCGCCCCCCGGTTCCCACCACCACGAACTCATCGGGATCGACCGGGACACCGAAATAGCACTGCAGGCTGCCTAGGGCCCCGCTGGCGAACCTGACGCAAAGCACCGCAGCGTCATCGGCCGAGAAGTCGCCGGCGATCGTGTCGCAGTACCCGCTGACATCGGTGATCGGACCCAGCAGGTCCAGGAACAGGTTCAGCCGGTGGCTGCCCACGTCCATCAACGCACCCCCTCCACCCTCCTCGAGAACCACTCGCCAGTAGCCGTCCTCACCGGGACGAAACTCGAACGGAGTCGCCGTGACCGCGGTGATCGAAAATACTCTCCCGATGCGACCCTCGGCGATCAACTCGCGGATGCGATCGACCACCGGGTAGAAACGGCGGTAGTAGGCCAGTCCCAGCGTCACCCCCGCCGTGTCGCAGGCGGCGATCATCCGATCGCATTCCTCGATCGACATCGCCATCGGCTTTTCGCACAGCACATGCTTGCCGGCGGCCGCACACGCCAGCGTCTGCGGCAGGTGCCGGTCGACCGGAGTGGCGATGTAGACGGCATCGATGTCTGCGTCGCCGATCAGGTCGGCCTCGTCGGTGTACCCTCGCGGGACCCCGAAGTCGTTGCAGAACTCCTCGAGCGCAATCGCGTCGCGGCGACAGGCGGCCACCAGCCGGCTGCCGCGGTCCTCGGCAATCGCTGTGGCCACCCGCCGGCGAGCGACGTCACCGCAGCCCAGGATCCCCCAGCGGATCGGCCCCTCGCTCCTCATGGACTCACCCATCCCCCCGACCGGCTGCTCGTGATCACCGCCTCGATCACCTTCATGTTGGCCACCGCGTCGGTGATCGGTGTGGGCACCGGAGTGTCCTCGAGGATCGCCCGGCTCATCAACTCGCCCTGGATCGTGTACTGATCGCAAACCGGGAACTCGATCTCTTCGACCTCGCCGCCGGTCTCGTGCCAGATCAGGCACGGCCGATCCGGAGGCGCGTTGAAGGGGATCTCGATCTCCACCCGCCCGGAGGTCCCAAAGATGTTGACCCGCTGGTAGGGGGTCAACTGAGTCGAGCAGGTGAAGGTACTGGTGCCGCGTCCGAAGTCGAGCATGGCCGACACGAGCCGGTCGGTCCCGAACGCCTCGTCGTACTCAACGATCCCCACCACCCTCTCCGGCTCGGCGTCGAAAATGAACCGGGCCAGAGAAATCGCATAGCAGCCGATGTCCATCATGCCGCCGCCGCCGATGTCGGCGATGTTGCGGATGTTCTGAGCGTCGTCATTGAAGTAGGCAAACGCCGTCTGGATCGTCCGCAACTCGCCGATTCCTCCGTCGGCGACAATCTGAGCAGCCCGTTGCCACTGGGGATGGTGGCGGTACATGAACGCCTCCATCAGCTTCAACTCCGGATGAGCCGCCCCGGCGTCGACCAACTGCTGACCCTCGGCGGAGGTCAGCCCGATCGGCTTTTCGCACAGCACGTGCTTGCCGGCCTCGAGTGCCTGGATCGAGAGCGAGACGTGCAGGTGGTTGGGCAGCGGATTGTAGATTGCGTCGACTTCGGGGTCGGCCAACAGCTCCGCGTAGCTGCCGTAACTGGTCGAGATCCCCAGCCGCTGGGCGGCGGCCCGTGCCCGGTCGGCGTCGCGCGAGGCAATCGCCGTGATCTCGCTCAAGGCCCCCTGCTGCATCGCCGGGATCACCTTCTCGGTGCCGATCTTCGCCGTACTGAGAATCCCCCAGCGGACTGTCGTTGCACCCTGTTCAGCCGTGTCACTCATCGGTGGTCACATCCTTCTTATGAACCCGTTCCCGCTTCATGCCTCACCGCCACCGGCCCCCACCGGCCCCCAAGCCCAACGACCTCACTTGCGGCCGATCAGCGACAGGAAGTCGGCGTAGGCCGCCTTCAGGTCGACCGGCTCATCGGCCGGTGTGCCATGCACGAGCACGCCGTATTTCAGCTGAAAGACAGTCCCTTTGGGCACATTGACCCGGCTGGGTTTGCCGCGAGTGAACGCCTTGCGTCCGAAGGGGTTGGCCAGCAGGAATCCGTAGTCCCGAGCATGAAACCAGCTCTTGCGGAAGTTCCCGGGATCGGGCATCAGGGCCAGCCCGATGTGCTGTCCGTCCTTCACACCGCTGTAGCCACACCACAGGGCCTGTCGGCCCCAGACGTTTTTCTCGTTGCGGCGACCCTCGCTGTCGATAATCGACCCGCGACCCCCCTTGACCCTCAACTCGCGATCCACCCGTACGCCCAGACCCATCTCCTCCTGGTCACCGAAGGCAAAGTCCGACGACTCGGACGAGAACTTCGACTCGTAGGTCAGCATGATCCCGTGAGGCCGGATCATCACCCGGTGCCGACACACCTCGCGGCAGACGATCCGCGACCCGACCTGGTACCTGTTCACAACGGCGAAGGACCCCTGCCGAGCCCCCGACCAGGGCAGCTCGACGAACCGGACATGGACCACGCGGCCCCGGTTCCGCCAGAAATCGCTGCCCCCGAGGTCTCCGAAGGCCAGGTGGATGCCCGGGTGCATCGTGTCGTGGTCGGTCGAGTCGACTCCGGGACGCGGAGGGTGATGCCGGGTGACCTGCTGTCCGTTTTGTGCCGTGACCGCCGTGAAGTAGGGACGCTGGATCTTCTTGTCCCGGTAGACGTAGACGGCAAACGGCCGCCCCCGGACCAGGATCTCCAGCCGGCCCTTGCCGGGTTTGAAGACCACGCCGTTGGGCTTATCGGCTGCGGCCAACCCGGTGCAATTCACCAGCAGCAACACCGTCAGCAAGCCGCAACGGGTCCGGGCCCGGGCCTGCGCGAAACGCGAGGACCGCAGGCGTTTCAGACGTTTCACAAGAGCTGGCATCGCCTCATTACATCCACGACCTGCCAGATTGCAACCCAGCCACGCGGCGGTGAAAACCGCAGCCTGTCATCCTGAGCCCAACGAAGGATCTCAACCGTCCACGAGCGGTCCGTCGCCGTGCAGACCCCAGGCTCGGACCACCGCGCTGTTGTCCTCATCGCCGAACCCCGCCGCCTCGACAGCTTCCAGCAGCCGCTGGTGCAATTTCGAGAGTGGGAGCACGACATCGAGGTCTCCTCCGGCGTCGACGATCAGCCTGACGTCCTTGAGATGCTGGCTGAGCCGGGCCTGGGGCTCGAAATCACCCTCGATCATCTTCTGCCCCTTGTCGTCCATCGCGCGAGACCAGGCCGGGCCGGCCTGCAGGCACTCCAGGGCCAGCACCTTATCGAGTTCGAAGCCGTCGGCCAGTGCGAGTCCTTCGGCCAGTGCGGCTCGGTTGAGTCCCAGCACGAGATTGACCACCAGCTTCATTCTCGAGCCGCTGCCGCAGTCCCCGACGTGAACCGCTCGAGACGAGAACGCGGCCAGCAGATCTCCGCAGTCGGAAAACGCCTGGCTCGCTCCGCCGGCCATCACCACCGCGGTCCCCTCGCGTACGTGCCGGCTCGATCCTCCTACCGTCGCATCCAGGTACGAGATCCCCTGCTCGGCCAATCGTCGTCCGATCCGGGCCTGGCGAATCGGATCGCCGGTGGTGGTGTCGATCACCGTCGTCCCGTCGCTCAACGCCTCGCCGGACTCCCCGAGCACCTCGGCCACCACCGTGTCATCGGGCAGGCTCAGGATCACGCGTCGACAGCCCAATGCCTCGCCGCAGTTGGCCCCGGCAATTCCGCCCATCTCGACCAACGCCTCGCGAGCCGGGCCGCTGGTGTCCCAGCCGATGACCGAGTACCCGGCGGCGAGCAGCCGTGAGGCAATGGCCTGGCCGAGTAGTCCGACTCCAACCAATCCGACCGCCTCGGTCCCTGTCGCGTCGCCGGTGTCTCGTCCACCTGTCTCCATCACCAGCCTCATGTTTTCGTTGGGGTGCGTGCAGGGCCTTGGGATGTCATGCCCGATGTGGACCGGATTTCGCAAAGGATCATACCCAGCAACGGGTCGGGTCGGTAGAATCTGGTCGCTGCGGTGTTCAACTCGCACGACGCGAAGAGGAGAACACCGGATGGTGAATTGCCCGGAAAAAAACGAAACGGCATTGCTGGACCGGATCAGGCTTCATCTGGTCCCCGGCATCGGGCCGCGTGTGCTTCAATTGCTGTTGGAGCACGTGGGCGAAGCGCCCGAGATTCTGGCCGCCTCGAGGCATCGGTTGCTCGAGGTACCACGTGTCGGGCACGGGGTCGCCGACGGGATCCGCGCAGCGATCAGCCGCGACCGGGCGCGCGAGATTCTCGCCCGGTGCCAATCCGAGGGGATCACGCTGATCGAGCGTGGTGACGAGTTGTACTCGCCGCTGCTCGAAGAGATCCCTGATCCGCCGGACCTGCTCTATGTGAAGGGCCAATTCGAGCCGGTGGACCAGGTGTCGGTCGCGGTCGTCGGCAGCCGCCGCTGCACGGCCTACGGGCGACGGATGTGTGAATTGCTTGCCGGAGGGCTGGCACGGGCCGGGCTGACGGTGATCAGTGGTTTGGCGCGAGGCATCGACGGTGTGGCACACCGGGCCGCACTGGCCGCCGGCGGTCGGACCATCGCGGTGTTCGCCACGGGAGTCAACCGCATCTACCCGCCCGAACATGCTGAATTGGCTTCTGAGATCACTCGGTTCGGAGCCCTCGTCACCGAGGCCCGACTCGACCAGGGCCCGCTGCCGGGCCTGTTCCCTCAACGTAACCGCATCATCAGCGGCCTGTCGCTGGCGGTTGTCGTCGTCGAAGCGGCTCGTCGCAGCGGCGCACTGCACACGGCACGGCATGCGATCGAGCAGGGCCGCGAGGTCCTGGCGGTGCCCGGCCAGGTCGACAGCCTCGCCAGCCAGGGCTGCCACGACCTGCTGAGAGACGGAGCCAAGCTGGTCACCTGTGTCGACGACGTGCTCGAAGAACTGGGACCACTGATGCAGCCGCTGCAGGTCGGCTCGGCACCGCCGATCCACATACCCCGCGAATTGAGTCTCGACGAGCGAGAACGACAGGTACTGAGCATCGTCGGGCCCGACCCGCGGCACCTGGACGAGCTGCTTCGAGGCTCACCGCTGGACATACCGACCACCCTGGCGGTGCTGACCGCACTGGAACTCAGGAGGCTGGTCCGCAGGCTGCCGGGGTCGCTGGTCGTTCGCGCCAGTTGAGCTCTCACCGATTCCCATCGCCGGGGTCAGCCCGCTTTGCTACCATCCCCGCCCGCAGCCACGGCTGCATGTTCGGCATGTTCGGGATGTTCGGCAAGGAGCCCAGAGGATGGCGCATCGACGACCTTATCGAGAAGATCGAGGAAATCGAGGAAACAGTTTCGGCGTCCTGTGGCTGGGTCTGCTGGGGCTGGTGGTCGTCGGCTATCTGGGATGGCGCGGAGGCTGGTGGCCGGTCGACGTGGCCCCGGCCGAAACCGGCACCCTCGCCACCGAATCGCCTCTCGCACAAGCACGCCGTGCCGCACAACTCGAATCGCACGTGGATCTGCCCGGCCAATTCGAGCCACCTATCATCGCCGACTCGACCGCACCGCAATTCGTCGCGGGTTCCCAATCTTCGTTCCCGGCCGCCTCGGCCGCGCGAGATTCCGAAACTGCCCGCTGGCAGCCAGCCGGATCGCGAGCAGCGGCACCCCGGATCGCCTCGGTCACGCCCGATCCCTCGGCTCCGGTCGGGGCTCCTCGCATCGAACCGGTCGCCGCCGTCGGTTTTTCGGCCGGGCCGAAGACGCTCGCGGAAATCGACGCACTGATCCAATCCGGTGACCTCGTCGCCGCCCACAAGGCACTCTCCTGGATCTACTTCCAGCAACCCGGCCAGCGGGCACAGATCTCAAAACGGATCACCCGCACCGCCGAGGCCATCTTCTTTGCACCCCGTCCCCACGTCCTGCCGGCTCACACGATCCAGCCGGGCGACTCGCTGGCCGAGATCGCTCCTCGCTACCGGATCGGCTGGCGGTACCTGGCACGACTCAATGGTGTCACCCCGAAGAAGATCCGTGCCGGGCAGACCCTGAAGGTGATCCGCGGCCCGTTCCGGGTCATCGTGGATCTCAGCGAGTTCTCGCTGCTGGTCCGCACCGAGACCGAGTACGTCTGCCGGTTCCCGATCGGCATCGGTCGAGACCACTCGACACCGCTGGGCCGTTTTCGCGTACTCCGCAAGGTCCCCGATCCTCAGTACACCGATCCCGACGGTCGGGTGATTCCCTCGGCAGTGCCCGAGAATCCTCTGGGCCGGTACTGGATCGACCTCGGCGAGGGTTACGGGATCCACGGCACGAACCGGCCGAACTCGATCGGACGTGCCGAATCGCGTGGATGCCTGCGGCTGCACAATGCCGACATCGAGCGGCTGTACGGGATGCTGGTGACCGGTTGTGAAGTGGTGATCCACCGCTAAGATGGCGGGCTGTCGATCCCACTCCGATCCCACTCCGATCCCTGGGTCCCCGGCCCAAGGAGGCTGGTGTCGCCATGTACGACCGCGATCTACTGATCAGGCTGTTCCACGAACGGGCGTTGAAGTTTGGTGAATTCACGCTGGTCTCAGGCCGCACCTCGACCTACTACCTCGACGGCAAGCAGATCACTCTGCACGCCGAGGGTCTGCGACAGGTCTGCGAGGGTCTACTGGAGTTGCTCTCGGACGTCGAATACGACGCGGTCAGTGGGATGTCGATCGGGGCCGACCCGATCATCGGTGGCCTGTTGACCATCGCGGCCGAGCGAGGCGTGGCGATGGAGGGCCTGTTGGTGCGGAAGGAGGCCAAGGGGCACGGGACGGAGCAGTACGTCGAAGGTCCCGCCGGCGACGGGGCCCGGGTGGTGGTCATCGACGACGTGGTCACCACCGGAGGCAGCGCGATGCAGGCGGTGGACCGGATCGAGGCGTTCGGGGCCCGGGTGGTGCAGGTGGTCGGGATCGTTGACCGGCTCGAAGGCGGAGCGGCGACGTTTGCCGAACGGGACCTGCCGTTTCGGGCCCTGCTGAGTATCGAGGATTTTGGAATCTCGCCACCGGACGACGACTGATGACCGCTGATGCATGACCCCACCTTGCTGCCGCTGTACGATTGCTCGGCCGCCGACGCGGTTCTCGATCCCGATGCCCGGGCCACCGTCGTCGATCGTCTGCACGAGGCCCGCACCACACTGACCAACGACGCCGATGGAGCCTCGGCGGCGGCCACATTCGATCCGCTCGACATCGACTTCGTCAATTGGCCGACTCGGCTGCTGGAGGACGAGGCCGAGTTGTCTCGGATCGAGGAAATCGGGAGCCGGTTCCGCGAAGGGTCCGACGCTCTTGTTCTGTTGGGCATCGGCGGATCGTCGATGGGACCCCGGGCACTGTTCTCGGCCCTGTGCGACCCGTACCACAACGAGCGACCTCGAGACGCTCGGCGCGATGCTCCGCGGATCTACTTCGAAGGCGACAACCTCGACAACGACGACCAGGTCGCACTGCTGGATGGCCTGGCCCATGTGCAGGATCAGAAGTGGAAGCTGCTGGTCACCAGCAAGTCGGGCAGCACGATCGAAACGGCGATCGCCCTGAGGGTCTTCCTGGCAGCACTCGAGGCTCGGCTGGGCGACTCGGCCGAGATCGCCGAGTCACTGGCCGTGGTGACCGGAGTCAAAAGCCCTCTGAGGGACCTGGCAACGGGGATGGGTTGCGAGAACATTTTCACACTGCCCGAAGCGATCGGCGGCCGCTTCTCGGTACTTACAGCCGTCGGACTGCTGCCCGCCGCCATCCTCGGACTCGACTTCCGCAGGCTGCTCGAAGGAGCGGCCGAAATGACCCGGGTGTTCCGCGAAGCCGACGCGGGGCAGAACCCGGTGCTGGATCATGCCGCCACGTCGATCACCGCCGAGTCACACCACGGCATGAGCGTGCGGGTGCTTTGCGTCTGGAGCCAGGCCCTGGAATCACTGGGACTGTGGCACGACCAATTGCTCGCCGAGAGCCTGGGCAAGGGGGGCCGCGGGGCGACTCCGCTGACCGCCGTCAACACCCGCGACCTGCACAGCCGGGGGCAACAGCACCAGGACGGCCGACGCGACAAGCTGATTACCAACGTGCTGGTCGAGGAAACTCGTACCACACCGTTGGTCATCCCGTCCCGGGTCGACGACATCGATGGCCTGAACCGGCTCGCCGGGCGGACTCTGCACGAAGTGCTCGAGGCGGCCGTGAGGGGTACCAACCGGGCCTACGCCGAGGACGCTCGTCCGACGGCCGACATCCGGCTGCACCGGCTCGACGAGTTCAGCATCGGCGCGGTGTTGCAGATGCTGATGCTCGCCATCACGATCGAAGGTTACGCCACCGGGATCAACCCCTTCGGTCAACCCGGAGTCGAGCACTACAAGCGTCACATGCAGGACGAACTGGGCAGCTAGACCGCCTGCGGCGGGTTAAAGAACTCCAGGAGCTGGACTCAGACGCGGCGAAGCCGGGCCTGACTTCAGCCGTCGCCTGACCCAGGACCGAGTCCGCCCAAGGCGGACTCGGCTTTGGGTATGGCGAGGGCACAGAGGCGGTACGACGTCGCAATCCCGGGCTAACCCGCCTGCGGCGGGTTGAAAAACCCGCACTTGGCACGTGTGGTATGATGCCGATGTTGGTGGTGGGGAGCCGAGGTGGCTCCTTGCACTCACCGCCTGACCGATCTCGAAATGACCACGCATTCAACGGGCAGCTAGGAGACACACGGCGATGGCGACCACGGTGACCTTCCTGGGACACGGCACGTTTCTGGTCGAGACCAACGGGACGAATGTGCTGATCGACCCGTTTTTGACCGGCAACCCCGCCGCCTCGACGACGGCAAAAGACGTGCCCGCCGACGTGATCATCCTCAGCCACGGGCACGGCGACCACGTGGGTGACGCCATCGACGTGGCCAACCGAACCGGGGCACTGGTGATCGCCAACCACGAGATTGTCGAGTGGTTGACCGGAAAGGGGCTGACCCATACCCACGCTCAACACATCGGCGGACAACACGCGTTCGAGTGGGGCACGGTGAAGCTGACCATCGCCCACCATGGCTCGATGCTGCCCGATGGTGCCAATGGAGGCAACCCGTGCGGGCTGCTCCTGAAACTCGCAGACGGCAACATCTATCACGCCGCCGACACCGGACTGTTCCTGGACATGAAGTTGATCGGCGAGGAGGGGATCGACCTGGCGATCCTGCCGATCGGAGACAACTTCACGATGGGACCCGACGATGCCCTGAAGGCCGTCAAGCTGATCGAACCCAAACGGG
>Ga0310122_10002485_pt1 | contig 11715 bp, 10 predicted proteins | sample CB6_Bottom_1051__FD_203503 | JGI IMG/M metagenome (GOLD analysis project Ga0310122, IMG submission 203503) | Marine microbial communities from Western Arctic Ocean, Canada - CB6_Bottom_1051 | ecosystem: Environmental > Aquatic > Marine > Oceanic | place: Canada: Western Arctic Ocean | collected...
AAATTCGGGATGGCGCTGAGGGGAATCTGCTGCATCGAAAGGAATCCGCACAGCAACAAGATGATGTGTACGGTCAGGGTGGTGATGGGCCGGTCGAGGCAGAATCGAACGAAACTCCTCAAGCCGATCTCCCCTCCTTGGGATCACGTGCCAGTAAACGATAGCCGCTCGGGATCACCACGAGGGTCATCATCGTAGCAGCAGCCAAACCCCAGATTACCGTGATGGCGAGCGGTTTGCGCAATTCTGCTCCAGGACCAAAACCGAGCGCCAGGGGCAATAGTCCCAAGATGGTAGTGGTGCTGGTGATGAGAATCGGTCGAAGTCTCTGGATCCCCGCTTCGCGTGCCGCAGAAACTGGATCATGGCCCGCTTTCTGCAATTGCTGAATCCTCGCAACGAAGATGATTCCGTTGTTGACGACGATTCCACACAACACGATGACGCCGATCATCGAGAGAACCCCCAACGGAATCCCTGTGAATGCCATGGCAAAGATCGCACCACAGATTCCCAGTGGAACTGTGAGGATGACGATGAAGGGAAATTTCAATGACTCGAAAGTGCTCGCCAGCACCAGGTATACGATGAAGATCGCCAGCGCGAGTGCCTCTGCGAGACTCTGGAGTGACTCTTTCATCTCCTGATTTTGCCCGGACATCTTCGCCACTGTCGTCGGTGAAAGGTAGCGTCCCTGGAGCGCGTGCTCGGCATCCTCTGTCGCTGTTCCCAGGTCGACTCCATCGGTACGTGCGGTCACCAGGATGGAACGTTCTCCCCCGACACGACGGATTTCCACAGGCCCCAACGCCTGTTCAAGACGACCGAGGGAAGCAATTCTCAGGGGTGCCACTGCACCCTCCCGCGTCAGGGCCACCGATTCCATCTCGACATCTTCGATGGCCTTCTCCAGTGCTCCGCGTATCCGGACGCGAACATCGATGGGCTTCTCGGCATATCTATACTGGGTGGCGATCTCACCGATTCCCTTGGCCCGCAATCCGTCGGCAACCTGGCCGAGGGTGAGCCCGTATGCCGACAGGCGCACTGGATCGAGTCGAACGTGGATCTCTGGCACCTGATCAGGAACGTGCGCGTGAACATCCACCAGATTGGGGACCAGCTCGAGGCGTTGCTCGATCGCCAGCGCGGCAGCACGAAGAAGTTGCAGATCTTCGTCGAATACCTCGACCTCGATGGGATCTCTGAAGGTAAAGAGCGATGGCCTGCCGAGGGTCACCGGACAATCAGGCACCTTCGCAAACTCCGTCTCGATGCGCTCGATCACCACCGCTTCCTGCTCGCGGGTCGCATCTTCGGTCAACGTCACAGATATGCGAGCAACATGCTCGCGCCGATCACCAGACTGTACCTCTCCCAGCACCGGTGCATCTCCAACGGTGGATGTCACCATCGAGATGGGCAGACCTTCGACCTTGAGCTTCTCGATGGCCAACTCGAGAGAGGCGACTTTACGGTCGGTCTCCTCCAGTGGCGTTCCCTCCACCAGTTCTATATCGAAATGGAACTGGCCCTGGAACAGATCGGGAACCAGTTCCGAACCGAGTCGACTCGCCTGCGGCAGAACCAAAATGCAGAGCATCACTGCAAGCAAAGGTGCAACCCAGGAAACAGCGAGAACCTGATCGAGGATCCTCGCGTAAAGACGCTGGGCAGCAGTCATCGCATGACTGAACAATCGAGCAACTGGGCCCAGGATCCGGTCGATTCCATGGATCAGGCGCACGATCAATCCCGGTGAAGAGCCGGCTCCATTGGCGATGATGGTCGGGATCACGGTGACCGCCACGAACAGACTCACCACCAGCGAGTACGTCACCGTCAGTGCCTGATCCCGGAAAATCTCGCCGCCGATCCCCTCGACGAAGATCAACGGCAGGAACACGGCGATGGTAGTGAGGGTCGAGGCGATGATGCCGCCCATTACCTGCCCGGTACCCTCCACTACCGCTTCCCTGACCTCCATCCCCTTCTCTCGTAGACGCTGAATCGACTCCAGCACGACGACGCTGTTATCGACGAGCATGCCGATTCCGAGCGCCAGTCCACCCAGCGAAAGGACGTTCAAACTCACATCGGTCAATTCCATCAGCAGGAAAGTGACCGCCACGGAAACCGGAATCGACAGCGCTATGGTGAGTGTGCTGAGCAGGTTGCGAAGAAACAGGTACAGCACCAGAGCGGCCAACATTGCCCCCATCAGAGCCGTCGACTCGACGCTGGCTATCGATTCTTCGATGAAACGTGCCTGATCGCTGAGCACCTCGATCTTGCAGCCGCTGAGGCTGCGATCATGTTTCAACTCTTCGAGACGGTCGCGCACCCGCTGGGCGACGAAGACCGAATTGGCATCGCCTTCCTTGTACAGATCGAGCTGGACAGCAGGTCGACCATTGACGCGAACCAGGATCTCATCGTCGCGTGGAACGATGGCCACGGATCCGATGTCTCGAACCCTCAACGTTCCTGTCTCTCCATGTCGAACGATCACGTCCTCGATGTCTTCTATCGATCGGAACTCGCGCACCGTTCGCAATCGATAGGCGGTCTGATGATCACGTATCTCTCCGCCGGAACGGTTCACATTCTCCTGACCCAGTTTCCTGGCCACATCCAGAACTGAAAGTGACAACACATCGAGTCGCTGGGGATCGAGTTCGACCAGCACCTCGTCCTCGGCCCCTCCGATGACTCTCGCCGCGGCCACTCCGGTGACCGTCTCGAGACGACGCTTGATCCGTATTTCTGCGAGTTTACGTAACTCAGGGACGGGCCGATTGCCGGATAGCGACAGCCTCATCATCGGATCCAGGGAAGGGTCAAAACGGTAGACCAGGGGAGCCCGTGCATCATCGGGGAGATTGACGAGATCGAGCTTCTCACGGACATCCAGGCTTGCGCGCTGCATATCCGTATCCCAACTGAATTCCAGGATCACTTCCGAAACACCCGCCCGGGAGTTACTGACGTACCTGCGCAGCCCTTGCGTTACTCCTACAACTTCTTCGACGGGATCGGTGACGAGTTGCTCTACTTCATGGGGAGAAGCATCCGGCAACTCTGTCTGCACGGTCAATGTTGGATAGGTGATATCGGGAAGCAGTTCGATCGGCAGCCGACCCAGAGCGAGCACTCCGAAGGTCACTGCGGCGATGGTAATCATCGCAACGGTCACCGGTCGGCGGATGATCCCCTTCAGCCACTGCTGCATCGGTTGCTCCTCATCGGTACAACATCAACCGCCAGAAGATCCGGATCCTCCGGAATCCGCTGCTCCAGAAGAGTCCGATTCGGTGGCTCCAGTCGTACCCTGACTTGTTGCAGGAGAACCCTTGTTACCTCCCTCATCGCCTGGTCGCCTGGCACGATTGGGACGCGTACGTTCGCCCGATTCCATCTCAGAGGGTGCTGAGTCAAGGCGCTCTACCGTCAGGGAATCGACCTGGACGGGAATCTCGCGATAGACACTGACCTTGTCTCGATCCCGAAGATCCTCGAGACCCTGAACCACAACACGATCCCCCAGAGCCAGGCCTTCTTCGATGACGATGATGGATTCGTTCTCGTATCCGCTCACCACCTCGATCTCTTGCACCGTCTCTCCATCTTCGAGCAGACGGAAAACTCGTGATCTGCCATCGTTGCGGAGGAATGCAGCCCTGGGTACCACGATGCGATTCTCGAGTGTACGCGTGATGATATCGACGTGAACGAATGAACCGGGTCTCAAGAGAACGGCTGCATCGGGAAAACTGGTGAGGATCTCGACCGTCAAACTCTCCCTATCGACCACCGGACTGATTCTTTCCACGGTCCCCTCTGCCAGCACAGGACCATCGCTCTCGGACCTCAGTGCGCAGCGCTGTCCCAGTTCGAGATTTTCAATTTCGCTCTCAGGAAGATATAGACGAACTCTCAGAGGTTCGAAGTCTGCGAATGCGAATAGTTCATCTCCTACCCGTACGTACTGTCCCGGCTCGATGCGACGACGGATGATGATTGCATCGAACAGCGCCTCAGGTTGTGAATGTGCAAGATCGATGAGTGCCCTGGCATGACTCGCTTCTGCCTTGCGCAGGGTAAACCGCGCATCATCGAGTTCCTTGGTCGTCCCCGCTCGGGTTTTTGCCAGGCCTTCCATTCTCGCCAGCCCAGCCTCCGCTTGCTCTTTCTCGATCAGCGCAACTCGTTCCGAGATCCGTAACTCCTCCTGGTCGATGGCACACAGAACCTTGCCTTCCTTGACCAACTGCCCCTCCTCGACCGCGACGAAATCGACACTACCTTCGACGCGTGAAAGGAGATTGACTTGCCGCTCTGGTTCGAGGATTCCACTTCCTCGCACCCGCTCTCTGATCACCGCCAGCATCGAAGAGGTCACCTCGACAGGTATGACCGCGCGCTCGCCATATCCCTCCTGGCCATAACTGAACCCGGAGCTGCCTCTGTTGTTCGTTATCGATCCCTGACGCATTCCCCTGTCACGAGAGGGATCGGAATCTCCAACAGGATAGAGGCCGTGAGCGAACCAACCGATGACAAGTAGACAGGCGGCACCAATGAGCCGTGGGATCCAGAGTTTCATCCGTCACTCCCATCACATTCAGGGCAGGTGCAGCTCATTCGCAGACGTTCAAAAGTCCAGATACCTGTGGCATGGCCATCCGAGAACCTGAGGTTCAGGCCATATCTCCCGGTCGGATCATATCCGGTGCAATGCAAATCCTTCGGCAGCGTAACTGGATCGAGGATCGGCTCTCGCGACCATTCATCAACACAAGCAGCACACTCACACCGTTCGCGCAGGAACCGATGTGAATAGAGGCTCTCGTGGCCATCCCCCCAGACGATCAGTAGAGTGGCTGGCTCGAGCATTTCCACCACGTCTGCCTGGTATTTCGAGGTTTGTATCAAGTTCCTGGTCCTCCCCATCCAGCCTGAACCAGGATTGTACCTTTGGATGTGTTTTTCCACACTCGATGCCGACCGGCAGCATCCGAAATGTTGATCCCTGAAAAAGAAGTGAGCCCCCTCCGGAAACTGGGTCGATTACCGGAGAGGGCCGTTTGGAAGGCTATTCGAACCTGTTCTACGTTTCCCGCTGAACCAGCAGGTCAGAGAAAAGGTGGACCGGAGAGAGGTACGCCGCGTCAACATCGGGGAAAACCACTCCATGGGCTCGATCACCCCACAACTCTCTCCGGCCGTCGAACCGCAGACAAAGTTACTTTGTACTATATAAAATGTAAAGTACATTTTTGCCTCCCCGCTACAAGTCCCCTGCTGCAGTCAGGTTGCGCAGAGATTTGCCAGCGGCAGGTATCCAGAGTTCCTTGCCGTCCAGGGCGCCCTGGACGAAACTTCCCCCACCGGAGGCCGATGAACCAGATCGATCCCAACACCTTCAAGACATGGCTGCTCGATTTGCAGAAGCGCATCTGTTCGGCCCTCGAGCAAGAAGATGGAGCTGCCTTGTTCGAGGCCACCAGCTGGCACAGAGATGAAGGGGGTGGAGGAGAAAGTCGCCTACTCAGGGATGGGGACCTGTTCGAACAGGCCGGCGTGAACTTCTCCGCAGTCAGTGGTGACTCCCTGCCCCCCGCCGCCAGCGCCACCAGAGAGGAACTGGCTGGCAGAACTTTCGAAGCGATGGGGGTCTCTGTGGTGCTGCATCCGCGCAACCCTCATGTTCCCACAACCCACATGAACGTGCGCCTCTTCCACGCCCATCGCGAGGGGACCGACCCGGTGTGGTGGTTCGGCGGCGGCTTTGACCTGACCCCGTACTATCCGCATCTAGAGGATGCTCAACATTGGCATCAAAGTGCCCGAACTGCACTCGATCCTCATGGAGTCGAACTCTATCCCCGCTTCAAGGAAGGGTGTGATCGTTACTTCTTCCTGCCACACCGGAACGAAACCCGCGGCATCGGAGGGGTCTTCTTCGACGATCTCGACGAGGGAGGATTTGATCGATCGATGGCCATCACACGTTCGGTCGGAGAAGCATTCCTGGATGCCTACCTGCCCATCGTGCGACGCCGTCGAGACCTGGAATATGGTGATCGAGAAGAGCAGTTCCAACTGTACCGTCGCGGTCGTTATGTCGAGTTCAACCTGCTGTTCGACCGCGGCACCTTGTTTGGAATCCAGAGTGGAGGTCGAGCCGAGGCGATCTTGATGTCGATGCCACCACGGGTGCGATGGCAAAGCGGCTGGCAGCCCGATCCCGGATCACAGGAGGAGAAATTGCTCGATTACCTCCGTCCTCGTGACTGGTTACAATAGTTGACCGGATACCGTATCTTCCTTTATCAATAGTACTTAAGATGAGAATCCCTGGATCTCCAACTGCTGTATTGCCATTTTGGCAACTCTCTTCTTGCCATTATGGCAACCAGCGCTATATTTCAGGAGTGTGACCTGAGAGAGATGGAAAGAAGTCACTCCCTGGAGAGGCGAACACTGATGAATGAAGAGTTTCACGACGACGAACATGAAGAGTTCGATGACGAACCCGCCAATACCGGTTGGCTGACCAACACCCCTTACTGGCTGATCTCCGCGGTGGCCCACGGAATCCTGCTCTTCTTGCTCGGCGGAATTGTGATCCTCGAAGTGCGCGAGGAAAAGGAAGAGCGAAAGACGGTAGTGAAGCAGGAGGTCAAGCCTCCCAAGTATGATCCCACCAAGAAGCGAGACATCGAACGCAAGCCAGAGATCCTGGAGAAGGACAAGATCGATCCCATCAAGTTGCTCAAGCCCGACAAGATCACCCGCACCCCAAGGGGTGAGAGAAAGAACAGGACCAATAAGAACATCAAGAACCAGCTCAATGATGCGTTCGGATTGACCGGAGCCGGGGCCGGAGCTTACGGCAACCGCTTCGGCAAGGGCTCGCTCTCGCGTGAAGGTGGCAGCGAGGCAACAGAGAGTGCGGTCCTCGCAGCACTGATGTGGCTCAAGCGCCACCAGCACCCAGATGGCCACTGGTCGTCGAACGGATTCTTGCGACCCGACGGCTGTGAGAAGGAAGATGGAGACGGCTTCGAAGGCTATGACGTTGGTTGCACCGCACTGGCGATGCTCGCTTACCTGGGGTTCGGGCACACCCACGAGAGTGGAGAGTTCCCCGAATTCGTCGCCGTCATGCGTAAAGCGATGAGCTGGATGCTCGATCAACAGATCAAGGGGGTGGATCCAAAACTGAACGGACTGTTCGGATTACCGCTCGAGGATACCGACGAGTGGATCTACAACCATTCGATCGCAACGATGGCGATGAGCGAGCTGCTACTGATGTCCCATGACAAGATCAAACTCTCCAAGTCGGTCGAGAATGCCACCAAGTGGTGCCTACGTGCCCAGAACCCTGGCTATGGCTGGAAATACGGTTACCAGGTCGGACACAACGACACCTCGGTCACCGGTTGGATGGTGCTGGCTCTCAAGACCTCCAAAGTTTGCGCCCAGTCGCGTTACATCAAGATTCGCAAGAAGGACTTTGACCCGGCTTTCGAGGGAGCTCTGAAGTGGTTTGCATCCTGCACCTCGCCTCGCAATGGAATCTGTGGCTACGAGAACGCGGGCGACCCGGGTTCCCAGTTGCAGAAACACTACCCCGAACCCTACCCCTACTCGAAGGATCTCTCCTGTATGACAGCGGTGGGCGTTCTGTGTCGCATCTTTGCCGGAGAAAAGACCAACACCGATGCCATCAAGCAAGGGACCTCGGTACTGATGGATCAGATCCCCAACTGGCGGCCACAGCAGGGGAAGAGGAAGTCGAAGATCAACCTCTATTACTGGTACTACGCCACCTACGCGATGTTCCAGATCGGCGGTAGCAAGTGGCGTGAATGGAACGAGGCGATGATCGAGGCTCTGGTTCGCAACCAACGAGTCGGTGGCTGCGAGGACGGTTCGTGGGATCCGGTCGGTGAATGGGGAATCGCCGGAGGCAGGGTCTACAACACCGCCATCGGAGCGATGACCCTGGAGGTTTACTACCGATTTGCGCGTGCCAGCAACTAGAGGGATGTCCAGAAAATGATCGACAACCAATCACCCGATGAGGGGATCGAGATTTGCCTCAATGGCGATCCTCATCAACTCCCCCTCGGATGCACCGTTTCATCACTGGTGAAATCGCTTCCGGTTGAGCCAACCGCCGTTGCAGTGGAATTGAACCGCACCATCGTGGCTCGCTCGTTGCACGAGACCACAGTCATCGAAGCGGGAGATCAGATCGAAGTCGTAACCATCGTTGGAGGGGGATAATCTTGAATATCGAAGGCGCCCAGGAAACTGGTGTTGGACCGGCTCCTCTTCGACTCGCCGACAGGACCTTCCGTTCGCGGTTGTTCGTCGGCACCGGCAAGTACGCCGATACAGAGACGATGAATGGTGCTCTCGCTGCTTCCGGCTGCGAGGTGGTGACCGTTGCCATCCGCAGGGTCGATCTCGACGCCAAGGAGAATCTGCTATCCCAACTCGATCGGGAACGGTACTTCCTGCTGCCAAATACCGCCGGGTGTTTCACTGCAGAAGACGCGATCCGCGTCAGTCATCTCTCGCGAGAACTGGGCCTGGGAGAATGGGTCAAATTGGAGGTTCTCGGCGATCAGAAGACGCTCCTTCCCGATCCCGTTGGAACCCTGGAGGCGTGCAAGACCCTCGTCGACGAGGGCTTCAAGGTACTGGTCTACACCAGCGACGATCCGGTGATGGCGCTGCGACTCCAGGAAGCCGGTGCCACCTCCGTGATGCCCGCAGGCTCTCCCATCGGCAGTGGCCAGGGTGTTCTCAATCCCAATAGTCTCTCGATCATCATCGAACAACTCGATGTGCCCGTGATCATCGATGCTGGCGTTGGGACCGCCAGCGATGTCACCATCGCCATGGAGTTGGGCGCCGAGGGAGTTCTGCTCAACACCGGAATCGCCTCAGCAAAAGACCCGATCGCGATGGCCCACGCCATGAGACACGCCCTGGAAGCTGGCTGGTTCGCCGCCAGAGCAGGGAGAATTCCACGGCGCCGCTACGCCCTGGCATCCAGCCCCACGGTTGGAGTGATCGGCGAGTGATGGAGAACGTCATCGAGGTACCGTTAGAACCCACTACACTTCAAACCATCATCTTCTGCGTGCTGCTCGTCTCTATCTCAATATTTCTGTTGAGAACACTGGGACGGTCGATCCAGAAATCAACGCCATTGAAAAAACTCGCCAGCACCGACCTCTTTCCCTGGAAACTCTCCTCGGTCTTCATGTTGTTCGGGTTTTTCTTGCTCGGCCAGGTGGCGGTAGTGTCCTTTGCGCTGACCTCTTCACCCGAAGGAGGGGAGGCTACCGCAATCGAACTCGATAGCCCTCTTGCTTTCATCGGGCTATCGCTGGTCAACCTGCTCGTCTCGGCCATCGCGTTCCTGGTGTACCGCTCCTGGCAAACACGGCACCCGGAAACTGCCTCCTTCTGGCTTGGATCGAAAGGGGGTGTGAGAACTGCTCTGAAACTCGGCTTTCTGGCGTTGCTGTGCTGGGTTCCAGGGCATCTGGGCCTGGCCGGATTGTGGTCGCTGTGCCTCGAAGGCCTCGATGTACAACTCAACGCCCAGGAGAGCGTGATGATGATGTCACAGGCGCTGGAGCAATCGAACTGGGCACTGATCATCCCGTTGTGCTTCTACGGAATCGTGATGGCTCCCATCGCCGAGGAAATCCTCTTCCGCGGAGTTCTGTTCCGATGGCTCCACGGCCACATGGGCTTCATCGTCGCTCTCGGAGTTTCCTCGATCGCCTTTGCACTGGTTCATGATTCAGTCGCTTCGTGGCTGCCGATCGCTGCACTCGGTGGTGTCTGTTCATGGCTCTATCACCGCAGCGGTCAGTTACTGGCAAGCATTACCCTTCATGCGACCTTCAACACGAGCACGTTTCTGCTGATCACCATATTCCAGGAGAAGATCTGATATGTCGAACATCGGCGACGTCATTCGAACACTCCGGGAAGAAAAGGGCGTCACTGCCAAGGATCTTGCCGCTCGCATCGGGCTCTCGGCTTCCCAGATGAGCCGTCTGGAAAGAGGCCAGCGACGCGTCAATAGCGAGGTTCTCGCTCGCATCGCTCGGGCGCTCGAGGCGCAACCTTCTGAATTCTTCGAAGAAGTTGACTCCTCCACCATCCGACCCCTGGCAAGTTCGGCTGCAACTCCTTTGAGATGTGCCATCGGTAAGATCCTGCGTTCTGCTCGGAGACAGAAACACTGGACCGTTGAGGACTTCGCACGCAAGACCTCGACCTCGCGGGCATTTTGCATCTCGGTGGAAGAAGGCCGACGCAGTGGATTTGAAACCGATTTCATCCGCAAAGCCTGTCGGCTTCTGGGCCTGCAAGTAGTCGACCTGCTTGCTTCTGTCGAGGAGGATCTCGACGTCTCGGAGATCGTCTCGGCGCACAAGAACTCACCACCGTCGCTGCCGGACGGTGAATCACCACCGGGGATTCCTCTCATCGCTTCCGAACTGACTGCCTATCCCGAAGAACTCGATGAGCGAGGCGTCCCGGCGGGTGCCGTGGAGGATTGGCTACGCTTGCCCGGGATCGATCCGAATCGCTCGTTTGCTCTTCGAGTCGCCGGAGACTCCATGGCAGGCGCCGGAGCTGAGCGCTTCCTTCCCGGTGATGTGGTCGTATTCTCCCTCGATAAGCAGGTTTCTAGTGGAGATCTGGCACTGGTCAGAACCTCCTGGGAGAGTCAAAAAGGCCCTGATCGGTCTCGTACGGTCTTTTGCCGCTTTTTCGCCGACGATCCCGAAGCGATTCGCCTCCAGTTCTTGCGATCCGAGGTCCCCCCCTACATACTCCCGACGTCAGAGGTCGAGAGGACCTGGGGAATGGTTCTCCATCTTCGGCCCCCCACACGGCCGGGTTGAAGTCCATGAGTCCTTTGGCGGGAGGGGTTTAGGGAACCGAGTTCGACTCGAACCAATACTCCGAATTCCGCAATATCCGGAACCTACACCGGTTTTCCGACGTTAATTGTGGAGACACACCTCCTCACGGGTCGGGGGGAACTCACGTTCCCTCCGGCTCTATTATTTTGATCGATAGTCAGCCGATCGACGATCCTTCGCCGCGATCGGTGAGTTGCCTTTTCATCGATGTGCTTCAAATTGAAGCGGCGGAGGCACGGCGCGATGCACCGCACCTCCGCCGCAGAAGAGAGGGCTGGGTTCAGCGAATCTCGTGGATCCGCAGATCGGGCTGTAGCGCCTGCAAGGTCTTCAGCACTTCTGACTGTCTCGAAAAACCCCCGACACGCAAGTATCGCTCGAAACTGATAATCGCCTCCGCGCGCTGGTTCTGAGTGATGTGAATCCGGCCGAGCCAGTAGTGCGGCTCTGCAAAGATCGGGTCCACTTCCAGACTTTTCTCCAGATATATGGTGGCCTTGTCGATTCGTTCCATCTGGATGTAGAGCAGTGCCAGTTGAAGCATCGGTCCGGAATATTGTTTCTCATCGCTAGCTTCCAGCATCGCGAGATAGGACTTCTCGGCGGCGGTGAAATGACCGATTCCTTCGAAGATCTGCCCGGCGAGATAGTCATAGCGAGGATTGCCCGGGTCGATCTCCGCGGCGCGATCGAGAGCCTTCAGCGCCTCGACGTGATCGGACTTTTGCCAGTAGAAGCG
>Ga0310122_10002486_pt1 | contig 11712 bp, 10 predicted proteins | sample CB6_Bottom_1051__FD_203503 | JGI IMG/M metagenome (GOLD analysis project Ga0310122, IMG submission 203503) | Marine microbial communities from Western Arctic Ocean, Canada - CB6_Bottom_1051 | ecosystem: Environmental > Aquatic > Marine > Oceanic | place: Canada: Western Arctic Ocean | collected...
TCTTATGCCGCTCGTCGATCCAACTAACTTCCGTTTCGAGGACGTCTTGTATGTCTTCTTTCGTCGTGCCGCCAATGACCATTTCGAGTCCACGTTTCATGAACTTGTCTTTGATCTCTGGCAGACGGCTCTCGAGAGCGAGGATTCCGTCTTTGCGAGCGACATCCGTCAAATCCTTGAAGCGGTCGATCACTTCCTGAGCGGTTGGCAGCTTTGTCATGAAGCAATTCTTGACAACGCCAATCACACCGATACAGGTCTTGAGAGGAAAGTTGATCAACAGCGCGGCAAACGAACCACCGACCGTGATCATGATGGAAGGAATGTTGATGAACGGCCCCAGCCCGCCACCGCCCATCAAGATCGAACCGACCACCAATCCAATACCGAGGACCAATCCGATTATCGTTGCAATATCCATGAGTGAAGTCTGTTTCTATTGAGTCTGAATTCTTTAGTATCCGACGGTGGCATTCAGCAGGTGCGTGTTGTTGGCCACAATGGGAATCTCGCCGCGGCCCTCCATCTCGACGGCTTCGTTGACAATTCCTTCGAATCCCTCACGCAACGTGCCGAGCACTCGCAAAGCGGCCGCGATCTTGGGTTGCTCGCGACTCAGCACGCAATCGATGACGTGGATCAATAGCCGTTGCTGCAATTGCGGGATTTCTCCGTAATCGAGATTCAGGCCGTTTAATAGTTCGAGCACAATTCGTTCGGCGCGAACGATGTGCGGAACGGCCCCGTCAGTGTCACCGTTTTCGATCAGAGCCAACGATTTCGTCAGCCGTTCGATGACTTCGTTGTACAGCAACAACAACATGCCGATTCGCGTCCAACCGACGGTCTTTTGGTCGTTGTACGTCTTGAGCGCGTTTCTCATGTTCAACCTGTTTCAATTCAAGATCAGCGGTTGCGGTTCAGATTGGTCAAACTTGTGAGCTGAGACGCCAGGAAGTCACCCGTGGTTTGAAGACTGCTGACGGCCGATTCGAGCGCGATAAACTGTGCGATGAGCGCTTCCTTCTGCGCTTCCAACCGTTCGTTGAATTGCTTGATACTCTCATCGATTCCTTCAATCCTGCTGTCGAATCCGTCGTTGACTGTTTTGATTCGTCCTGAAATCGGGTCGAGCATCGAGGAAAGAATCTGATCCATGACCGACGCGATGCCTCGGGTCACTGTCACGGTGGCATCCGTTCCCGTTTGAACTTGCGACGGCGTCAGAGTGACTCGCAAACGCAAATCGGCGGTGTTCGCGTTCTTGGAATCGCCGGCCAGCAGGCGGCCGGTTCCTCTTGCCGTTTCGGTGACTCCGTTGACAACGAACTTGCCGACGACGTCAACGCCTTTGTCATTTTCGGTGCCGGCAAATCCCAGCGTGCTCAGCGAAGTTCCGCTGACGACCGAGATTTCGGACGACAGGCCGTACGAGTTGGAAGTGATTTGCAGTTTGTTGTTGACCACCGAAGCGTCGATATTTCGTACCGCGAGTTCCGTGGACGCGTTAACGACTGACTCGACATGTTCGGCAAGTTGTGACGCGGTATAGGTTCCCGCTTTCAGTGTCAGCGTCCCCGATTCTTTGCCGTCGACTTTCAAGACGAACCCATTGTTCGTGCCGTCGATCACAATCGAACCGGCCAACGAATTCGTCGCGGTGATCGTTGCCCTCTCGGCAGCTTGTGAGATGTCAACTTGGTATCCGGTCTGAGTCGCCTTGGTGCGATTGCTGCCGACCGAGAATTGCACGTTGGCGTTGTCGCTTTTTCCGGCCAACGAAAACAAACGCCTGAGATCATCGGCGTCGACGCCTTCCACATTTCCTGCCAATGCGTCGTCCAGCTTGGCGGAATTCACAACGAGCCGGCCCGCCGAACTGATGGAAACTCCGATGGCCGAGATGCGGTTGCTATTGGAATCGAGACCGGGAACCACGGACGTCAGTGCCGTTCGAATCTTGTCTTGGATCGAAACGACCGAGCGATTGCCCAGCAAGACTCCCGCCGTGCCGCTCTCGGCATCGAAACGGATTTGATCGTCGATGTACTCCATCAAGTTATTGAACGAGCCGACGAAGTCAGTGATGGCTGTCTTGGCGGTCTTGGTGTCTCGCGTGACCGAGACGGTGATTTCCTTGGTCGAATCGGCGGCCAGCAGATCAATGGTCACGCCGGCAATCGCTTCGTCGATTTGGTTCGTATCGCTCAGAATCGTCAACGCACCAGCTCCCGAACCCAGACTGATCGACGCATCCGACGCCGCCTGCAGTTGTGTCTGAAAATCTGGTTTCGTCAGCCCGCTTCCCAAATCGGCCAGCGAGTTGGTGATGGTGATCGCGTTTTGGGCGCCGGTTTTCGATCCCGTCAGCAAAAGACGGTAGGGATTCGTGGCGGAGCCATCGTTGATAATGGTTGCCGAAACTTCCGCCCCCGAGTTATTGATCGCGTCCGTCAGTCCCTGCAAGGTGTTGTTGGTGCTGTCGACGGTGATTGTTGTTTGCGTTCCGTTTCCGAGTTGAATCTGCAGTGTGCCCTGAGTGATTGCGGCATCGACATCGTCGAATCCCTGCGACGCAACTTGCTCGGCTCTTGCCAGTTGGTTCACTTTCACGTTGTAAACACCAACAACGGCATCGTCGGAAGCGGCGGCCGAGATCAAGTTTTCGTCGCTGACGGAAACCGCCTTTGCATCGAACGGGCTGTTGCGGGTTCTGGCGAGCGTTCCAACCTGACTGCGGATGCTCAGCAAACGGGCTTCGATGCCTTTGAACGACGTCTGCTGTGACGTGACCGTTTGCTTGCGCGTCTCGAACAGGTCGATCTGCCGTTGGCTGACCGACACCAGCCCTTCGACAAGCGTTGAAGTATCGAGTCCGGTAATCAGGCCGTCGATTGTTGGCATTTGCCGGTTTCCGTTCCGTTAGCGCTTTTGATGCCAAGGTGGGAGCTGGTTGTAAAAAAACAGAGGGAGAGACGAATGAACGCCTCTCCCTTCTGTCTGAAGCACAAATCTATCCATACGTTTCGCGATCAAAAGTCTTATCAACACGGCTGAATTCAGCCGTGCTGGGAATCAACGTCGCGATTACCCGAGGAGTGAGAGGACGAGTTGCGGCGTTTGATTTGCGTTTGACAACACGGAAACGCCGGCTTGTACCAGCACTTGCTGCTTGGTGAAGTTCGCAATCTCTGCTGCAAAGTCCGTATCGCGGATGACCGATTCGGCGTTCACCGTATTCTCCAAAGTTGCACGCAGGTTGTTGGCCGTGGATTCCAGAGTATTCGCCTGGAAGGCCCCCAATGTCCCGCGTGTGGTCGTGACTTCATTGATGGCTTTGTCGATCACGGCGATCGCATCTTGCGCCTTCGAAGCCGATGTCACATCGATGTCGTTTAACGTGTTGAACTGATTGTTGGCAACACCGAGTCCCAAAGCCGTGGGATTCAGCTTGTCAATCGAAACCGTGACCGTCTGGTTCTGGTTGGCTCCGATCTGGAAAGTCAACGAGTTATCAGCAATTGATACGTTGCCGAGTGCACCGGCGACTGTGTTCACCGCATCTGTACTACTGACAGCGAACTGAAGCTGAACACCTTCTGCCGATCCTGACGTGGCCGTTAAGACATTGCCTGAACCAGAAGCCGCAACACCGTCGATGGTGCCAGTGATGTCTATTCCGACCGCCGTTTGAAGGCTCGTCGTGAATCCAGCACTTCCCACACCAGATTGATTTGAGATGACCGAAACACTGGTTGAAGAACCAAATGCTTCGGCACGAAGCCGCGTACTGTTGGCGACCGCATTGTCGTCTTCGGCGACAACACCGGTTTGCCCTGTGAACTCGTTGATTCGACTCTGGACCGCGGTTCGGCTCATTCCAGAGTTCAGCGTAATCGCAACATTGTTGACCGTGATCGTTTCATCGGCCGTTAGGTTGCCTGCCTGAGCACTCGTCGCAATCACTTCGGCACGCGTTCCAGCAACAACACCGGCGACTGCGAACGTTCCGGCCGCTGTATCGGTTGATGCGGTCAGAAACGTTACGTTCGAGTCGGTGGTCACTCCACTACGTCCGGCCGAACCATCCAAAAGCTTCTTCTGGCCGAATTGTGTGTTGTTGGCGATTCGATTGATCGTATCAAGCGCGTTGGCGATTTCCGCCTGGTTGGCTGCCAATGCATCGTCATCATTGACACCGGTATTCGCCGAGTCGATCGCCAGGCTTCGCACCTTGACGAGCAGGCTGTTGATTTCGGCCAATGCGCCCTCGGCGGTTTGAACCAGAGATACAGCCTTTTCCGAATTCTCGATCGCGGCACTGAGACCGGCAATCTGGGCACGTTGTTTTTCAGAGATCACCAAGGCCGCTGGGCCATCCGCTCCCCGATTAATCTTCAATCCACTCGACAGTTTTTCGAGTGAGGCACTGAGATTATTGGATGAACGATTCAGATTATTCTGAGCGGTCAGAGATGACACGTTGTTTACAATTGTCAAACTCACTTGTCTTTACCTCCAAAAGGATTGGCTTCCGAATTGTCCCGGGCTCTCACTAGCTCGCAGGTGAATTCCATTGGTTTTGAGCCGGTTGTTACGCAATCCGGCAACATGTTCGCCACGTTTGGCAATTTTTCGCAACGCCATCCTGCGTTCCGTTTACTAACTTTGTACACCTCCTGAAACGCCACCGTGACCAAACCGACTTAAAATCGCGGATGCCGTTTGCTCGGCTGCTTCCGGAGTGGAATAAAAGCCACTCGCAAACTTCTCCTTGATCTGACTGACTCGATCCTGCCGGACAGTTTCCAGTTCGCTGAGTTGCTCTTGAAGTCGTGTGAGTTCACGAGCTGGAACGTGTTCTGCAATCTTGGGAATCTTGTTAGCCGGAAAGTGTGGAGCCGACCCGATTGTGTTGTCTGTCGTCCTTGCTGCGTCGTTCGGGCTTACGTCCCCGCCAATCTTGAAATGTGGTTTGTTCACGGAACCGTTGATTTCCATTACGTCATCCTCCCTTCACATCCATGATGAAGCGTTATGGGTTATCGCACGCCCGTGAAAATTTTTGCCCCCCGATCTGAAAGTCAAGTCATGAATCACTCGTGGCCGATAGGTTATACCGAATGCCGTTAAGAACACTGTTTTGACAGTTGCGAAAAGAATCGTGGTGAATCCAATTCACCGAATCATAGGGACTCGGAAAGGCAGGGGGACTTTTCCGGTTATCCGCAAGCAACAATGATTGGGTGGAAAGGCAGATATCGTGATCGCTCGGTTGGCCGGAATGAAAAAGGGCATCGCACTCGCCACGCTGAGCTTCGGTGTTGGCGCTGGCGTGGGACTGTTTGCGACGCGAGTCTTGCCAAGTGCATCGTCTGAAAATGCCGAAGCGCCAGCGCAACCCGTCCGTTTCGGCCAGAACATGACGGAAGCCGCGGCAGAAAACCGCTGGGAGGAAGCAAGTCCGGCTGCCGCGGAGGCCGAACCGAAGACGGATTCAATCGCCAGCGAGACCGGCGACGCGGTGGAACTTTCGGTCTCGACATCGCTCGAGAGCACGCTGATGCGCGGTGAGTCCCTCCTTCTTGAAGGAAACGCCTCCGCCGCGGTGATTCAATTTAAGAATGCCATCACGCTGTGTGACGGCATCGCCAGAAATCCCATCATCTATCGCCTTGCGGTTTGCCAAGAATCACTCGGCGATCTCGAAAACGCTCTCGACAATTATCGCACTCTCGCCAGCCGGGCGGCGGAAACTCGAACGCATGAATGTGCGTTGCTGGGACAAGCACGCGTTTGGATTCTGGCGGATCGCCAGTCACTCGCCAAACCGTTCTTATGTGAATTGCTGATCAATTCGAATTCGCATCGTCCCGGCACGGAAAGCGACGTCTTCAAAGACGCCCTTCACCTGCTCGGATTCACCTTCGCGCGCGACTGTGCGTCAAAACAATCACGGCCGCTCATTGACGGTCAATCCGTCGTGGCTCCCAAACCACCATTCCAAGCGTCGCATGTACTCGGCTTATTCGGACAAGTGTCAGAACCACGGGAAGAAGACGTTTCCGACGGCCCGATCACCGTTCATCACAAACGCGGTCACACACCGGAGGAAATTGAACTGACCGCGAAAATGGGCAGGAATTCAATTCATGACACGTTTGAGAAGCTGTCGGTCGAAACAGGTCTGCCCGTGACGTTGTCACCGTCGGCCGAATTGGCTTTTCGTGGGCGGACCGCCGAGATTTCAATGTCGCAAGTGACGCTGTCCCGATTGCTTGACTTACTACTCGTCCCGCTGGACGCCGTTTGGCAATCCGAGGAAGGCGCGCTTCACATTCGGTTACTCGAAGAGTTGCCGCCGCGTGAACTCGAACTCATGAAGGTCGCCCTGGCACGGCGGACTCTCCAGCTAGCAGTCTCGACGTTTCCCGAGAATCCCGTCGCCGATCATGCTTATCTGGCATTGGGAAACATTGCCTTTGGACGTGGTGAATTTCAAGCGGCCGCAAAACTCTATCAACAAATCATGCGTCAATATCCACGGTCGCGGCTGAAGGCATCGGCGAGTTTCAACCGGGCGAAGTCTCTGCTGCAAACCGGCGATGTCAAAGAAGCCAAAGAAGCATTGTTGCTGGTCATCGACAGCGGTTACGGACATCGCATCGAGGCTGCTGCCTATGTGCATTTGGCCGGATTGGCCCTCGACGAAGGCCAGCTTCAGGAATGCACTCGTTTTGCCCGCCGGGCGATCGCGATGGCATCCGACCGTGACACGTCGTCAACCGCGCCGCTGATCCTTTCGTTGGCCTATCTGCAAAAGAACCAGCCGATCGTGGCAAACGGTGTCCTGATGGAAAACAGGAGCGCGGTCCGCAGGCCTCCGTATCGAGATCGGGCCGCGTTTCTGTCGGCACTCGCACGATTTCGAACGGCAAAGTCTCAATCGCGTATTGGAATCGCGGGACGGGCGTTGGTTTCGGCGTTGTCGAATCTTCGTCCGGACGAATTCTTCACCGCAAGCGAGTACCTATTGGTTGCGGAAACGTACGAACAATTGCAACTGATCGACGAAGCGCGGCGTCTGTGCGAAATTGCTCTGGAGGATTCGCTTCCAACCATGAGCCGTGACCGGATTACGTTTGCACTGGCGGATTATCACGTTCGCCAAGAGCAGGTCGAAAAGGCAAAGCCCTTGTTGGCTCAATTGGCACTCAGCCAAAATCGAGACGTCGCCACGAACGCTACAAAGAAACTCGCGGAAGTCGCGTTCGCCCAAAACAAAGAAGATGATTGCCTGCGCTACTGTCAAAATCTTTTGCGGATCGTCAATAACCACACCGAGCTTTCGACCGTCCTAAGATTGATGGGCCAGGTTTACGAACAACGTGGCGATTTCCACAACGCCGCGGTTTGCTTTGCAGGAATGACACCGAATCTCGTGCCGCCGACATCTCTCGAAAGAAAGGCGTCTGACTGATGTTTGATTTGCGATTTGCTGAGTGCCGGCAGTTGATTGTGTTGGTGGCCGTCATCGTGGCGGCCGTTCCTTAGTTTTGCACAAGAGGCGCCGACAGAGAAAACCAAAACAACTTCCGACAAACCGTCACTGCCGGCGACGGCCAAACGAACGCCTTTATTGCGTGACCGTGTGGCCAACGACGCTCAATCGCTTACGGAATTGAGAGAAGAAGTGGCGGAACAGCTCCACTCGGCCCGCAAGGAGTTTTCGAATCCGCCGGCGCTGCGGGCTCCAAGGCTATTTCCCGTTCCCGCCAAAGATGACGCATCAGACACGAACCGAATCCGCGATCTGCTCAAAGAGATCGGGCATCTCAGCGAGGTCAGAAACAGTCGAGTCAACACGCTGCGGAATCAAGTCGAGGCACTCAGGACTTTACTGAAACAGAATCAAGCCGATGACGTTGCCGCGACACCCCCGCCGCTTGCAGAACTTCAGAACGACATCTCAATGGGAAAAGAACAGAGCGGCGAGTCGCAAACGACGATTGTCGATGCTGTTACACCGGAACCCGATTCCGCGTCGTTGGAGAATCCCGAGAAACCGGCAACGACGAATCCCGCCGCCACCAAAAAGCCCGTCGATCGATTGGCACTTGCTGACAATTTGTTTGGAAGCCGCGAGTTTCCGCTGGCGCGGGAGATCTACGAAGCGCTGCTGACCAAATCCCCCAATTCCGAAGACGCTGTCTGGCTGCGATACCAAATCGCCTGTTGCCACCGAAAGTTGGACAACCGCTCGAAAGCCCAGCAGTACTACCGTGTCGTGGCGGGCCAGAAACATTCGCAAATTCTAGCCGACAACGCCCGTTGGTGGCTGGACCGCATCGAGCAACGCCAACAGCTCGAACAGCTAGTCGCACGGTTGAAACAGTCACGCAAATCGATGCAGGAGCAATTCCATGAAGCCAGCGGCAAGTGAAGTTGAAGCTGAATTGTTCGATTCCTACGGAACACAATCCACGCATTATGCCAGATCGCTGGAACTGATCCGCGGCCTGCCCACGGATTTCAGCGACGGCACTGACACGCACGACACCCTTCAGGAAATCAACCGCGAACTCGATCATGTCGCTCGTCTCGAGAGCGAACTCGCTAATTTGAAAACAGAGTGGCAGACACATCGCTTGGTTCCCAGTGACCGATTGCAAGAACGGATCAACGGCATCCAAGGTCTGCTGGAAGAACTCCTGGGGCAAATCGCCGTCGCCGAACAACACGCCGAGTCGGCCAAACAGCGACTGCGCCCGGAAATCGAATCGAGCGTCCAGAGCACCAAAATGAGGAATGCGTACCGACAATTCACGAACAAATGAATGCGCCGCTTGCGCAACCGATGGTTGTTTGCTCGGAACGCTGAAAGCACAGATCGACATCGAAAGTCCGAAGAACCGTCCAGAACAATCACGCCTCGCGTGCGCAACCGATGGTTGTTTGCTCGGAACGCTGAAAGCACAGATCGACACCGAAAGTCCGAAGAACCGTCCAGAACAATCACGCCTCGCGTGCGCAACCGATGGTTGATCCGCGACGAGACTGAATTTGGCCTTAAGATCGTTTAGTCACCTTCGCAGGTCGTTTCACACAACTCACTGATCGTCGTTGGCTCGTGGGACGCAACGGACTCGTACGAATCCCTTTGCAAGTCCTGAGCGAGTTGCTGTAACAGTTGGAGCGTGCATTGCATCGTCATAATCAAATCAGTTGTGGTGATGACCCCGCACAGTATTCCTTCGTCAACAACCGGCAAGCAGGAAAAGCCCTTGTGGACGAATAACGTCACTGCCACACCGACCGGTCTTTCGGACGAAACTGTTACGGGATTTGGGTTCATTACCTCGTTCGCAGTTGTTCCGGAGCGACTGAGAAGGTCGCGATTGCTGATGACCCCTAAAAGCTGGTGATCGTCCTCGCAGACCAGCAGGTGCCGCACGGTGTTTTGTTCCATCAGGCTCTTCAACTCGTCGACGGCAGTTTCCGGTGAGACCACCATCAAGTCCCGCGTCATGAGGTGACTGACCTTCATCTTGCCTTCGAGCAGAATCACGTTTTCTTCAGCTAACAGATCGAGAATCTCTTGCCGCTTACTGCGCAGGCGGGTTAGTAGATGTGGGGGCAAAGATGCAACAATCGGCATCAGTTCTTCAATGGACTGCTCACCCCGATGCACTCGGCTCCGACGAAGAAGTGTCCCTCCAGACCACGCGGTCAGACGACGAACCAGACAAAACGCTCCACACGCGAACGCCACGCTACTCAAGCCACCAACGAGACACCAACCAAGCATGCCTGCTAGCGGGGCATCCGGATCGATCCAATGGGCTTCGGTCCCGTGGGATGCCGTGTGCTGGTGCGATCCAGCAGGCGATCTTGCGACATCGTGATCCGTACCGGCTGCCAAAATCTGGCGCTCCACACTGGCGAAACCGAAGACTCGTTGCTTTGCAGCGATTGTGACGCTCGCGACGCCAACGCAGACACTCGATACAATCAAGCCCAGCACGACAACGTGTTCCATCCGTCGGGCGAAGTATGTCGCCCACGTGCTGAGCGAAACAGTGCAACTCTTCTTTTCAAACCACATTGAGGTAATCCTCAGATTGGACAAACCAAAGCCGGACGGTCAGGACCAGCCGTTGTGAAGGATAGCTCAAAGAATCCGCCATGCTGATACGCGGTGGTGTGATTGCATTAACATTCGTCGCAACCTCTTTCATCGGCCAACTTTCGAGAGTTGATTCGGCAGAATTGTGCCATTCAATATTCGTCGGAAGGATTTAGCGTGCAGAGCAATGCGAAATTGGCTGTCCGAGCAGCGTTGCCGGCGGTAGCCCAGCGACCGATTGCAAGAACGAATCAACGGCGTGCAGGGTCTGCTAAAGGAACTTATTGGGCAAATCGCAGTCGCTGAACAACACGCCGAGTCGGCCAAGCAGCAACTGCGCCCGGAAATCGAATCGAGCGTCCAGACCGCCAAAATGAGGAATGCATACGGGCGATTCACGATCAATTGAATGCGCCGGCTATACACAATCCTCTAGTCGCGATACTTATTGGAAATCGCAAACAACCGCGCCAATTCCAATTGAAAGCCCGGCAAGAGTTTCGATTCGTAGACGACATCCTCGGCAAGCACTCGTTTGATCCAGCGTTTTCCTCGCCATGAACAAACTGTCATTGTGCGGCGGAACCGGTCGATGATCCAGTACTCTTCAACGCCGAGATCGCGGTATTCGATTTTCTTTTCTTCATAGTCGCGCCGCATGTCGGCCGGACGCGATGAGGGAAACTCGACAACGATGGCCGGAACGTCTCGCCGTGCGAACCGGCCGCGTGTTTTGGGACATTTGCCGAGACCAGCCCAGATCGCTCGGTCGCAGCGCCGAATTCCGGCGGATGTCCGCAGACTGTGTTCGGGCAGAGTGAGGTCCAACGCTTCGCCATCTTCCGTTTCCTGATAATTCCTCAGCCAATGGCCAAGTTCTTCGTTGGAGTCTCGTTCTTCTTCCAAAGGAGACGGTGTCACGACAAGCACTCCGTGTATCAATTCGTAACGAGGACCGCGTTCGAATTCCGCAGCTTCGAATTCATCCGGCGTCAATACCATGCCGGCGTCTCGGGGTCCAAACGGCGGAGACTGTATCGCAATAGCGGTCGACATGAGGCACCTTGGCTACGGTAATTGAAGTCGAACTGCAAAGACGCGCCGATTCATTGTTTCATACATACGATGCACAAGCAATCGATTGTATCGCGACATTGGATCAGAGAATACTTCAGCCAATTTCAAGTTGGACAATTCGAGTTTTTTCCCAAGTTGAACGAGAGTTCCTCAAACGCCAGATTCTACGTGGGCCCGGCCCGTTCGCACAACAAAAGTGTACGTCGCTTGCTTGCCAAGCGCGGATTATTCACGAACGATTCCGCATCACCGCAAATTGTGTTGTTGCGACAACGCCTTGCGATCATCTTACGCAAAACTCCGCGCAGAAACGTAACCCGAAACGTAAGCGAGGAATCACGGTGTTTACCTCGCTTACGCTTCGGGTTACGAATAATCCGCGCTAAGGGCTATCACCGAAGATCTTTTTGAAAAGCGGAACAGCGAGTGACTCAACGGTCTTGCAAGCAGCAACGACAGCCAAGCCGTAAAGGAACGCCATCAATGCGTTTTCCCAAGGGCGATTGCGG